>ERZ1673699.959-NODE-959-length-26136-cov-34.423680_pt1 | contig 26136 bp, 16 predicted proteins | sample MGYA00580229_ERZ1673699 | MGnify/ENA primary metagenome ERZ1673699 (study PRJEB41218, sample SAMN15661785) | gut metagenome | host: Homo sapiens | place: Canada: London | collected 2015-08-20/2019-03-30 | study: EMG produced TPA metagenomics assembly of... | reverse complement strand
CTTCCAGCGCTTCCAGCCGCTCCTTGGTGGAACTGGTCAGAATGCCCATCTGGATGGCGTTCAGCATATTGGTGATGCCGACTTCCGTTTCCCGCAGCTGCTTTTCGTAGATAGGCAGGTCGGTGCTCTCCTGATTTTGCAGTTCCATAACCTTGGCGATAATTGCATTCATGGAAGCGTCATCTTCCACCAGCTTCATGGTCTCGCTGACCACCAGATCTTCCAGCCACTGTTTCCGCACGGCCTTTTTATCGCAGGTCTTTTTCTTCTTGGCAGCAGCACACTTATAGTAGGTATACATTTTCCCGGTGTGGCTGACACCGCTTTCGCCAAACATCAGCGCTCCGCACTTACCGCAGTACAGCTTGGTGGTAAGCAGATAGCTTTCCTCTGCCTTATGACGGGCAGGGGCCTTTTTATTTTTCGCCAGCTTTTCCTGCACCTTGTTGAACAAGTCCTCTGATACCAGTGCCGGAATTGCATTGGGCTGTACCACATCCCGCAAACGCAACTCGCCGATGTACCGGCGATTACTCAGCATCCGCTGAATGGTGTTATAGGACATCTCCCCGCCCATCGAATTCTTAATGTTGTGCGCCTTTAACCAATCCCGCAGGTCAGTCATGGTCGCACCGTCCGCATACTTCTGGAACGTCTGCTCCACATACGGAGCCAACAGCGGGTCGGGCTGGTAATGCCGGGTTTCATCAATCATGTAGCCAAACGGAATCGTGCCACCATTATAAATGCCCTTGAGAGCGTTCTCGGTCATACCACGCACGACCTTTTCGGACAAGTCAGCCGAGTAATATTCGGCATAGCCTTCCAGCACTGACTCCAGAATGATGCCCTCCGGGCCAGCCGAAATGACTTCCGTTGCCGACACCAGTTTCACACCGTTCCGCTTTAACTGGGTCTTGTACCGGGCACTGTCGTAGCGATTCCGGGCAAAGCGGTCGAGCTTCCAGACAATGATGACATCAAAGATGCCGCGCTCACTGTCCTTGATCATCTGCTGGAACTGTGGGCGGTTGTCCGTTTTTGCAGAAACGGCACGGTCAATGTAGTGCTTGACCACTGTGAAGCCATTCTTCTCTGCGTAGGCGGCGCACTCCCGAATCTGGCCTTCGATGGATTCTTCACGCTGGCTGTCAGTAGAATAGCGGGCATAGATCACAGCGGTCATGGCAGGCACCTCCCATTTATACATCATTGAACGGTGGATCGTTCTTTCAAATCAATGTTTCGTATAATGGATATACCACATTTTACAGATGATTGCAAGCATTTTTTGCGTTTCTCATAAGATTCATCAAAAAAACAAACGCTCCTTAAAGGCAAAACATTCACATTCCATGGTTCTATGAAAGCACCCGGAGGAATTGTGTCATTTTGACACAATTCCTCCGCTCACCGTGCCCCCTCCAGCGGCTTCAGCGCACTTTTGCGGTATTGCAGGGGGCTTTGCCCGGTGGCTTTTGCAAAGCGGGTAGAAAAATTGCTGGCATCTCCAAAGCCTGCCTCCTGTGCAATTTCGCTGACGCTGTGGTCGGTGAGGACGAGCAGCTCCTTTGCCTGTGTGATGCGGAAGTTGACCAGATAATTATACGGTGTCGTGCCCATATACCGCCGGAACAGGCGCAGAAAATAGCTTTTGCTCATGTGCGCCTCTGCCAGCAGGTCGGCAAGGCAAAGTTCCTGCTGGTAATTTTTGCGCAGGGTCTCCGCCGCCTGCAAAATGACCTGCCGTGCGCTGGTGGCTTCAGCCTGTGCAAGGATGCTCAGTGCGCACAGGGCCAGCATCTCGTGGAGCGCCAAGCCGGTGGTCACCATGCTGTCCACGGTGCTGCGCTCCATCTGCGTTAAAAGCGTCTCAAAATATTCCTGCATCTTGACCCCGGTGAGCTGCACCGGGGTCAGTTTTTTGCCCGGCAGCAGCAGCGGCTCCATAGCGGCGACCCCTGCGCCGTCCAGATGCACCCAGTAATGATGCCAACAGCTTTGCCCCGAGGCGGTACAGTAGCTCTGCGGCGTGCGGCAGTTCAGCAGCAGCGCCTGCCCGGTGCTGAGCACCACATGGCTTTCCCCCTGCTCGATCAGCCCTGCACCCCGGAGGGTGTAAAACAGAAGGTAGCTTTCTTTATCGGTGCGGGCGGTGGAAAAGTGCTGCTGGGCGTAAAATACCCCTGCCTCGGTGCAGTAATAGGGCTGTGCCAGCTCTGCTTCGCTGGGGGTGGTGCGCTTCCAAACGCTTTCCGGGGTCACATCCATGTTGTAGGTCAGCATTTTCCGATTCCTCTCTTTCTGTGTTCAGTATAGCGCACCAGCCTTTGCCGTGCAAGAGTAGACTTTTCACAAAAAATGCGTCACCTTTGCGGATGGAATCGGCGGCATCATGGGGCTATACTGGTAGCAGTCAAAGCTACACAGGAGGCGCATTATGCACAAAAACTATCTTGCCATCGACATTGGTGCGTCCAGCGGGCGGCACATTGTGGGATGGATGGAGAACGGCGTTCTCCGCACCGAGGAAGTGTACCGTTTTCCCAACAGCGTCCGGTGGGTGGACGGTCATCTGGAATGGGACATCGACAGCCTGTTCGTCCACGTGAAGCAGGGCATCCGGGAAGCCTTTGCAAAGTACCCGGTCATCGAGAGCCTTTCTATCGACACCTGGGCGGTGGACTATGTGCTGCTGAAAGACGGTCAGCCCCTCTCCCCTGTCTACGCCTACCGGGACGACCGGACGCAGGCAGTGATCCCCGAAGTCCACAGCATTCTGCCCTTTGCTCAGCTTTACCAGCGCACCGGCATCCAGTTTCAGCCCTTCAACAGCATTTATCAGCTGTATGCCGACAAAAAAGCCGGGCGGCTGGCACAGGCCGAGGACTTTTTGATGATCCCGGAATACCTGCTGTGGCGGATCTGCAGCGTGAAGGCGCGGGAGTACACCAATGCCACCTCCACCGGCCTTGTGAATGCCCTGACCGGAGAGTACGACCCGGAAATCTTGCAGGCACTGGGTCTGCCGGAAAACATGTTTCCCAAGCTCACCGCACCCGGCACGGTGCTGGGGTCTCTGAAAGCGGACATTGCCACCGAAGTAGGCGGACAGACCAAGGTGGTGCTGTGCGCTACCCACGACACCGCCAGCGCGGTGGAGGGCATCCCCATGGAGCAGGGGGATGCACCGTTTTTATCCTCCGGCACATGGAGTTTGCTGGGGGTCAAGCTGTCAAAGCCCATCACCAGCCCGGAAAGTTGCAAGGCAAACTTTACCAACGAAGGCGGCGTGGGGTACATCCGCTACCTGAAAAACATCATGGGTCTGTGGATCATCCAATGTGTGCAAAAGCAGCTGGGCATCTCCTTTGCCGAGATGGTAGAGCTGGCCAAGACCAGCACCTACACCCGCATTTTTGATGTGAATGAAGCCCGCTTCTCTGCCCCGCAGGACATGCGCGCGGAGATTCGCACGGCTCTCGCCGAGACCGGCGAAGCCCCGGCCACGGATGCCGACCTCATCAACAGCATCTACCATTCGCTGGCGTACTGCTACGGGGAAGCCTTCCGGGAGTTGGAAGTTCTCACCGGGCAGCACTGGGACAAACTGTACATTGCAGGCGGCGGCGCAAAGAACGCTACCCTGAACCAGCTGACCGCCCACTATACTGGGAAACAGGTGGTGGCACTGCCCATTGAGGCCACTGCCATGGGCAATTTGAAGATTCAGATGAACATTCCTGAAGGAGGAACCGTATGAGTTACGCAGAAGCAAAAGCCCGCTACGCCGCCATTGGCGTGGACACCGAGGCAGCCATGGCCCGGCTGAAAACCGTACCCATCTCCCTGCACTGCTGGCAGGGAGATGACGTTAGGGGCTTTGACACCGACCCCACCAAGCCCCTGACCGGCGGCATCCAGACCACCGGCAACTACCCCGGTCGTGCCCGGACCCCGGAGGAGCTGATGGCAGACCTGGACAAGGTGCTGTCCCTCTGCCCCGGCACCAAAAAGATCAACCTCCACGCCTCCTACGCCATTTTTGACGAGGAGAACCCGTGGGTGGACCGGGACAGGCTGGAGCCGAAGCACTTCAAAAAATGGGTGGATTTCTGCAAGGCAAGAGGGCTGGGGGCAGACTTTAACCCCACCTTTTTCTCCCACCCCAAGTGCGACCCGCTGACCCTTGCCAGCCCCAACGAGGAGACCCGGAAATTCTGGGTAGAACACGGTAAGGCCTGCATCCGCATCAGCCAGTATCTGGCAGAGGAGCTGGGGCAGCCCTGCACCATGAACATCTGGACAGGCGACGGCTTCAAGGACATCCCGGCGGACCGCAAAGGCCCCCGCGACCGCTACAAGGCAAGCATTGACGAGATCCTGAGCGAGCCTTACGACTTCAAGCTGGTAAAGCCCTGCATCGAGAGCAAGGTGTTCGGCATCGGTGTGGAATCGTACACCGTGGGCAGCGCCGAGTTTGCCCTGAGCTACGCCGCCTTCAACCGGGAAAAGTGCATTCCCCTGATGGATAACGGTCACTACCACCCCACCGAGGTGGTCAGCGATAAGATCCCCGCTCTGCTGGCCTTCTTCCCGGAGATCGCGCTCCACATCACCCGCCCCATCCGCTGGGACTCCGACCATGTGGTGCTGTTCGACGATGAAACGAAGGAGATCTGCAAGGAAATCGTCCGCTGCGGCGGTCTGGACGGCCGGGTGAACATTGCACTGGATTACTTTGATGCCTCCATCAACCGCATTTCCGCATGGACGGTGGGCTTCCGCAACGTGGAAAAGGCACTGCTGTCTGCCCTGTGTACCCCCCATGCAGCACTGAAGGAGCTGCAGGACACCAACCAGTTTACCGAGCTGATGGTGCGGCAGGAGGAGCTGAAGACCCTGCCCTTTGGGGAGGTCTGGGACGAATACTGCCGCCGGAACGGTGTGCCGGTAGACGGCGCATGGTTTGAGGAAGTAAAAAACTACGAGCAGAATGTGCTGTGCAAGCGCATTTGAAAACAGAGAGGTGTTTGAAGATGGGTATTCTGGATATTGAGATCGTCAAAGGTTTTATGCGGATGTGCAACGATGGCTGGCTGCAGGGCTGGCACGAGCGCAACGGCGGCAACCTGACCTACCGCATGAAGGAGGAGGAAGTGACACAGTGCCGCCCCTTCTTTGACCCGCAGCCACGGGAGTGGGTGAACATGGGTGTGCAGGCGGACAACCTGGCCGGGGAGTACTTTATCACCACCGGCTCCGGCAAGTTTTTTCGCAATGTGGAGCCGGACCCTGTCCACAGCATCGGCATTGTGGAGATCAACGACAAGGGCGACAGCTGGCGCATCGTCTGGGGCTTGGAGGGCGGTGCAAAGCCTACCAGCGAGTTTCCCAGCCACTTTATGAACCACAGCGTCCGCAAGGCTGCCACCAATGGCGCAAACCGTGTCATCTACCACTGCCACGCCACCAACGTCATTGCCCTGACCTACATCCTGCCCCTGACCGACCGGGACTTCACCCGTGCCCTGTGGCAGAGCGCCACCGAGTGCCCGGTGGTGTTCCCGGAGGGTGTGGGTGTCTGCCCCTGGATGGTGCCCGGCGGGGCGGACATTGCCATGGCCACCAGTGAGCTGATGAAGCACTATCAGGCAGCCATCTGGGCGCAGCACGGTCTGTTTGCCTCCGGTCCGGACTTTGACATCACCTTTGGTCTTGCCCACACCATCGAAAAGAGTGCTGAGATCTACGTCAAGGTGCTCTCCATGGGCGGCGGCATCATCCGGCAGACCATCACCGACGATGACCTGCGCGCCATTGCCCGCGACTTTGGCGTGACCCTGAACGAGAAGTTCCTTAACTGAGCTATTTTCCCCCATTTTTCTTCTTCAAAGCAAAACAGGCATCCTGTCCGATACCGCCAAAATGGTATCGCAGGATGCCTGTTCTGCTTTATGTTTCCCGGAACTCCATCGGTGTTTTTCCGGTGACCTGCTGAAAGACTGCGCTGAAATAATTGCGGGTGGCAAAGCCAAGCTGCTCGGAAATTTCCCGGACGCTGAGCGTTGTGCTTTTCAGCAGAACCTTCGCGCGTTCGACCTTTGCAAACTTCACATAGTTCGTGACGCTCAGACCCGTTTCTTCCTTGAATTTATGGGTGAGGTAGTATTCCGTGTAGCCCACCAGAGCGGCAAGATCTTCCGCCACGATCTTTTTGTCCAGATTCATCTCGATATGATCCACACATTTCTGGATCTGCATACTGAGGTTGGGGTTCGTCCGGTGTTTGTGGACACGCCGAATGAAATCATCGTACATCATCATTGCAAGCGGGCTCAGTTCATCCAACGATTTTGCCGCTTCCGCCGTCTGAATGTAGCTGTCCCCCAGCGCGTACGCCTCCTCCGGGGAAAGACCGCCCTCAATGGCGGCACGGCACACCAGCGAGGTAAACACGATGATGGAAGTCTTGCTCTGGCGCAGAACATCGCTGCTCTGCACCGGCACGCCTGCACTCATGCTCATGCTGTTGGAAAGTGCCTGCTTGTAATTCAGGTCTCCGGTGCGGACCATTTGCAGCATTCCCTGCTCCGCCATCCAGATCTTATGCCGGTCATGGGGAATGGCATCGCTTTTCAGCCGTTCGTCCTGTGCTGCACTGCTGTTCACACTGCTCAGTTCCAGCCGCTGCCCGGTCAGGCAGTAGTGCATCATCAGCAGATAGCGGTTCATAATGGTGTTTTGCAGGGTAGGAACTTTTTCAAGGACTTTGTAAAGCTGGATCGTCCATGCCACACTGATCTCCAGCTTGCTGTAATATTTCAGCCCTTCCTCGATCCCGCGCATTGTCACATCCTGATAGAACACCGGCCCGATGACCCAGACACGCTTCAGGTTTCCCTCTTCCTTTTCAAAGGCTGCGCCCCACAAAAGACCCAATGCCGTTCCCAAGGTAACAGGTACATCGTCCCGATCCCCATGCTCCAGCATCCGCTGTTTGCAGCCGAACAGTTCAAATGCACTGGCAAGAAATGCCTCGTCCGGGCAGTTGCTCCGCAAGAGTTTTCCCTGTGCATCATAGCACCATGTATATACATTTCCGCCGCACTTGACAAGCTCGGAAAACAGCATCATATTCTGGAGAACATCCATGCCTAATCCCTCCGGCTCATTGATGGAAACAGTATATCATACTTCTGCCGTTTTTTCTACCGATGCCCGGAGCCAGTGCAGCAGGATGCCTGCGGAGATGACCGCAGCGCCCACGTCTGCCATCAGGTGCGCCGCCGCAATGCCCTGCACCCCGCAAAGCGCATTCATCAGGTACAGCAGCGGGATCAGCAGCAGCCCCTGCCGCAAAAGAGAGAGCACCACCGCACCACTTGCCCTGCCTACGGATTGCAGCAGGCTGGTTGCCAGATAGGTCAGACCGATCACCGGGCTGCCCAGCACCAGATAGACCACCAGCTGCGTCCCCAGACGGAACGCCCCTTCTTCCTTGATGAACATCCCGATCAAGGCATTGCGTCCGGCAAAGCTGGCTGCCCCGGCAAGCACACCAAAAACAACGGTCAGCAGGATCAGATCTTTCAAAAGCTGCTTCAGGCGCTTCGTGTCGCCTGCGCCGTAGCTGTACGCCAGAAGCGGCTGGCACCCCATGCAGATCGCCATGGCGATCATGCTGATGATCATGGTCGTCTTGCCCGCTGCCGCCATGGCTGCGACCGCCGCCGTGCCGTGGGTCACCAGCAGCCGGTTGCTGAAGGAGGAGGCAAACCCTGCCAGCAGGCTGCTGATCCCGTTGGGCAGACCAATGGCCAGCATCTCACCCAGCATCTGCGGTTTTTTCAGGGCAGGACGGAGATCAATGGTCAGCACCGTGCCGTGTTTGACGATGTAGCGTAGATAGCAGCCCGTTGCCACAAGATTGCCCAGCACACTGGCAGCAGCCGCACCGCTGACGCCGAAGTTCAGCACCAGAATGAACAGCGGGTCAAAAATGCAGTTGACCAGCGTGCCCAGAAGATTGCCGATCAGGCCTTCTTTTACTGCGCCCTCTGCACGCACCAGCATCGCCATGCTGTTGGACAGGATAAAAAGCGGCGCACCCAGTGCAAGGACCTGAAGATACCGCTCTGCATAGGGAAAAAATTCTGCATTTGAGCCCAGCACCCCCAGAAGCGGCACTCTGCTCACCAGCAGACCGATGCTGACCAGAACGCCCAGAAAAAAGCTGCTCCAGAAGCAGAGCGAGGAGCAGGTCTTGCCCTGCTCGATCTCGCCTGCGCCAAAACAGCGTGCAATGATGGCGCTGCTGCCTGCGCCAAGCATGGTCGCTACTGCCGAAAGGATCGAAAACACCGGTCCCACAACGGAGACCGCCGCCACCTGTGCGGTATCGCCCAGACAGCCCACAAAAAACATATCCGCCATGTTGTACAGCACCATGACAAGGATAATGATAATGGAGGGCACCGCCATGGAAATGATGGATTTCCAGACAGAGCCGGTACGGAAAAGTGCTTCGTTTTTCATGGTCTCCTCCCAAAAATCAACCGCACGCAGGCAAAACGAAAGCCCCTGTCAAGGGAGCTTTCCGAGCTGCTTCGGTCACAGGTTGTCCAGCGCATCCAGCAGTGCTTTCAGCGCCGTTTCCGGCAGACCCAGCATAGGGCCGATCTTGCCAAATGTCATGCCGTAGGCAGCTTTTGCCTGCTGGTTGTCGGCAAAACCGGGCAGGTACTGCTCCACGATGGCTTTTGCGGCCTCGTTTTCCATCAGTGCTGCAATCGTGCTCTGGCTGTTCAGCTTGCCGCCGGTCAAAATTTCCGGGTGCTTCCAGCTGCTGATGCTCTGGTGTCCGGCAGACAGTGCGCCGTCCACCGGGATGGCTGCACCGGTGATGTACCGTGCCAGACCGCTGGCAAGGAAAAGTGCCAATGCAGCGCACTCCTCCGGGTCGCCCATCCGCTTTGCCGGGCAGTCGGCTGCAAAGAAGTCCATGGCCGCAGCCGGTGCATCCCCGAAAATGCTGGTTCTGGTGTAGCCGGGACAGATGGCGTTGACGGTAATGCCGTATTCTGCGTAATCCAGCGCCGCTGCGCGGGTCATGCCGACCACGCCGAACTTGGTGGCACTGTACAGCGCCTGTCCACGCTGGGGCACAAGACCCGCCACCGATGCCACATTGATGAGGAATCCGCCTTCGCTGTGGCTCTTGAGGATGGCCTCTGCGCCGTACTTCATCCCGGCAAAGACACCCTCGCTGTTCAGGGAGAAGATCTTCTCGTAATCCTCTACCTCATACTCATGCAGCGGTGTGCCGCCCATGCCGATGCCTGCGTTGCTGACAACGCCATCCAACTTGCCGTAGTGCGTCACCGTCTTATCCACCAGTTCTTTGATGGCAGAAGCCTTGCTGCAATCGGTCTGGATAAAGATGGCATCGCCGCCCTTGGCGCAGATGCCGTCTGCCACAGCCTGCCCCTGCTGTGCACTGCGGGCGGCACAGACCACCTTCATGCCGTTTTCGCCGAAGCACTCGGCAATGGCGCGGCCGATGCCGCGGCTTGCGCCGGTGACGATTGCTACCTTGCCTTTGACACTGTTGAAATCCATCATTTTCATTCTCCTTTTTCTCAGATCATGTTGCTCTGCTTCAGCCATTCCACTTCATCGTGGATGGTCTCCCGATAGGAGCGGGAGGTGTAGCCCAGCTCACGCCGTGCCTTGGAGGAATCGTATTCGTTGTTCCGTGCCAGATTGTAGATCTCGTACCGGGTCAGTGCCGGTTTTGTGCCGGTCTTTTTGGCCTGCTTTTCCAGAATGTCGGCGGCAAGGTTTGCCACGCTTGTAGGCAGGTAGAACAGTGGCTTTTTGCAGTGGCCCTCCTGCGCAGTCAGCTTTGCAAACTCCGGGTAGCTCACCACCTCATTGGCAAGGATATAGGCTTCTCCGGCTTTGCCCTTTTCCACAGCAAGGAAGATGCCGTCGGCCAGGTCCCGTACGTCGCAGAGGTTGAAGGTGCCCTTCAGCCCCACGGAGGCTTCGCCGCGCATCTGCATCAGCAGCCCGCTGGTGACCGGGCCGCAGGCTGCATCGCCGGGGCCAAGGATGCCGCTGGGCATCACGATGCAGGCGTTCAGGCCATCCTTTGCAGCGTCCAGCACTTTCTGGCTTGCTATGGCCTTGCTCTGGCCGTAAACGCCAAGGCTCTCGTCCGGTTCAAACTGCTTTGGCTCCTTCATCTTCTGGCCATGGGGCAGCTCCGGCAGAGAACCGGTGCTGCCCACATAAACCAGCTTTTTGCATTCCGGATGTGCAAAGCACTGGTCGATGATGTTCTGCGTGCCCTGCACATTCACCTTCATCACCAGCTCCCGGCGTTCGTTGCCCAGAGCCACCATGCTGGCGCAGTGGAGAACGATGGTCTCCACCCCCGGCTCCACCTGAAAGAACCGTTCCAGCGAAGCCACATCACACAGATCGCCCTCGTACTGCTCGATCTCTTTGGGGATGTACTTTGCGGTCTTATCCCCCGGCAGCACCAACGCGCGGCCCTGCAGCCCGCGGGAAACGATCTGGCGGCAAACCTCTCCGCCCAGATAACCAGCTGCGCCCGTTACCAAATAAAGCGTTTTCATAAAGCATCCTCCATCTTTTTATTTTTCGTATTCACGAACTAGATTTGCAACTCTTAGTTGCTTATCCATCCCTGTGGTGCTATAATAACACTGTGCCGCAGGGGCTGCAATCAGCAGCTTCCGGCGTGTCCGGTGTTTAAGCAACAGATCACATTCAAAGCGTTGGTTAAGCATCATTCGAGAAAAACATTGACGGAGGAATTGTATGGATATCCGGGTCAAAAAAACGAAGCGTGCCATTCAGAAAGCGTTTATCGCATTGCTGCGGGAGAAGCCCATTGAAAAGATCACGGTCAAGGAAATTGCCGAACGCGCCGAGATCAACAAAACGACCTTTTATTCCCACTATGAAACGCTGGATGCACTCACCGCCGAAATGGAGCGGCAGACAGTCCAGCTCGTCTGCGACAATATGCGCGGCGCACAGCAGCTGCTGGATGAACCGGAGGCCTTTGTGCAGGAAATGTTTGCTGCTCTCCAGCAGGCAACGGATTACCTCGGTGTCGTTCCGGTGTCCGCGATGAACCGCTTTACACAGCATTTGCGGGATGCCATTCTGGAAAAAATCGAAGGTGAAAACATCGAGCCCTCCCAATATGAAAATATCGGTGCGATCCTGATTTTTGTAATGAACGGCCTTTCCGGGCTGCTGAACACCGATGCAAAACTGGCACAAAAGCACATCAATGTAATTGCCGCCGTAGTTGCAAATGGTGTCCGTTCCATTCCATTTTCCTGCTGAAAAAAGCCGTGCAAGTTATCGAAAACGATAGCTCTGCGCGGCTTTTCTGGTCAAAAATTACTTTTTGCTCTTTTTGAATTCTTTTTGGCCGCGAATCGTGCCGCCATCACACAGAATATCCACGCCGGCCAGATAGCCGTTGCGCTCATCTGCCAGCGTTGCAATGGCAAAGCCCAGTTCTTCGGGTGTGCCCATTCGTCCCTCGCAGGAGAAGGCCAGCATCTCCCCGCCATGCTCCGATTCGAGGTTGCCCATGTCCGTGGCGATCAATCCGGGAGAAAGCGAAGCCACACGGATTCCCTTGGGGCCGTATTCATAGGCGCTCTTGGCTGCATACCATGTGACAAAATTTTTGGAGATTGCGTAAGCAAAGCCATTTTTCATGTAAGCGTCTTTGATGAATGCGGTCATCCGCAGTGCTTTTTTGATGAACAGGGCTTCATCCGTTTCGGCCAAAGCATACGCTTTTTTCGGAACCATCAGGTCCGGCACCGAGTAGGCCGACATGGACGCAATGTCAACGATCACGCTGCCCTTGTGCATCCGCTTGGAAAACTCCTGATTGACATAAACCGTTCCCAACGCATTGATGCGGAGAAGATCCTCCATGGTCACCTTCATCGCAGGCGAGACCCCCGCAGCGTGGATCACATTGATAATTTCGCCCAACGATGCGGCGTACTCCGCCAATGCCTTTACGCTTTCCCGCTTGGAGGTATCGCAGCTTTTTGCATAGGCTTCAAATCCAGCCTCTTTCAACTGGACAACCGCTTTTTCCAGCTTGCTCTCGGTTCTGCCGGACACAACAATGATCCGGTCTTTCGGCATCAATTTGGCTGCGGCCAATCCCATGCCGGAGCCGCCGCCCGTAACAACGCATACTTTGTTCATTTTCAAAACTTCCCTCAAGCTCCGCAATACTCCCCCAGCACCCCAAGGCTGGGCTTTGCCGTCCGTTCCATTGTTTCACGGTTCACGGCGATCAGGCCGAACTGCATGGCATAGCCCTTCTGCCACTCAAAGTTGTCCATCAGACTCCAGTAGAAGTAGCCCTTCACCGGGATGCCGTCAGTAATGCAGTGCTGCACGCCGTCCAATGCCTGCCGGATAAACGCCACACGACGGGCATCCTCGGCGGTGGCAATGCCGTTTTCGGTGACGATGAGGTCGCCCTTGAATGCTTCTGCCACTTTACGGATGACGTGCTCCAGTGCCTGCGGGTAGACCTCGTAATCCATCTGGGTCAGCTCTGCGCCCTCCGGTGCCGGAAGCTGTCCCTGGGGGCCATACAGGGTACGGGTGTAGTTCTGCACCCCAAGGAAATCGTCCTCTTTAATGTAGGGCAGATAATGGGTGAACTCCTCCTGCCATGCGGCCTCGGCAAAGGCTTCGCCGCCGGGCTGTGCCTGCAAGTCGTGCAGCGAGAGGGTCAGGCCCACCTTGACCTGCGGGCAGATGGCTTTGACGGCATCCCGTGCGGCTGCATGGGCACGCAGCACCAGCAGATCACCTTCCGGGGTGCGCTCGCTGACAAAGATCTGCGGCTGGGGTGTGCCGAACACCTGTGCATTCTCCATGGCGGCATACTTCATGTTTTCCATCATCTTCTGGAAGTTCATGCCCACCTGCACCGTGCCCTCGGCAGACTTTCCGGCCGCTGCGGCATTTTTGGCGGCCTGTTCTGCCATCAGACGGAACCGCTTGGAGATCGCGGCCAGCTGCAAGCCCATATTGGCCTCGTTGATGGTGCAGACATAGCGCAGCTCGCTGCCCAGCTGTTCCATCACATAGGTCACATAACGTTTGAAATCCTCTACGGTGCTTTCGGTTTCCCAGCCGCCCTTGCAGATGAGCCATTTCGGGCTGGTGAAGTGCAGCAGGGTGACGATAGGCTCTACACCGTGCGCTTTGCAGCAGGCGATCACCTTGCGGTAATGCTCGATGGCTTCCGGGTCGAACGTTCCTTCCTCCGGCTCTACCCGTGCCCACTCGATAGAAAAGCGGTAGGCGTTCAGCCCGGCATCGGCCAAGAGCTTGATATCTTCTTCGTACCGATGATAATGGTCGCAGGCAATGCCGCTTGGCTCCGTAAAGCTGGAATGGGGCAGCTGCTCCTGTGCCCAGTAGTCACTCTTCGTATTGTTGCCCTCTACCTGATGGGCTGCTGTTGCAGCACCGATGAAAAAGCCTTTTTCAAATTTCTGCATGATAGTTCTCCTTTTATTCAGAAGCCGTGTTTTCTCTTGTGCCTATTGTAACAGGTCTGCACGGTGCAAAAAGGATAATTTTTCACGTTATTGGTAAATTTTTCGTTGAGCAGTCAGAACTGTGTGAATTTTTATCCTCAATTCCAGCTTTTTGTCCGGCTGTACCTGTTGCATTCTGTTATTCTGGTGTCAGGAAAAGCGGACCCCGGTTCACACAAAAAGGAGGAAAAATCATTATGTTCCAAAAGAAACCCAGCGCCAGTGAAGTGGACGGCGTACAGTACCGCCGTGCAAAGCTCTGGCAGATCATCTGCTATGCCTGCAACGCCTTTGTGGGCATGAGCGTCTATTCCCTGATCGGCATGGCAAGTTATTCGGCCAGCATCGGCTACGGCATCACCACTGCAACCGTTGGCATCATCCTGATGCTGGCCCGCATTCTGGACGGCTTTACCGACCCGATGCTGGCATTCGTCTATGACCGCGTCAACACCCGTTTCGGCAAGCTGCGCGTTCTGCTGATCAGCGGCTACCTGATCGAAGCAGTGGGCCTGCTGTGCATGTTCAACCTGTGCTCCAGCAAGGGCTTCGGCCTGCCGGTGTTTGCCCTGACCTACATTATTTACATCATCGGCTACACCGTCACCAACATGACCGCCCAGACCCTGCCTGCCATCATGACCAACGACCCCCGGCAGCGTCCCACCATCGGTGTCTGGACCACTGCACTGAACTACGCTGTGCCCATGGGCATGAGCATGCTGATCTACACCGTCATCCTGCCCAAGTGCGGTGGCACCTTCAATCAGGACTTCCTCAGCACCGTCTGCACCATCGTCCTGATCATTGCCGGCATCGGCACCCTGATCGTCTGCGCCGGTATCTCTGCCTACGATAAGCCCGAAAACTTTGAGGGCACCAACAAAAAACACGAGCCGCTGAAAACTGCGGATATTCTTGAGGTACTCAAGCACAACAAGCCCCTGCAGTGCTACATTGCCTCCAACGCTTCCGACAAGCTGGCACAGCAGGTGGGCAGCCAGGCCATCATCAACACAATGCTGAACGGCATCCTCATCGGCAACATGGGTCTTGCCACCACCCTTGGCGTCATCAGTATGGTTCCTTCCATCTTCTTTGCGGCCTTCGGCGCAAAATATGTGGGCAAAAAGGGCAGCAAGAAGGGCATCGTGACCTGGACCTGCATCAGCATGGCCATCACCTCTGTGCTGATCCTGTTCTTCATCTTCACGGATACCCGTCAGATCGGCGTGATGGGCAGTTGGAACATGATCGTTTACGTACTGCTGACCCTGCTGCAGAACGGTTCCAATATGTGTATCACCACCTCCAACACCTCTTATATGGCTGACACCATCGACTACGAGCTGGACCGCAGCGGCCGTTACATCCCGGCTGTGGTCTCCGGCACTTACAGCCTCATCGACAAACTCATCACCTCGGTGGCTGCCGTCATCGCCACCGCAGCCGTGGCCGTTCTGGGCTACACCACCACCATGCCTCAGCCCACGGATGCCTACACCTCCGGCATCTTCTGGATGACCCTTGCCATCAAGTACGGTCTGCCGATGCTGGGCTGGGTCGTCACCCTGCTCGCCATGATCGGCTGCCCCCTGACCAAGGAGGAAATGGTCAACGTCCAGAAGCGCATCGCAGATAAGAAAGAAGCCCTTCGTCATGAAGTGATTGCAGAACACATGCAGTAACACCCTGCAAAGACCGAAAGGGCTCATACGCTCTTTCGGTCTTTGCTGATTCCATCCATCTTTTATAAAGGAGTTTTTACCATGAGCAAGACCATCCTGTTGAATCAGAGCGACTGGCATTTTACCAAGGAGAATCCCGGCATCCCCACCGCTGTTATGGGTGAGGCCATTGCTCTGCCCCACACCTGGAACGCAGTGGACGGTCAGGACGGCGGCAACGATTACTACCGCGGCACCTGCTGGTATACGCTGGCCCTGGCAAAGCCCGCCATCCCGGCAGGCGGCAAGGCTGTTTTGCAGCTGGACGGCGCAGCTATGACCGCCGCCGTCTACCTGAACGGTGAAAAGCTGGCTGAGCACAAGGGCGGCTACTCCACCTTCCGGGTAGACCTGACCGACCACCTCAAAGAGGAAAATCTGCTGGCCATTTCCGTGGACAACCGCGACAACGACACCGTGTATCCCCAGAAAGCCGATTTTACCTTCTACGGCGGCATTTACCGGGATGTGACCCTGCATATCGTCCCGGCAGAGCACTTTGCCCTGCCCGCTCATGGCGCACCGGCACTGAAGGTGACCCCCATCGTCACCGACCTTGCTGCCAAGACCGCCGAGGTCACCGTGGAAGCCGCCGTGGTGGGCGCACAGAACGTGACCTTTGCACTGGAGGGTCAAACCCTCACCGCCCCGGTGGAAAAGAGCACTGCAAAGGTTGTTTTCACGCTGGACAACGCCCATCTGTGGGATGGCGTGGACGACCCCTTCCTCTACACCGTATCTGCCAAGCTGGACAATGGTGAGGAGACTTCCGCCCGGTTCGGCTGCCGCAAGTTTGAGATCGACCCCCAGAAGGGCTTTATCCTGAATGGCCGGGAATATCCGCTGCGCGGTGTTTCCCGCCACCAGGACCGTAAGGGTGCGGGCAATGCCCTGACCAACGAAATGATGGAGGAGGACATTGCCCTCATTCTGGAAATCGGGGCCAACACCATCCGGCTGGCACACTATCAGCACGCACAGTATTTCTACGACCTGTGTGATGAAAAGGGTCTTGTCATCTGGGCAGAGATCCCCTACATCACCATGCACATGACCAACGGCCGTGCCAACACCCTGACCCAGATGGAAGAGCTGATCGTCCAGAACTACAACCACCCCTGCATTGCCGTGTGGGGCTTGTCCAACGAGATCACCGCTGCTTCTGCTGTCAACGAGGATCTGCTGGAAAACCACCGTATGCTGAACGAGCTGGCGCACAAGCTGGACCCCACCCGCAAGACCACCATGGCAAACGTGTTTATGCTGGAGACCACCAGTCCCATTCTGGAAATTCCCGATGTGAACAGCTATAATCTCTACTTCGGCTGGTATCTGGGCGAATTGGAGCAGAACGACGAGTTCTTTGACAAGTACCACGCCGATTACCCTGACCGCTGCATCGGCTTTTCGGAGTACGGCGCAGATGCCAACCCCCAGTACCAGAGCAGCCACCCGGAAAAGGGCGACTACACCGAGAGTTATCAGTGCGTCTACCATGAACATATCGCAAAGATGATCGCCGCTCGTCCGTGGCTGTGGGCGACCCATGTGTGGAATATGTTTGATTTTGCCGCCGATGGCCGTGATGAGGGCGGCAAGCACGGCGAGAACCAGAAGGGCCTTGTCACCTTTGACCGCAAGCTCAAAAAAGACCCCTTCTATCTCTACAAGGCCTACTGGAGCAAGGAGCCGTTCGTGCACCTGTGCGGCAGCCGCTATGTAGACCGCGCCGAGGATGTGACTGAGATCAAGGTCTACTCCAATCTGCCGGAGGTCTCGCTGTACAAGGACGGTCAGCTGGTGGAGACCAAGCAGGGCGACAAGGTGTTTACCTTCCAGCTGCCCATTACCGGCAAGCACAGCATTGAGGCACGCTCCGGCGAGCACAGCAGCGTGATCCTGGTGAACAAGGTAGACGCCCCCAACCCGGATTACGCTATGGACAACCGCAAGAATGTGACCAACTGGTTTGACGGCGAACTGGATGCAAACTGCTGGTCGGTCAAGGACAACATGGCCAAAGCCATGGCAGACCCGAAGGCAGGCCCCATCCTGAAGCAGATCTCTGATAAGGCCGCCGCTGCCCGCGGCGATGTGGCCGCCGCCGTGAAGGATAACCCGGCTCTGGTTGCCATGATGGAGCGCGCCATGCAGCGGATGACCATTGAATCCATGCTGATGCAGGCAGGCGCTTCCGAGGAGGACATCAAGCAGCTGAACCGTGTATTGCAGGGTATTTCCAAGGAGTGATTCGATGAAACAGACCTATTGCAACCCCCTTGATCTGGGCTACCGCTACCAGCACATGAAGGAAGGCCCTCGTGTGGCGGGTTTCCGGGAGGGTGCAGACCCGACGCTGGTTTATTTCAAGGGCAAATATTATCTCTTTGTTTCCATGTCGGCGGGCTTCTGGTATTCGGAAGATCTGCTGAACTGGGACTTCCATGCAGACCCCGGCCTGCTGATCTACGACTACGCACCGGATGTGCGGCAGGTGGGCAATTACCTCTATTTCTGCGCCAGCCGCAAGGGCCGCAACTGCCCCATTTTGCGCACCGCTGACCCCCTGACCGAGCCGTTTACCGAGGTGTCTGCCCCCTTTGCCTTCTGGGACCCGGACCTGTTCTGCGATGATGATGGCCGGGTGTACTTCTACTGGGGCTGCTCCAACATCTCCCCCATCTACGGTGTGGAGCTGAACCCGGACACCATGACCCCTATCGGTGAAAAGCAGGAGCTGATCTTCGGCCATGAGACCACCCTAGGCTACGAACGTCCCGGCAACAACGGCATCGTGGACCGGGAAGCCAGCGTGCTGTACCAGTCCATGAAGCAGTTCTACGACCCCGAGACCGGCAAGCTGAATCTGCCGCCGCAGATGGCAAATATCCCCGGTCTGAGTGTCGAAAGCCTGACTGCCATGTTCAACGCCATCGGCAAGCCCTACATCGAGGGTGCCTTTATGACAAAGCATGACGGTATCTATTACCTGCAATATGCCTGCCCCGGCACCCAGTACAACACTTACGCCGATGGTGTATACACCTCCCGTTCTCCGCTGGGCCCCTTTGTGCGGCAGGCATCCAATCCGTTTTCCGCAAAGCCCGGCGGATTCATCACCGGCGCAGGCCACGGCAGCACCGTTGCCGATACCTACGGCAACTGGTGGCACACTTCCACCCTGCGTATTTCCGTCAACTATGACTTTGAGCGCAGGGTGGGGCTGTTCCCTGCCGGGTTCGACAAGGACGGCGTGCTCTACTGCAACCAGAACTTTGCCGATTACCCCCACCGCATCCCGGCAGACCGCTTTGATGCCGCCAGCCAGCAGCCGGAATGGATGTTGCTGAGCTACAAAAAACCGGTCACGGCTTCCAGCACCGCAGAAAACAGCAGCCCGGAATGGGCAGTCAACGAGGACTGCCGCAGCTGGTGGAGCGCTGCCGGTGTAGAGCCGGGCGAATGGCTGTGTGTGGATCTTGGCAAAGAGAGCGATGTCCGCGCCATTCAGGTAAATATGGCGGATGAAAAGCTGGTGGTGGACTTCCCTGCCGACAGCTACGGTGACGACCGCAAGACCCGCCACATCGAGACCCGGCCGCAGCTCTCCCATTACACGGTGGAGACCAGCGTGAACGGAGCCGACTGGACGACTCGCGAAACGGTTGCCCGCGAGTGCTCCAACGGCTACTACGAATATGCAGACGGCATCCGCGCCCGGTATGTCCGGGTCACCGGCGGCGAACTGCCCTATGGACAGGCCCTGCGCATCAGCGGCCTGCGGGTGTTCGGCAACGGCGAAGGAGCAAAGCCCGCACAGGCAGAAGCCGCCGGAACCCGTGTGGATGCACTGGATGCAAGGATCACCTGGCAGCACATCGAAAATGCACAGGGCTGCAATGTCCGCTACGGCGTTGCGCCGGATAAACTCTATCTGAGCTGGCTGGTATATGATGCAGACGAGGTGACCCTTTCTACCCTGACCGCCGGGCAGGAATACTATGTCTGCGTGGACAGCTTTAACGAAAACGGCATCACGCCGGGCAAGATTTTCAAACTGGAGGGGTAAAATATGCCCATCAAAGCCGTGCAGCAATTTATGCTGGGCACTGTACTGAGCAATGAGCAGCAGGCCAAAGAGACCCTTGCTGCCATGAAAGCCGCTGGGTACGACGGTATTGAACTGTGTGGATTTATGATCCATCCCATTGGCTTTGTGGTAAAGCTGCTGACCAAAGCCGCCGGGATGCCGGTGGGCAAGGGCGGCAATCTGGACTGGCACAAGCTGGTGCAGGAGGCAGGCCTTCAGGTGGTCAGCCTGCACACCGACCTTGGCTCTCTGGAACGGGATGCCCACGCTGTGGCCGAGGAAGCCAAGAGCTTCGGCACACAGTATGTGGTCATCACCGGGATGTATCGGTTTGATTACGGCGACGAAGCCGCCATGCACCAGCTTGCGCAGCGGCTGAACAAAACCGGGGAAGCCTTGGCGGCCGAGGGCATCCACCTACTCTACCACAACCACAACTGCGAGCTGCGGCATGTGAACGCAGAAAAGCGCGCTTACGATATCCTCTTAGAAGAGACCGACCCTGCCTTTGTCAACTTTGAGTTTGACAGCTACTGGTTCACCGAGGGCGGTGCAAATGCGCTGGCATGGATGCAGCGGCTCGGTCCCCGCATGAAGCTGTGGCACATCAACGACCGGGGCACCCGGCTTTCCGGCAGTGCCATCACACCCATCCTGAAAACCGACAGCATGGAACTGGGCACCGGCAATATGGACCTTGACAGCCTGATGGCGCAGGCTCTCGCCATGGATGTGGATGCCGTCATTCTGGAAAGCCACCGCAACTGGGTGGAAAATTCCCCCGTCAAGAGTTTCCAGCTCAGTGCAAAATACCTTGCACAAAAATTCTGACCTGCCATTTTCTTCTTCATTTTCTCCTATAAAGCAACGCCCCGTACCGGTTACCCTTCCGGTGCGGGGCGTTGTGTTTTGCGGGGAATCTTTTTGCGTTACAGGGTATAGGTGCCCGGCTGCAGGGTCAGGTTTCTGCCATCCGGCAGAATCACTTGTGCTTCCAGATTGCAGGGCACGGTAATCGTATAATGCACGGTGTCCCCCTCATACTGCCAGCCGCTTTCTATGCACCCCACCGGGGAATCGTACACCGCTTTTGCCCAGCCCAGTGCCGGGTTCGGGGTGGGGGCAATGGTCAGGGTCTCCCCTGCCAGATGGATGCCGCACACGCCGCCGAACAGCCAGCCGCAGATGGCACCGTAGGAATAATGGTTCAGGGATTCGCTGGGGTGACCGTTTGCATCAATGCCCGTCCATGTTTCCCATACGGTGGTAGCGCCCTGCTGGACCTCATAGAGCCAGCTGGGGGCGGTGTCCTGTAAAAGCAGCTTATAGGCGGTGTCGGCATAGCCGTACTTTGCCAGCACCTCGCAGAGGAAGGGTGTAGAAAGGAAGCCGGTGTTCAGGTGGTAGCCGTTTTCCACCACCATCCGGTTCAGGGTATCCGCAGCGGCTTGGCTCTCCTCCTCGCCCAGCAGCGCAAAGGCAATGGCGCGGACGTATTCACACTGGCGGTCAGAAGTAATTTTCCCGTTATCCGTAAAGGCGGCGCGATATGCCTTGACCGCCTTTTCTGCGGTGTCGCGGTACTGCGCTGCGTCCTCTGCCTTGCCCAGCGCCTGCGCAATTTCTGCCAGAAGCCGCCCGGAATAAGCCAGATACGCCGTGCCCACGCTCTTGCGCGGGTTCATCATGGCCTGCATGGGGGTAATGCCCGGCTCGCACCACTCGCCGTAGTCCAAGCCGTTCAGCACCGTGTACTTGGCGTATGCCCCGGTCTGCTGCTCCTGGGTGGTCTGCTGGGCACGACCCAGCAGAAACGCATACCACTTCTGCATCATCTCGTAGTTATCTGCAAGGATCTTGCGGTCGCCGGTGCGCTTATAAAGGGCGTAGGGCACCAGAATGGCGGCATCGCCCCAGCCCGCCGACATGCAGAGCATGGGGGTCATGTAGCCGGGACGGCTGGTGGGCGGCGCAATGTTCGCCATGCGTCCATCCGGGTACTGGTTCAGGCGGCACTCGGCCAGCCATTTTTCCACCACCGGGTAGCAGTCCATCAGGGTCAGGCCGGTCTCGATGAACACCCCCATATCGCCGGTCCAGCCGGCGCGCTCGCGGGTGGGGCAGTCGGTGGGGATATCGCAGAAGTTGCCCTTCTGGCTCCACACACTGTTTTGCACCAGCTGGTTCACATGGGCGTTGCCGCACGCAAAGCTGCCGGTGACCGGCATCTCCGAATAGACGGCGTGGGCAGTAAACTCTGCGCCGGTCAGGTCGATGTCCGTTTCCACCTTTGCGTACCGGAAGCCCATGATGGTAAAACTGGGCTTATAGTGGTTTTCGCCCTCTTTGCAGATCAGTTCCAGCATCTGTGCCGTGCCGCCCTCTTTGTGGCGGTTCCGGTCCTGAAAGTTCTCCTGCGTAAAGTTGCCGTTCTCGTCCAGTGCTTCGCCGCACAGCAACTTGATTTTCTGCCCGGCGTGGGCGGTCAGCTTCATCTCCACATAGCCAGCCATATTCTGCCCAAAGTCCAGCACGGTCTCGCCGTTGGGGGTGTGCAGCAGCCTGCCTGCAAAGGCCTCCTGCTCCCGGATGGGCACGGTGTTCATGCCGGTGATGGGCAGTGTGTTCGGCTCGGTCTTGACGCCATGCCAGCCGGAAAGCTCCCCTTCCAGCCGGGCATCGTACACCTCGCCCTGCTGCAGATCATTCTGGCGGATCGGGCCGCACTGGGTAGCCTCCATGCTGCTGTCCGAAACGCAGACCGCCTTGCCGTCCACCTCCAGCTGGAACAGGACAGCCACTTCTTTCCCGAACAGGTCACGGTCACCATCCACACCGGAGGTGCTGCGGTACCAGCCATCGCCCAATGCGATGAGCAACTCATTTTCACCCTCACGGACAAGCGCTGTCACATCGTAGGTCTGCGCGCCCAGATGCTTGTCTGCAGTAAAGCTGCCGGGGGCAAGCACCATATCGCCGACCCGCTTGCCGTTCAGCCATGCCGCATACAACCCCTTGGCAGTAATGTACAGCCGCTTGCTTTCTCCCGCCGGGGCGGTGAAGCGTTTCCGCAGATAACTGGCCGGGCGGTGGGGCGGATAAGGCTGTGCCTGCCCCTTGCCGGAGGCTTCCAGCGCCGCCTGCTTCTGCTCCCAGTTGGGTTTTGCAAAGGCGTTGATGGCATCGGTGCAGTCGATCTCCGGCGCTTCTGTTTCCGGGCAGACCCACACGCCCTGCCAATCCGACTGCGCAAGACCCGTTTCAAAATCGGCTTCGCTCCATGCGCCGGGCTGGTCGTTTTCATCCCACAGGCGGATGCGCCACTGTCCCTGCGTCTTGGGCGGCACAGCGGCGGGCGTTTCGGTGTGCATCACACTGCCCAAAACCTTTCCGCTCTCCCACAGCGTTTCGGCTCCGGCAGTCACTTCAATTTCGTAGGCAGTCTGGCGTACGCCGTCGGCGCACTGCCACGATAAAAACAGCGTCCCGGCATCCATGCCGAGGGGCGCAGAAAGATGATTCGTTTTCAGATTTGTTGCTTGCATCATCCACATCTCCTTTTTCCGGTTGATCTCTGCTCTTATTATAAAGGGAATCCCACGGAGTATGGGTGCAAAAATTTGTGTTGTCGGTCAAAAAGTCGTGTCATTTATTATAATCCAAAAATTTCATCCTGCTTCACGACTTTTCGTCCGTACGGTCTCCGGTTTTCCTGCTATACTTTGGGTAAGAAAATCAGAGGGCTGCGGACTGCCCTCAAGCGAAAGGAAGGCATTACAGAATGGATATTGAAAAGATCATCCAGCAAATGACGCTGGAGGAAAAAGCCGACTTCTGCTCCGGTTCGGATTTCTGGCACACACAGCCGGTGGAGCGGCTCGGTGTGCCTGCCGTGATGATGAGCGACGGCCCCAGCGGTCTGCGCAAACAGGACGAGCAGGGCGACCATCTGGGCATCAACGAAAGCATCCCGGCAGTATGTTTCCCGTCCAGTGCGGCGGTGGCTTCCAGCTTTGACACCGCTCTGGCAGAAAAGCTGGGCGAAACGCTGGGCAACGAGTGCCGCGCCGAGAATCTGGCCCTGCTGCTTGGCCCCGGTCTGAACATCAAGCGCAGCCCGCTGTGCGGACGTAACTTTGAGTATTTCAGCGAAGACCCCTATCTCAGCGGTGAGATGGGCGCGGCACTGGTCAACGGCATCCAGAGCAATGGTGTGGGCAGCTGCATCAAGCATTTTGCCGCCAACAATCAGGAGACCGACCGGATGGTCAGCGACAGCGTGATGGACGAGCGCACCCTGCACGAGATCTATCTTCCCGCCTTTGAAACGGTGGTCAAAAAGGCAAAGCCCCTGGGCGTGATGGCCGCCTACAACAAGCTCAACGGCACCCACTGCTCGGAGAACAAGGAACTGCTGACCGACATCCTGCGCAAACGCTGGGGCTATGAGGGCATGGTGGTGACCGACTGGGGCGCCGTAAAAGACCGCGCCAAGGGCATCGCCGCCGGACAGGATCTGGAAATGCCCGGCGGAAGCGGCCGCGGTACCAATTCGATCCTTTCTGCCATCAAGGCAGGAACGCTCTCGGAGGAGGAGTTGAACGCTGCCGTCCGCAACCTGCTGCGGTTCGTGGATTCTGTGACCAAAACTGAAAACGCGAGCGCCGTATTTGACCGGGACGCAGACTACCGGATGGCAGTTTCTGTTGCAGAGAACTCTGCGGTTCTGCTGAAGAACGAGAAGGGCGTCCTTCCTCTGGCAAAGGGCTGCAAGGCGGTGTTCCTTGGCGAATTTGCGCAGCACCCCCGGTATCAGGGCGGCGGCAGCAGCCATGTCAACAGTGCGAAGGTCAGCTGTGCGCTGGAGTACGCTCCCGGTGTAGCCTATGCACAGGGCTACCGCACCGATGAGGATACCGTTGATCCTGCGCTGGAGCAGGCCGCTGTGGCCGCTGCCGCAGACGCAGAGGTCGCCGTAATCTTTGCCGGACTCCCGGAGCGGTACGAAAGCGAAGGCTACGACCGCACCACCCTTGCCATGCCGGAAAATCAGAACCACCTCATCGCCGCAGTCGCTGCGGTACAGCCGAATACCGTTGTCGTCCTGCACAACGGTTCTGCCATCGAAATGCCGTGGCTCAACGATGTCCCGGCTGTTCTAGAACTGTACCTTGCCGGTGACGGTGCCGGAGAAGCCGCCGTGGATCTGCTGTACGGAGCCGCCAACCCCAGCGGCAAGCTGGCAGAGACCTTCCCCCGAAAGCTGAGCGACACCCCGGCTTATCTTTCCTTCCCCGGCGAGCGGGAGACCAGCGTTTACTCTGAGGGCGTATTTGTCGGCTACCGCTACTACGACACGAAGGAAGCAGATGTTTTGTTCCCCTTCGGTCATGGCCTTTCCTACACGACCTTTGAATACAGCGTACTCCGGCTGAGCCGCAGCACCGTCCGTGAGGGTGAAGAAGTGCAGGTCACCGTCACGGTAAAAAATACCGGTGCAGTCGCCGGCAAGGAAACGGTGCAGCTCTATGTAGCACCGCCCAAGGGTGAGCGTCACCGTCCGGTCCGGGAACTGAAAGGTTTTGCCAAGGTGTCCCTGCAGCCCGGTGAGAGCAAGGAGGTGCAGTTCACACTGGACAAGCGCAGCCTTGCCTATTATGAGCCGGAACTGCATGATTTCTATGCAGAAAGCGGCACTTACCAGATCTGCGTTGGTGCATCCAGCCGGGATCTGCGCCTGACCGGCTTGCTGGAATGGCAGGCAGCGCAGCCGCTGCTGGTACACTTTACCGCAGCCTCCACCCTGAAGCAGGTCATGACCCACCCGGTGGGCGCTGCCATCATCGGGCCCATCCTGCAGCGTATGGCCGCAGCCGCAGGCAGCGCCACCGGAAAAAAGGACGATGATGATTCTTCTCTGTCCATGATGATGGGAATCCAGCTCAACACGCTGATCGATTTCCACGTCCTGACCGAGGAGCAGCTGAACGGCATCCTGAGCCAGATCAATCAAGCGTAAGGCAGAGATTGCACGATAAAATAAGTCCTACTCTCTCCACTTTACTATCATAATTTTTTCAAAACCCTCTTGACGAATTCTGCATACAGTGGTATTTTTCTTGTAAATCCCACCGTTCTTGTGGATTGGTCAAAAGCCATCCACAAGATGTGGTCGTGTTCATTTTGAACACTGCCTCACCGTGGATTATTCCTGAAAGATTAACCGCCCCGCAACACACCCGATTCATTTTGCCGCTTACTTCACCCGACAAAATCCATCGCTGCGCTGCATGGGCGGTTTTCTCTTTTTGTGGGAAACGCACCTTGAAAATTTCATGAGCCGACCGAACGTGATACAGACTTTCCGTCAACGCCGCTGCACAAACAGGGGTAGGAACTTCGTTCGGAGCAAACGGCGACCCCATTACATGAGCAGAATCACCTCTACTTATTTTTTGCGTCTTAACAATTCGGAAACATTTGCTGATGAAGCGTTTTGAGCGCAGCGGTAGAGGGCAAGAACCGTCCCGTGGCCACAAATTTTCAATTCTTGAAAATTTCCTGTCCATCCGGGACTTCACTTCTTCAATGCGTCTGCATTTCCGAAGTGATCTTGTTGGGGCGTGCCTGCCCCAAACCCTGCTCATGGTTCGCACCTGACGGTGCGAACAGCAACGGCGTGTCG
>ERZ1673699.955-NODE-955-length-26238-cov-12.199863_pt1 | contig 26238 bp, 20 predicted proteins | sample MGYA00580229_ERZ1673699 | MGnify/ENA primary metagenome ERZ1673699 (study PRJEB41218, sample SAMN15661785) | gut metagenome | host: Homo sapiens | place: Canada: London | collected 2015-08-20/2019-03-30 | study: EMG produced TPA metagenomics assembly of... | reverse complement strand
CCGATGTGGACGCCGGCAAGTGGACCTTCAAGACCTGCAAGCAGGTCAGCCCCTTCGGCAACGTGGCCTGCCTGATGTCTGTTACCGGCAAGCAGATCCAGGATGCTCTGGAGTTCGGCGCCCGCTTCGTCGGCCCGGAGGGCAAGGAGAACGGCGGCTTCCTGCATGTTGCCGGTGCGACCTACGAGATCCACACCGACATCCCCAACACCGTCCTCACCGACGACAAGAATGTCTGGATGGGCAGCGCCACCGGCACGCCCCGTGTCCAGAACGTGCGCATCTACAACAAGAAGACCGGCGCTTACGAGCCGCTGGACCTGAACCGCACCTATGCGCTGGCCGGCATGAACTACACCCTGCGCAATCTGGGCGATGGCTTCGCCATGTTCGACGGCGCAGAGCTCATCAAGGACTATGTCTCTGAGGACTACCTCGTCATGTCCACTTACGCCATGATCTTCGACGCTGTGAACGATGTGCCTGTCCTGAGCAGCGCCAACAGCCCGCTGGCAAGCTATCCGGGCTACCTGCTGAACTACGAGAATCCGTATGGCGCAGGCCGCATTCAGGTCGTCTGAGTTTTAGAAGAAAATCAGTAAGATAAACAGAAAGCCCCCTCTTCCATTCGGAAGAGGGGGGCTTTCTGATAACTTATGCTTTCGCAAACAGCCCCTTCAGTGCCAGCGGCGTCACGATAGAGGACACGACGATGAGCAGGATGACGGCGGTGAAGTAGACGGGGTCCACCACACCGGCCCCGAGGCCCTTTTGGGCCACGATGAGGGCCACTTCGCCGCGGGTCATCATGCCGACGCCCACTTTGAGAGAGTCGCCCCAGCTGAACCGGCAGAGCTTCGCAGCCAGACCGCAGCCGATGATCTTGGTGAGCAGGGCGACGATCACGAAGCAGGCGCTGAACAGCAGGATGGTGGGCGTCAGGCCGCTGATGTCGGTCTTCAGGCCGATACTGACGAAGAAGACGGGGGAAAACAGCATATAGCCGCTGATGTCCACACGGCGCTCGATGTAGGGCGCATCTTCGAGGGAACAGAGCACGATGCCGGCAATGTAAGCACCCGTGATGTCTGCGATGCCGAAGTACTGCTCCGCGATGTAGGCCATGGCAAAGCAGAAGGCGAGGCTGACGATGGTGATGCGCTGGGTGTGAGGGTTGCGGCGGTCCAGCCAGAGCATGGCCTTGTGGATGATGAGGCCGATGACGATGGCTGCGATGAAGAAGAGGACGGTGTCCATCAGCACATCGACGAGGCTGGTGTCTGTGCCGCCGCTGGCACCCAGCACACAGGTGAGCACCACGATGCCGATGACATCATCAATGACGGCTGCGCTGACGATGGTGGTGCCGAGGAAGCTCTTGAGCTTGCCCAGCTCCTGCAGGGTGGCGACGGTGATGGAGACGCTGGTGGCCGTCATGATGGTGCCGATGAAGAGCGCCCGATAAAACTCCGGGCTGCCCAGCGCCGAGAAGCCGTAGAACAGGCTGTAGAGCAGGGTGCCGCCTGCCAGAGGCACGGCCACGCCCACGCAGGCGATGAGGGTAGCGATGGGACCGGCCCGCATCAGCTCCTGAAGGTTGGTGCCGAGGCCGGTGGTGAACATCAGCAGCACAACGCCGATCTCAGCAAAAATGGCGATGGAGTCGCTGGGCTGCACGAGATTCAGCAGACAGGGACCGATGACAAGACCTGCGATGATCTCGCCCACCACCTGCGGCGCCCGGCATTTGCGGGCGAGCAGCGCGAAGAACTTGGCGCTGATGAGGATGAGGGCGAGATTCCGAAAGATGGAATACATAGGCGATCCTTCCTTTGACGTTAGCAATCGTCCTGCTCCCCCGTAAGCTCTGCCATGCGCCGCGCACAAAGACAGAAGGGGAGAAGAACATCTTTTATTATAATCCTCCTTTCGCTGGAATGCAAAGGGAAATCGGCTTGGAAATGACTAAGAATGCCATATAAAAGAGATATGACGGATATACTGGAAAAACATAAAAAGAATGATGAGGGAGATTTTGCTGTCATGCGCTCAAAAATACGAAAAAAATCCTGGGGGAGGGCTTGACAATTTTTGCGGGGCTTGCTATAATAAGTTGCTGTCTGAACAGACACGCCGCACAGTCCGCGCGACGCCGCGCTGGCTGTGTACCCTTGGCCTCATATTCTTGAGGCCCTTAAGTCCAAAAGGAGGTGCTACAAAATGGCAAAGTACGAAACCATGCTGATTACCAGCGCCGCTCTCGACGAGGAGGCTACCGCCGCTCTGGTGGGTAAGTTCAAGTCCCTGATCGAGGCTAACGGTACGATCGATTCTATCGACGAGTGGGGCAAGCGCCGTCTGGCCTACCCCATCAACGACGAGGAGGAAGGCGTCTACACCGTGATCAACTTCACCAGCGAGCCCAGCTTCCCCGCTGAGCTGGACCGTGTGTACAAGATCACCGAAGGCGTTATGCGCAGCCTGATCGTTGCCCACGAGGAGTAATCTCTCCGTGATCAAAAAGGAGTCTGTTCTATGTTGAATGTTGTTGCTATCATGGGCCGCCTTGTGGCGGACCCGGAGCTCCGCACCACCCAGAGCGGCACCAATGTGTGCAGTTTCCGGATCGCGTGCGACCGCAATTTTGCCCGCCAGGGCGAGCAGCGCCAGGCTGATTTCATCGACATCGTCGCATGGCGTCAGCAGGCCGAGTTTGTTTCGAAGTATTTCCAGAAGGGCAGTCTGATCGCCATTGAAGGTTCGCTTCAGACCCGCCAGTATCAGGACAAGCAGGGAAACAACCGCACCGCTGTGGAAGTTGTGGCCAACAACATCAACTTTGCAGGCCCCAAGAGCAGCAACCAGGGCGGCGGAGCAAATTATCAGAATTCTGCTCCGTCCTACCAGAACGCAGCCCCTGCCCGTCCGGCCGCTGTGGAGGCAGCTCCCAGCTATTCCGCCGGCAATGCCGATGACTTTGCCGTCATCGACGACAGCGACGACCTGCCGTTCTGACACGAAACGGTCCATCCGTTAAAAATCCAATAGGAGGTAATAAGCAATGGCTTTTGAAAGAACCGAAGGCTCTCGCCCCGCACGCCCCATGCGTCGCGGCCGCAAGAAGGTTTGCAGCTTCTGTGTCGATCGCATCGACACCATCGATTACAAGGACGTTCCCCGTCTGCGTAAGTACGTCTCTGAGCGTGCAAAGATCATTCCCCGCCGTGTCACCGGCACCTGCGCTTTCCATCAGCGCGCACTGACCGTGGCTATCAAGCGTGCTCGTCACGTTGCTCTGATGCCCTACGTCAGCGACTAATCTGAGATAATCAACCCAATCAAAATAATCAGCAATCAGCAAAGCGCCCTCACCGATGACAAGGTGAGGGCGCTTTTTGGTTTGCTTTAGAGAGTTGACCTCTTCGCCAGAGGCTCCCCTACTAGGGGAGCTGGCGAGGAGCTTGCGACGAGACTGAGAGGTTGTACGAAGGACAGCCTGACCGTGAGCCGCTGCGGGACAAAACCTCTCCGTCATCGCTGCGCGATGCCACCGCCCGGGTTGCGGCACCCAGCGTTTGCTTCGCTGTCGCTTGCATCCTGCTGGCCGCTGCCCCAACAACTCCTCCCTGTTTCCGCCGCTGGCGGCGGTCGTCGCCGTTGCTCCTAACGAGAGGAGGCCTTGGCATTCCGCAAGGTATCATCTCCAAATAGCAAAAAGCGCCCGACACCTCAATGAGATGCCGGGCGTTGCTTTTTATGCGGTTATTTACAACGTCTTGCAGAACTCTTTCAGGTAGGCGCGGAACGCCTCGCCGATCTCGGGGTGCTGCAGGGCCAGCTCCACCTGTGCCTCAGCGACTTTGAGCTTGTTGCCCATGTCGTAGTGCTTGCCGGTGAACTCCACAGCCGTCATACCGCCGTAGTTGCGGGCATACTCGGCCATGGCGTCGGTCAGCTGGATCTCGCCGCCGGCACCGGGCTTGGTCCTGGCGAGGATGTCATAGATCTCCGGGGTCAGCAGCACACGGCCCAGAATGGAGTAGTTGCTGAACTCCTGACCCTTCTTGGGCTTCTCGATCATGTCGTCCACAAAGAAGTAGTTGTCATGGATGGGGGTGGTCTTGAGGCTGCAATAACGGCTCACGTCAGCCCAAGGCACGGCGGACACACCGGCAGCCGGGCGGCCAAACTCTTCGTAGGCACGGATGAGCTGAGCGCAGACCGGGTCTTCGCCCCAGATGACGTCGTCACCATAGATGACCACAAAGGGGTCGTCGCCGGTGAAGGGCTTAGCCATGCTGACAGCGTGGCCGAGGCCGAGGGTCTGCTGCTGGCGGACGAAGAAGATGTTGGCCAGATTGGAGATGCCGAGGCACTCTTCCAGCATCTTCTCCTTGCCGGGAGCAGCAAGTTTTGCTTCCAGCTCGGGGCTGCGGTCAAAGTGGTCCTGGATGATGTCCTGATTGCGGCTCACGATGATAAGGATGTCGGTGATGCCGGAACGGACAGCCTCCTCCACCAGATACTGGATGGCGGGTTTGTCCACGAGGGGGAGCATTCCTTTGGGCATCGCCTTGGTGGCGGGCAGCACGCGGGTGCCAAGACCAGCGGCGGGGATGACTGCCTTGGTGACTTTTTTCATGGTTCAAACTCCTTCACATTTATAGCAATTCGACTTTTTAATGCAACAGCGTTGAATTGCATATCGCAAATATGCTGTTTGGATGTTGCACTAATTTCTTGACTTGCGATAGATTCACGGCTGGGTGTATCAGCCATAGAAAGCGTTGAGGATGGCCTGCAGATCCGGGCCGAGCAGCAGGGTGAACGCACTGCCGCAGACACTCAGGAGCAGGACACAGAGAAAGACCGCGCCGAAGCTGACGCCGCCCTGGGCGCGGAGCACGGCCTGACGCTGCTGGGCATCGGGGAACTCAGACTGGATGCGGCGGATGTGGTCGGCGGCGCTCTTGCGGTAGAGCCACTTGCCGTACATACCGCGCACCAGCATCAGCACGAAGCTGAGGACAGAGCAGACGCGGGCAAATATCGTCAGAGCTGAAGCGCTCATGGCCGGGGCGAGGGCGCTGCCGGAGAGCTGGAGCATCTCGATAAAGGTGGGCGCTGCCAGCAGAAGTTCAGCGGCCAGAAAGCCAAAGGCCGGCTTCCACGCCTTGCGGTAGAAGAAGTAGAAGGGACCGAACAGCAGAGCCGAAAAGCTCATGGATACTTTGCTCTTCTGGAGCTGCATCCGGCTGTAAGCGGCGAGGTAAGCGGGAGCGGCGGGGCCGATATAGTCCAGCCAGTCCTGACGGTCGATGCCGTCCATCTTGGCCTCTTTGCCGAAGGCGTCCTCAAAAAACTCCTTCTCCGGGTCAGCGGAAGTGCCGAACTGACGGTACATCTGGGAGTAGTCGAAAGTCTCTTCACCGCTGCCGCGGGTAGAAGGAGGCTCCTGCCCCTCGGGGGGCAGCACAGCACCGCAGCAGCGGCACGTTTCCTCGTCCCGCAGGGTGCGCTCGCCGCAGGACGGACAGGTGCGGAGCTGGCTCTCCTCGTAGGGGAACTTCCACTCGTAGCCGGCGGCGTGGGCGGGGCGGTGGATGCACTGGCCCAGCTTCTCGTAGCAGACGCGGTGATAAGGCGCGCCGCAGTCGGGGCAGACCACGATGTCATCCTGAAGTGTGAGGGGCTTGCCGCAGCCCTCACACGGACAGCCATAGTATTTTGGCATAACATCCTCCAATGAATATGGTAGTTTATCAGTATTATACACTTAAAATGCGGAAAAGAAAAGGCGAAAATCTTCAAATTTCCAGCACAATGGTATTTTTTCCTCTTTACTTTATCATGGATTCTGGGTATACTAATGAAGTATCTGTGTATAAACTGTATCTTTTAGGAGTAAATCTCTCCGTCATTGGCCGAGTCCTCGGGCAGGCTTTCCTTCGTACAACCTCTCCGTCACGCCTACGGCATGCCACCTCCCCTGGTAGGGGAGGCTTTGGCAGTCCCCGCAAAGTGAACGGTTTCGCCAGAGGCTCCCCTACTAGGGGAGCTGTCGAGCGTCAGCGAGACTGAGAGGTTGTACTAAGACGGGCCTGCCCGTGTGCGTGGCTGATGATGAAGAGGCTGCTCCTGTTCTTTGAGACGAGAGGAATAAAACGATGATCACCACTGATGAACTGAAAGTACAGCTGGCTGAATACCACACTGCTGTAAAGGACTTGGAGGAGGCGCTGGCCATCGACGCTTCCCGCAAGCGCGTGCAGGAGCTGGAGCACACCATGTCCCGCCCCGGCTTCTACGACGACGCTGAGCTGAGCAAGAAGGTCTTCGACGAGGTGGGCGACCTGAAGGGCAAGCTGAACCGCTTCGAGAAGCTGCAGGGCCTGTACGATGACGCAGAGACCATGCTGGTCATGCTGGACGAGGAGTACGACCCCGAGATGGTGCCGGAGGCCGAAGAGGCCGTCAACGCCGTGGGCAAGGCTGTGGACGAGCTGCAGCTGATGACCATGCTGAACGGTGAGTACGACCACAGCAACGCCATCCTGACCTTCCACGCAGGCACCGGCGGCACCGAGGCACAGGACTGGGCCGAGATGCTCTACCGTATGTACAACAAGTGGGCGCAGGCTCACGGCATGACCGTCGAGGTCCTGGACTATCAGGACGGCGACGAGGCCGGCATGAAGAGTGCTTCCATGATGGTCAAGGGCGCCAACGCCTACGGCCTGCTCAAGAGCGAGAACGGCGTGCATCGCCTGGTTCGCGTCTCTCCGTTTGACGCCAACGCCCGCCGCCAGACGAGCTTTGCTTCGCTGGAAGTCATGCCGGAGCTGGACAACACCATCCAGGTGGACATCCGCCCCGAAGACATCGAGATGCAGGTCTACCGCTCCTCCGGTGCCGGCGGCCAGCACATCAACAAGACTTCTTCCGCTGTCCGACTCATCCATAAGCCCACCGGCATCGTGGTCAGCTGCCAGACCCAGCGCAGCCAGTTCCAGAACCGCGACTACGCGATGGAAATGCTGAAGGCAAAGCTGTACCAGATCGCCAAGCAGCAGCACATGGATAAGATCGACGACATCAAGGGCGTCCAGAACGAGATCGCATGGGGCCACCAGATCCGCTCCTACGTCTTTATGCCCTACACGATGGTCAAGGACCACCGCACCAACTATGAGACCGGCAACGTGGACGCTGTCATGGACGGCGACCTCGACGGCTTCATCTTCGCTTACCTCAAGGCTGCAAGCCGTGGTGAGCTGCAGGATACCTAAAATCAGAGCATAATAAAAACGTCTGTACTTCGTTTGGAGGTACAGACGTTTTTCTTTTTATTCGAGGTCGCCGAGTATCCCCGGCCAGAGCGCCTCCTCCTGCCGCATGGCGACGAAGCAGCAGTCGAGGTACATCTTGTTCACGGCAGCGACGATGGTACCGCGCAGCAGACGCTTTTCGTCGGCGGCATCCGGGTCGAGGTCGCAGATGGTGCGGCTGGCACCGAAGATGTAGGGCAGGCAGTTCTCTACCTCGTCGCAGAAGTAGTCGTAGGCTTCGGCGGCGGTGCAGTGAGCCCTCTGCATCTGGAACAGGGTGTCGATGTTTTCCAGCGAGAGGACATTTTTAGACAATACGATATAGATGAGAGAAGCCAGCTGTTCGCGGGAATACTTCTTTTTGACGGGGTGGGAGATGACTCCTTTCTTGACGTAGTTGCTCACCATGGAGGGGGTGAGCTCCACCCCGGGGAAGCCCCGGAAGCAGCTGTTGACGAGCTGCACGGTCTGGTCGAGATACAGCCCCACGGAGGGCAACTCCCGGTAGCGCGGCAGGGAAAACCCGGCGGCGCAGGCCGTGACACGGCGTTTCATTTCCTGATTCATGGTGGTAGTATAGCGCATTTTTGAGTCGGGGTCAACCGTTTATGAAAACAATATTAAGAATTTTACAAATCACTTGACAGGTTTTTGAAAAACTGATATAGTGGACTCACCGAACGTAAAAAATGCGGCGGACACCCGCCGGAATGGAGATAGATGAGATGAAACGAATCGTTGTGGACTCTTCCGCCAGCCTGTACAAGCTGGACGGCGTGGATTTTGCTGCTGTGCCTCTGAAGATCGTGACCGACGAGAGGGAATACCTCGACGACGGCACGCTGAACGCCGTGGAAATGGCGACTACCCTGCGCACCTATAAGGGCAAGACCAGCACCTCCTGCCCCAACATCGGCGACTGGCTGGAGGCTTATGAGGGCGCAGATGAAATTTATGCCATCACCATCACCGGCACCCTGTCGGGCAGCTGCAACGCCGCCCAGCTGGCCGCAGAAGAGTATCAGGCAGAGCACCCGGGTGCTCAGGTCTTTGTGCTGGACAGCCTGTCTGCCGGCCCGGAACTGGTGCTGCTGGCAGAGCATATCCGTGCGCTCATCGAAGAGGGCAGGGACTTTGACGAGGTGTGCGAAGAGATGCTGCGCTACCGTCACCACACCCATCTGCTGTTCTCGCTGGAATCGCTGGCGAATCTGGCCCGGAATGGCCGGGTGAAGCCCGCTGTGGCTGCTGTAGCGCGGGTGCTCAACATCCGGGTCATCGGCAAGGCCAGCGATGTGGGCGAACTGGATGTCCTCTGCAAGACCCGCGGCGAGCACGGCGCTCTCGAGCGCATCGTGCTGGAGCTCAAAAGCCACGGCTACACGAACGGCAAGGTCATCATTGCCCACTGCGGCAACCCCGCCGCCGCCGAGCGCCTGATGCACATGGTGAAAGCTGTCTTCGAGGGCGCACAGGTGCGGGTGACCGAATGCGGCGGCCTGTGCAGCTACTACGCCGAGCTGGGCGGCCTCATGGTGGGCTTCGAGGACGCGGACGCCTGAGCTTGAAATCTCCGCATCTCTGCGCTATACTATTCCCATAAAAATGCTGCCGAAAGGCAGCGGGGGAGGCGCAGATGTTCTTTCGGCTGCCGGTCGTACGGTTCTTCAATCGTGTCATCAACAGGGCCGCGGTTACAGTGGCCCTTGTTTTGCTGCAGATCGGCTGGCTGCTCTGGGCCTTCTTCTCCCTCACCGCCGGAAAGGTGTGGGTGAATGCGGGGCTGAATGTCCTCAGCCTCTTCATCACCCTCTACCTCGTGCGGAAGGACGAGAACAGCGACTATAAGATCATCTGGCTCGTCCTCATCGGCATGATGCCGCTGCTGGGCGGTGCGCTCTATCTGGCCTTCGGCAACAAGGCCCCTGCCAAGCGGATGCGCCAGCGGATGCAGGCGGTGGAGCGCCAGCACACCGCCGACCTCGCCCAGCAGCCGGGTCAGGCCGACGCCCTCGACCCCGCCAGCAGGGGACTGAGCCGGTATATTTCGGAGTACGGGCCGTACCCCGCATGGAAAAACTCCACGGCAAAATATTACCCCTGCGGTGAGGCCATGTACCCTGACCTGCTGGCCGACCTCGAAAAGGCAGAGCGGTTCATCTTCCTCGAGTTCTTCATCGTCCGCACCGGCAAGATGTGGAAGGGGGTAGAGGACATCCTCGTCCGCAAGGCGGCGCAGGGGGTGGATGTCCGGCTCATCTACGACGATTTCGGCAGTCTGCTGGGTCTGCCGTCCGATTTCGTGGTGCAGATGGAGCGGGCGCATATCCGCTGTATCCCGTTCAACCCGGTGGTGCCGCTGGTGTCGCTGGTCATGAATCATCGCGACCACCGGAAGATCGTGGTCGTGGACGGAAATACAGCCTATACGGGCGGCATCAATCTGGCCGACGAGTATATCAATGAAGAAGAGAGGTTCGGCTACTGGAAGGACGCAGCTCTCCGCACCGAGGGCGCGGCGGTCTGGAACTTCACGGTGATGTTCCTCGACCACTGGAACGCCTTCCGCCCCAGCGAGGAGGATTATGCGCCCTTTATGCCTCAGGCTGAGTCCCTGTCCGCCCAGTCGGACGGAGTGATACAGCCCTACGGGGACAGCCCGCTGGACGAAGAGGCTCTGGCCGAGACGGTCTACCTGAATATCATCAATCAGGCCCAGCGGTATGTCTATATCTATACGCCCTACTTCGCGGTGGGCGAGACCATGCTGGAAGCCCTCAAGGCGGCGGCAAAGCGGGGCGTGGACGTCCGGCTGGTGCTGCCGGGCATTCCGGACAAGAAGCTCATCTTCCGGCTGACCCGCTCCTATTATGTGCCGCTGCTCCGGGCGGGGGTGCGCATCTACGAGTTCACGCCCGGCTTCCTCCACGCCAAGTGCTACGTCAGCGATGACCGCGCCGCCGTGGTGGGCAGCATCAACATGGATTACCGCAGCCTCTTCCTCCACTTTGAGTGCGGGGCGCTGCTGCTCTATAACAGTCAGGTCATTGCTCTGCGGGACGATGTGCTCCGCACCCTGCCAGAGTGCCGGGAAGTGCAGCTGGCCGACTGCCGCACCTCGCTGGCCGGGACGCTGCTGGACAGTGTGCTCCGCCTGCTGAGCCCGCTGATGTGAGCGATACTGCGGTAGAATAAGTGGCAAAGTTCCATAAATCAAATGATATATCGTTCAATATTGATTGTTTGCCAACCTGGCAAAGTTCTCCTGATTGGCAAACTACCTACTTTGCCAGCAAGCCTTAAGTTTGCCAACGTGGCAAAGTTTGATTTGTGACGATAACACGCTGGTATTTTGGAACTTTGCCAGATAACACGTCGGTCTCAGAGCAAACGTGCATGATTGGCTCTGTGTCGGGCTATACTACTCCCAAAGAGATGAAAGGGAGCGTAACGCTTATGACACAGAGACAAAAAGCTCTTCTGAGCTGTGCCGTGGCGGCGGCACTGCTGCTGTCCGGTTGCCGCAAAGGCAACAGCGATTCCGGTAGCATGAGCAGTTCGAACGCCATGTCCGGCTCGTCCGGCAGCGCCAGCACCACCCAGACCGGCGGCTGGAAGACCGGCCTCGGCATCCTGACCGAGGCTTCCGATGAGGCCCGTACCGGCACCATCCATACCATCGCTGCCGCCGTCCTGCTGGACGGAGACGGCAAGCTGGCCGACGTGATGCTGGATGAGCTGGAAGTGGAAGTTACCGCCGACGGCAAAGGCGTCGTCACCATGCCCACCGACTACCGCACCAAGCGCCAGAAAGGGGACGACTACCCGCTGGCAGCGGCATCTTCGCTGAAAAAGGGGTGGGCCGAGCAGGCCGATGACTTCGCCGACTACCTCACCGGCATGACGCCCGAGCAGGCATCCATGCTGGAAACGGATAAGGACGGCAAGGCTGTGGACGCCGACCTGCTGTCCGGCTGCACCATCCGGGTGGATAAGTACCGCGACGCCGTGGCGAAAGCCTGCACGAATGCGTCCGCCCTCGGCGCGGCGAAGGGCGACCGGGTGAGCCTTGGCGTGGAGGCGGAGAATGCCTCTTCGGACATCACCGCCACCGACGACAAGGATGTGAATGCAGAAGTTGACCTTACCGTCGTGGCCCTGACTCTGGATGCCGATGGCCGTGTGACCAGCGCCATCGGCGACATGGCAGAGCCTGCGCTGACCATCGCGGCAGACGGCGGCGTCACCGCCCCGGACACCGTCCGCTCCAAGCTTGAGCTGGGCGACAGCTACGGGATGCGGAACGCATCCAGCCTCGGCAAAGAGTGGTACGAGCACAGCGAGGGCTATTGCAGCTACCTCAAGGGCAAGACTGAGAAAGAGGTGGCGGACATCCCTGCCGACGGCTCGGACGCCGACCTCGCGGCCCTCTGCACCATCTCCATCGACGCCCTGCAAAAGGCCGCAGGGGATGCGTTTGAAAATGCGTCATTATAAATTGAACGGAAAGTCTGACCGTCACCGTGAGGTGGCGGTTTTCTTTTTGTCCTTTGTACAAATACACCGAAAACCCTATCGGAAAGGGGCGGTCTGCGGGCAAAACGCGAAAAAATCGGTTTTCCTCTTGCAAAACGGGGCAAAACGCGCTATTCTATAGTCACAGTTTAACAATTTAGCATGGTAAAGCAGTAAAACGAAGCGCTGCTTCTGCTGAAACTGAGGGAGGAAAATACAACATGAAACGTCTGGTATCTGCTTTTCTGGCCGGTGCGATGGCACTGAGCCTTGCCGCCTGCGGCGGTTCTGCATCCACTTCTACGGCTGCTGCTTCTGCCGCCGCCTCTGCCGCCCCGGCAAGCTCCGTGGCCGCTGACAGCGACCTGGCTTACATCCAGTCCAACGGCAAGATGGTCATCGGCTACACCGTGTATGAGCCGATGAACTATACCGACGCCGACGGCAACTTCACCGGTTTCGATACCGAGCTGGCCACCGCTGTCTGTGAGAAGCTGGGTGTCGAGCCGGAGTTCGTGGAGATCAACTGGGACACCAAGGAGACCGAGCTGGCTGCAAAGAGCATCGACTGCATCTGGAACGGCCTGACCCTGACCGATGACCGCGAGGAGAACATGGCCTGCACCAAGCCCTACGTCAAGAACGCCCAGGTCGTCGTGGTGAAGGACGGCACCGACTACACCTCCACCGCCGACCTCATCGGCAAGACCGTGGTGGCCGAGGCCGGCTCTGCCGGTGAGACCACCATCACCGAGAACGCCGACCTGTCTCAGGCTGATTTCATTTCCAAGGCTGTTCAGACCGACTGCCTGATGGAAGTTGCCGCTGGCACTGCTGACGCCGCCATCCTCGACCTGACTCTGGCTTCTGCCATGATCGGCGAGGGTACCGACTACGCAAACCTCAAGATGGTGGATGAGCTGAACGTCGAGGAGTACGGCGTGGCCTTCCGCAAGGGCAGCGACGTGGCCGAGGCTGTGGACAACGCTTTCGACGAGCTGAAGGCTGACGGCACCATGCAGACTCTGGCCGACAAGTACGGCCTGACTCTGGCTGAGTAACTTACATTATAAACGGATAGGTGTAGTGATTCTGTGACTGTGATTTTGGAGCGTCTGACCGGCGCATTCGCGCTCAACTGTGAGCTGTTCTTTCTGACCTTGCTGTTTTCGCTGCCGCTGGGCCTTGTGGTGGCCTTTGGCTCCATGAGCCGGTGCGCACCGCTGCGGGGCGTCGTCAAGACCTTCGTGTGGGTCATCCGCGGTACGCCGCTGATGCTCCAGATCATCGTCATCTACCTTGGCCCCGGCCTGCTGGGCATGACCAACCCCTGGCCCTCCGGCTCTTCGGGCCGTCTGGTGGCGGCGGTGGTGGCTTTTGCCATCAACTACGCCTGCTACTTTTCTGAGATCTACCGCGGCGGCATCGAGGCTGTGCCGAAAGGCCAGACCGAGGCCGGTCAGGTGCTTGGCATGACCAAGAGCCAGATCTTTTTCAAGGTCACGCTCCTGCAGGTCGTCAAGCGCATCCTGCCCCCGATGGGCAACGAGGTCATCACGCTGGTGAAGGATACCTCGCTGGCGAACGTCATCGCCAACAAGGAGATCATCATGATGGCGAAGGAGTACAGCGCCAAGGGCCTTATCTGGCCGCTGTTCTCCACCGCGATTTTCTTCCTCGTCTTTGTCGGCGCACTCACCCTGCTGCTGGACTGGGCCGAGAAAAAGATGGACTATTTCCGCTGCTAAGGAGGATACTGAATTATGGCATTACTCGAAGCCTCCGGCATCGGGAAGAATTTCGGCGAGACGAAAGTTCTCAAGGACATCTCGCTCACACTGGAACAGGGCGAGGCGCTGGCGATCATCGGCTCGTCCGGCTCGGGCAAGACGACGCTGCTGCGCTGCCTGAATTTCCTTGAGCGTCCCGACACCGGCGTCATCCGGGTGAACGGCGAGACCATGTGGGACGCCGCCGACCCTGCCACCCAGCGGGAGAGCGAGGTGCGGAAAAAGCGCCTCCACTTCGGCCTCGTGTTCCAGAACTTCAACCTCTTCCCCCAGTACACCGCGCTGGAAAACGTGATGCTGGCGGGGGAGCTTCTGGCGAAGGAGCAGCCCGACTACAAGGCCAACAAAAAGGCCATCCACGCCCAGCTGGAAGCACAGGCCCGTGACCTGCTGGCCCAGATGGGCCTGTCGGAGCGGGCAGGCCACTACCCCCACCAGCTCTCCGGCGGCCAGCAGCAGCGGGTGGCCATCGCCCGCGCACTGGCGCTCCACCCGGACATCCTCTGCTTCGATGAGCCCACCAGCGCCCTTGACCCGGAGCTGACCGGCGAAGTCCTCCGTGTCCTGCGGGATCTCGCTGACCGAAAGACCACCATGATCATCGTCACCCATGAGATGCACTTCGCCCGCGACGTGGCCGACCGCATCCTATTCATGGACGGCGGCGTCGTGGTGGAGGAAGGCCCGGCCCGCCAGCTCATCGACCACCCCCAGGAGGAGCGCACCAAGCAGTTTTTGGCGCACTACTCTGAATAAGACAGGCTATGGCCCTCCCCGCTCGGGAGGGCTTTTTTTCGCCATTCACGCCGAAAACACCACGATTCGCGCAGTTTTTATTTACATTCTCCGGATTTTTTGGTAAGCTTGTATCGAAAAAGGCGGATTCTTCAAAAGACAAACAGACCAAAGGAGGACAGACTATGAGACTGAAGAGCGCACTCCGGCGGGGCGTGGCCGCCGCCGTCATCGCGGGCATCGTTGTGAGTTCCGGCATCCCGGCCTATGCGGCCCGGTGGGACATCGCCAACGGCGACATCACCGTGAAAGCGGGCGACGCCGAAGGAAAGAACAAGGTCTCACAGGGCGAGACCATCGACAAGGACGACACCAACACCGTCATCACCGGCGAGTCGGATAAGAACACCGTCAACATCGACACCTCCAAGGGCGACGTGGACGTCACCTTCGACGACCTGAAGATCGACGTCAGCGGCAAGAAGGAGGGGGATGGCAGCGATGACAGCCCTGTCCGGGAGAGCAAAGCCGCCGTCACCGTGAAGGGTGACCACGATGCGGCCATCGAGCTGGACGGCGACAACGAGCTGAAGAGCGGCGGCTATAATGCGGGTCTTGAGAAGAACGAACACGAGTCGAAAGGCACTCTGACCATCAAGGACGACAAGGGCAAGGACGGCTCCCTCACCGCCGAGGGCGGCTTCGGCGGCGCAGGCATCGGCGGAGGCATCGAGAGCACCGGCAGCAACATCACCATCCGGGGCGGCACCATCGAGGCTGTGGGCGGGAGCAACGCGGCAGGCATCGGCGACGGTGCAGGCCGCGCGTCGGACGACACCGACGACCCGAACCCGGGAGACCTCTACATCTGCGGCGACGCCGAGGTGACGGCCAAGGCGGGAAGCCAGATGACGGACGCCAAGGCCCCGGCCATCGGCGGCAGCTACGGCGAAGTACCCACGGAGAACCTTTCTGACGATGAACATAAGGTGACGGGAGGACGGCTGACCCGTCTGAACGCGGACGGCACCGTGATGGAGGGGATGGGCTACGACTACACCTCCACCCCCAAGCCCCAGCCGGACGACGACGAGGACGACGATGATGATGACGTCCCGCCCCCGGTGCAGGAGAACGCCCCCGAACCCCTGCCCGGCGGCATGGTGGTGGGCGGCTTCTTTTCCAGCCGGGTCACCATCCATCGGCTGGACCCTGCTTTGGCCATTGAGAGTGCCAACCCCATGCCCGGCAGCGTAGAGGCCGACGACACCGGAGAGAACCTCACCCCGGGGGGTGTGGTGCTTATTGAGAGCGCCGCTCCCCGCTCCACCGTCACCACCGACATCTCCAGTCTCCGGGAGGACGGCGTGGAGGACATCTTCTTCCGCTATGAGGACACCATGACCCACTATAGCGTGGACAAGATGGCCGACGCGGCGGGCGAGGACGCTGACGTGGAGCTGAAGCAGAACAGGGAGGACATCAGCCTCCGGCTGGACGGCGAAACGCGGGACGACCTGTCGGAGCGCTATCTGGAGTGGGTGCCGGTGCAGACGCCAGAGCCGCAGGAGTGGCTGATATTGACCCACGAACTCGCGAAAAAAAGGGACGACCTCCCGAGTTTGGATTGGTGGCTCGAGTCTGAGAGAGAGGAAACGGTAGAGCAAAAAACGAGTGAAGAGCTCAGACGTGAACTCGACGAATTACTGAAACAAGAGCGGGATATGATGGACTTCCAACTCGCGAAAAAAAGGGACGACCGCCCGAGTTTGGATTGGTGGCTCGAGCCTGCGAGAACGGAAACGCCGAGAATCGGGCTTGACGAGTCCCTGAAACAGCTGGCTTCCCGATTTGAGGCCATCGCTCCCGAGGAGGATAAGCCACGGCTTTTCCTGCTGGAAACCACCGTCCCGGATGGCACAAAGTATACCAATCTGTTGGAGAGTGACCTGCGGAGCTATGCCGACCTTGGTGACGACTGGGACGACCTGCCGGATACCCAGGGTGAGATAAAGCTCTGGATACCGGAGGACTTGGGGCAGCCCAAAGAAATAAGCATCTCAAAGGAGAGCCTCTGAGCCGCAGCGACGGCATTGCATGATACACAGAACGAAAGGAGATGTACTATGAGACTGAAGAGCGCACTCCGGCGGGGCGTGGCCGCCGCCGTCATCGCGGGCATCGTGGTGAGCTCCGGCATCCCGGCCTATGCGAAAACATGGAACATCGCCGACGGCGACATTACGGTCAAAGGTGCGAGCGATGAAAGCGGAAACTATAACAATGTCAAGCAGGGTGAAAAGGATTTCGAGAAGGATGAGGGGGAGACCGTCATCACCGGCGAGTCGGATAAGAACACCGTCACCATCGACACCTCCGAGGGCAACGTGGACGTCACCTTCGACGACCTGAAGATCGACGTCAGCGGCAAGAAGGAGGGGGACGGCAGCGGCAAGACCGAGGTGGATGGCAGCGGCAAGACCGAGGGGAACGTCAGCGACGAGACCGAGGGGGACGTCAGCGGTGACAGCCCAGTCGATGCGGGCAAAGCCGCCGTCACCGTGCAGGGTGACCACGATGCCGCCATCGAGCTGGACGGCGCCAACGAGCTGAAGAGCGGCAGCTGCAATGCGGGTCTTGAGAAGAATGGCCATGAGTCCTCCGGCAAGCTGACCATCAAGGACGACAACGACACCAAAGGCTCCCTCACCGCCGAGGGCGGCAAAGACGGCGCAGGCATCGGCGGCGGCTACGAAAGCGGTGCCGGAAACATCGAGATCACCGGCGGCACGGTAGAAGCCGTGGGCGGCGAGGGTGCTGCCGGTATCGGCGGCGGTGTGTACGGCCCGGGCCGCGACATCGAGATCTCCGGCGGCAAGGTGTCGGCCACGGGCGGCAGCTACAGCGGCGACCCCCGCCCCGGCGCGGCAGGCATCGGCGACGGCGCGGGTGCGTGGTCTGAGATAGACCCGGATGCGCCGTCCAGCAACCCCAATAACATCATCATCTCCGGCGACGCCGAGGTGGAGGCCAAGGCAGGCGCAAGCACCGGCGGCGAAACTGCGGCCATCGGCGGCGGCATAGTCGGCGAGATCCCCAATGACGCCCTCTCCGACGACGACCACAAGGTGACGGGCGGCAGTCTGACCCGCTACGACCCCGACGGGAAGAAGATGGAGGACTATAGCTACGACCGGCGGACGCCCTCCCAACCGGAGCAGCCGGACAAGCCGGAACAGCCAGACAAGCCGGAGCAGCCGGACAAGCCGGAGCAGCCGGATAAGCCGGAACAGCCCGATGATACCGAGAACGACGACGAGGACGACGCTCCGGACACGCAGACCGGCGAGGTGCCGGACCGTGTGAAGCAGATGTACGAGACCGTCGGCGTGATCACCCATCTGGATGGCACACAGGAGCTTGGTGACGTGACCACGGCGGAGTATGACCCGGTCAACAAGATCCTGAGCTTCGATGCCCATGGCACACTCTTTCGGATGACAGGCGACTCGCTGCGGGAGCTTGCAAAGGAGGTCCATGAGCTTCGCATCCGGTTCCTTGATGGGGAAGGGCGGGAGATGGAGGCGGTCATTCCGCTGGCCCGGATCAAAGATCTGGTCGGCGTGAATGGCGCATTCGAACTCGAGCTGTCCCATGAGGGGCGTTATCAATTCCATGTTGTCGGGCAGACGGGATATGATAGAAAAACATTCTCGGATGAGACCGCCCTGCGCCGAAACGGCAAGGAACTGGTCCTCGTGTACCGCGTTGGCGATGAGGAGCAGAAAGCGCAGGAGACTGCCCGGGTGGAAGAGGCGATCGCCCGCCGCAAGCAGGAGAAAGAGCAATGGGGAACGGTCCTCTCCGGTCGAGAAAGCAGCTCCCTGAGCGGACTGCCCGAGCTGACTCAGCCGGGAACGGGTACCGTCGGCGGCGTGACCGACTCCATCGCAGACCCGAAGGTCACCGACATGGGCTCCATCACGGTTCGTCTGCCCGGGAAGCCCGCCTCCGACTCGACGGTGTGGAAGACATTTACCGGTAACATCGTGAAGCTCGCGGGCGGGAAGCAGGACAGCAAGAAGGACGACCCGGCCCCCTCCGTCGGTGACCTCAGCGGCCTCCCGACTCTCTCGCCGGACAGCCTTACCACGGTCCAGCAGCCGAAGACAATCGGTAAGCAGCCGGAGACAATCGGTAAGCAGCCGGAAACAGGCAGATGGGTAACGGACAGTCAGGGTGACTGGGTGTGGAAGCCGGGCAAGGATGACAGTCGGCCGCCGGATTTGGGAGGAAATTGGGAGACAAGCAAATGGATGGGGCGCAGCGACTATTGGTGGGAGTGGCAGCCGGTGCAGGAGGGCGATCAGTTATATTGGAAACCAATCCTGCAGACACGGATCAGGGATCATGCTTGGTGGAATCCCTTTTATGACTCTGCATGGATGTACGATTATGAAGGCTGAGAGCGCGCGCTGAGAGGGAGTGCAGCAGGAGGGTCCTGCGCAGGGGCAGACCTGCCGCCCTCCTGCGCACAATCACCAAAAACCACCGATAGAAAATAGCAATGTTGTACGAAGAAATCTGAGAAAAACCCCTTGCAAAATCACGATGAGCTGAGTATAATACCACTCATGAAACGCAAAACGTCCTGCCCCTCGTCCGGCAGGGCGTTTTTGTCGGTAAAGATCCGGCAAAGAAATGTTAAGTGACCGCCCGGGGAGGGGCTTTGTATGACAAAAGACATGACACAGGGCAGCCCGCTCAAGCTCATCCTTGCCTTTGCGGTGCCGCTGATGCTGGGCAGTCTGTTCCAGCAGTTCTACAATCTGGCCGATACCATCATCGTGGGCCGTTTCGTGGGCGTGGATGCGCTGGCGGCGGTGGGCAGCGTGGGCGGCCTGAACTATCTGGTGCTGGGCTTCGTCAACGGCATCGCCTGCGGCTTCTCCATCCCCATCTCGTGGACCTTCGGCGCGAAGGATTACAGAGAGATGCGGCGCTACACCGCCAATACCGTCTGGCTGAGCCTCTTTTTCGCCGTCGTGCTCACGGTGGTGACGGTGGCCCTGACCCGGGCGGTGCTGGTCTGGACCAACACCCCCGACAACATCATCGACATCGCGGACATCTACATCCGCACCATCTTCTGGGGCATCCCCTTCACCCTGCTGTACAACGTCACCAGCGCCCTCATGCGCGCGCTGGGCGACAGCAAGCGGCCGCTCTATTTCCTGCTGGTGGCCAGCGTGCTGAACATCGGCCTCGACCTGCTCTGTATCCTCATCTTCCGGATGGGGGCGTTCGGTGCGGCCTTCGCCACCGTGTTCAGTCAGGCGGTGGCGGGCATCGGCAGTCTCATCTACATCGGCCGCCACTACCCGGAGCTGAAATGGAGCAGGGAAGAGGGCCGTCTGAGCGCCAGCCACTGCCTCAAGCTCTGCAACATGGGCATCCCTATGGGCCTGCAGTGCAGCATCACCGCCATCGGCAGCGTCGTGCTGCAGGGCGCGGTGAACGGTCTGGGCAGCAGCATCGTGGCCGCGCAGACCGCAGGCAGCAAGGCCGCCCAGTTCCTCTCGGTGCCGCTGGAGAGCATCGGCACCGCCATGACCACCTACGCCAGCCAGAACATGGGCGCTCACGACCTCAAGCGTGTGAACCGGGGCGTCAATACCGCGCTGGGAATTGGCTGCGTCTACAGTGTGGCATCCTTCCTCATCCTGCGTGTGCTGGATGTGCCGCTCATCAGCCTCTTCCTCGAGAGCAGCGAGGTGGAGATCATGGCGAATGCCCGCAGCTTCATCTTCTGGAACAGCGTGTTCTACATCCCGCTGGCCGTCCTCATCATCTACCGCTACACCATCCAGGGCCTGGGCTATTCCGGCCTTGCCATGTTCGCGGGCGTGGCCGAGATGGTCGCCCGTGCCATGGTGGGCTTCTGGTTCGTGCCGCTCTGGGGCTACTTTGCGGCCTGCATCGCCAACCCTGTGGCATGGTTCTTCGCCTGCTTCTTCCTCATCCCGGCGTACTTTGCAGTGCGCAATCGGCTGATGAAAGAAAATGCATATGGGGTGGGGGATTAAACCTCGCCTACAGCTCCCCTTCGGGGGAGCTTTTGTTGTATTTACAAATCCCCCCAAAACCGCTATACTATATATAGTTGTGTCAAAACGAGGAGGCGGGACGATGGAGCAGGAGCTGGAACGGCTGGAAGGCACGGTAGAGGACATTATCTACCTGAACGAGGACAACGGCTACACCGTGTTCGAGGTGTCGGGCGGCGGTGTCGTCACCGTTGTGTGCGGCGTGGTGGGAGAGCTCCACGCCGGTGAGAGCGTCGTCTGCCGGGGCAGGTACGAGAACCACGCCACCTATGGCCGACAGTTCCACGCACAGGAGTGCGAGACGGATATGCCCAAAGACCTCGAGGCCGTCTACGCCTTCCTCGCCAGCCGGTCGCTGCCCTACATCGGGGCTCGGACGGCGGATAAGATCATTGACAAATTCGGCGCGGCGGCGCTGGAAGTTATCGCCAACGACCCCGCCCAGCTCACCCTCATCCCGGGCATCTCGGCGGACAAGGCCGACCGCATCCAGCAGGAGTTCAAGCGGATGTTCGGAATGCGGGAGCTCATCGCCTATCTGGCTCAGTTCGAGATCAGCCCCCGCCGGGCGATGGAGGTCTTCCGCACCTTCGGGCCGGGGGCAATGCAGGCCATCCAGCAGAACCCCTACCTGCTCTGCGGGGAGCCGCTGCAGCTGGACTTCCGCCACGCCGACAGCATCGCCCAGTATTACCAGATGGCAGGGGACTGCGCCCAGCGGCTGGAAGCCGCCCTTCTGCGCACTCTGCGCCACAACGCAGGCAATGGCCACACCTGTCTGCCCCGGGCGCAGCTGCTGGAAACGGCGTCGAACTTCATCCATCAGCCCCCCGAAAAGCTGGCGGCGGCGCTGGACAGCTGTATCCAGACCGGGAAACTGGCGGTTCGGATGTTCGACGAAACACCGTATATTTATCTGCCGGATCTGCTGGCTGCAGAGCAGGACATCGCCGACCGTCTGGCCATGCTGACCAGGCGCGGAAAGCAGACGGCCCACGGCCTCGACAAGAACATCCAGATTCTGGAACTGGCGCAGGGCTTTGCTTACGCGCCGCTCCAAAAGGAAGCCATCCGTAAGGCCATGACCGAGAACTGCCTTGTCCTCACCGGCGGCCCCGGCACCGGCAAGACCACCACGGTCAACGCCATCCTGCAGCTGCTCGAGAACGAGGCCGAACGGGTAGCCCTCTGTGCTCCCACAGGCCGCGCCGCCAAGCGTCTGAGCGAGCTGACGGGCCGGAAAGCCTCCACCATCCACCGCCTGCTGGAAGTGGACTACACCGGCGGCGTGGTCAGTTTCATCCACAATGACAAGAACCTGCTCAAGTGCGACGTCGTCATCCTCGATGAGATGAGTATGGTTGATGTCAAGCTGTTCCAGGCCCTCATTGCGGCACTGCGGTACAGCTGCCGTATTATTATGGTAGGCGACGCCGACCAGCTGCCCAGCGTCGGCCCGGGCAATATCCTCGGCGAGATCATCCGTTCCGGGCTGGTGCCGACGGTCTGCCTCAACGAGATATTCCGGCAGGCCGCTCAGAGCCTCATCGTGGAGAACGCCCACCACATCATCTCAGGCGAACCGCTGAAAAAGGGCGGAAAGACGGACGATTTCTTCTTCCTCGAAGCCGACGGCGACGCAGCCCAGAAGCTGGTCTGCGACCTTGTGACCACCCGTCTGCCCCGCAGCTACCAGTTCGACCCGGTGAAGGATATTCAGGTGCTCTGCCCCACGAAGCTCGGCCCCACCGGCACCCAGGCCCTCAACGCGGAGCTGCAGGCCATGCTCAACCCGCCCAGGAAGGGCAAGCCGGAGCTGCAGAGCGCGGCCCGGGTCTTCCGGGTGGGGGACAAAGTGATGCAGGTGCGCAATAACTACGAGATAACGTGGCAGCGCATCGGCGGGGAACAGGGTGTGGGCGCCTACAACGGCGACATCGGCATCGTGGAGTCCATCGACGTGCGCAGCCGCTCCATGGTGGTGCGGATGGACGACCGGCGGCTGGTCTACCCGGCGGAGAACCTCAACGAGCTGGAAATTGCGTATGCCATCACAGTACACAAAAGCCAGGGCAGCGAGTTCCCAGCGGTCATCCTCCCGGCGGCGCAGGTGCCGCCCCGCCTGTGCTACCGCAACCTCTTCTATACCGGCGTCACCCGCGGGCGGAAGCTCTGCATCGTGGTGGGCCGGCGGGATGTGGTGAACCGGATGATGTCCAACATCCGCCAGAACCTGCGCTACAGCGGCCTGGCCGCCCTGCTGGCTCAGGCTCTGCCCCCGGAGCAGGAGAACCTTTAAGGGTTTCTTTTTGGATACACCTGTGTTATACTATAATGTGTTTTGATGACCCGCGCCCGGAGATGGGCGATGGAAATAGAGAATGGGCAGCAGAGAAAGGAAATATCACAACTATGGCACAGAACGACATCGGTATCGATCTTGGTACGACGACCATCATCATCGCGCAGGAGGGGCAGGGCGTCGTGCTCAACCAGCCCAGCGTGGTGGCGGTGGATACCCGCAAGAACTGCGTGCTTGAGGCCGGCGACAAGGCCCTTGCAATGGTGGGCCGCACGCCCAACTACATCTCCGCCATCTTCCCGCTGAAGGATGGCGTCATCAGCGACCACACCATGACCCGGGAGCTCATCTGCCGCTTCGTCAATCAGGTCTACAGCTCCCACATGGTCAAGCCCCGTGTGGCCGTTTGTGTGCCTGCCGCCATCACCGGCATCGAGAGCGACGCCGTGGTGGAGGCCGTCATGGCCGCCGGTGCGCGTCAGGTCTACCTCATTGATGAGCCTATCGCCGCAGCTCTCGGCTCCGGCATCGACATCACCGTGCCGGATGGCCGGATGATCATCGACATCGGCGGCGGCACCACCGACATCGCCGTGCTGAGCCTCGGCGGCAAGGTCAAGGCCACCAGCGTCCGCGTGGCAGGCAACCACTACGACGAAGAGATCCTGAAGTTCGTGCGCAACAAGTTCAGCATCGCCATCGGCCAGCGCACCGCTGAGAACCTGAAAAAGAACGTGGCCTGCTGCCCCCAGAAGGCGGATTTCAACGAGACCATGGAGATCAAGGGCCGCAGCCTGCTCACCGGCCTGCCCGTGCGTGTCAATGTCTCCACCGCCGACCTCTACGAGCCGGTCATGCGCCTGAGCGAGCAGATCGGCACCGCCGCCCATCAGGTGCTGGAGAAGACTCCCCCGGAGCTGGCCGGCGACATCTACCGCAACGGCGTCGTCCTCACCGGCGGCGGCGCACAGCTCCACGGCCTGCCTGAGTACCTCAGCCAGGAGCTGAAGGTGGAAGTGACCGTCTCGCCTGACCCCGTCAACTGTGTCGCGCTGGGTACGGCCATGAGCCTGCGTCTGGGCGACAAGCTGGAGACCGGCTTCATGGACGCCACCCCCCGCATGGGCCGCCGCTGAGAGGGAAGTGCTGTTCACAGAACCGTGAAAAACAACATGATTTTTGTTCATAGTTGTTGAATCGACCCGGAAAATATTGTATAATATCTTCAAATCGCTTTTTGCCGCCCGCCCCCCGGGCGGCAAAGAAAAAAGTAAATAGGAGGAAGACCATGGATTTAGGTTATGATGTGATTGTTACCATAACCGGTATTGTGCTGGTGTTTCTGATCCTCGTCCTGCTGATGGCCATCATCACGCTGGAGGGCAAGATCTTTGACGCCATGAACGGCAAGAAGGCAGCTGCCAAGGCTGCTTCTGCTGCAAAACCGGCTGCTCCTGTGAAACAGGCCGCTGCGCCCGCTCCTGCAAAGGCTGCTGCCCCGCAGGTCGAGGCCGGCATCCCCGGCGACGTTGTGGCAGCCATCATGGCAGCCATCTACTCTATGGGCAACGGCAAGTATGTGCTGAAGGCAGTCCGCCGCGGCAAGAATGGCTGGGGCAAGGCTGGCGTCAACGACACCACCGCACCCTTTTAACACAGGAGGAAAAACATGACTCAGTTTATTGAGACTCTGGTCGGTATTTTCCAGAGTTCCGGTTTTGCCAAGTTCGGTGAGCCGGGCGGCTGGCTGTACGCAGTGATGATCTGCGTGGGCTGCTTCCTGCTCTACCTCGCTATCGTCAAAGAGTTCGAGCCTCTGATCCTGCTGCCCATGGCTTTCGGCATGATCCTGGCCAACCTCCCCGGCAGCGGCGTCATCCACATGCAGTACTTCGTCGGTGACGGCCTCGAGCACCCGATGTGGGTCGAGATCCTGAACAACGGCGGTCTGGCCGATATGCTCTACATGGGCGTCAAGCTGGGCATCTACCCGCCGCTGATCTTCCTGGGCATCGGCACCATGACCGACTTCGCACCCCTGATCTCCAACCCCAAGAGCCTGCTGCTGGGCGCTGCCGCTCAGTTCGGCATCTTCGGCACTTACATGGGCGCTCGCCTGCTGGCCGCTACCGGTCTGGTGGACTTCACCCAGAAGCAGTCTGCCGCCATCGCCATCATCGGCGGCGCAGACGGCCCTACCGCTATCTTCGTCACCTCCCGTCTGGCTCCTGAGCTGCTGGGCTCCATCGCCGTCGCGGCCTACAGCTACATGGCTCTGGTGCCTGTTATCCAGCCGCCTATCATGAAGGCTCTGACCTCCAAGAAAGAGCGTACCGTCGTGATGAAGCAGCTGCGCACCGTGACCAAGACCGAGAGGGTCATCTTCCCCATCATGGTCACCATCATCGTCTCCCTCATCGTGCCGGATGCCGCCGTTCTGGTCGGTATGCTGATGCTGGGCAACCTGATGAAGGAGTGCGGCGTCGTGGACCGTATCCAGAAGACCGCCGGTAATGAGCTGATGAACATCATCACCATCTTCCTGGCTCTGTCTGTTGGCTGCACCACCTCTGCAAACACCTTCCTGAACAGCCGCACCCTGTTCATCATCGTGCTGGGCCTCATCGCATTCTCCTTCGGCACTGCTGCCGGTGTTCTCTGCGGCAAGGTCATGTATATCCTGACCGGCGGTCAGGTCAACCCCCTGATCGGTTCCGCTGGCGTTTCCGCTGTGCCTATGGCTGCCCGTGTTTCTCAGAAGGTCGGCCAGAGCGAGAACCCCTCCAACTTCCTGCTGATGCACGCAATGGGCCCCAACGTGGCCGGTGTTATCGGCTCTGCCGTCGCTGCTGGTATCCTCATCAACATCTTCGGCTAAGCATTTCCTGAAATTTCCGCTCCATCGTGGTATTGACCGCGGTGGGGCGGTTTTTTGTTTGCATTGTTTTTATGTACAACTTTTTTGAAATGTGATATACTATATTTTAAGTGATATATCCAGAAATGATTGAAAAGAACAGGTGAAACAATGGCAACAGATCTCGCACAACAATTCTGCGCTTTGCGTGATACGTATATCGAAAAGCAGTTCGGACGCCTGAACGATATGCAGCGGGAGGCGGTGTTCACCACCAACGGCCCTCTGCTCATCCTCGCGGGTGCAGGCAGCGGAAAGACCACCGTGCTGGTCAACCGCATCGCCAACCTCATCCGCTTCGGCTCGGCCCACGGCTCCAGGTGGACGCCCCGGGAGGTGACGGAGGACGATGTGAAAGCCCTGCGCACTGCCATCATGACCGGCACCGATGCCCCGTCGTGGCTGGACGGGATGCTGCGGAAGGACGCCGTCCGGAGCTGGAACGTCATGGCCATCACCTTTACCAACAAGGCCGCCGGTGAGCTGAAAGAGCGCCTGCGCCGGATGCTGGGCGGGGAAGAGGGCGACGAGGTGTTTGCCTCCA
>ERZ1673699.951-NODE-951-length-26331-cov-20.102146_pt1 | contig 26331 bp, 20 predicted proteins | sample MGYA00580229_ERZ1673699 | MGnify/ENA primary metagenome ERZ1673699 (study PRJEB41218, sample SAMN15661785) | gut metagenome | host: Homo sapiens | place: Canada: London | collected 2015-08-20/2019-03-30 | study: EMG produced TPA metagenomics assembly of... | reverse complement strand
GCCATGGCGGTGTTGTTGACCATGCTGCGGCCGCTGAAGGCCACCTTGCGGCCATCCTCCACAGCCAGATCAATGATCTGCTGCACGCGGTAGATGTTGGACGCAAAGGTCGCAATGATGATGCGCTTATTGCGGGCGCGGGCAAACAGGCTGCGCACACCGGCAGCCACCTTCTGCTCGGTGGCGGTAAAGCCCGGGCGCTCCGCGTTGGTGGAGTCGCTCAGTAAGGCCAGCACACCGCGCTGCCCGTACTCGGACAGAGTGGACAGGTCGGTCACGCCGCAGGCCAGCGGGGTGTAATCGATCTTAAAGTCGCCGGTCTGGATGATGGTACCGGCGGGGCTGTCGATGGCAAAGGCCACAGCATCCGGGATAGAGTGGTTCACATGGATGGGCTCCACGGTAAAGCAGCCCAGCTTGATCTTCTGCCGGGGCACGATCTCCACAAACTTGGTCTTACCGGCAAGGCCGAACTCCTCCAGCTTGTTTTTGATCAGGCCGCAGGTCAGGCGGGTGCCGTACACCGGCAGGCTGAACTTTTGCAGCAGATAGGGAATGCTGCCAATGTGGTCCTCGTGGCCGTGGGTGATGAGCAGACCCTTGATCTTATCCTTGTTCTGCACCACAAAGGTGAAGTCCGGGATGACCATGTCCACGCCGAACATCTCGCTGTCCGGGAACACCAGACCGCAGTCCACGATGATCATATCGCCGTTGCACTCGTAGACGGTCATGTTCTTGCCGACCTCGCCCAGACCGCCCAGCGGGTAGATATGGATGGGGGTCGCTGCCTCCTTGGGCTGCTGCGCACGGCGCGGGCGGCGGTTATAGTAGGGGCGGCGGGTAGTGGGACGGGTGTGCTTTTCCCCTGCGGGAACAGTGCCGTTTGCGGCAGCTGCCTTGGGCGCTGCCGGGGCTTTTGCACGGGGTGCGGGGTTATTTTCTTTTGCTTGAGCCATTCTTTACCTCCAGATTCAATTGCAAGCCAGACCGCGCCCCGCCGGGGAGAGCAGCCGCATCTTGCACAGGGGAAGCACCTGAAACTGCATCGGCTTCCGGTTGATGCATCGTATAGAATTTATCGTTCAGCGTGCTTTTTGCAGCAGCGCTGTTGGTTCCGCAAGAGATTCTTGGCCATGTAAGTCCATCTGTTCGATGCGACTGTGGCGTTTCTGCCGGAACAGCCGGGCGCACACCTTTGGTGCACCCCTATACGCATTTTGTTACGCTAAGTATAGTATCTCGCACCGGTTTTGTCAATTCCAAGGTTTGGCAAAACTGAGCCGGCGTATACATTAGCTCTTGACATCCCGGGCAAAATAGCGCTAAATAAAGGTATTCTATTCTATAAGGAGAACCCCATGAAACAGGTAGAGGTGTACACAGACGGCGCTTGCAGCGGCAACCCCGGCCCGGGCGGCTGGGGTGCGGTGCTGCGCTACCGCTTTGACGGCAAGGTGTACGAAAAGGAACTGAGCGGCGGCGACGCCAGCACCACCAACAACCGCATGGAGCTGACGGCCTTTATCGAGGCGCTGCGCCAGCTCAAGGAGCCCTGTGAGGTGCGGCTGTGCTCTGACAGCCAGTATGTCATCAACGGGCTGGAAAAGGGCTGGGCCAAGGGCTGGAAGCGCCGGGGCTGGAAAAAAGCCGACGGCTCCCCTGCCCTGAACCCGGACTTATGGGCACAGGCGCTGGAGCAGGAGGCACGGCACAAGATCACCTACGTCTGGGTAAAAGGCCACGCAGGCCACCCGGAAAACGAACGCTGCGACCAGCTGGCCGTAGCACAAAGCAAAGCACATGGCGGGAGGCAAGGAACATGAGCGACGCATTTTTGCCCGGCAACGGGTTCGACACCTACGAAACACAGGACAAGGTGCTTGTCAGCATGGACGGCACTGTGGACTGCGGCGTTGTTGTGCGCATTTTGCAGCAGCAGGGCTTTGGCGTGGCCGGGGCTGTGGTGCAGCTGGCCGCTGACCAGAGCGCTTGGGCAGCAGCCGCACGGCAGGCTGCCGAGGCTCTTGGCATCGAGTGCATCGTGCTGAAGGCAGAAGCACTGGCAGACCAGCCCGCCGAGGTACTGGGCAGCGGCAACGACGCCCGGTTTGCCGCCCTGCTGACCGCTGCCGACAAGCTGGGCATCCAGTATATTGCCACCGGCCACCACGCCCGGGTGGAGCTGGGCAGCGACGGCGTGCACGCCGTCTGCCCCGCTGTGGACGCCGCACTGGACGAGAGTGCCGCACTGGCGGCGCTGCCGCAGGACACCCTCGCCCGTCTGCTGCTGCCCTTGGGCGAGTTTACCGCCGCCGATGTGCAGGAGATGGCACAGGATTTTAAGGTGAACGGAACGGTCTGATCCAACCGCTTTCCACACAAAAAAGAAGCGCCGCATCTATACGATGCAGCGCTTCTTTTTTGCATACTTTAGTTCTGCGGGTGCACGATATCGCGCCAGTCCAGATCTCCGCGCTCCAAGCCGTGGATCAGCACCTCGGCGGTGGCGATGTTGGTGGCCATGGGGATGTTGTGCACATCGCACAGGCGCAGCAGGGTCATCTCATTCGGCTCGCTGGGCTTGGCATTGATGGGGTCGCGGAAGAACAGCAGCAGGTCGATCTCGTTGCAGGCAATGCGGGACGCGATCTGCTGGTCGCCGCCCTGCACACCGGCCAGAAAACGCTGTACCTGCAGGCCGGTGGCCTCGGAAATCAGTTTGCCGGTAGTGCCGGTCGCCACCAATTTATGCTGGCTCAGAATACGGCAGTACGCCGTGCAGAACTGAACCATCAGCTCCTTTTTGGAGTCATGCGCGATCAGGGCAATCGTCATCTGTAGATCTCTCCTCTATTGAAACATTTGTATATAAAACGCTTGATAAATTTCCTTTGTTATACATGATATCACAAACGCAACTCATTTACAACAGGTTTTTGGACACAATATTCAAATTTTCGTTCAAGTTCAGCACTTTGCACGCAGCTGCGCTTTACTGCGCAAGCATTGCATCGTTGTTTTCTTCCTCTGTCACCCCTACGGGCGCGGTCGTCTGCTGCGGTTCTGCGGCGGCTGCATCGGTCTGTGCATCATTCGCAGCATCCGGGGCGGTCTGGGCAGCGGTATCCGATGCCGCGGCATCCTCCTGCACCACGGTACGCGGGTCTACATAGGGGTCCACCTCCAGCGTGCCGTCCTTCATGGCAAAATAGGCGTTGGCGATATCCACCACCAGATCACCGGTACGGGCACCGTAGCCGCCGTACTCCACCGTAATGCCGATGGCGATCTCCGGGTCGTCTGCCGGGAGATAGGCGATCATTATGGCGTTCAGGTAGTGCTTGCCCGATGCGTAGGTCTCACTGCGCTGGGGGGTGCCGGTCTTGCAGGCGATGGCAATGGGATAGCTGGAGATCTTGCCGCTGATGGTGCTGGGCACCAGTGTCATGCCCTGCCGCACCAGCGCAAAGGTGTTGCCGTTGCCCTCGATGACATCCATCACCTCCGGCTGGGTTTCGCTGAGCACCTCGCCGGTGTTGGTATCCAGAATGGCCTTGACAAAATGGGTGCGGTAGCGCACGCCGTTGTTGGCCAGCGTGGCGGCGTAGGTAGCCAGCTGGATGGGGCTTACTACCGTGTTGCCCTGCCCGATGGCGGCCTGAATATCCAGCGATGAGGTGTAGTTTTTGTCTGTCTTTTTGGTCAGCCGTCCCACGGCCTCGTTTACCTCCACGCCGGTGCGCTGCCCAAGACCCAGCTTGTAGGCGTAGGCATCGTAGACGTCACTGGTCAGGCGGCGGCCCACGTCGTAGAAGAAGATATTGCAGCTCCACTTGATGGCAGTGACCACGTCAATGTTGCCGCTGTGGCCGTGGCGGGTGCAGCGGGGGTGGTAGTCCTTATAATAGGTGTACACGCCGGTGCAGTTGACGGTGGAGTACTGGTTGATCAGGCCGCTGTCCAGCGCTGCCACCGCCACCGCAGGCTTAAAGGTGGAGCCGGGGGTGTACAGGCCCTGCAGCGCCCGGTTGAACAGGGGCAGGCTGGGGTCTGCGCTGTACTCGGAATAGTTGGTGGCGTACAGATTCTGGTCAAAGCTGGGGTAGTTTGCAGCCGCCAGCACGCTGCCGTCCTTTACGTCCAGCACCACCGCAGCGCCGGCGGCAGCTTTCATATCGCCGGTGTTGTACACCCGGTTGATCATGTCGATATTGTTGGCAAGGGCCTTGTCTACCGCCCGCTGAAAGTCGCTGTTGATGGTCAGCTGCACGGTATGCCCCGGCTCCGGCACGGTGGTGATCTTGGTGTCCACGATCACGCCGTCCGAATTGCGGGTGATGGTCTCCACGCCGTCCTTGCCGCGCAGCTCGTCCTCGTACACGGACTCAAGGCCGGAGATGCCGATCACATCGTTCATGTTATAGCCTTTTTCCTTGAGCGGATAGGTCACCTGACCATTTTCGTCGGTCACCTTCCACTTTTCGGCGGTGATCTTGCCCACACGCCCCAGCACGGCAGGGAGGATATCTCCCTGCTCATAGCTGCGGGTGCTGGTCTCCACGATCTCCACACCCGGCAGCGTGAGAGAGTGCTCCTTGATGGTAGCCACCGTCACCTGACTGACGTTTTCCGCCATGACAAAGTTGTTCACGTTGGAAAAGGCCTGCCGGTCCATCTCGTAATGGATGCCCGCCAGCACCCGCTGCCACGGCAGGGAGAAGCTTTCCAGATGGTTTTTCTCCACCAGCATCTCCATCACATCGTTGGCGGTGGCGTACTGCTGCAAGCCCAGCGTCTCCTTCATGTCAGCCAGCGTTTTCTGGTCGCTGGTGCTGTCGGCGCTGTCCGTAAAGGTATAGTTCCCGGCGGCATCCGGCTCGCTGATGAGCAGGGTGTCCAGCCATTTTTCATCGTTCTTGCGCAAAAGTTCCACGATCTGCTGCAGCATGGTGTCCAGATCCTGATCCCCCATCTGCAGCTTGTTCAGCACCACATTATAGCCGGTGCTGGTGGTGGCGATGCGCTTGCCGGTGCTGTCCACGATATTGCCGCGCGCGGCGGTGACCGTAAACTTATAATCCGTGGTGTTGGTGGCTTTTGCCTTGAAACTGTCCCCGTTGACCAGCTGCAGAAAGATCAGCCGGAAGGTGTACAGCCCCATGATGATGCAGGCCACTGCGATGAGCAGCAGCATCCGCCGCACCACGACCTTGCGTTCATTTTCGTTCATCTGGTTCTCCTTTTACGGGTTAGACCACACCGTTGTCGATCCTGAACCCGTCATGGATGCGCTGCACCAGCCAGAAGGCCAGCAGCGCCGCCGGGAGGGTCAGCACCGCACTGGGCAGTACAAAGGCAATGTACCGCAGCGCAGCGCCGGCATAGCCCGGCATATAATAGAAAAACAGCCAGTCCAGCGAGAGCACCAGCAGCGCCGTTATAGTATTTACGGCGGCAAAGTTGCCGGGGTTCACCTGCAGATACAGCTGCACCAGCACCGATACCCCAAAGCAGAGCAGCAGCAGTTCCAGCGCCAGCATACCCACCGTGCGCCCGGCGGCGTAGTCCCACAAAAGGCCGCCCACCGTGCCCAGCAGCGCCCCGGCAAACTCCCCTTCAAATACTGCCACCGCCAGACACAGCGGCAGCACCAGCAGCGGCTTTGCCTGCCCCAACTGAAAAAGCCCGGGCGTGGTCTGCAACGCGGCGCACACAAACAGCGCCAGCACATAGCAGCCCCACTTCAGCAGCTGACTGCGGCTGCGCTTGCGGCGAGATTCCATAGCAGTGTGCCCTCCTTAGTACGCAGTAATGATAAAAACGTGCTTGGCGGTGCGGGGATCGGCACCGGGGCGCACCACCGCAATGGAGGATTTGCCGCTGGCTTCCGGCACCACATCCTGCACCGTGCCCACCAGAAGATCCGGCGGGAACACCCCGCCCAGACCGGTGGTGATGACCTGATCGCCCGCACGGGTCTCGGTGCTGCGCTCCAGATTGGTCAGGGTGCACAGGCCGTCCGGCGCATAGGTGGTGTTGCCGTTCAGGATGCCGTTTTCCCGGGTGCGGGAGACCACGCCCGCCGCATTGAAGCTGGGGTGCAGGATGGTCATCACCTTGCAGCTGGTCGGGTCAGCCTCCACCACCATGCCCAGCAGATAGCCGCGGTCGCTGATGACGGCATTGTTCACAGCTACGCCATCTGCGGTGCCCTTGTCCAGCGTGAAACCGCCGAACTCGTCCAGCGGGTCGCGTCCGATGACAAAGCCGGACACATAGGTGGCGTTGCTGTTCTTTTTCTGAATATTGGCCAGCGCCTTGTAGGCTTCGTTTTCAGCCTTGATACGGTCGTAGTCCACCATCTGCTGGCGCAGCTCGGCGTTTTCCGTTTCCAGCTGCTCGTTCTGCTCCATGACTTTGTCGATGCTGGTGTATTTTTCCCACACCGTACCTACGCCGCCGCTGACCACAGCCGCCGCCTTCTGGAAAGGGGTCAGGATCACGCCCAGCAGCTCCTGCGGGGCAGCGGTCAGTCGTCCGTTGGCACCGGCGTAGGCCATGATGCCCACCAGAAATACCGCCACGGCCACAAGGATCTTGAATTTCCAGGTATCAAAAAAATCTTTCAAAGGGTCCTTCCCTCCTGTCGGGATGCCCGCGTCCTACCGCAGGCCCTTGCATGAAAAAAGCGCGGACAGCCGTGCCATCCGCGCAAGATGCAGTGTTTGCAGCGGAAAAAACGCACAGCTGCTGTGTCTGAAACTTTTCCGCATTCTGAGCAGCACTCTCCCCAGAGAGCCGCTCTTACATATGTCCTCCATCGGTGTCCAGCACATCATGCAGCACGTCCACATGATCCAGCACCGCACCGGCACCCTTGGCCACGCAGTCCAGCGGATCCTCCGCAATATGCACATCAATACCGGTCTCGCTCTGGATCAGCTGATCCAGACCGCGCAGCAGAGCGCCGCCGCCGGTCAGGGTAATGCCGCGGTCGATGATATCCGCACTCAGCTCCGGCGGGGTGCGTTCCAGCGTCTCCTTGATGGCAGTGGTGATCTTGACCAGACACTCCAGCAGAGCGCCGCGCACATCCTCAGAGTGCACCACGATGTTCTTGGGCAGGCCGTCCACAAGGTTGCGGCCCTTGATCTCCATGGTCAGCTCCGGGTCCAGCACATAGGCAGAGCCGATCTCGATCTTGATCTGCTCGGCAGTGCGCTCGCCGATGAGCAGGTTGTACTTGCGCTTGATGAAGGCGATGATGGCCTGATCGAACATATCACCGGCCATGCGCACGCTGCGGGAGGCCACGATGCCGCCCAGAGAGATGACGGCGATCTCCGCCGTGCCGCCGCCGATATCCACGATCATGCTGCCGGTGGGCTCGCTGATGGGCAGGCCTGCACCGATGGCAGCAGCCATAGGCTCCTCAATCACAGACACCTGACGGGCACCGGCCTTCAGGGTAGCTTCGCGCACAGCGCGGCGCTCCACCTCGGTAACGCCGGAGGGAATGCAGATGACCACCCGGGGACGGGAGAACATACTGTTGCCGCAGGCCTTTTTGAGGAAGTTCTCCAGCATATTTGCGGTGATGTCGAAATCAGCGATGACGCCGTCCTTCAGGGGACGCACCGCCACGATGCTGCCGGGAGTACGGCCGATGACAGCCTTTGCCTCGCCGCCCACGCAGCGCACCTCGTCGGTCTTGGTGTCCACCGCCACAACCGAGGGCTCACGCATGATGATGCCCTTGCCCTTCATGTAGACCAGAGTATTGGCAGTACCCAGATCAATGCCAACGTCCTTTGACAGAAAACTCATTGTTCCAAATCTCCTTACGATCGTTCCTTAAATCTATCCCAGAATGCCGGACAGTCTGCTGTAAACAGACCCTCCTGCGCAGAATAACACGGTTCTATTATAGCCGCAAGTGCTTCATTTCTCAAGCGTTTCGGCAAGTTTTCTATCATTTTTCCATTTTTCTCACAAAAAATGCGCCAGCAGCTGTACGGTGCGGCTGACCGGCAGCCCCATAATGGTGTAGTAGTCGCCCTCGATGCGGTCCAGCCACAGGGCTGCGCGCCCCTGAATGGCATAGGCACCGGCCTTATCGTAAGGCTCCGGGGTGGCGGTGTAGAACGCGATCTCCTCCTCCCCCAGCGGGAAAAAGGTCACCTTGCAGCTGTCCACAAAATGCTCTGCCCTGTCCCCTTTTGCAATGCACACGCCGGTGTGCACCTGATGGGTCTTGCCGGAAAGGGCACGCAGCATCCGCTTGGCGTCCTCGGCATCGCGGGGCTTACCGAACACGGTGCCATCCACATCCACCACCGTGTCGCAGCCGATGACCACGGCATCCGGGTGCTGCTTTGCCACCGCAAGGCACTTGCCGATGGCCAGCTGCTCCACCAGCTGCGCCGGGGTGGGTGCTGTGACGGCGCTCTCGTCAAAATCGCTGACGCAGACGGTGAAATCGGTGGTGTACAGGGAAAGCAGTTCCCGTCTGCGGGGGCTGCCAGAGGCTAAGATCAGGTTATTTTCCTTCATTTTCTCCGTGTTCCCTTCTTTAGCGGCCGGTAGAGCCAAAGCCGCCCGCGCCGCGCTGGGTATCGCCCAGCTCCTCGGCGGGCACAAAGGCGGCGGTGTATACCGGAGCGATGCACAGCTGCGCCACCCGCTCGCCGGGCTGGATGGTGTAAGCCTCGGCACCCAGATTGACCATGGGCACCTTCAGCTCGCCGCGGTAGTCGCTGTCCACCACGCCCACGCCGTTGGCCATGCACAGGCCGTGCTTGATGGACAGGCCGCTGCGGGCGTACACCAGCGCTACGCTGTGGGCACCCGGCAGCTCGATGGCAAGGCCGGTGGGTACCAGCACCCGCTGCATGGGGGCAACGGTCAGCGGTGCGTCCAGCACAGCGCACAGGTCGGCAGCAGCTGCGCCGGGGGTGGCATAGGCGGGCACCTTTGCCCGGGCATCCAGTACCTTATATTTTACAGTGATGGGTTCCATCGTATAACCTCGTTTCATTTTTCTGTTTTTTCGCTGGCAAAGCTTGGAGCAATGCCGGTGCTTTCTTATCAGTTGGTACCTTTAAAATACAGGCCGCGGGTAAAATCGCCCTCAAAGGGGGCGTGGGTGCGGATCATTTCCAAAATCTGCGCTGCTTCCTCGCGGGATTCCAGCGTAAAGTAGGCCACGCCGTAGTCCACCGCCAGTGCACCGGGCTTGTCACCCATGTAGATGGGCACAGGGTTATAGATGGTGCGCACCCCAAGGCCGCAGCGCACCGGGAACTTTTTGGCCTTGCGGTCGGTCAGCACGCCGGTCTTGTCGCAGTGGGCGCAGTCGTGGATGTTCTGCAGCGGGCAGGCGCGGGTGAGCATCAGCGGCATATGGCCGTAGATCATCACGCCGGTAGGCACAGGCTTCCCGTTCCGGGTGGGCGCAATGGACGCAATATCGCTGTCTTTTACCTCCGGCAGAATAAGCAGGCTGGAAAGCCCCTGCTCTGCATAGAACTGCGCCGCCGCATTGTTGGTGATGTTCAGCCCGAAGCCGCCGGTCATGGGCAGCCCACGGCACAGCCGCAGATGGGCGATATTGCTGACCTCGTACCCGGCAAAGCCCGCATCCTGCGTGGCTGCGATGCGGCGGGCGGTGTCCTGTTCCAGCGCACCAAACATGACCCGGGGCAGCTCCAGAATGGTCTTAGCCCGCCACTCCCGGGGCACACGGTCGGCCTGCGCAATGGGCAGGATGAGGTATTCCACCCCGTCAAGTGCCCGCTCCGGCACCTGTTCCCAGCGCTCGAACCGGGCGCGCAGGGTGCGGCGAGGCGGCAGGGTACGCTGCGGCAGGGCGGCAACGTGTTCCTCGGTGGTAGGCCACGGGCGCAGCACCTCCCGCTTTTTGAGCAGGACATCCAGTGCTTCCCGGCGCAGCTCGTTTACGGCGCTGCCGGGGATGAACCACGGCCCGCCGTCCATTTCCACGGTGATCTTCTCTGCCGTAAAGGGCGTGCCGCCGGTCTTTGCCAAGCTGCGGTTCAGGCTCTCGGTGGGGTCGGTGCGGGCAGGTTGCGGCTCGGCGTCCCCATAGGCAAAGGCCTTGTTGCCATCGGCATCGGTAACGGTCAGCTTTTCGCCGCCCTCTTCGATCTCCAGCTTCATCTGCACCGGCACGCGGGAGCGCTCGCGGCGGTAAAGCTCGCGCAGCATGGGCAGGGTCTTTTTGGTCAGCTCGGCGTCGGCTTCGCTGCGCACACCGAACATCGTGCCGTCGATTTTTCCGTCCAGATAGCCGGAGGTGAAACCGGAGCGGCTGAAAGCGTTCTTCAGCAGGTCGCGGTCGTAGGCGCGGCCCTCGCGGCCCGCCAGACAGGCGCTGACCGCCGCCGCCACATACTCCGGCGTGCGGAGACGACCCTCTATTTTTGCCGATGCTACGCCAAGCGCCTGCAGCTTGTCCAGCTTGTCGATGGCAGAGTTATCCTTGAGGGAAAGGTGATGCAGCCGCCCGGGCTTGCCCTCCGGCAGGGCGTTGGCTTCAAAGGGCAGACGGCAGGGTCCCGCACAAGAGCCCCGGTTGCCGCTGCGCCCGCCCAGAAAGGCGGACATATAGCACTGGCCGCTCACGCTCATGCACAGCGCACCGTGGATGAAGCACTCAGTCTCGATGCCGCAGTGCTTTGTGATATGCTCCACCTCGGGCAGGCTCAGCTCACGCGCCAGCACCACCCGGGTAAAGCCCAGCTCCTTCAGTTCCAGTGCGCCCTGCAGGGTGTGGACGCTCATCTGGGTGGAACCGTGCCGGGGCAGCTGCGGGGCGATCTTACCAATTAAGGTAGCCACTGCCAGATCCTGACAGATGACCGCATCTGCGCCGCTGGCTGCCACCGCCCGGATAGCCTGCTCCAGCGCAGGCAGCTCAGTGCCATACACGGTCGTATTCAGCGCAACGTGCACCGCCACGCCCCGGGCGTGGCAGAAGCGCACCGCCTCCTGCAGGCTGTCTGCATCAAAGTTGCCGGCACCCGTGCGGGCGTTGAAACCCGAAAAGCCCAGATATACTGCGTCCGCGCCGCTGAACACCGCCGCGCGGAGCATTTCTTCACTGCCCACCGGGGCTAAGATCTCGATCCTTGCCATAGTTCTCCTTCTGACTTCTATTTATATAAGGTACATTCAGTTGGTCTCGTCTGCCTGTGCGCTGTCTGCTGCCGGGGTTTCCGGGGCTGCGGACTGCTCCTGTGCCGTCTCTGCCGCAGCGCGGGCGGCGCGTTCTTCCCGGCGGGTCTCGCGCTGGCGCTCCTTGGCAAGCTGCTCCCGCAGGGCGGCAGCTTCCCGGCGCAGCACGGCGTTTTCAGCCAGCGCCTTGTCCTCAGCCAGCTTTGCACGGGCTGCATCTGCAATGTAGTCCTGGATCTGGCTGCGCATATTCTCGGCACTGCCGGTGCTCTTGCGGTATTCGTCCAGATAATCCATCGCGCAGAACACCGCCGCCTTGGTCACCGAGAGGTTATCATTGGTGTCCAGCAGCTTTGTGATGTCCTCGTCCAGCTTTTTGGCAAGACCGAGGATGTACTTTTCCGAATCTGTGGTGGCGATGGCATACGGTGTGCCCGCGATGTTGACCCTTACCTTGTTTACCATGGTGTTTTCCCCTTTTTATCCTGTATCTGTACGGCGCAAGGCCGTTTGTTCTGCATTTTACCGGAATTTGATACCGTTCCCGGTAACGTTTCGGCTTTTGAAAACGTTTCGGCGGAGTTTCCTGTGCCATTACTGCCGGAATTACTCCCCGAAAAACGTTTCGCGGTTCAGTTCTACCCTCTATTATAATATAAATACGCCGCAAGAAAAAGTGTAATTTTTGAAATTTCGGCATATTTGTCAGAAAGTGGCCTGAAAAAATAGCATTTACGGAAAAAAAGCGCCTAGTTCCTTGCATTTGCAAATCGTTCATATTATAATAACTTTGTTATGTTGGCAGCCGGGCGAAAGAGGGAACGTTTCTGCTGCTATTATCTACTCAATTATTTTAGCAAAGCAAACGCTTATGCGGATAGGAGCACACTATGACATCAAAAGAATTTGGCAAAATTCTTCAGGACAAGCTCACCAGTGAGTATGGTGTGGAGCTGAATGTTGCCTCCAACCAGCAGATCTACCGCTCTCTGGCTCTGATCTGCCGTCAGATGATGAGCGAGAACCACAAAAAGTTCCAGTCCAAGGCTATCGGCACCGGCACCAAGCAGGTCTACTACCTCTGCATGGAGTTTCTGATGGGCCGCAGCCTGAAGATGAGCCTGTTCAATCTGGGTCTGGACGAAGTTGCCAAGAAGGCACTGGCTGACGCCGACATCAATCTGGACAGCATTTTTGAGGAAGAACCCGATGCAGGTCTGGGCAACGGCGGTCTGGGCCGTCTGGCTGCCTGCTATCTGGACGGCATGGCCACCACCGGCATCTGCGGCACCGGCTACTCCATCCTGTACGAGTACGGCATCTTCAAGCAGAAGATCGTGGACGGCTGGCAGCAGGAGCGCGCCGACAACTGGCTGCCCGGCGGTCAGGTGTGGCTGAAGAGCCACCCGGATCAGGCTGTGGAGATCCGCTTTGACGGCGAGATCCACGAGAACTGGGACAACGGCTTCCACTACATCCAGCACACCAACTACAACAGCGTCATGGCCATCCCCTCCGATATGTATGTGCAGGGCTACGATGGAAAGGGCGTTGCAAAGCTGCGTTTGTGGCAGGCAAAGGCTCCGGACTTTGATATGTCCAGCTTCTCTCTGGGCAACTACAACACCGCTATGAGCAAGAACGCCAACGCTGAGCTCATCTCCAAGGTGCTGTACCCCAACGATAACCACGTTGAGGGCAAGATCCTGCGCCTGCGTCAGCAGTACTTCCTGTCCGCTGCTTCTATCGGCGATATCGTGCAGAACCACCTGTCCAGCTACGCTACGCTGGAGAACCTGCCCGATAAGGTCGCTATCCAGCTGAACGATACCCACCCCACGCTGGCTATCCCCGAGATGATGCGCATCCTGCTGGATGAGTGCGGCTTTGACTGGGACAAGGCCTTCAGCATCTGCCAGAAGGTGTTCTCCTACACCAACCACACCGTTATGGCCGAGGCTCTGGAGAAGTGGAACGTGGACATCTTCAAGATGACCCTGCCCCGCATCTACCAGATCGTGGTCGAGATGGACCGCCGCGCCCGCGAAGAGCTGGCCAAGGCTTTCCCCGGCGACCAGGGCAAGATCGACTACATGGCACTGATCGGCGACAATCAGGTGCGCATGGCCAACATCTGCGCCTACACCGCCAACAGCATCAACGGCGTTTCCAAGCTGCACAGCGAGATCATCAAGGAGAGCGTTTTCCACGATTACTACCTGTTCAAGCCCAACGCCTTCAAGAACGTGACCAACGGCATTGCATACCGCCGCTGGCTGCTGGCCTCTAACCCCGGTCTGTGCAAGCTGCTGGACGAGACCATCGGCGACGGCTACAAGCACGATGCTTCCGATCTGACCAAGCTGAACAAGTACGCCGACGACAAGACCGTGCTGAAGAAGCTGAACGAGATCAAGCTGGCCAACAAGAAGGACTTTGCAAGCTATCTGGCAAAGAGCACCGGTCAGGTCATCGACCCCAATTCCATCTTTGACTGCCAGGTCAAGCGTATGCACGAGTACAAGCGCCAGCACCTGAATGCGCTGAACATCGCTGCACAGTACCTGTACCTGAAGGAGAACCCCAACGCCGACTTCATCCCCAAGACCTACATCTTCGGCGCAAAGGCTGCTCCCGGCTACTACATGGCAAAGCAGATGATCCGCATGATCTGCAAGCTGGGCGACCTGATCAACAACGACCCCGCCGTGCGTGAGAAGCTGCGCGTGGTGTATCTGGAGGAGTATTGTGTCTCCCTGAGCGAGCACCTGATGCCCGCTGCCGAGGTCTCTGAGCAGATCTCTCTGGCAGGCACCGAGGCTTCCGGTACCGGCAACATGAAATTCATGCTGAACGGTGCTATCACGCTGGGCACTCTGGACGGCGCAAACGTGGAGATCGCCGATGCTGCCGGTAAGGAGAACGAGCTGATCTTTGGTATGCTGACCCCCGAGGTGAACAACCTGAAGCAGGTGGGCTACCACCCCAACGCCTTTATCATGGGCGATGACGTGGCCAACAGCGCCCTGAACTTCCTGGAGCGCGGCTGGAACGGCGAGAACTTCCACGAGGTCACCGAGAATCTGCGCAGCAGCGACCCGTACATGGTCATGGCAGACTTCAAGGACTACCGCCGTGCACAGGCCGACCTGCAGAAGCTGTATGCTGACCGCGAGACTTGGGCCCGCATAAGCCTGAAGAACATTGCCAACAGCGGCATCTTCAGCGCAGACCGCGCCGTACTGGACTACGCCCGCGATATCTGGTACGCTTCCCCCGTGCCCATGGGCAAGTAATTTCCCTTTGTAAAACCGCAAAGCCCCGGTGGCATTTCGCCCGCCGGGGCTTTTTTGAGAAAGGACGATCTTTTTGTCTTGTCTGTTCAACAGCTACGACCCCTACTTTAAGCAGCCCTTTGGTGCCGTGCGCGCCGGGCAGAGCGTGCACCTGACCCTGTGCATCCCCGAGGAGCTGGGCTATGTGGACCCGCACCTTGTGCTGCAAAAGGAGGGCAAATACGATGTGCCCGTGCACTACCGCATGAAATTTGACGGCCAGACGCCCCACCAGAACCATTTTTCGGTGGATGTTGTGCTGGGCGACCCGGGCCTATACTTCTACTATTTTGATCTGTATACCGACTTCCGCCGCATCGTGCGCGGGGCAGACAACTGCGGCGTAGTTAGCTGGCAGGAGGGCGAAAGCTGGCAGATCACGGTCTACGAGCCGGATTTCCAGACGCCGGAGTGCATCAAGGGCAAGGTGTTCTACCAGATCTTCCCGGATCGGTTCTGTGAAGGCATTGAGAACAAGCCCATGCCCTTCCCGGATCGGCTGTATCAGGCCGACAAGCACGCCGAGCCCTTCTGGCAGCCCAACGAGACCGGCGGCCACCTGAACGAGGACTACTTCGGCGGTGACCTGAAGGGCATCCAGCTCAAGCTGCCCTACCTGCACGAGATGGGCGTGGATTTCCTCTACCTGAACCCCATCTTTGAGGCGCACTCCAACCACCGCTACAACACCGCCGACTACCTGAACGTGGACCCGCTGCTGGGCACCAACGAGGAGTTTGAGGTGCTCTGCCGCGAGGCCGCCAAGTACGGCATCGGCATCGTGCTGGACGGCGTGTTCAGCCACACCGGCTCGGACAGCCGGTACTTCAACCGCGAAGGCCGCTACGGCGAGGGCGGCGCTTACCGCGACCCCAACTCCCCCTACCGCAGCTGGTACGATTTTGACCCCAAGTACAAGGGCGGCTACCGCAGCTGGTGGGGCTTCGAGACCCTGCCGGAGGTCAATGAGGAGACCCCCTCCTTTGTGGAGTTCATCACCGGCGAGGGCGGCGTCATCGACACATGGCTGCGTCGGGGTGCTGCCGGTTTCCGGCTGGATGTGGCCGATGAGCTGCCGGACGCGTTCATTGAGAAGATCCGCACCGCCGTCAAGCGGGTAAGCCCGGAAAAGTTTTTGCTGGGCGAGGTGTGGGAGGACGCCACAACCAAGTTCGGCTTTGACCACCGCCGCACCTACCTGCTGGGCAAGGGGCTGGACAGCGTGATGAACTACCCCTTCAAGAACTCCGTGCTGGATTTTGTCAAGGGCAAACCTGCCCAGCAGGCCGCTAACGAGATCCTTTCCATCTGCGAGCACTACCCTGCCCCTGCCATCAACACGGCACTGAACTTTTTGTCCACTCACGACACCGAGCGCGCCCTGACTGTGATCGCGGACGAGCCCGCCAACGGACGCGGCCGGGAGTGGCAGAGCGGCCGCAGCGTGACCGGCGAAGCCTACGAGGAAGGGATGCTGCGCCTGCGCATGGCCTATGCCATCATCTACACCCTGCCCGGCGTACCCTGCCTGTACTACGGCGACGAGATCGGGATGCAGGGCTACCGCGACCCCTTCAACCGCGCCTTCTTCTGCTGGGACAGCCACGAGGAGCGTCTGCGCCCGGTGCTGGCACAGCTGGCGCAGCTGCGCCACAGCTGCGAAGCCTTCCGCACCGGAGAGCTGCGGGTGCTGCGGGCTGAGGACGGCATCCTGCACTACCAGCGCATCGGCAAGACCGAGACTGCGGAGATCATCGTGAACCGCTCTGAGCACATCATCGTAGAGCCGCTGGCTTCCGGCAAGCACACCGAGGTGAACCCCATGGGCTTTACCATCGTGGTGGAAGAAAACGGCCACAACCCCAACCACAGCTACTACGATATCCAGTGATGCCTGCGGAACTGTGACCTTTTAAAATGCTCTCCGCTTGCGCTCTGAGCATCCATAGCGGAATTCTATTCTTTATTTGTAAGTCGGGAAACTCTGCGGAGTTTCCCGACTTACTTTTTCACGGAGAGGGACGCAGCGGCTGACAGGCAGTTTTTCTCCACGGCCTTCTTCCGTGAAGCTGCGGTTGCGTCAACCTCAAAAACGGCACATCTTTCATCCTTTCTTTTCCATTTTTGTCTATATTTTGTTTTCTGTGCAACGTTCCAGTAAAAAACTCTTGACCTTCCCCCAAGGGGATGCCGTATAATAGCAGCATAAGGAGGTAACATACCATGCAGATCTCCCCCATTCTCTGGCTGGCTGCAGCCGTGGGCTTTCTGGCACTGGAGGCCAGCACCTTTAATATGACCTCCATCTGGTTTGCCATCGGCTCTGCCGCCGCATTGCTGTGCTGCGTGTTCACCGGGTCGTTCCGGGTGCAGGCGGTGGTCTTTCTGGTGGTAAGCATCCTGTGTCTGGCAGCCTTCCGCCCGCTGGCGGCAAAGCTGCGGCTCAAACATACCGCCACCAACGGCGACCGCAATCTGGGACGGGAGGCCATCGTGCTTTCCCCCGTCACCGCCGAAGTCCCCGGCCGGGTGCGGCTGGACGGTGTGGACTGGAACGCCCGCTGTGCCACCCCCGGCGACACCCTTGACCCCGGTGCGCTTTGCCGCGTTACCGAGATCCACAGCACCCTGCTCATCGTAGAGCCTGTTCTGACCGAAAGCCGTAACCCCCACACAACAACCTGACAAAGGAGATGTATTATGGTTCTGTTTTTTGTCATCCTTGCACTTGTTTTTGTTCTGGTACTGGTCATTGTTTCCAACATCGTCATCGTGCCGCAGTCCAAGGTATATGTCATTGAGCGGCTGGGCAGCTACTCCGATACATGGACTGCCGGCCTGCACGTCAAGATCCCCTTTATTGAGCGCATTGCCAAAAAGGTAAGCCTGAAGGAGCAAGTTGCAGACTTTCCCCCTCAGCCTGTGATCACCCGCGATAACGTGACCATGCAGATCGACACCGTGGTGTTCTTTCAGGTCATGGACGCAAAGCTGTACACCTACGGTGTCAACCAGCCCATTGCCGCCATCGAGAGCCTTTCTGCCACCACCCTGCGCAACATCATTGGTGAGATGGAGCTGGATCATACCCTGACCAGCCGCGATGTCATCAACGGCAAGATCACCGCTATCCTTGACGAAGCCACCGACAAGTGGGGCATCAAGGTGAACCGCGTGGAGGTGAAGAACATCATCCCGCCGCGGGAAATTCAGGAAGCCATGGAAAAGCAGATGAAGGCTGAGCGCGAGAAGCGCGCCGTCATCCTGAAGGCAGACGGTGAAAAGCAGGCCGCCATTACCGCCGCCGAGGGCGAAAAGGAATCTGCCATCCTGCGCGCCGATGCTGTGAAGCAGCAGCGCATTCTGGAAGCCGAGGGCGAAGCACAGGCTATTCTGGCTGTGCAGAAGGCCAACGCCGATGCCATCCGTCTGCTGAACGAGGCCATGCCCAGCGACAAGGTGCTGGCCATCCGCAGCCTTGAAGCGCTGGCGAAGGTTGCCAACGGCAAGGCCACCAAGATCATCATCCCCTCTGAGCTGCAGAATCTGGGCGGCGTTGTGCCCAGCATCAAGGAACTGATGACCGACCCGAAGGACGCCGAGTAAGCGTCCGCTTATCCACAAACAGTAAAACAGCTCCCGGTCACGTCAGCGGCGTGACCGGGAGCTGTTCTTTTGCGATCTATGCTTTATCCGGGGGATCACTTCTCCCCTTTTTCCTCGTTCTGCTGTTCTTCCTGCTCGCGGCGCAGCTCTTTGATGCGCTTTTTCTCGCTCTGGACGTGGGGCCACGGCCATGAGAAGCCCTCGTTCTGCTTGCACCAGCGGGTAAGGGGGTAGAAGGCAAAGGCCAGACCAAAAATGTACAGCAGCGCGTACAGCAGGGCATCCAGCGTGACCAGAGCATCCAGTGCACCGATCACCGCCACAACACAGCCCGCCTTTAAAAAGAACTGGCCGTTCTGACGGCAGTATTCCTCAAAGTTTTCGGCCTTGACCGCCCTGCGCCCCTGATCGCCCCACACGCGGGGATTTTTCATCACCGAAAAACCGTAAAAGGCCATCATCAGGCCAAGGGTAAGCTGAAAGCCAAAAAACATGGGTCATACCTCGCTTTTATCAGAATCAGTCCTCAAACAGGGGCTTCATAAAGGGCAAAAAGTCCAGCGTTGCAAAGTAATCGCGGGGGGTCTGGGCGCGGCGGATCAGCCGGTGAGAGCCATCCTCGCACAGCAGCACCTCGGCGCAGTGCAGCTTGCCGTTGTAGTTGTAGCCCATAGCAGAGCCGTGGGCACCGGTATCGTGGATGTAAAGGATGTCCCCGATGTCGATCTTGGGCAGCATCCGGTCAACGGCAAACTTGTCGTTATTCTCGCACAGACCGCCCACCACGTCGTACTTGTGGTCGCAGGGGGCGTTCTCCTTGCCCAGCACGGTGATGTGGTGGTAAGCGCCGTACATGGCGGGGCGCATCAGGTTTGCAGCGCAGGCGTCCAGACCGATGTACTCCTTATAGATGTGCTTTTCGTGGATGACGGTGGACACCAGCGCGCCGTAGGGGCCGGTAGTAAAGCGGCCCATCTCGCTGAAGATGGCTACATCCCCCATGCCGGCAGGCACAAGGATCTCTTCAAACTTTTGGCGCACACCCTCGCCGATGGCCATGATGTCGTTCTCGGTCTGCTCCGGGCGGTAAGGGATGCCCACGCCGCCGGACAGGTTGATATAGCTGATATGCGCACCGGTAGCCTGCTGCACCCGGACAGCCAGCCGGAACAGGATTGCTGCCAGCTCCGGGTAGTAGGCATCCGAGATGGTGTTGGAGGCAAGGAACGCGTGGATGCCGAACTGCTTTGCGCCCTTCTGCATCAGCTTTTTGTAGCTGTCGATCATCTGCTGCTCGGTCATGCCGTACTTGGCATCGCCGGGCTTGTCCATGACCTGAAAGCCCTCTTCGCTCTCGCCCAGCCTGAAGGTGCCGCCCGGGTTATAGCGGCAGAAGATGTTCTCCGGCACACCGGCGACCCGCTCCAGAAATTCCACCATGGTGGCATCGTCCAGATTGATGTAGGCGCCCAGCTCGTAAGCCTTCTTCATATCCTCCACAGGGGTCTGGTTGGAGGAGAACATGATATCGTGGCCGGTAAAGCCGCAGACCTCGCTGAGCATCAGCTCGGTCAGGGAAGAGCAGTCCACGCCGCAGCCCTCCTCCTTGAGGATCTGCAGGATGACGGGGTTGGGCAGTGCCTTGACCGCAAAATACTCCTTGAAGCCCTTGTTCCAGCTGAAGGCTTTGTTGATGCGGCGGACATTCTCCCGGATGCCCTTTTCGTCGTAGATGTGGAACGGCGTGGGCACATCCTCGATGATCTGCTGTGCCATCGCCTCGGTCAGAAACGGTTTCTTTTCCATAATAACATCCCTCTCGTTTTGCGCAGCCCGGCATATTCCGGTCTGCGGTCTATCCCATGCGGCCCAGTGCCGCAGTTCAAGCTGTTACAGTTTCAGGTTCTCCCGGGTGGGGGTAAAGGTGGGGATCATGGCCGCCAGCTGGCGCACCACGCCCTCATCGTTGTGGGCGGCAGCGGCTTCCAGCGCCTGTAGCTGCCCGTAGAACTCGGCAAGATCAATGGTGCGGGGGCTTGCCACAAAGATCTTGTTGTGCTGGGTGCGGCGCATCTTGTCCTGCTCCTCGTCCATCATCAGCTCTTCGTAAAGCTTTTCACCGGGGCGCAGGCCCACGATCTTGATCTCCATATTCACGCCCGGCTCGTAGCCGTAAAAGCGGATGAGCTGCTTGGCAAGGTCCATAATGCGCACCGGCTCGCCCATATCCAGCACATAGATGTTGCCGCTTTCCGCCAGCGCACCCGCCTGCAGCACCAGCTGGGCTGCCTCCGGGATGGTCATAAAGTAGCGCACGATATTGGGGTCGGTCAGGGTGACCGGCCCGCCCTTTTTGATCTGGGCTTCAAACAGCGGGATAACGCTGCCGTGGCTGCCCAGAACGTTGCCGAACCGCACCGCCACACACTTCATGTCCGTGTTGCCCGCAAATGTCTGGATGAGCATCTCGCAGATGCGCTTGGTGCAGCCCATGACGCTGGTGGGGTTCACAGCCTTATCGGTGGAAAGCTGCACAAAGCGCTCCACCCCGTGCTCGCTGGCGCTGACCAGCAGGTTTTTGGTGCCCAGCACATTGTTCTTTACGGCTTCGGCGGGGCTTACCTCCATCAGCGGCACGTGCTTGTGCGCCGCAGCATGGAACACCACCGTGGGGTGGTAGGTATCAAACACCTCGTCCAGACGCTTTTTATCCCGGATAGAGCCGATAAGCACCGTGACCGGGATATCGCGGCCGTACTTCTGCTGCAATTCCATCAGCAGCTCGTAGGCGCAGTTTTCGTAGATATCAAAGATGAGCAGCTTGCCGGGCTTAAAGCGCATGACCTGACGGCACAGCTCGCTGCCGATAGAGCCGCCGCCGCCCGTTACCAGCACCGTTTTGCCGGTAAGGTAGCCGGAAATTTTGTCGGTATCCAGCGTGACCTCCTCGCGGGAGAGGAAGTCGGCGGGGTTCAGCTCGCGGAACACCTCCTGCTGGGGTGCACCGCTGCCCACCAGCTGCGGATCGCTGAGCACCTGCACCGCGCAATGGGTGCTGACGCACAGGTCAATGACATGACTCAGCTTGCTGCCCTTTAAGGTTGGGATGGCAATGATGATGCTGTGGATGCCGTAGCGCTTGCACAGCTCCGGGATGTCCTCCAGCGTGCCCTTCACCGGCACACCGTGGATGGTCTGGTTCAGCTTTGCAGGGTCATCGTCCACCGCCACCACGGCGTGGCCGTATTCCTTGTTGGATTTGCACACGTTGATGGCCCACGCACCAGCTTCGCCCGCGCCCACGATCATCACCGGACGGTTGGGGTCTTTCGCAGGCACTCTGCGCAGCTGCTCGCCCAGCGGGTGGTTCAAAAACAGCCGCCATGCCAGACGGCTGCCGCCGATGAACAAAAAGATGAGCACGGATGCCATGCAGTTGGCGGAATTAAACAGCACACCGTGGATAAAGTGGCGGTTCACCACATACACCACAGCGGTGGGCACGGCGATCATCCCGGCAAGACGGATCAGATCCCGCTCACCGGCGTACTTCCACAGCACCGAGTACAGCCCGCCCGCCAGAAAGCAGACGATATACACCGCCACGATCCACGGCAGATTTTCGTACAGCAGAGCGCGGTTGTGCGGCCACCACACGGCATCTACCGCACCGTCTGCCCGCAGCAGCAGGGCAAAATAAAAGCTGAATGCCACAATGGCAGCATCCATCAGCACCAGCAGCGCACGGCGCAGCAGCACCTGCGGGGTATTCTTGGTTTTATCTTTCACTTACGATCCTCTTTTTTCCTCTCAGCGCCAAAGGCTTTTGCCCAGCGCTGCTTTTTCGGCAGTGTTCCCCGGCAGTGCCGGAAGGATACAACTACACGTTTGTATTATACTCACAATCCCCGCCTGTGTCCAGAAAATTTACGTTTTTATCACTTTCCCCTGTTTTTCCCGGTCTTTGCCTGCCGCATCACCGCCCGCACTTCCTCCCAAAGCCCCAGCGGCAGCGCCGCCAGTAAAAACACGATGGCCGTCACCGTGCCGCCCGCCGTCAGCACTGCCAGCTGCCCCGCCAATTCCTGTGCCGGAAAGCCCGCCAGCGCACGGCGCACGCCCCGTCCTGCCGCCCCGGCGGCGGCAGCAGCCAGCAGCGGTGCACCCAGCCAGCGCCGGAAGGCGTGCCCTGTGCCGCTGGAAAGCAGCAGCCGCCCGGTGTTGGCCGTGCAGGTGTAGAAGCTGGAAAGCAGGATCACCGCCAGAAAGCCCCGCATTCCGTACCGGGGCAGCAGCAGCGCCACCCCGCCAATGCGCAGCACGGCGTCCCACACGCTGTACCGGAAGGCGGCTTTCTGCTCCCCGATGCCCTTCATGGCACCGTCCACCATGCTTTCCAGATACATCAGCGGCATAGCCGGGGCAAGGGTCTCCAGATAGAACCCGGCCTCCGGGCTATGGTAGAGCAGCTGCGCCAGCGGCCTGCCCCACACCCAGAACAGCGTACCCGCCAGCGCGGAGAAATACCCCGTGAGCCGCAGCATCCGGTCCAGCAGTGCGTTCAGCCGGGCGGTCTGTCCCTCGATATGCGCCTGTGTGATCTCCGGCATCAGCAAAACCGCCAGACTGCCCAGCAGCCCAAAGGGGAAATTGAGCAGCGGCAGCGCCATGCCCTTTAAGGTGCCGTACTGCTCCAGCGCAGCGGTGCGCCCGCCAGAAGCCGCCAGATACACCGCAAGGCAGGCGGGCACCAGCATATTCTCGGCCGTGTGCAGCGCGCTGGAAAGCGCCCTGCCGCCCTCCACCGGCCAAAGGATGTCCCACAGCCGCCGGGACACCTCCCTTGGCGGGCGCGGCGCTGTGCTGCCGAAGCAGCGTGCCGCCTCCCGCCGGTAAAACAATGCCATCAGGGCGGTGGATACGGCCTCGCTCAGGGCGGTAGCCGCCAGCACCAGCGCGCAGCGACTGCCGTCCGGCCAGCCCTGCGTGCGGGAAAGCGCCCACACCACCGCAGCAATGCGCACCGTCTGCTCTGCCAGCTGGCTGAGCACGTTCGGCTCCACCCGCCGCCGCGCCAGAAAAAAGCCGCGCAGCACCGCCGAGATCGCCATCCACGGCAGCCCCAGCGCCGAGGTGCGCAGCGCGGCAGCAGCGCGGACATCCCCCAGCCACCATTTTGCCGCAAGGCCTGCGGTGGCAAGCTGGGCGACCATGGCAAGCCCGCCCAGCGTAAGCCCTGCCAACACCAGCCGCACCAGCATCCCGCGCGCAGCGGCCTTATCCCGGCTGAGCTCCTCGGTCAGCAGCCGGGTAGCCGCCACCGAGATGCCCGCCGTAGCCAGCGTAACGAACAGTCCGTACACCGCTAGCACCAGCTGGTACAGCCCCATACCCGCCCCGCCCAAGGCGTTAGCCAGCCAGATGCGCAGCCCCATGCCTGCCAGCCGCAGCACCACGTCCGAACCGGTAAGCAGCGCCGCATTTTTAAAGTAATTCTGCCGCACCCTGCACCTCCCCCTGCCCCGGAACGGGCGTTCACGGTTCAGCCTATGCGGCGGCTTTGCAAAACATGAGCGGCGCTATGGGTTGTTTCTGCGCACTTTTTATGGTATAGTTAACAGTGGTCAGGCAGGGCGCAAGCCCGCGCCTGTATTTTGAGCAAGGAGGAAGCGCACCGCCCGGGTCCTGCCCCTGCCGTGCGCGACAAAGAGAATGAGCGAAGAATGTACCCATGACTGCTCTAATTGCAGTGCAGCCTGTTCTTCCCGCGATGCCGCTCCGCAGCACGATGCCCCCAACCCTAACAGCAGTGTAAAAAAGGTCATCGGCGTTGTTTCTGGCAAGGGCGGCGTGGGCAAGAGCATGACCAGCGCCCTGCTGGCCTGTGCCATGGCCCGCCGCGGCTACCACTGCGGCATCCTGGACGCCGACATCACCGGCCCGTCCATCCCCAAGCTGTTCGGCATCCATGGCCGTGCCATGGCCGACGAGAAGGGCTGCTGGCCCATCCAGAGCCGGATGGGCATCGACGTGATGAGCATCAACCTGCTGGTGGAGAACGAAGAGGACCCCGTCGTCTGGCGCGGCCCCGTCATCGCCGGTGCGGTGAAGCAGTTCTGGACCGATGTGGTCTGGAAGGACGTCGATTTCCTGTTCGTGGACATGCCTCCGGGAACCGGTGATGTGCCCCTGACCGTCTTCCAGAGCCTGCCGGTGGACGGCATCGTCGTCGTGGCAAGCCCGCAGGAGCTGGTGAGCATGATCGTGGCCAAGGCCGTGAACATGGCCGAGATGATGAAGGTGCCCATGCTGGGCATCGTGGAGAACATGAGCTACATCGTCTGCCCGGACTGCGGCAAGCACATCAATGTGTTTGGCAACAGTCATGTGGACGAGGTGGCCGCAAAGCACAACCTGCCCGTGCTGGCCAAGTGCCCCATCGACCCCAAACTGGCAGAGCTTTCCGACGCCGGCATGATCGAGACTTACGGCGGCGAATTTTTGGAAGGCGCAGCAGACGCCTGCGAAAAGCTGCTGAAGAAGTAATGCACCCTGCCCTGTGCCCGTTGCGACACAGGGCTTTTTGCTTAGATATGCCTGCCGCGGTGCAAAAGACATTCTTTTCCGCACAGCTTTGGGACGGCAGCGCACTTTAAAAAACAAGGTTCGCGGCCCATTCCTGCTTTTAATTTTCGTTTTGTGAAGCAGCTGTTACTTTTTATCTGTTTTTTTAAACAAATTCTGCTTTTTGCTATTGTAAAACCCACCGCAAAGCTTTATAATAGTAAAGTAAGCATTGCCCGCTTATGCGGGCGTGCCATGCAAGCATGGAGAACCGGAAGCGCCCGGCATCTGCAAGGATACCCCGCTGTGCGGCGGGCAAAGGCATTTCCGCTTTTTCAAATTTATAGAGTAATTGGGAAAAAGGAGTATTCTATTATGCTGACGAATGAATACCTGAAGCGTGTTTACGAGGGTCTGGAAAAGCGCAACGCCAACGAGCCCGAGTTTTTGCAGGCTGTGCGCGAGGTGCTGGAGAGCATCCAGCCCGTTGTGGAAAAGCACCCCGAGTACGAGAAGGCCGGTCTGATCGAGCGCCTGGTGGAGCCGGAGCGCATCATCACCTTCCGTGTGCCCTGGGTGGACGATGCCGGTAAGGTGCAGGTGAACCGCGGCTACCGCGTGCAGTTCAACAGCGCCATCGGCCCCTACAAGGGCGGTCTGCGCTTCCATCCCTCTGTCAATCAGGGCATCCTGAAGTTCCTCGGCTTCGAGCAGACCTTCAAGAACAGCCTGACCACCCTGCCCATGGGCGGCGGCAAGGGCGGCTCTGACTTCGACCCCCACGGCAAGAGCGACATGGAAGTCATGCGCTTCTGCCAGAGCTTCATGACCGAGCTGTACCGCCACATCGGCCAGTTCGTGGACTGCCCCGCCGGTGATATCGGTGTCGGCGGCCGCGAGGTCGGCTATATGTTCGGCCAGTACAAGCGCCTGACCAACAGCTTCCAGGGCGGTATGCTCACCGGCAAGGGCCTGACCTTCGGCGGTTCTCTGGCTCGTACCGAGGCTACCGGCTACGGCCTGTGCTACTTTACCGCTGAGGCTCTGAAGTGCATGCGCAACGACAGCTTCAAGGGCAAGACCGTGGTCATCTCCGGCTCCGGCAACGTGGCTATCTACGCCTGCGAGAAGGCTACCCAGCTGGGTGCCAAGGTCGTGACCATGTCCGACTCCAACGGCTATGTCTACGACCCCAACGGCATCGATCTGGCTTATGTCAAGGATCTGAAGGAAGTGCGCCGCGGCCGTATCAAGGAGTACGCCGAGACCCACGAGGGTGTAACCTATGTGGCTGATTGCAGCAAGGTGTGGACTGTCCCCTGCGACATCGCCCTGCCCTGCGCTACCCAGAACGAGATCAACAAGGAGTCTGCCGAGGCTCTGGTAAAGGGCGGCTGCACCGTGGTCTGCGAGGGCGCTAATATGCCCAGCACCCCGGAGGCCATCGAGGTCTACCTGTCCAACGGCATTCTGTACGGACCCGCAAAGGCTTCCAACGCAGGCGGCGTGGCCACCTCTGGTCTGGAGATGAGCCAGAACTCCGAGCGCCTGAGCTGGAGCTTTGAGGAAGTGGATGCCAAGCTGAAGGGCATCATGGAGGGCATCTTCCACGCTTCCTACGACGCTT
>ERZ1673699.949-NODE-949-length-26344-cov-6.044467_pt1 | contig 26344 bp, 23 predicted proteins | sample MGYA00580229_ERZ1673699 | MGnify/ENA primary metagenome ERZ1673699 (study PRJEB41218, sample SAMN15661785) | gut metagenome | host: Homo sapiens | place: Canada: London | collected 2015-08-20/2019-03-30 | study: EMG produced TPA metagenomics assembly of... | reverse complement strand
CAAAAAAGTATTACTTTTTTGACAAAGGGGTTTGCGGCCTGACTGCAGCGCACGCACTGTCCGCCAAAGGCGGACAGTGCGTGCGTTTGCAGGCCGAGAAGTATTTTCCCCGACGCACATGTCGCCGGAGAAAATGATCGGACTTTCTTTCGCCGCTGCGGCGGCGAAACTCTACGAGGTTTTTGGACAAGCAAAGCCTTCTCCGTTGGGAGAAGGCTTTGCATTTTCCTGCACCGCACGGCGGTTTTGGTGACAGACGCCGCGAAAACGGGTGATGCGATTTGTCACCGCTGCACAGAATCCCGAATCGTGTTTTGGCGGAATTTACAAATATTATGAATCCTGTTCCAATTTCATAAAGAATCTGCTAAAATGAGGATGTCAGGATCCGGACACACATTTCATTCAACAGGAGGTATCGTATGGAACCGTTTGCGCTTCTGAAAATGATGGGGATCTTTGTGACCGGCGGCATCACCGGACGGATCGTTCTGTATCTGCTCCTGCTCGCCGCCGGCATCGGCGTCCGGTGCGCCCTGCAGCGCCGGCGCGATTTCCGGACGGCCGCGGGCATCAGTGCCGGGCTGTGGCTCGTGTGCGAGATCATCGTGGACATCGGCTCGGTGCATGAGATATCGGTCGGCCTGTTCAGCGCCGCCGCCACACTGGGCGCGCTGGGCTTCTCGTTCGCGCTCGGCCTGGGGCTTGCCGCGCTTGTCTGCCGGCTCCTGCGCCGGAAGCAGCTTGTGTGACTCCAAGCCAAATGCCCCGCGGCCTGAGCCTGATGATACGAAAAAACACACGCCGGAGAGAAAAACCCTCCGGCGTGCGTTTTTTTGCCGTGCGTCAGCTCAGACGCTGCACGAGCGCGTCCCACAGCTCCAGCAGCCGGAAGCGCACGACATAGCCGCCGTCGGACTCCGTGACGAGGCGCACATCGTCGTCCGAGAGCGCCTGCACCGCCTGCTCCGAGAGCCCTGCCGCCTGCGCGCACAGCGGCGGGAAAATGACGCACCACCAGTTGTGCCCCTCGCCCGCGCCGAGCGTCACGCGCAGAGACGTATACACCCCCGCCGGGAGCGCAAACGTGCCGTAGTCGCGCGTCGGGTAGTGCTCGGCGCCGAGGCAGACCCGCACCGGCCGCTCCCCCGCCGCCGCCTGCGCCGCGCGGGTGATGCCGTCGAGATCGTCCGAGATGCGCAGGCGCGCCGTATCCATATCCGTCACGTCGGCAAGCTGCGGCTCGAGATAGGCCAGCACCGCGTCACGTACCTGCAGCTTCACGGCCTGCTCGGCGTCGTCGTCCGAGACCGCGATCACGTGCAGCCGCACGAGCCGCGACGCCAGCAGCGCGCTGCGCGCCTGCGCCCACGTGCCGGTCAGCAGCGTCACGCACACGGCCAGCAGCAGCGCCAGCTCCCACGGGCGCAGCGCGCGGCCGGAATCGGGATGAATGGAGAGAGAATGGGTATGCATCGTATGTCCGCCTTTCTGAGATGAAAAACTGCCGGTACCGGGCATCTGTGCTCAGTATCGGCAGTTTTGTTTGCTTTTAATCCTCAGACCTCAAGGCGGTCGATGGTCTCTGTCAGAAAGCACTCGGCATAGTCGCGCGCGAGCCGGCGCTTGGCATACGCCGCGCTGTCGGCATCGGCGAAGAGGCCGAACACGGCCGAGCCCGTGCCGCTCATGACCGCGCCGAGCGCGCCGCCGTCGAGCAGGCGGCTCTTGATGGCCGCGATCTCACCCTCGCGGCGGGTGAGCACGTCCTCAAAGACGTTGTACATCCGGCGGGCAAGCTTCGGCATATCGCCGTCGGCAAGCGCGGCGCAGATGCCCTCCGTGTCCGGACGGCAGCGCGAGGTGCGCGCGTCCACGCGGCGAAACAGCTCCGGCGTCGAGATCGGAAAATCCGGCTTGCAGATCACGACCGGCAGACGCGGCATGGGCGTGACGGGCGTGAGCCGCTCGCCGCGTCCCTCGGCCAGCATTGTGCCGCCCGCGACGCAGTACGGCACGTCCGAGCCGACCAGCGCACCCAGCTCCTCAAGCTGCGCGCAGGTGAAGCCCGCGCCGGTCAGCCGGTTGAGCGCGCGCAGCACGGCCGCCGCGTCCGATGAGCCGCCGCCCAGCCCCGCGCACACGGGGATGCGCTTGTGCAGCCGGATGTGCACGCCGCAGGCGAGGCCCGCGCGCTCGAGAAACACCTGCGCCGCGCGCACGGCCACATTGTCCGCCCCGCAGGGCAGATAGCTGCGGTTGGTCTCTGCGCGGCAGGCACCGGTGCCGTCGAGCGTGACGGTCACATCGTCGTGCAGGTCCACGCTCTGCATGACCATGCGCAGGTCGTGAAACCCGTCGGGACGCGTACCGAGCACGTCCAGCGACAGGTTCAGCTTTGCCCACGCGGCCTCTCTTGCTGTACCGGTCACAGCTTTTTCAGTTCAAAGAGCAGATCCATGAGCTGCGCGCCGTCGTCGACATACGGGCCCTTGGCGCCGTTTGCCTCGGAATACGGCAGGCCGGAGCCCTCGGACACGCGGCTGTCATACAGCACGAACGGCACGGGATCGGCGCCGTGCGCGCCGTTGGCCATGTACGTCGTGTGATCCGACAGCAGCAGCAGACGGAAGTCCTCACCCGCGGCGCGCAGCGCCTCGGTCACGGGGGCGACGACATCGGCGCTCAGGCGCTCGATGGAATAGATCTTGTGCTCCAGGTCATGGTTGTGCGTGGCCTCATCCGGGCCCTCGAGGTGCAGCGCCACGAAGTCGTGCCGTTTGAGCACGTCGAGCGCGGCGGCGACCTTGGCGGCATAGTCGGTGTCCCACTCGCCGGTCGCAGTCGGGACGGTGACGGCCTCAAGCCCGGTCAGGATGCCGATGCCGTGGCACAGCGGCACGGCTGAGACGACGCCGCCATCCGAGCCGTAGTGCTCGGGGAAGTTCGGCAGCGCGGCCGCCGTGCCCTCCGCCCAGAACCAGACGCCGTTGGCCGGGAGCTTTCCGGCGGCGCGGCGCGCGACATTGATCGGGTGCTGATCGAGGATATCGAATGAGCGGCGCATGAGCTCGCGCAGCACGTCCGCATTCGGGCAGCCGGTGGGCAGGATGGGGCCGATCTCCTCGCCGAGGTGGTCATGCGGCGGGGCGAGCCGGATGCCCTTGATGTCCACGTGGCTCTGCACCGCGATGTGGCGGAACGACGAGCCCTTGTGCACGACCATGCCGGCCTGCTCGGCCAGCGGGCGGAAATCCGGGTGCGCAAAGAGCGCCGTCACGAGCTCGTCCGACTCGCGGCCCTCGATGCTGCCCGCGCTGTGGGAGATGATGTGCTTGTGCTCGAACGGCACGTCCTCATCGGCATACGTGACCATGTTGCAGCGGTAGCACGCATCGCCGGGGGCGAGCCGGATGCCGGAGGCCGCCGCCTCGAGCGGGGCGCGGCCGAAAAAGTACTTGCGCGGCGAGCAGCCGAAGATGGACATGATGGCCGTGTCGCTGCCGGGAGCGAAACCGTCGGGCACGTTGCGCACGCTGCCGAGCACACCGTGACGCGCAAGGTCGTCGATCGCGTCCTTTTTCGACGCTTCCAGCGGCGTGCGGCCGGCGAGCGTGTCGAGCGGATGGTCGGCCATGCCGTCGCCGATGACGAGAATGTATTTCATACTGTATCCCTCTTTTCGGAAGATTTTTCGCTGCGGAGCATCCTGTGGGATGCCGGATGCCGCGGCTTTTTTCTGCCCCTCAGTATATACTATTTTTCCCGCTTTGTGAAGCGGGCGAGCGGCCGCCGGGCGCTTTTTCTATTTGTAGAATTCAACGAAATTATTTCAAAACCGGAATTGGGTATTGGCATCTTTTCGCCGTCATGATATAGTAGAACATTGTTAAGTATCCGCTAATTTTCCGCTAAGAAAGCTTTCCCCCGGCAACCGGGGCTGCACAAACGGGAGGGACAGAACATGTCGACCGGACAATATCTGCTCGGCGGCGCGGCCGGACTGGCTTTCGGCCTGCTCGTCGCCGCCGGCAACACCCTGCTGACGCGCCGCAGTCTGCTGCGCGCCAGGCAGAGCACCACATCCGTCATGGGCACGAGCGGCCTGCGGCAGGTCATCAATCTCGCGGCGCTCGTACTGGTCTATCTGCTGCGCGGCGTCGTGCCGCTGCCGCTGGCCGGCACGCTCATCGGCACGGCCGTCGGCCTGTCGGGCGGCAGCATCGCCGGCGTATGGATCCTCGCGCGCAGGATGGACGATACCATCCCCGCCGAGTGCGTGGAGATCACGGACGCGCAGGAGCTGCCGGACGCCGCACAGGAACACACGCCGGAGGATACCCCGGCGGACGAACGGAGGGACGACACAAATGGGTGAGACGAACGTACTGTTTTCCATCGGACCGCTGGAGGTCACCGGCGCGGTCGTGACTATGTGGGTCATCGTGGCCGTGCTGGCGCTGGTATCGTGGCTGGCCACACGCAAGCTGCGCGACGTGCCCGGACCGCTGCAGAACGCAGCCGAGATGGCCGTGGAAAAGCTGCAGGGCTTTTACGGCGGCATCATGGGTCCGGCCAACGCCCGGCGCTACTTCCCGATGATGGCGACGTTTTTCATCTTCATCGTCGTGTCCAACTACATCGGGCTGCTGCCCGGCGCGGGGCAAGTGTTCACCGTGCCGACGGCCACGCTGTCCGTCACGGCGGGTCTGGCCATCATCGCCTTTTGCATGACGCACACCGTCGGCATCCAGCGCCGCGGTCTGGGCGGCTATCTCAAGAGCTTCATCAAGCCCTTCCTGCTCATGCTGCCGCTCAACCTCATCGAGCAGATCGTGCGCCCGTTTTCTCTCGCGCTGCGTCTGTACGGCAACCTCTACGGCGAGGAGATGGTCACGCATGAGCTCGGCAATCTCTTCCCGCTCGTGCTGCCGCTGCTCATGCAGGTGCTGAGCCTGCTGTTCTGCCTGATCCAGGCCATCGTGTTCACGATGCTGCTGTCGATCTATATCGAGGAAGCCATCGAGGAGTAACGCACCCTTGCATCAGAAATCGTAAGAAACAACCTTTCAGACACCCAAGAAAAATTAGGAGGAACGAGTTATGTCAACCGGAATCATTGCGATCGCCGCCGCGCTCGCCATCGCCATCAGCACCATCGGCCCCGCCATCGGTCAGGGTCTGACCGCCGCCCACGCCATGGACGCCATCGCGCGCCAGCCGGAAGTGGCCGGCACGATCCGCTCGAACATGATCATCGCCATGGGTCTGCTCGAATCGCTGACGATCTACGGCCTGCTGATCGCGTTTCTGCTGATCGGTAAGATCGGCTGAGAAGCACGGGATAAGGGAGGCACACGCTTTGAGCATCAACATCTCCGAACTCATCTGGACGGTGATCTGCTTTTTCGTGCTGCTGGTGGTTTTGAAGAAGCTGCTGTTTGACCCGCTGGTGTCGTTCATGGCCGCACGCGATGCGCGCATTCAGGACGGGATCAGCGCGGGGCGCACCGCCCAGCAGCAGCTCGATGCGGCCGCACAGGCGCGCAGCGATGCGCAGCGCCGGCAGTCCGCCGCAGCGGATGCGCTGCTGGCGGAGGCCAAGAGCGCGTCCGAGCGCAAGCGCGCCCAGACGCTGCAGGCCGCGCATCAGGAGGCCGCACAGGCCATGCGCGACGTGCGCGCACGCGTGCGCAGCGAAGAGACCGCCGCTGCCGCCGCCGTGGACGCGAAGCTGCCCGAGCTCGTCACGGCGCTGACCGGCGGCCTGCTCGGCAGCGACACCGCCGAGCGCAGCGCCGCACAGATCCGCCAGTGGGTCGCCCCCACGCATGAGGGCTGAACCATGAATGAAATGAATCGAAAGGAGGCGGTGACACCGTGGAATTTCTGAGAGCCATCGGCCCCGTCTTCAACTTCCTGCTGCTGGCGCTGGCGCTGATCTTCTTCACGCGCAAGCAGATCCGCAAGCTCTTTCAGGAGCGCCGCGACCGCATTGCCGACGCGCTCGGCCGCGCGGCGGACGCGCAGGATCAGGCACGCCACACCGCCGAGGACATCGCCGAGGCGAAGCAGGCTGCCGACGCTGAGGCACACGCCCAGCTTGCCGAGGCAAAGGCACAGGCCGAGGCCAACACCGCAGCTGCCGACGCCGAGACCGCGCGCGAGGCCGAGGCCGTTCGCCGCGGCGTAGCGCAGACCGAGGCGCAGCTGCGCAGCGACATGGAAGACCGCGTGAGCGACGCGGCCATCGGCCGCATCACGGCCGCGACCGCCGGAGTGCTGGCTCAGGACGCCTTCGCACCTGCGCGCGCCGCGCTCGTGGACGAATTTGTCGCCAACATCGGTGCACATCTGACCACCCAGCCGAGCGACGCGCTCGCCCTCGCCGAGACCGGCACGCTGACCGTGGAGGTCGAGGCGGCCGAGCCGCTGCCCGCCGCCGCGCTCGACGCACTCAGGGACACGCTCACACGCGCCTACGGTCACGTCACGTGCATGACGACGGTGCGCCCGGAGCTGATCGGCGGCGTGTGCCTTCGCATCGGTGACACGCACTATGACGGCACGCTGCGCCACGCGCTCGACCTGCTCGAGCAGGACGCGGCCAACAGCGCCCTGCACACCACGGACGAAAACCCCGATCTCGCCGCGTGCATCCGCGACCGGCTCGCAGACACGCACGTCGCCATCGACGTGTTCCAGACCGGCGTCGTCACGAGCCTGTCCGACGGCATCTGCCGCGTGCGCGGCATGGCCGACGTCATGGCCGGCGAGCTGCTCGCCTTTGACGGCACGCTGCGCGGCATGGTCATGGACCTCGGCCGCGAGGACATCGGCGTCGTCCTGCTCGGTCCTTACGGACACCTGCAGGAGGGCGACCGCGTGCGCCGCACGGGACAGATCATGTCCGTGCCCGTGGGCGAAGAGATGATCGGCCGCGTGGTCGATGCACTCGGCCGCCCGATCGACGGTCACGGCCCGATCCGCACGACAGAGCGCCGCGCCATCGAGAGCCCCGCGCCCGGCGTCATCGCGCGCAAGGGCGTGAGCGTCCCGCTGCAGACCGGCATCAAGGCCATCGACGCGCTCGTGCCGATCGGCCGCGGCCAGCGTGAGCTCATCATCGGCGACCGTCAGACCGGCAAGACCGCCATCGCCATCGACGCCATCCTCAACCAGAAGGACACGGGCGTGCTGTGCATCTACGTCGCCATCGGCCAGAAGGAATCGACCGTCGCAGGCGTCGTGCGCAAGCTGCGCGACCGCGGCGCCATGGCCTACACCACCGTCGTGTGCGCGCACGCGTCGGAGACCGCGCCCATGCTCTACATCGCGCCCTATGCAGGCGCCGCCATCGGCGAGTACTTCATGTACCGCGGGCGCGACGTGCTCATCGTCTACGACGACCTGTCGAAGCAGGCCGTGGCTTACCGTGAGATCTCCCTGCTGCTGCAGCGACCGCCCGGACGCGAGGCCTACCCCGGCGACGTGTTTTATCTGCACTCCCGCCTGCTCGAGCGCGCCGCGCGCCTGAGCGAAGCCGCCGGCGGCGGCAGCATGACCGCCCTGCCCATCATCGAGACGCAGGCGGGCGACATCTCGGCCTATATCCCGACGAATGTCATCTCCATCACCGACGGGCAGATCTTCCTCGAGACGGATCTGTTCCACGCCGGTGTGCGCCCGGCCATCAACGTGGGTCTGTCCGTGTCGCGTGTCGGCGGCGCGGCGCAGCTCGGCGCGATGAAGCAGGTCGCCGGCCGTCTGCGCATGGACCTGGCACAGTACCGCGAGCTTGCGTCGTTCGCGCAGTTCGGCTCGGATCTGGACAAGGCCACGCGCGACACGCTCGCACGCGGCAGCCGCATGACCGAGCTTTTGAAGCAGCCGCAGTACGCGCCCATGGACGCGGCCGATCAGGTCGCGGTGCTCTTCGCCGCCGGCGAGGGATATACCGACTCGATCGCCGTCGAGGATGTGCCGCACTACGCCGAGGCGCTGCTTGCGCGCATCCACCGCACGTATCCGGAGCTGCACGACCTCGTGCACAGCGGCAAAAAGCTTCCGCCCGAGGCGCTTGAGCGGCTGCGTGCGCTTGCCGACGAGACGCTCAAGAATCTATAATGCACCATCCCCGCCGCCGGCAGAGAGGAGGAACGCCCCTTGACAAATCTGCATAAGATCCGCGCGCGCATCCGCAGCGTGAACAGCACGCAGCAGATCACCCGCACGATGAAAATGATCGCCGTGTCCAAGCTGCGCAAGACGCAGACGAGCCTTGCGGGCGTGCGCCTGTTTGCCGACAAGGGGCAGGAGGTGCTCAACGCCCTGCTCGCCGATGACGTTACCTTTGAGCACCCGTATCTCACACCCCGGCGCCGCGTCGGGCACGTGTGCTACGTGGTGTTCTGGGGCAACCGCGGCCTGTGTGGGGCATACAATCAGGTGCTGCTGCGCCATCTGGAGCAGCTCGTGCACGCCGAGACGCGCCCCTGCTCCGTGATCGTGTGCGGCCGCTGGGGACGCGATGTCCTCGCCGGAACGGATCTGCCCGTGCGCCAGATCTGCGCCGGGCTGAGCGACACGCCCACCATGGCCGAGGCGCTCGAGATCGCCGAGACGCTCAAAAACCTCTACCGCACCGGTGAGGCGGACGAGATCCACCTCGTCTACCAGCGCTTCGACTCCGTGCTGCACCAGACCCCGGTGCACCGGCAGCTGCTGCCCGCCGCACCGGAGGCCGACGCTCCCGCCGCGAACAACAATTATCTGTTCGTGCCGGACGCGCAGACCGTGCTCGATAACGTGCTCGAGCTGTACCTGAACAACACGGTCTACGCCGTGATGCTCGAGGCGCGCGTGGGCGAGCACGCCGCGCGCATGACCGCGATGACCGCCGCCACAGACTCGACGGCGGAGCTCATCGAGGAGCTGAATCTGGACTTCAACCGTGCGCGTCAGGCCGCCATCACGACCGAGATCTCCGAGATCGTCGGCGGCAGCGCCGCACTCAAGCAATCACAAGGATCTGACTAACACCGCGGCGGCAGCGCCGCGTCCCACGAAGGGAGAACGTATGGAAAACGGTATCGTCAAAAGGGTCATCGGCCCGGTGGTGGACGTGCAGTTCCCGGCCGGAAAGCTGCCGGAGATCAACAACGCCATCGAGGTGCACACCGGCGAGCGGCGCATCGTCATGGAGGCGGTGCAGCAGCTCGGCGACAACACGGTGCGCTGCATCTCGCTCTTTTCCACCGACGGACTGCAGCGCGGCTGCCGCGCCGTCGACACCGGCACGAGCGTGAAAATGCCCGTCGGTGAGGCGACGCTCGGCCGCATGTTCAATGTCATCGGTGAGCCGATCGACGGCAAAGGACCCGTCAACGCCGCGGAATATCTGCCCATCCACCGCGAGGCCCCGGCCTTCACGGACATCGCCCCCGCGACCGAGCTGCTCGAGACCGGCATCAAGGTCGTCGACCTGCTCGCGCCCTATGCCAAGGGCGGCAAGATCGGTCTGTTCGGCGGCGCGGGCGTGGGCAAGACCGTGCTCATCATGGAGCTCATCCGCAACATCGCCTACGAGCACGGCGGCTACTCCGTCTTTGCCGGCGTGGGCGAGCGCTCGCGCGAGGGCAACGACCTCTGGAACGAGATGAACGAGTCCGGCGTCATCAACAAGACCGCGCTCGTCTTCGGTCAGATGAACGAGCCGCCCGGAGCGCGTCTGCGCGTGCCGCTGTCGGGTCTGACGATCGCGGAAAACTTCCGCGACGAGTCCGGACAGGACGTGCTGCTGTTTATCGACAACATTTTCCGCTTCACGCAGGCGGGCAGCGAGGTGTCGGCCCTGCTCGGGCGCATGCCCTCCGCCGTCGGCTATCAGCCCACGCTTGCGACCGAGATGGGCAAGCTGCAGGAACGCATCACATCCACGCGCAACGGCTCGGTCACGTCCGTGCAGGCGATCTACGTCCCCGCCGACGACCTGACCGACCCCGCCCCCGCCACGACGTTTGCCCACCTCGACGCCACGACCGTGCTCGACCGCGCCATCTCCGAGCTCGGCATCTACCCGGCCGTCGACCCGCTCGGCTCTACGTCGCGCATCCTTGAGCCGGACATTCTCGGCCGCCGCCACTATGACACCGCTCGCGCCGTGCAGCGCGTGCTGCAGAAGTATAAGGACCTGCAGGACATCATCGCCGTGCTCGGTATGGACGAGCTGAGCGTGGAGGACAAGGCCGCCGTCAACCGTGCGCGGCGCATCCAGCGCTTTTTGTCGCAGCCGTTCCACGTGGCGGAAAACTTCACCGGCATGGCCGGAAAGTACGTTCCGCTCTCGGAGACCATCCACGGCTTTGAGGCCATCCTCGGCGGCGAGTGCGACGACATCCCCGAGCAGGCGTTTTTGTTCTGCGGCTCGATCGACGACGTGCTGCGCAAGCGCGATGCGCTCAAGTGAGGCACGCCATGACAGACACACTGCATCTGGAGATCATTACGGCCGGCGGCGCCGTCGTGGATACGCCGGCAGCGCAGGTCACGCTGCCGCTCGCCGACGGCGAGGTCGGCATCCTGCCCGGCCATGCGCCGCTGCTCGGCGCGCTCATGTGCGGCGTCGTGCGCTACACGGCTGCCGGGACAGAGCACTACTGTGCCGTGAGCCCCGGCACGGTGAATGTCGCCGCCGGGAACGTGACCGTGCTCGCCCGCACGGCCGAGCGCGCGCCGGACATCGACCTCGCCCGTGCCGAGGCCGCGCTGCACCGCGCCGAGTCGGATCTCGAGGCGCGCGGCATGGAGATGAACATCTCCACGCCCGAGGCCGCACGCGCACGCGCAAAGGCGCGCATCCGCGCAGTCGAGCTCTGGCGCAAAAACGGATAAAAAAAGGTCTGAAAATCCCCGCGGCCGCCCCCTGATCCGGACGGCCGCGGGGTTGCATTTTGGGCCGTGATATGAGAAAATGTCTGTGTATTGCTGCACAGACTTTTTTGCGTTTTTCGTCTTTCACGCTCTGGCGGGGGAATACGCCCCGCACGCTTTTCACAGGAGATGCATCCCATGTCCCAACCGAAACGCGGCCGCAGCTCGCAGGCCCAAAACCATCTGATCACCATCCTGCTCGCGCTCGTCATCGCGGGGCTTTCCATGTGGTTCGGTGCCGGCCGTGACGGTGGAAACGCCCCCGATGCCGCCGCCACACCCGTGCCCGGCAGCGGCCTGGCCGTGACGTATCTCGACGTCGGTCAGGGCGACTGCACACTGCTGCAGTGCGACGGGCAGACCATGCTCATCGACGCCGGCATCGGCGAGCAGGCAAACCATATCACGACCTACCTCAAGCAGCAGGGCGTCAAAAGCATCGACTACCTCGTGTGCACACACGCACACGCCGACCACTGCGGCGGCATGAAGGCCGTCATTGCGGCCTTTCCGGTGCACACGTTCTACAGCTCCGTCACCTCGAGCAGCAACGGCGCGTTCCAGCGCGTCATGCGCGCGGCGGAGACGGCAAATCTCGCCATCACCGTGCCAAGCGTCGGCGACACCTTCGCCCTCGGCGGCGCGACCGTGACCGTCCTCGGCCCGCAAAAGCACTACAGCGACGTCAACGACCAGAGTCTCATTCTGCGCGTGGATTACGGCAGCAACGCCTTTCTCTTCACGGGCGACGCCGAGTACCAGAGCGAGACGGATGTGCTCGACGCGGGCGAAAACGTCCGCTGTGACGTCATCAAGGCCGGCCACCACGGTAGCCGCACCTCCACGGGCTACCGTCTGCTGTATGAGGCGCAGCCCAAGTACGCCGTCATCAGCTGCGGCGCGGGGAACGAATACGGCCACCCGCACGACGACACGCTCAGCCGTCTGCGCGACGCGGACGTGACCGTCTACCGCACGGACCTCAACGGCACGGTCGTCTGCCGCTCCGACGGCACGAACCTCACCTTTACCACCGAGAAAGAAGGATAACACCCATGCACCGCACCCCCTCGCCGACGGCCGCGTTCTGGCTCGCCGCGTTCACATACTTCATCTGGGGCTTTACGTTTCTCGCCTCGCGCGTCGCGCAGAATTACGGCACGCCGTTCGTGCTGCTGTTCTGGCGCTTTGCGCTGGCATTCGTGCTGATGAATCTGCTGTGCCTGACGGGGCGCTTTCACGTGCGTCTGCGCGGGCGCGACCTCCGGCCGGTGCTGCTGGCGGGACTGTTTGAGCCCGTGCTCTACTTCCCCTGTGAGCAGTACGGTCTTAAGCTCACGAGCACGTCGTTTTCCGGCGTCATGATCGCGCTCATCCCGCTGTGCTCGCTCATCTACGGAGCGGTGTTCCTGCACGAAAAGGCCACGCTGCAGCAGGTGCTGTTTTCGGTGCTGTCCGTCGCGGGCGTGATCGTGCTGGCCGTCTACGCCTCCGGCATCGGCTCGGGCAGCGTGCCCGGCTTTTTCATCCTGCTCGGCACGGTCTTTGCCGGTGCGGGCTACATGGTCGCCAGCCGCGCCTGCGCCGACAGCTTTTCGGCCTTTGAGCGCACATATGTCACGTGCCTGATGGGCGCGGCGGCGTTCGGCGTGCTGTCCCTGCTCGAGCACCGGAACGATCTGCGTGCCGTCGTGCAGCCCATGACGCACGCGCCCTTCGTGCTGGCCATCCTGTTTTTGAGCGTGGTGGCCTCGGTGCTGTCCTACATCGCACTCAACCGCGCACTCGAGGTGCTGCCCGTCGCGCGCACCGCGGTGCTCATCAATCTCTCGACCGTCGTGTCCGTGCTCACCGGCGTGCTCATTTTGCACGAGCCGTTCGGCTGGATCAGCGCCGTGGCCTCGGCCGCCATTCTTGTCGGCATCTGGGGCGCACAGCGCTTCGCCGCGCCGACGCCCACCGCGGGCGGCGAGCCGCTGCCCCCGTCATGAGCGCAGCCTGACACAAAATATTTTCACATCAGAAGGATGACCCCTATGCAATCTACCGAACAGAAAATCGAACGCGCCGCGCTGGCCGGTCTCGCCGCGGCGTGCATGGAGGAGCGTGAGCGCTCGACGGAGGTCTCTCTGGCCGAGCTCGCCGCGCTCGTAGAGACCGCCGGCGGCCAGCCTGTGGCAACACTGCTGCAAAGTAAGCCCACGCCTGACCCGCGCACCTTCCTCGGCGAGGGCAAGGTGGCGGAGCTCCGGGAGCTGATCCTCGCCAACGACTGCGACCTCGCAGTGTTTGACAACGAGCTCTCCCCGTCACAGATGCGCGTGCTGGAGGAAGAGCTCGGCGTGCGCGTGCTCGACCGCTCGGGCCTGATCCTTGACATCTTTGCCCAGCGCGCCCGGACGCGCGAGGGGCAGCTGCAGGTGGAGCTGGCGCAGTACCAGTACCTGCTGCCGCGCCTGACCGGTATGTGGACGCACCTCGTGCGCCAGACGGCCTCGGGCGGCTCGTCGCCGATCGGCACGCGCGGCCCCGGCGAGACGCAGCTCGAGACCGACCGCCGCCACATCCGCCGCAAGATCCAGAAGCTGCAGCAGGAACTTGAGGACGTGCGCAAGATCCGCCGCACCCAGCGCCGCCGCCGCGAGAAAAACGCCATGCCCGTCGTCGCGCTCGTCGGCTACACGAACGCCGGAAAGTCCACCCTGCTCAACTGCCTGACGGGATCGGACATCCCTGCCAACGACCGCCTGTTCGACACGCTCGACACCACGACCCGCCGCTGGCGCGTCGACGCCGCGCAGGAGGTGCTGCTCTCGGACACGGTCGGCTTCATCCGCAAGCTACCGACGCATCTGGTCGAGGCGTTCAAGGCAACACTCGAGGAGCTGACGTATGCCGACGTGCTGCTGCACGTGATCGACCTCTCCAACCCCGAGTGGGAGACGCAGGCCGACGTCGTCGACCGGCTCATCGACCAGCTCGGCGCGGCGCATACGCCGTGCATCCGCGTGTTCAACAAGTGCGACGCCTATCTCGGCATCCTGCCGCACGGTGAGGACATCGTGTGCATCTCCGCGCGCAGCGGCGAGGGCGCAAACGAGCTGACCGAGCGCGTGCGCGCGATCCTCGGCCGCGCCGACCGCCACGTGACGCTGCTGCTGCCGTATGCGCAGGGCGCGCTGCTTGAGACGCTGCACCGCGACTGTGCCGTGCTGCGTACCGACTACCGCGACGACGGCATCGCGCTCGAGGTGATCATCCACCCGGAGCAGTGGCCGCGGCTCGAGCCGTTCGTCATCCCGGACGAGGAGGTCTGAGTATGGACAGCTATCGCATCCCAACAGGCAGCGGCGCATCGGAATACGTGGAAAAGCGCTCGCGCTTTCTCGGTCTCGTGCAGCCGGTCGGCTCCGAGGACGAGGCGCGCGAGATCATCGCCGCCTGCAAAAAGCAGTACCACGACGCACGGCACAACTGCTGGTGCTACCTACTGCGCGACGGCACGGAGCGCTACTCCGACGACGGCGAGCCGCAGGGCACGGCCGGCATCCCGATGCTGGAGGTGTTTCGCCGTGCGGGCGTGACGAATGTCGTCTGCGTCGTCACGCGCTATTTCGGCGGCGTGCTGCTTGGCACGGGCGGTCTGCTGCGGGCATATACCGCCGCCGCTGCCGATGCGCTTGCAGACGCCGGGATCTCCGTGGTGCGCCGCTGGCTCGCGTGCGAGGTCAGCATGCCCTACGCGCTCTACGAGCCGGTGCGCGCGGCCGTTGCCGCACTCGGCGGCGTCGTTCAGGAGACGCAGTATGCCGCCGCCGTGACGCTCTGTGCCCTGCTGCCGGAGGAAGCCGGCGAGGCCTTTGCCGCGCAGGTGCGCGACCTGACGGCCGGCCGCTGCGCCGTGCGCCCCGTCGGTGAGACGGAGCGCGCCGTCCCCCTCGCGGACGCCGGCCTATGAGCGGCGCAAAAGCGATCTTTCACCCCGATCAGGAGGTATTTTGATATGGATCTGACCCTTTCCGATTTTACCGCGCAGCTTGCCTCCGCACAGCCCGCGCCGGGCGGCGGAGGCGCTGCCGCGCTCACCGGGGCACTGGCGGCAAGCCTGACCGCGATGGCCGCAAACGTCACGGCGGCAAATCCCCGCTATGCCGAGCGCAGCGACGCGCTGTGCTCGCTCATCGACGCTTGTGAGACGCAGCGCACGACGCTGCTCGCGCTCATCGAGGCGGACGCAGCGGGCTTTTTGCCGCTGCAAAAGGCCTACGCCATCCCCAGGACCGACCCCGACCGCGCAGCGAAGCTCGCAGCGGCAGCACAGACGGCCTGTCTCGCGCCGCTGGCGATGCTGGAGCACTGTGCACAGACCGCGCTGCTGCTGACCGCCGCGCTCGAGACGGCAAGTCCCCTCCTGCGCTCGGACGTCGGCTGCGCTGCCGCTTTGTGCCGCGCCGCGGCGGAGGCTGCGGCCATGAACGTGTTCGTCAACACCGGTCTGCTCACGCCGGACGATCGCGCCGCGACCGAGGCGCGCGCCGAGCATCTGCGCGCGACCGTGGTACAAAGCTGCACACAGACCGCGGACGCGGTGTTTGCCGCGCTGCGCGGGGAGGGCTGAACGATGGCAAAACGTCTGACCGGTGCGCCGGTCGCAAAGGAGATCTATGCGCAGGTGCGCGAAAAGGCAGCCGCGCTCGGCACACAGCCCTGTCTCGCGGCGGTGTCCGTGGGCGCGCAGCCGGATGACCGCGCCTATCTGCGCAGCATCGCGCGCTCGGCGGACGGGTGCGGCGTGGCCGTACGCCCGGTCGAGCTGCCGGCAGACTGCACGGCGGATGCCCTGACCGGCACACTGCGCGCCCTGAGTGCGGACGACACCGTGCACGGCGTGCTGCTGCTGCGGCCGCTGCCGAAGGCGCTGCGCGCGCAGCACCTGCTCGATGCACTCGACCCACGCAAGGACGTCGACGGCATGACGACGGCATCGCTCGGCGCACTGCTGACGGAAGCGGCGGGCTTTGCCCCCTGCACGGCCGAGGCGTGCCTGCACCTGCTGCGCGTATATGGCTTCGACCCAGCGGGCCGGCGCGTGACCGTCGTCGGGCGCAGCCTTGTCATCGGGCGTCCGGCGGCGCTGCTGCTCACGCGCGCGGACGCGACCGTGACGCTCTGCCACCGGAAAACGCCCGACCTCGCCGCGCGCTGCCGCGAGGCGGACATTCTGCTCGCCGCGGCGGGCGCGCCGGGGCTCATCACGCCTGCGTGCGTGCATCCGGAGCAGATCGTGCTCGACGCGGGCGTGACCGCGCTGCCCGACGGCACGCTGCTCGGCGACGTGGCAGAGGAGGCGGCCGGGACCGTCGCCGCCTGCACGCCCGTTCCCGGGGGCATCGGCAGCGTGACGACCGCGCTGCTGCTGCTGCACACCGTGCAGAGTGCCGAAATTTTTCACCAATTTTAAGCTATTATTCACAAACTGTTGTTCTTTTCCGCAGCGAATGCCGCTATAATATTCGGTATACTCACTTTGGAGGCAGACCTTTGGCCAAGCTGATCGAAAAAATAAAAGACAAACGCGCGCCCGAGCCCGAGGCGCCGGCGCGGCGCGACATTCCGGTCGTTCACCCCGCCCCGGAGCAGGGGCTCACGAGCGCGCAGGTGCGCGAGCGCACAGACGCCGGCTGGACGAATGCGCCCGTTGACCCGCCGGGCAAGACGGTCAAGCAGATCGTCCTGAGCAACATCTTCACCTACTTCAATATGCTGTTTTTCCTGCTGGCGCTGTGTGTGATCGCGGTGCAGCAGTGGCTGAACCTGACGTTCATGGGCGTCATCATCGTCAACACTGCCATCGGCATCGTGCAGGAGCTGCGCTCGAAGAAAACGCTCGACAAGCTGAGCATCCTCGCGTCCCCAAAGGCCGTCGCCGTGCGCGACGGCAAGCGCGTGACCGTAGACACGGCGCAGCTCGTGCGCGACGACATCGTCGTCTTTGCCGCCGGCAACCAGATCTATGCCGACGCCGTGGTCGCGCAGGATAGCTGCTACGTCAATGAGGCACTCATCACGGGCGAGTCGGACGAAATTAAGAAAAACCCCGGCGACAAGCTCCTCTCGGGCAGCTTCGTCGTCAGCGGTTTGTGCCGCGCGCAGCTGACCGACGTCGGCGCGGATTCCTATGTCTCGCGCCTGACGCAGGAGGCCAAGCGCGCCAAAAAGCCGCAGCAGTCGGAGATGATGCGCGCGCTGCAAAACCTCGTCAAGTGGATCGGCGTGATCGTCATTCCGCTCGGCGTGGTGATGTTCATCAAAGAGTTCGTGTGGCTTGACCGTGCGGTGCCTATCGCCGTGACGAGCACGGTCGGCTCCATCATCGGCATGATCCCCGAGGGCCTGTACCTGCTGACGAGCCTTGCGCTCGTGGCAGGCGTCGTGCGTCTGGCGCAGCGCAAGACCCTCGTGCACGAGCTCGGCTGCATCGAGACGCTCGCGCGCGTGGACACGCTGTGTGTGGACAAGACCGGCACCGTGACGGAAAACAAGATGATCGTTGAGGACGTCTGTCCCCTGTGCGACGACCGCTTCACGCTCGACGACATCCGCATGATCATGGCAGACTACGTCTACGCCATGCAGGCGGATAACGACACGATGGCGGCGCTGCGGCGCTATTTCACGGGCGAAAAGACGCAGGACGCGACGGCGACGCTGCCGTTCTCGTCGGCAAAGAAATACGGCGGCGTGTCGTTCCACGCCGAGGAGACGTATCTGCTCGGCGCGCCGGACGTGCTGCTTGCCGGGCGGGAAAACCCCTATCAGGAGCAGATCGATGACTACTCCGCCAAGGGCTGCCGCGTGCTGCTGCTGGGCATGTATGACGGTGCGCTCTCGGACGAGACGCTGGACGCAGAGCTGCTGCCGATCGCACTGATCCTGCTCTCGAACAAGATCCGCGCCGAGGCGCCGGAGACCTTCGGCTACTTTGCCGCGCAGGGCGTGGCCGTGAAGGTCATCTCCGGCGACAATGCGCGCACCGTGTCCGAGGTGGCCAAGCGCGCCGGCATCGAAAACGCCGACCGCTTCGTCGACGCGCGCACGCTCACGAGCGAGGAAGCCATCCGCGAAGCGGCTGGCAGGTACACGGTCTTCGGCCGCGTGACCCCGGCGCAAAAGCGCAGCCTCGTGCAGGCGCTCAAGGCCGAGGGGCACACCGTGGCCATGACGGGCGACGGCGTCAACGACGTGCTTGCGCTCAAGGAGGCCGACTGCTCGATCGCCATGGCCTCCGGCAGCGACGTGGCGTGTCAGGTGTCCCACATCGTGCTGCTCGACTCCAACTTTGCCTCCATGCCGTCGGTCGTGGCGGAGGGCCGCCGCGTCATCAACAACATCGAGCGCAGCGCGTCGCTGTATCTGGTCAAGAACATTTTCTCGTTCTTCCTCGCGTTTTTCACGCTCTTTGCCACGCTGCCCTACCCGTTCAGCCCCGCACAGCTCACGCTCGTGAGCGCCGTGACCATCGGCATCCCGTCGTTCATTCTCGCCATGGAGCCGAACGAGAGCCTCGTCAAGGGAAAATTTTTGCGCAACGTGCTCTTCCGCGCGCTGCCGGCCGCGATGACGGATCTGGCAATGGTCGTGGGCATCCTGCTGTTTTATATTGCCTTCCAGCTCGACGACACGGCCATGATCACGATCTGCACCGGCGTCATGGGCATCGTCGGTCTCATGATGGTGCACCGCACGTGTCAGCCGTACAACACCATCCGCAAGGTGATGATCGTCGTGCTCGGCGTGCTGTTCGTGATCGCGTATTTCGGCTTCCCGACGCTGTTCAACCTGCAGGAGCTCAATCTGCAGAGCGCACTCATCCTCATCGTGTTCGGTCTGCTGTCGTGGCCGGTGATGAAGGCGTTCTGCCGCCTCAATGACCATATGCGCGCCAGATTTGAGGCATGGCGCGCAGCCAAGACCGCAAAGGCCGCCTGAGATCTCCGCGCATGCAAAGCACACATTCGCCCCGCATATTCGGATGCGGGGCGATTTTTCTGCTTTTTTTCAAAAAAAAGAGGGAAATGCACAGCAATGTCGTATAAGAGTATTGCAGCCGGAAATGGCGCAAGGCGATCCGGCCGCATTTTCTGATTTTTTTGTGGAAACGGAGGGATCCCTGTGCTCTGTCCGAGAGAAAAACGTGAGGCCGCCGAGGCGCTGCTCATCGGGCCGCACGGTCTGCTGAGCGCGCAGTCCACCGGGCGTCCGACACCGGAGGCGCCGTGTGAGATGCGCACGTGCTTTCAGCGCGACGTCGACCGCATCACGCACTCGAAATCGTTCCGCCGCCTCAAGCACAAGACGCAGGTGTTTCTGCGCCCCGAGGGCGACCACTACCGCACGCGCCTGACGCACACGCTCGAGGTCGCGCGTCTCGCGCGCACGATCGCCCGCGCGCTCGAGCTCAACGAGGATCTCACCGAGGCCATCAGCCTCGGGCACGATCTCGGCCACACGCCCTTCGGTCACGCCGGAGAGCGCGCGCTCAACGCGATCTACACCGGCGTCGGCTTCCGGCACTATGAGCAGAGCCTGCGCGTCGTCGACCGCATCGAGCGCGACGGACGCGGTCTTAACCTTTGCAACGAGACGCGCATCGGCATCCTCAACCACACGACCGGTCAGCCGCGCGGCACGCTCGAGGCTGACATCGTGCGCCTGGCCGACCGCGTTGCCTACATCAACCACGACCTCGACGACGCCATGCGCGGCGGCATCGTGCAGCCGGAGGATGTGCCCGCCATCGTGCGCGAGCGCGTGGGCGAGCGCAACAGCGTGCGCATCAACTCCATCCTCACGGACATCATCGCCCACAGCGGCGACGGCGCGCTGAAAATGTCGCCGGAGATGCAGGAGGCCGTGGATGTGTTCACCGACTTCATGTATCAGGGCGTGTACTACAACCCCATCGCCAAGGGCGAGGAACGCAAGGTGCAGAACATCCTCGGCAGCATCTGGGAGTATTATGTCAACCACATCGACGAGCTGCCCGCGGTCTATCAATCCATCGCAGACGACGAGGGCGCGCAGCGCGCGGTGTGCGACTATGTGTCCGGCATGACTGACAGCTACGCGCTGGAGGTGTACAGCGAACTCTTCATCCCCGCTGCGTGGACGATCAAATAAGGAAGTACATCCAACGGAAACCACAGAAAGTAGGTGACGCACGTGGCCTTTCCGGAATCCTTTCTGCAGGAGCTCGCCGAGCGCAACGACATCGTCGATGTCGTGGGCAGCTACGTGCGCCTGACGAAAAAGAGCGGGTCGAACCTCTTCGGGCTCTGCCCGTTTCACAGCGAAAAGACGCCGTCGTTTTCCGTCTCGCCCGATAAGCAGATCTATCACTGCTTCGGCTGCGGCAAGGGCGGCAGCGTCATCAGCTTCATCATGGAGATCGAGAATCTCTCGTTCCCGGAGGCGGTGGCCTTTCTGGCCAACCGCGCCGGCATGCAGCTGCCCGAGCAGGCGGACGACCCCGGCGCGAAAAAGCGCCAGCGGCTGCTCGCGCTCAACCGGGACGCTGCGCGCTTTTTCCACGCGCAGCTCAAGACCCCCGCCGGGCAGATCGCGCGCGACTATCTCACCCGCCGACAGCTCACGGCGCAGACCGTGACGCGCTTCGGGCTCGGCTTTGCGCCCGACACGTGGGACAGCCTCGTGCGCGCGATGAAGGCGCTCGGCTACTCTGAGCAGGAGCTCTTTGACGGCGGGCTCGTGCGCCACGGGAAAACGAGCGGCGTGTACGACACGTTCCGCAACCGGCTCATGTTCCCGGTTATCGACGTGCGCGGCAACGTCATCGGCTTCTCCGGGCGCATCCTCGGCGACGGCGAACCAAAGTACATGAACAGCCCGGAAACCATTGTTTTCAGCAAGAGCCACAATTTGTTCGCGCTCAATTTGGCTAAAAAGTCAAAGTGCGGGTATATCATACTGGCAGAGGGCAACATCGACGTGGCGAGCCTGCATCAGGCGGGCTTCGACAGTGCGGTCGCCTCGCTCGGCACGTCGCTCACGCCGGAGCAGGCGCGGCTGCTGTCGCGCTACACGGGCGAGATCGTCATCGCCTACGACAACGACGGCGCGGGACAGAAGGCGTCGCAGCGCGCGATCGGCATCCTCGAAAAGCTCGAGGTGCGCGTGCGTGTGCTGCAGATGCAGGGCGCAAAAGACCCGGACGAATACATCAAGACCTTCGGCGCGGACGCGTTTCGAAACCTGCTCGAGCAGTCGGAAAACCACATCGATTACCGGCTCGGCGCCGTGCAGCGCAAGTATGACCTCAAGGTCGACGAGCAGCGCGTGGCCTTCGTCAAGGAGGCGGCGGACATCGTCGCGGAGCTGCCCGGCAGCGTCGAGCGCGAGGTGTACGCCATGCGCGTCGCGGAGACGGCGGGCATGCCCGCCGCGGTCGTGACCGACGAGGTGCAGCGCCAGCGCAAGCGGCGGCTCAGCCGCGCGCGCAAAGAGCAGGAGCGCGACCTGCTGCGCCCCGCGACGGCGATGCAGCCGCCCGGGCGGAGCATCCGCTTCGACAACCCCCGCTCGGCGGCCGCCGAACAGGGCATCATTAAGTTATTGTATCTCGACCCCGGCCTGTTCCGGGGCCGGGCGAACGTGCCGGACGCGGCGCAGTTTTCCTCGCCGGAGCTGCGGCACATTTACACCGTCCTGCTCGCCCACGGCGGCACGGGCACGGTGCAGATCGCGGCGCTCTCGGGTGAGCTGAGCCCGGACGAGCTGGCCCTGCTGACCGGCATCATCCAGCAGCCGGCGGAGCTTTCGAACGGTGCGCGCGCGCTCGACGACTACATAAGCATCCTGCAGACCCAGGCCACCGCCGGCGCTGCGGTGTCGGAGGCGGATCTGCTGGCCTTTGCAAACAAACTCAAAGAACATAAAGGGTATGGTGGTAAAGATGGAACAGAAAGACATGAATAATCTCTCCCCGGCGGAACTCAAAGCCATGGCCGACGCGCTGCTCGCGGCCGACGACGAACAGCAGGCAAAAGCCAAAACCAAGGCCGCGCCCGCCGCGGACAAGCCTGCCGCGGACAAGCCTGAGGCGGAAAAGACCACAGAGGAAAAGCTCAACGAGCTCGTCGAGCGGGGCAAAAAGGCCGGAAAGCTCTCAAGCAAGGATCTCATGGCGCTCGAGGACATGAACCTCTCGAGCGAGGAGACCGAGAAGTTTTACGACCGGCTCGAGAGTCTGGGCATCGACGTGCTCGGCGACGATGCGCTGCTCCCCGTGGACGAGGACGCGCTGCCCGAGCTCGAGGAGCTCGAGGAGATCGAGGAAGTCACCGAGGAGGAGATGAACGAGACCGAGGCCATGGCCGACACATTCTCGACCGATGACCCGGTGCGCATGTACCTCAAGGAGATCGGCAAGGTACCGCTGCTCACCCCCGAGGAGGAGCAGGATCTGGCCAAGCGCATGGCCGAGGGCGACGAGGAGGCCAAGCGCCGCATGGCCGAGGCAAACCTGCGTCTGGTCGTGTCGATCGCCAAGCGCTACGTCGGGCGCGGCATGCTGTTTCTCGACCTCATTCAGGAGGGCAACCTCGGCCTGATCAAGGCCGTTGAGAAGTTCGACTACACGAAGGGCTACAAGTTCTCCACCTACGCCACCTGGTGGATCCGTCAGGCCATCACCCGCGCCATCGCCGACCAGGCGCGCACGATCCGCATTCCGGTGCACATGGTCGAGACGATCAACAAGGTCATCCGCGTCAGCCGTCAGCTCCTGCAGGAGCTCGGCCACGACCCGAGCGCCGAGGAGATCGCGGCGGAGATGAACATGCCCGTCGACAAGGTGCGCGACATCCTCAAGATCGCGCAGGAGCCGGTGTCGCTCGAGACGCCGATCGGCGAGGAGGAGGACTCCCACCTCGGTGACTTCATTCCCGACGAGGACGCGTCCGAGCCGAGCGAGGCGGCAAGCTTCTCGCTGCTCAAGGAGCAGCTCATGGAGGTGCTCGACACGCTCACCCCGCGCGAGAAAAAGGTGCTCGAGCTGCGCTTCGGCATCGTCGACGGCCGCACCCGCACGCTTGAGGAGGTCGGCAAGGAATTCAACGTCACGCGTGAGCGCATCCGTCAGATCGAGGCAAAGGCCCTGCGCAAGCTGCGCCACCCCAGCCGCAGCAAGAAGCTGCGCGACTTCCTGAACTGATCCCCCGACGCCGCGCATCGCGGCAGAAATCATGAAATATCAGCGCTTTCCGGGCGCGGCGGGCAACCCCGCCGCGCCCGGTTTCTGCGCCGGAAAACCGGGCGTTTTCGCCGCCGCGCGCAGCCGGAAAAATAAATATGAACTTTCTATCAATAATATAGAGAAAGCCCTTGACTTTCCGCCCGCCCGGGTGTAAATTAGCACTCGAAGGTTAGGAGTGCCAACACTCAGGGGCTCCGAGTGCCAGCGGAGGGACCTATGGATATCAGCAGCCGCAAAAAGAAAATACTTGCCGCGGTCATTGAGGAATACATCCGCACGGCGGAGCCGGTCGGCTCGAAGGCCATCGCCGCGAGCGCTGATCTCGGCTGTTCCTCGGCCACGATCCGCAACGAGCTTGCGGAGCTGGCCGCCATGGGCTATCTCGAGCAGCCGCACACATCGGCCGGCCGCGTGCCCACCCCGCTCGGCTACCGGATGTATGTCAACGAGCTCATGGAGCACAAGGACCTCACCGCCGAGGAGACGCAGGCCATCACCCAGAGCCTGACGGGACGCCACCAGCGCGGCGAGCTCATGACGGACGCGAGCCGTCTGGCCTCGCAGCTGACGAATTACCCCGCCGTGACGCTCACGGCGAGCGCCGGCGTCACGATCCGGCGCTTCGACCTCATTTATCTCGACGCCAACAGCTTCATCATCGTGCTGCTCCTGAGCGACGACACGGTGAAAAACAAGCTCGTGCACCTGCCGGTCTCGGCCGAGCAGAGCATGATCCAGAAGCTCACCGCCGTCTTCAACGCCCACTTCACGGGCATCCGTGAGCCGGACATCACGCCGGCGCTCATCAGCTCCGTGGAGCGTGCCGCGCAGGATAATCTCGGCATCACGGCCGTGATCGCGGCCTTCGCCATTGAGGTGCTCACCGGCGCCGGCGCCGCGCAGACGTATCTCGTCGGCGAGTCGCAGCTGCTGCACCAGCCGGAGTTCCGCGACCCCGACAAGGCGCACCGCCTCATGAGCTACCTGTCCGACGGCAGCAACCTGCTCGAGATCCCGATGGAGCAGCTCGGCGGTGAAAACGAGGTGCGTGTGCTCATCGGTCCGGAGAACGTGGCCGAGGAGCTGCGCGACAGCAGCGTCGTGCTCGCGACGTATGACGCGGGCGAAAATATGCGCGGACTGATCGGTGTGGTCGGTCCGACACGTATGGACTATTCCAAGGTCGCCGCGAAGCTCAGCTTCATTGCGGCCGGCCTGTCCAAGCTGCTCGGCGGCGGTACGCTTCCGCCCCCCGGGCTGGATAACAAGCTGATCATTAAGGGAGACGATTCAGATGAGCACGAAAACAAATGACCCGAAGCAGACCGCTCCGGAAACGGAGCCGGTCGTCGACGACATAAAGACCGAACCGGTCACGCCGGACGCCGAAGAAAAGGCGGACAAGAAGACCGCGCAGAAGGACAGCAAGGAAAAAGAGCCCAAGGCCTCCGAGGAACCCAAAGAGGCCAAGGAAAAGAAAGAGACGAAAAAAGAGATCGAGGCCGATCTCGCGGCGGAAAAGGACAAATACCTCCGCCTGCTCGCCGAATATGACAACTTCCGCCGACGCAGCGCGCGTGAGCGCGAGAACATCTATGCCGATGTCCGCTGCGAGACGCTGAAAAAGTTTCTGCCGGTGTACGACAGTCTGTCGCGCGCACTGGCACAGACCCCGGACGACGACCCCGCCCGCAAGGGCATCGAGGGCATCATGAACCAGTATCACACCGCGCTCAATCAACTCGGCGTGTCGGAGATCGAAGCCGTCGGCAAACCGTTTGACGCCAACCGCCACAACGCCGTCATGCACATCGAAGATGATGCCTACGGCGAGGGCGTTGTCGTGGAAGAGTTTGAAAAGGGCTTTTGCATCGGAGACCGCGTGCTGCGGTATTCCGTCGTGAAAGTCGCAAACTGATTCCAATATAAATCGTATACACAATCTGCTTTCAATACAGGAGGAATTCACTATGAGTAAAATTATCGGTATCGACCTTGGCACCACCAACAGCTGCGTCTCCGTCATGGAGGGCGGCGAAGCGACCGTCATCCCCAACGCGGAAGGTCATCGCACCACCCCGTCCGTCGTCGCGTTTTCCAAGACCGGCGAGCGTATGGTCGGTCAGGTAGCAAAGCGCCAGGCCGTCACGAACCCGGACCGCACGATCAGCTCGATCAAGCGCGAGATGGGCTCGGATTATAAAGTCACCATCGACGGCAAGAAGTACACCCCGCAGGAGATCAGCGCGATGATCCTGCAGAAGCTCAAAGCCGACGCGGAAGCCTATCTGGGCGAGCCCGTGACCGAGGCCGTCATCACCGTGCCGGCCTACTTCACCGACGCACAGCGTCAGGCGACCAAGGACGCCGGCAAGATCGCCGGCCTCGACGTCAAGCGTATCATCAACGAGCCGACGGCGGCCGCGCTGGCCTACGGCCTCGATAAGGAGACCGACCAGAAGATCATGGTCTACGACCTCGGCGGCGGCACGTTCGACGTCTCCGTGCTGGAGATCGGCGACGGTGTCATCGAAGTGCTGGCCACGGCCGGCAACAACCGCCTCGGCGGCGACGACTTCGACCAGTGCATCACCAACTACCTCGTTGAGGAGTTCAAGAAGAGCGACGGCATTGACCTCTCGGGCGACCGCGTGGCCATGCAGCGTCTGAAGGAAGCTGCCGAGAAGGCAAAGATCGAGCTGTCCGGCGTGACCTCCTCGAACATCAACCTGCCGTATATCACCGCAGACGCAACGGGTCCGAAGCATCTGGACGTGACGCTCACCAGAGCGAAGTTCAATGAGCTGACCGCCCATCTGGTTGAAGCAACCGTGGGTCCTGTGAAGCAGGCAATGGCAGACGCGGGTCTTACCGCAAACGATATTTCCAAAGTCCTGCTGGTCGGCGGCTCGAGCCGTATCCCGGCAGTGCAGGAAGAGGTCAAGAAGCTCACCGGCAAGGAAGGCTTCAAGGGCATCAACCCCGACGAGTGCGTGGCAGTCGGCGCGGCAATCCAGGGCGGCGTCCTCGGCGGCGACGTGAAGGGTCTGCTGCTGCTCGATGTCACTCCGCTGTCGCTGGGCATTGAGACCATGGGCGGCGTGATGACCAAGCTCATCGAGCGCAACACCACCATCC
>ERZ1673699.943-NODE-943-length-26427-cov-5.443311_pt1 | contig 26427 bp, 18 predicted proteins | sample MGYA00580229_ERZ1673699 | MGnify/ENA primary metagenome ERZ1673699 (study PRJEB41218, sample SAMN15661785) | gut metagenome | host: Homo sapiens | place: Canada: London | collected 2015-08-20/2019-03-30 | study: EMG produced TPA metagenomics assembly of... | reverse complement strand
ATCCTTCGATATCTTTCTTAGGTTGAGCTCCATCTTCTGTTTTAGCTAATTTGTTACCTTCTTCATCAACAAAATCAGTAACTACTTTGTTTATCTTCTTATAGATATGTTTGATGTTACCTTTTTCGTCTTTTACAGTTTTAACAAATTCGTATCCTTCGATATCTTTCTTAGGTTGAGCTCCATCTTCTGTTTTAGCTAATTTGTTTCCATTTTCATCAACAAAATTAGTAACTACTTCTTCACATTTACCGCATTTTACATAGAAGTAAGTGACTTCTAAGTTCTTATTTGGTATAAAGTTTCCAGTAGTTTTCTTTCCTGTTTCATCAAATTTAGAACCTTCATTACCTTTTACATATACCATAATATAACCATCTTTATCTATCTTAGAAGTTTCATAAGTTTCTTTAGAAGTGCCAAATACTTTCTTCTTATCAACTTTATCTTCTTTAATGATTTTTCCAGATTTATCATATTCTCTATAAATATGATGTTCTACAAATGTTCCTTTTTCGATAGGCATTTGTGGTTTGTCTGGTTCAGCTGGTTTTTCAGGTGGACATGGTGGACATGGTGGACATGGTTTTTCTAAGTTGATTTCTTTATCTACGATTGTGAATGTTTGAGGTTTGTCAGTAGGTTGAACTACAATTTGTCTTAATGACGCTAATTCATATTTCTTATATTTATCAGCATGTTTTGGAGCTTTAACCTCAGCATAAATGTAGTTTCCAGGTTGCAATCCTTTTAATACTACATCAGCATCTTTTGTATTCCATACATAGATTGTTCTTTCTTCAACTTTATCTTCTTCAATCATACCATCAGTTGCAGGTTGAGTATTTTCTTTATGAGGATTCATAAATTTAGCTTTTAGACAAGCATTTACTTCTTTGATAGCTTTTAATAAAGCTGGATCAGTATTTTCTTCATTATACTTAGATTCATCAATTAAGAAGTTGTTCTTTTGTCCACTTTCTAATGCTAAATCAATTGCTTTTAATACATTTTTATCTTTCAAACCATCTTTGAATGATTCTTTGATTTGAGTATTAAAGTCTTCTGGTATTTTCTTAACTTGTTGATCTTTAATTTGAGTTAAAGTATCTTTTTGTAATTTTTGATCAGCTTTCTTAGATTCTTCTTCGATTGCTTTATCTAAATCAGATTGTGATTTAAATTCAATTACATCGATTGGTTTTTTAGAGTATTCGTTTGGATTTACGAATTTTCCATTTGGATCGATTAAAGTCATCCAAGCATTCGCTAATGGTTTACCTTTTTCATCTACTTTCTTAAAGATAGAAGTTGTTTTGATGTTTTCGATCTTTAATTCTGTAGGATTTGTCAAATGAGATTTTTCATCTACATTTAAGTTGAATACTTTCTTAGATAATACGTATCCTGGTAAAGTTTTTGATTCTTTGATGTTCCATTTACCATTAGATAAGTTTTCAAGTTTGATCAAACCATTTTTATCAGTTAATGCTTTAAATTTGTTGTTTTCATCTTTCCAATATTCGAATTCGATACCAGCTAATGGTTTTTGAGTTTCTTTATCAACTTTGATTAATTTAGTTCCGTTGACTTTATTGATTACATCTGAAGCAAATTCTAGAACTTCTTTTTCTTGTTGAGCATGATCAGCTTTAAGATCTACAATTGTGTCTTCAGTTGGTACCAAAATACCTTCTGGAATATTAGTTTCTTTTATTCTATATTTTCCTGGGTATAATGGTTCAGATACACTCTTAAGTGTTTCTACATCTAACCCATATTCTCCAACCTTATCACCTTTTTTGAATTTAGTTTGCTTATTAAGAACTATATCTTCTTCAGCAATATATTCAAATTTAAGTTGAGCCAATTGCTTTTTAACTTCTGGAGTTAATTCAATCTTTTGACCATCTATAGATGATAATAATTGTTTGTATACAGATACTTGTACTTTTTGTGGTTTATTTGAGAAAGTAACTTCTAATGGATTGTTCCAAGAACGTCCATCTTTGATTTCAAATGGTGCAATATTCTTGTCTAATGCATATCCTTCAGGAGCATTTACTTCTTTAATATAATATTTACCAACACCTAATCTAGCAGGTAATTGTACTGTACCAGATTCGTCAGTAACAAAAGTATCAATTTGTTTAGTGTTTGGATATCTAACTACCATAGAGATTGGTTTTTTATCTGCATCCAAGATTTGGAATGAAATGTTTGCTTGAGCAATAATTTCACCAGTTTCTATATCTCGTTTAAAGATTCTAATTGGAGAAGCTATCCATTTGTCTTCTACAATATATTTTACAATTTCTTTATCTTCTCTAATAGAGAATTTAAAATCATCGATTGGTTTAGCGTCTGGTCTTCCAGTGTCAGTTTCTCTTAAAGTGTATGTTCCATAAGGTAATGCACCTTTTCCATCTTTTCCTAAACCTTTAGTTGTATAGAATCCATATTTGTCTGTAGTGAATTCTAATACTACTTCACCTTTTTTGATTAATTTTCCTTCATGGTTGATGATTGAATGTTTAGAACTGTTGATGATTTGGAATTTAGCTCCTTCTAATCCATTTTTGATTTCTGAATTATCATCACATGTTCCATCTTCCAAGAATTTAGCTATTTCAAAATCACCACGTTTAATTTCGTTAGTGAATTCTAATTCAGCTTTGTTAGCTGGCCAAATATTTTCATCAGTTGTTGGAACATCAGTTCCTATAATGTCGTATGGTTGTTTGTAACCAACTTCTGAAAATGGAGCTAAAGTAATGACTTTTGCTGGAGTTTTCTTAGTAGTTGTAGCTAAATATCCTTTAGGCGCTTTAACTTCTTCTGCTAAGATGAAACCCATTGGCCATACTACATGTCCATCTTTTTCATAGAATTCTGGACCAGAAACTTTAAGTTTCTTAGCATTATCATCTAATAAAATTTTACCATCTTTGTTAGCTTTAAAGATCCAAGATTTTTGTTCTTTTTTAAATCTATTTCCTAATTTAGATTGGATTTGTTTCAAATCACCTGTTTTGATAGTTGCAATGTCACCTTTTTGGATGTCTGCTCTATAATAAGTGATCTTCCATTGTCCATCAGTATAAGATCCATCACCTTGTAATGATGATTGTTCTTCAGTTGGTATGTTTTTATTACCATACTTATCATCATCATATTTGCTAATTGGGAATGAACCTTGATAAAATTGTTCTTCGTTTTCAAATGAAGTTTTAACAGTAATTGTTTCTAATGATTTATCAGTAGTTTCAAATTGAACTTTAACAACCTTGATATCTCTCTTAAGATTCTTAGAAGGTTGAGCTTCTACTAGATAGTAAGTTCTATCAATTTCTAGTTCTTTAAATTTGTTTTCACCTTTAGAATTGTAAGTAATTTCTCCTACTATTCCATCATTAGGTAATTCTTCAAATGTTTTAGCTTTTACTTCTTTATTATACAATCTAAACTTAGTACCATCGATTCCATACAATCCATCGTTAATCACTGATTTCATTGTTTTAGTAACGTCAATTTCACCAGTAATCTTCTTATCTTCTACTTTTACAGAAACTGTTGGAATTTCTTCGTTATTATAAGATAATTTGAATGGATGTTTTTCATTATCTAATAGTAAGAATGGTTTAGTTTTAAGTTATTTAATATAATATGATTTTTGAATATCTAATTTTGGTTGAGATTGAGCATTTCCATTAGCATCTAATGCTAATGTTTGAACTGCTTTATCTGTTCCTTCTTCAAATATTCCATATTTGATACCAGATAAATCTCTCTTAGATCCATCTGCATCTGTGCCTAATGGCTTGTTAACTGTTTTAGTAAGTTTTACCATACCAAGTTTAAGCTCGTTAGTTGCTCTTGAGACTGTTAATGGAAGATCCATGTAAACATTACTCATATCTTCTGGTATAGTGAAATCAATTTTTTCTTTATTAATCTTTAAGAAATTCTTAGTTGAAGATTCTTGAAGATAATAAGGTGTTTCTAATTTTAATTTAGTTGAATATCCTTCACCTTTTGCATCAGTTGTGATTGTTCCTACTTTAGAGTTTGAAGCTTTTTCAAAGATATCAAATTTGATACCTGATAAATCTTGTCCAGCAGGAATTTGACCATTAACTTTTTTGATAAGTTTTACATATCCTTCAAATGGTCTTGCTTCATCTGATACATTAACTGTAGTTGATAAACTAGTTTCAGAATCGCTAATCACAAATGGATATTCTTGTGGATTCAATTTAACTGCTCTTGTAGCTTTAGTTTCCTTTAAATATAAAGGTGTATTTAAAGGTAAAGTCATTGAAGATTGAGCATTACCACTAGCATCTAATGTTAAAGTTGCTAATTCTTGATTATTGTCTTTTCTATAAACTTTGTATTCGATTCCAGATAAATCTTTTCCTTCAGCCAACTTCAATTTACCAGTGATTGACTTATGAATCAACACTTTACCAAACTGAGGTTTAGCTTCATCAGTCACTTTCAAAGATATGAAATGACTTGTGCTTTTACTATCTAATCTAAATGGATAAGATTTAGGATCTAATTTCAAAAAGTCTTTAGCTTTTGTTTCTTTTGCATAATAATCTGTATCTAATTTCAAAGGTGTTGTAGAAGAAGCATTTCCAGAAGCGTCTAATACAAGATTTTCTACAACTGAATTATCAGATTTCTTATAGATTGTATAAGTTACTCCAGCTAAATCTTTACCAGCTGGTATTTTACCAACTACTGATTTGCTAATAGATATTCCACCAGTTTGAGGTTTAGCCTTATCAGTTACGTTAAGTGTAATTGACGGTGTAGCTGTTGATGAACTTTCTGTCAGCCTAAATGGATATTTCTTAGTATCTAGTTCCAAGAAGCTTTTAGCTTTGATTTCTTTTACATAATAGTCTGTATTTAAACGTAAAGTTCTTGGTGAAGAAGCTCTTCCTGAAGCGTCTAATACTAAATTTTCAATTAAATCATCATTGTCTTGTCTATAGACCCCATAAGTTACTCCAGATAAGTCTTGTCCAGCAGGAATTTGACCATCGACTGATTTTTGAATAATTACCTTTCCATACTTAGGTCTTACAACTGGTGGAATTATTGGTTCTTTTTCATAAGTTCCATAAATTGTTACCTCAGGTTTAGGTCCATATAGAGACATACCATCGAAGAACATTACTGTTTGAGCTGTTTTAGCTGAAGTATTGTAAACTGCTAAATATGCTTTAGAACCTTGACCTTTCATTTTCTTAACAGCTGGGTGATTATCGTTTGGTACGAATCTAGTAACTTTTCGTCTTCCACTAATTTCTTGTTTTAATTGTAATGGATAACTTTGATTGTCTCCAGATAAGTGAGTTACGATTGGTTCATCATATGAAGACCATTGAGATAAATTAGTAGCTGTATTGACATTCCTATAAGTTACGCCTTTATTAGTGTATAATCTCTTAGTATCTTGATCGAACTTTAGCAAATATTTATTTGTTGCAGTTTCAAATGATTCATCATTGAAATAACCTGATCCAAAGTTTCTAAGAGCTGAATTAGGATTCATGTAATACCAAGCAACCTCTTTTAAAACCTTTCCTCTCCAAGTCTTATATAGATTTACAAGTTCAGAATCTAAAAAGTAGATTTCATAAATTGGTTCACCTTTACTATTCGTATAAGGATTTCCAACTGCTCTACCATAAGCTGACATAATATCCCAAACTAACATTTGAGTAAATGCATAGTTATAATCACTTGCGTCATCATTATAGTTTCTTGCTACATTTACTGAGAAACTTAAAATTGTTTTTAAGTCATCTCTTTGAGTAGAAGGAAGTCTGTTTAACCAGAATGAGTCGTTTTGATAATAAACATTGTTCCTATCAACGATTGGACCATAGTCTACACAAAATACGTCTCTACCATCTTTATTTGATGTGATTCTCCAGATTGGTGTACCATAATCTCTTGGTTTATCTCCTTTTTTGTGTCTAATTCTTAATTGATATTTAGGCGCATTGCTAAGTTTTCTATAAGAAACTTTACCAATGTTAGAAGGAGCTGGAGTTGGATCCGGTATACCGGCAGCAAATGCAGGTACAATTGTTTGTAATAACATCATGAATGTTAATACTAAAGCTACAATCGACTTTTTGAAGCTTTTAGTCTTATTCAATTTTTCCATTAATTGATTACTCTCCTTTTCTTTATTCTATTAACTTAATGTCTATTCCATTGTCTTTTAAATATGTCATTAAGCCGGCATACTTAGATAATGGAACTTCGATTTCCATCTTGATTGTCTTTTCTAATCTTGATTGATCAGAAGACGAATCATTTAAGTTATCATCACTTGTATTAGCATTTAGATCACCGCCTTCGTTTGAAATTTGTGTATTAGCTACATTCTCATCAGTGTTGAGATTCTTGTTTTCTGGTTCTTCTGGCTTAATGATAAATGCATCACCATAGTTGTTGATAAATTTGATTACATCCCAGTTTGATCGACTTAGTAAAGTAATCATTTTGAATGTATTCTTAAATTCAACTAATTTTTCTGCATCTATCTTTTTATCATCATTCAAAGTTTTGACTAAATACTCATAAGTTTCAATTCTATGAATCAATTCATCTCTAGCTTTAGCCAATGAATAACTTTTGTTTAACCATTTTTGATTGAAAAAGTCTTTTAATTCTAGATCTGCAAAATCAGACTTATACAATACAATCGATTGATAAGTTTCTTCTAAATCTTGCATTTTGACTGCTTTCATTTTCTCAATAGACTTATTGATATTATCATTTAATAATCTAACAGTATCATCTAATTGAGATTGAATTTCTTTTGATTGAGTCTTAACTAAATCAAAATGGTATTTGATAGTTTGATTAACTAATGAAGTTAATGAGCCTTTAACTTTATTGATCTTAGCTCTAATTTGTTTATATAATTTTTCTTCTTCATCAGTGTATTCTCTTTGAGACAAGAATTCATTCATTTGACTAATTTGATCTAAAATTGAATCATAGCCTGCAATGAAATACTTATCACCTTTCTCAGAATAAGTTGTCAATAATTTAAAAGAATTTTCTGCATTTTCTTCGATTGCATCAAGACTATTTAATATGACGACTTGACTTTCATCGATTTCTTCTACATTTTCTTTTAAATCATTATCAATTTGATTGTTGTCATTAGGTTTCATTTTTGTTTAATTCCTCCTTAGATTTATTTTGTGAATTCATTTGACATTTGTTTTACATAGATTTTAAAATCATCTATAAATATATTATATCACATTTTAATTAATTTGTAAACGGTTTTATGAAACTTTTTTGTATATCGATTGATAATTAAGATCAATCGATAAATTTACTTAGGATTTCATTCATCATGTAGAATTTTCTTCCTTTATATATATAATTATATTACAATGTGAGAAGATTTTAAACTATTTGCAATATTTTTTTTAATTGATAAAGTATGTACAATTTACTAAATTTATGATACAATATTATTATAAGGTTGTGTCTAAAGCTTAAAAAAGTTTTAGGCAAAAATCAAAATAGAAATGGAGATGATCATGATGAATCTAAATAGGATAATTATTGACTTAGAGCATACTAAATATATAACGGAAGATTCGTTTCTGATAAATCATATGCTTAGATGCGATAAAAGGTTAATCACAATAGATGGCACTAAAGGTACTGGTAAATCTACATTGTCTAAAAAATTATTAAAGAAAATAAGAAAAAGTTTAGATTCAGATAAAAAAGTTGATTTGCAATATCTTGGTCCAAAATATGCTTATGGAAAACAAGAAACTCACTCATTAATCAAAAATCATATATTGGACAATGATGTTTCGGTCATAGAAAGAGGTCCTATGTCTGATTTTGTTTATTTGACGACTAGACCTGTAACATTTGATGGAGTGATTAAAAATATTGAAGCAAATGATGAGTTAACTAAAATTGATATAAGACCGACTTGGCAAAATATCACTTATCAAGATTTATTAGATTATTATGAACTTCCAAATAGTTTACATATAATCTTGTATTCATCAGACAAAGAAAAGCTTATGCATAATTTAAGACTTAGAAATGAGAAGATTGGTAAATATCTCAATCAAGATGAATATGATAATCTGATCAAAGAAAATTTGATATATCAATCTACAATCAATAATTTATATGCAATTAAACCTGAATTAAAGAAGAATGTGAAACTTTACGACATTTCAAAATTGACTTATAAAAATCTTTACAAAGAAATCTTTAAGATTGTGATACATGATGATGAAGCTATATCAAATTTATGCTAAGATAAGACTTTGGATTCAGCCATATTGGAAACCGAAATATGTAATTGTAGATCAGAAAAAAGACAAAAGTAAACATAAGCAAAAAGATGAAGCAAATAAAGATAAAGTCAGCAAAAAACCAAAAGAAAAACATTGGACTGAATATTTATCAGCTTCTCAAAATTATGACACTTATTGTAAGGTAGTTACTTATCCAGAGCCAATTAAGCCATTCAAAATGAAATCTCAACCAAATTATGATAATATTTGGTGTTATCATGATAGAGAAATGCATCAAGTTTATGGACATTTTAAAAAAGGAGCTGGTTATAGATATAAGAAAAGAAATGATAAGAAACGTAAGCAATTAAGACCATTGATTTTTCCAATGCAAAACAAAGCATTTGATAGGACTCATCTAATACCAATTGGTTATCATAATTCAGAAAATGATAAGAGATTGCTAGTTGGATGGGATAGTAAACAAAATAGAGGTCCATTTAATGACTTTGAACAAAAGCAAAAGAAAAGAAGAGTGCCTATTTATTGGTATACAGAAATTACTAAAACTAAAGTTGGAGCTATTTGGAAATATGAAATCTATAGTGAAAATGGAGAAATTTTAGATAGATTAGAATGTGAAATGATCAGTAAGTTTGTATGGCAATAGACATGCTAACATATAAATTATTGAACTGGAGGTTAGAAAAAAATTTATGATAGACAAGATAATAGATAAATTTGTAAGTGGTCTGTCATATATAGCAAGTATGATAGATAAATTATTTGAATCATTACTATCTTTATTTGCTAACAAAGAATCAATGTTTGGAATCTTTACATTGTTTCTAATATATATGGTTATTGAAGTCATAATCGATGGTGACGATGATCATATGATATCATAAGGAGTGTGAAAATTGAATAAATGAAAACGATTAAAAAAATTATAAGAAAGATTATCAATTTCTTTAAAAGAAACACAATTGGTGTAACTAAAAGACAAGTCAAAAGACAAGTTAGAAATACCACAAAGAAATGGGCTTTAATTTGTATACTTTCTTGTCTACCATCATCTTATTTATTGGCTGGATTGACTAGTAATGCATCTTTAGCAAATCCTAAGATGATTTTTGATAAGTTAACTTATGGAAATCCAGTAATGAATGTGATGAACATTGCAACATTTGGTACACTTAGACCGGTGTCTTCGGCATTAGCTAAAGGTCTTGGTTCAGTCAGTAGTAAGCTTGGTGCTTATGAACTTGGAGCAGATTTAAAAGCTTATGGAGACAAATGGTTTAATGGATTTGCTAATGGAAATCAATATGCTAATGAAAATGGTAAATCAAAAGATAATGAAGGTAAAAGTGCTTCTAATAAAGTAAGCAATGATGTAATAGCTCGTTGGTCTAAAGACACTGAAAAAGCTAGACAAAAATCGATTAAATATGTAATTCCGCAAGAAGTCAAAGATTATTATGTTAAAAATAATTATGCAGCATTAGTAAGTGATTTGAAAAAAGATCCAGAAGTGCAAAGTATTAAAAAGCAGTTGTTTACACCAGATATGTCAAGATACCTATTTGATCATAATCTAGTTGATAATGATACTAATGGAGATTATTTGAAAGCAATGCTTGGTGAAGGATTGAATGGATACGTTCAACATCATGTTGAATTGAAAGAAGCAATAGATCCAAAATTAGATTTAGATCCTCATCAATTTTTAGATACGACAGATACGATTATAGTGTACAATCATGGTAAATTGCAAGCTACTACATCAGCTATTTACACAGTTAAAGGATATAATGATAGCAAACAAACCAGAGGTCAGTTCGACGAAGCTCCAATTGGATGGCCAAAGAATACCAAGTTAACTAATCATGATATCGGTGGAAAGACTTATAGTGGATGGTTATGGAACAGAAGTCATTTGATTGGAGATAGATTTGGTGGACCTGCAATAGCTAAAAATGCTATTACTGGAACTAGAACACAAAATGTTGGTGATAACTCTGCTGAAGGTGGAGGAATGCTTTTTGTTGAAAATGCAATGAACAATTTCTTTAAAAATGATAAAGCTCCATTCTTAGAAGCTTATGCAAAAACTGGTAAAATGCCTATTTTCAAGGTTACTATAAATACTTTACCTAGAGCTGCAACTGCTGCACCAGATACTGAATATCCTCAACAAATATTGAATCAAGCTTTAGTTTATAAGGTTGAATTAGTTGGAGCAAAATTGCAAGATAAAAGTGATACTCAACAATTTTTGTTTGAAGCACCGGCATCTAGCAATTTATTAAATAGCTACAAACAATGCTTCAATTATGTTTATGGTAAATACGATAAGCAAAATAGATTTTATGATGAATTATTTAGCAAAGGCTCTGTTGAAGTGATCATACCAAATATCATTAAAGGATTTGATATTGATTACGATTTGAATTCAGGTGTAAAAGCTTATCCAGAATCAGAAATAAGACAGTAATTCAATAAGCAGAATTACCAATAAAATCCAATATTTAACTTAAAATTGACAATAAATATAGCTATTAATCTATTAGTAGCTATATTTTTATTTGCAAAAATCATAAACTAAATGCATAATAATAAAATAATTTGTAAGAATTGATGTACATTTTGAAAGAGATATGATATAATATAATTATAAAGATGAAGATGACAGTTAAAGTTATCAGCTAATAAATGATAAAAATAAATAAGAAAGGAAGTCAAAATGTTTATTACGCAAGCATTGTTTGATCCAGTGGTCAAACGTATAGATATTAACGATAAAGATTTTTGGATAAAATCTTTAGAATACGCAAAGAATTGGTATGAGTCTTCATATGATGATTCTAAAATGACTGTAAAGCAAATCAAAATGAATACTCCAGCATTTTACTCATCTCAATTATATAATGATAAGTCAGTTGGATTTGAGAGAAAACAATATAATATTGTTATGAAAGCTCATAGAAGAAAGTCGATAGTATTAGATTTCGATTGTGAAACTAAACAAGAATATGACTTATATCAAACAAAGTTAAAGAATTTTAGTAAAATGCATGATTGCTATTTGATGATGTATCCGACAGTTTCTTATCCAGATAAACCACATTTTAGAGCAGTAATTTTAACAAAAACTGGATTGAATCCAGTTAAATATGCTGAATGTGTATCTTGGATATACGATTCAATTGGTTTACCAATAACGGATGAATCGGATTTAGATATTAGAGCTAGTAGAAATTTACCAATTTTTATTAATGACGAGCAAATAGATGCGATTTATTCAAATTTTGAAGAAGAGCATCAATTGTTAGAAACGAAAACTTGGAAAGATTTCAAGATAGACAAACAATTAAAGACTAAAATTAATCGAAGAATTAAAATTGCATCAGAACCTAAAACTCAATTAGAGAATTCTGATGTAAAATATGAAAAAGATCAATTGATACCATGCTTTAAAGAGTATGTAGAAAATAATAAAAATGAGTTAATAGAATATTATGCAAGTTGGCGATTATTAACTTCTATAGCTAAATCATATTGTTCAGGAATGATTGATTGGGAAACGACTCAAGAATTGTCAAATATATTAGCTTCTATTAGTAAGGAACATGAAGATGAGTGGAGAGCTAACAATATTAAAGCTATACAATCTGCTTGTCAATCGCCTGATGATTTAGTGAAAGCATACGATTTGTATGAATATGAATCTAAATTGTTGTTCTGTATGAAGAAAAACATAACAACTGATGAAAGTGAAGAAGACAAAAAATTAAATAAAGGAGATGAAGAAATTGTCAGATAATAAATTTGAAGTTGGTAGAGAGCTCATACAGTCTTATCGATATATAAAATCTTATAAGGAAATATGTGACTCGATAAAAGACAAGTATTTGTCTAATAAGGAGTTTTATGATTCGAAGACAGATCATGTAAGTGATTATGAGAGTGTAATTAAGTTTGCGATACCAAAAGACCATTTGATTATACCAAGATTTAGAGGAGGAATTGAAACAAAATTAGATTATGCATTTGAAGAATTGATTTGGTATCAATCTAGAAGTAGACGAACAGATATCATAGGAAGATTTGGATCAATTTGGAATCAGATGGTAGACAGAAATGGTGAAGTGAATTCAAATTATGGTTATCAAATTAACAGAGCATTAACTGATGCTTATGGATCAAAAGCTCAGCATTATGAAGAATTAGTAAATACAATCATGCTTTTTAAGAAATTAGACATTTGTATTCTTAAAGACGACAACATACATGCTAAAAATGATGTTCCATGTAATAATGTGTTTAGATATAGATTTGATCCTGTGACGCATGAAGTAAGATGTGATGTGTTAGTAAGATCGTTAGATTTAATATATGGATTGCCTTATGATATGTTTTATGCACAGTTCATAGGATATCAGTTGACTAAAGCAATCAATGAAAAGATTAAATCTGATGAAAAGATACCAATTTTCGGATTTAGAAACTCGAATGAAGCAGTGTTTAAAGAAATCAATATGGTACCTATTAACTGTCATATTTACACTAAGCATTTAACACAAGAATACATCGAAAAGTGGAATGAGATGTGTGAATATCTATTGATTGATGCTTCTATAATAGATGAGCCTATGATAAGGACTGAAAATTGTGAAAGATATTCGTATGAAGATTATGTAGAAGTCAAAGATATGCTGAAAGAAAAATATGTAAGTCGATTCACAATTAATGATAGAACTTCATATTATGATAATAAAGATAGATTTTCGAATAAGCCAATAGAAAGAAATGACATGCCATTTTTCTTAGAGACTTATAGGTGTGACATTGATGACGAAAAAGACTTCAAAGGACTATATAATTATTTGAGTGATGGGCATGACAAGGCTTATCTGAAAGACTATAAGGATGAGATTAAAGACTTTGCATTAGATGAAAGCAATTTGTCAAGAAGAATGGTATACTTCTTGAACTTCATAGAAGGAGATAATGTAAAACCGATACTATATCTTAATAGAGATATGCATCAAACTGAGTATAATGACATCTTAGTAGCAAAAGCATATTATTAATGATTAATTAGAAGCAATTAAAAAGAATGGATTGATTTCCATTCTTTTTTTTTTGACTTAATTTTGAACTTAATTTTGATCAAAATTTAAACATATAATTATATGTTAAGTATTCAGAAAGTTTCTCAGATTGTGCACAGATGAATCAAATTGATTAACCTGTGATCGATTTTAGTTAAACTATTCATTGATGTCTTTAATGTCATGAATTAGTTCTAAATTTACATGATTGTCTAATGCATCTAAATCTAGATAGTCTTCAAGCGCAAAATCAGTATACATTAAGAAATTGATTGGTACGTTTTCAATGCCATCTATTAAATCTCTAGCAGTATACTCAAAATCATCGAAAATAGAATCTATCGCTGAATCTACATCGTCTGGATCGTCTACATAGTCAGTGTCAATTGATATTTTGATAGTACGTGGTGTAGTGTCAAGAACCTCAATTCCATTAAATTGTTCTTGTAAACTATTGCAAACTGTGTTGTTGATAGCTTCAGATTCAAGATCAGTTTTGATCGTTCTAACAATGCTGTCGTAGAAATCAGTATAATGAAGTTTAGTTAGTCGAGTTGTAGAATATAAACATTCATCGAATAATATCTCAGAATCTCTTTCAGTAAACTTGATACCTTCTTCTTCACAATGAAGACTATAGTCATCTATCAAATGGACGATTGATGGAATATGATCGTCTACAAAATCTTGAATTAATCTTTCAATCACTGACTCCTTATCTAATGAAATTTCAAATCCATAAGCGATTAATTTAGTTACTTTGCTCATAATAAAATACCTCCTATTTATTTATATTTGATAATTCAATTATATCATAAGTTTGTCAAAATTTACATAAGGAAGAATAGTAAGGTACTAAGATAATCTAAGTGTAATGTCTGTAGATAAATAATATGATGAGTAGATGATACAGGTTTCACATGACAAAGGACATCAAGTTTAACATAGGATTATATGTCAATACTAAAGAAAGTATCTCAGATTGTGTACTGATGAATCAAACTATTAGCTTGCAATTGATTCAATCTTGATTATTTATTGATGTCTTGAACGCTGTAGATTAAATTGATTTGTAAAAGTGTGTTTAGCAATGAAAGCTCTAAATAGCCTACGTATTCAAGTTCAGTATCTTTTAAAAAGTCGATTGGTTCAAGATCAATACCTTTAGTTAAGTCTTTCGTAATATTTCGAAAATCATCAAAAACAGAGTCTAAAAAGAGCATAACTTCTTCTGATTCATCTACATAATCAGTGTCGATTGAAAACTTAATAGAATTTGATGTGAATTTAATGATTTCTATGCCTGTAAATCGATCTTGCAATGAATCACAGATTGAAGCTGATATATAGTCACCTGAGAATAGACGTTTAATTGAATCAACAATTTCATCGTAAACAATTTCATAATTCAATCTAGTTTGCTCAGCCATAGAGTTTACACATTTGAAAAATAGATCTACAGAATCAGCTTCAGTAAATTCGATACCTTCTTCATCGCAATGCATTTTGTGATCAGCAATTCGATTCACTATGCTTGACGTATGAGCTTTTACAAATTGTCGAGTTAATTCACTGATGATATCTTGCCCGTTTGTTGGCAATTCAAATTGATAATTGATTAATTTAGTCATTTTGCTCATAATAAAATACCTCCTATTTAATTTATATTTAATGATTTAATTATATCATAAATCTAATAAAATGTAAATACCTAAAATCATTGAGGCGTTAAATCAACACAGATTTAATACCTGTAAATAAGTGTTAAAATGTAATTGGTTATCAATTTGTATTACAACAAAATATTTTCTAGACAATTGACAAGATTATTATCATTGATAGGCTTCAGCACTAACAGATATTAGGCTTGTAATTATCTTTGTTCAGATCACATGTTGTTATTTTATAAGATCTAATATTTATTAGGATTTTACCGCCTTTCAGACTTTTATTCTATACAAACTTTCAGTTAATTCTGAATTACAAATTACAAGTATAAAAATAAGATAGTAAAGATATTAGAATTCTAATCTTTATATAGATTAATATACTTGTAATTATTAAATATAAGATAATTACAGTTAATTACAAGAAAAATAATAAAAGTTGATTTAGTATTAGAATTCCAATATTCTTGCCACTATATTTATAATTACTTCTAGTAATAATTTAAAAGTCCGTATATATGTAAATTCTAACATCCGTTACATCTCAGCTAATAATTACAACAGTTTCTAGCTTGACCAAAATTTTATCACTATGTTAATATATATTGTTACTAATTAATCAAATATTAATCAATTATTAAATCATTGTAATTATCGTTGTATAACTAATATATTTATTTTTTATATAGTTATCATTTAGTATCAATAATTATATTATAGGCATCATTTGATATCAATAAATTTATTATGATCAATATGAATCTTATCATTTAATCAAAATTGAAATATTTTTTAAAAAATTTTGAAATATTTTAATATAAATTTTAAAATTAGTGTAAGAAATGTTACAGCTTAGGCATTTGTCAGTGAAATATTTTAACATTTTTAATAAATTTTGATCAATTTTCAATCATTTTTAATCAATTTTAAAAAATTTTGTACCTACTTTGTACTTTTGAAATTTGAATAAATATACAGTCTCAGATGAATAATATGAATAATTCTGATCAATAATAAATGTTGACGTCTTATCAACTTTTCAATCAATTTTTAATCAATTTTTTAATCAATTTTTTAATCAATTTTTAATCAACTTAAGATGGTCAGCAAGATTTTCCATCAAATCGTAATTTTAATTTATGGTATAGTCATATAAAATATTTCACTGCAAAAATGTTAAAATATTTCACTGACAAATGACTAATCTGTAACAATTATCACACTAATCTTAGAATTTATATAAAAATATTTCAATAAAAATGTTAAAATATTTCAATAAAAATGTTAAAATATTTCACCATTGATGTTAAAGTATTTCAATGATAATTTAAAAATGTTTCACTTCTTATATAAAAATGTTTCAATGAAAATGTTAAAATATTTCACTGATTGCTCTTTAATCTGTAACATGTCTTGCATTGATTTAAAAAATTATATAAAAATATTTCAAAACTTTTTCAAAACCGTTTACAAAACATTTAAAATATGTTATAATATATTTATAGAAGATTTAACAATAGGTTAATTTTTGATTTAATTTTTTAGTGACTTGTATTAATCAATCTAAGATTAATAGTTACCAATCTAATTATTTAAAAGATCAAATTGTTTTTAGACCTATGTTAAAATTTTAAAATTTATGATACAATTATATTAAAGGAAATTTTATCATAGCGATTAAAATTTGTTAAAATAGATTTATCGAATCTAGCTCAACAAAGTACTAAATTTTAACATTTAATTACAATCAATTTATCAAAACTTATGTTAAAATTTCAAGAACTATGATATAATATTATTATCAATCAATTTTAAATTCTAGAATTATCTTCCTTATTATATAATAAAAGTTAATAGGCAAGAATTTAAAATTGAAATTTAGAAACAAAGGAGAGTGGTTCATTGTATGAAACATTCTAGAATTATGGAAGGAGGCCAAGTCAATGAGTATAGACGACGTTAAAAACGTTATCGACGATTCCACATCTGCTAATGAATATGTGGATGATTCTCACTTTGAAGAGTATATGGTCAAAAATTACTCTGAATTTGAGAAAAACGTTGCTAAAGAAATGCTTAAGCTTGAAGAAAAAGCTGGCAATTTAGATGATATTTATAGAAGAAGCAAGTTCACAGACAACTGGATGATGAAGCTTGCTGGTAAACGAACTAATCATTATGGCTTTTTAAAAATGAGTCAAAATAATGTTGAGAAGACTTTAACAAGACGTCAACTAAGAAAAAAATTGATGGCCTTAGAGTTTATTGATAAGAATGCAAAATTAGATATTTTGCTTGATGTAGTTTTTATGGCTGTAAAAGAAGGATACAGCTTCATCGATATCTATCAAAGATCTTTATTGATAGATTCTGATCATCCGATCGACGTCGATGATCCTTCTATTGATCTTGGCGACAGAGCTTCACAATGTCTTAAAGACTGCATGGATTTGTTTATCTACAAAGCAAATCAAAAAAATGCTCCTAAAGCTCTTACAAGAGCATTGAAGGAAGGCAGTGAAATTATGTTAGATTTCACTAGAGAAGCTATAAAAATGGATGCAAGTCCAGAATCTCAACTTTATAAGCATTTAGAAATGTTTAAGTCTAATAATGATGCAATAGAGCAATTTAAAATCTCTATAGCAAAATATCAGGATTCGTTAGATAAACAAGCTGGAAAAGATACTAGCTCCGATTTGAAGGACAGTATGTTTAAGAAACCGATAGTCATTCCAGTGCCTGTATTGGTAGATATGTTAATTAATTTCTACCCAATGACATGTACTACAGGTCAGGGTAATGAAGAAGGAAGTCTACTATTTTATGATTATAGTTTAGGTAGATTTAGTTCTTCTGAAAAGACTATAAGAGCTCTTGCAGCCTATGCTGGAGTATTTGGCAAGAATGCTGTAAACGATTTAATGAATGGAATTCGTGCTAGATCAGCTGAATTATTCCCATTTATCGAAGCACCTGATTATTTGATCAAGTGCAAAAATGGAATCTACAATTTGATGACAAGAAAATTCATCGAAGAAGAAAAAATCTTTTATGTATTTACAACATCAATAGATTGTAATTATATTCCGTTTAAGGCGAATAATCCAGCGATAACGAAAGGATTTGACTTACATCGATTAATCGACGATTTAGCAAATCACAATAGTCCTAGGGCAAGATTGCTCTCACAAATATGTAAGTCATTAATGACAGGAGTTCTTCCTTCACCAGCCATATTCTTTGTATGTGGCCAAGGTGGCGATGGTAAATCTTTATTCTTTGATGTAATGACTGATATTATCGGCCAAAACAATGTTGCTAGGGCAAACCTAAGCGATTTGGAAAGAGACGATAAAATCTTAGGCATGGCGGATGCTAGATGTACCATGGGTTCCGACAATGTGAATGGCATTTATTTAAAAAGTAGTTTGGACTTACTTAAATCTACAGCTACTCAAGATAATTGGACTTTTTCAAGAAAGTACAAAACTGCTTTGTACGCAAAATTGAAAACGATAATGGTTCAATTATGTAACGAAATGCCAAGGTTTGCTGAGCAAGGCATCCAGATGGAAAGAAGAATCGTTACTGTGAAAGCAGAGAATTCTCATACCTTGAACGGTGACGAAGTAAGAAATCTTACTTCCATCATTAAATCAGAAGAATTTAAGGAAATCATATTCAGCCAAATTTTAAATGCTGAAGAAGTTCCTTATTATAGTGATTTTGAGGATGTAGATAGAGAAACAACTAGAAATGTATTAAGACAAGATGATACAATCAAAAGATATTTCTCATACTTAACTTCCAACAGTTTATTTGATGGATCAGCTGATGTAATACCATTAAGATTATTATATGCTGGTTACGTAGCTTGGTGTGAAAAGAATAATATTGAAAAAATGCTTTCAAGTAGATCTTTCCATTCTAAATCAGCTCAAACTATGGCTCAACTTGGCTATACAAAATCTAAAGCTAAGAGCCAAAGAATAAAATCTTTATTAGAATATTATTCGATAGATATAGACTCTTATGGTGAATCTTCAAAAGATCAAGCTTTAATTAATGAATTAGAAAAGAATGTAGCTTCATCTTTCTACGAATTAACTTCAGATCAACCACCAGATACATCATTCCTTGATAAAGAATTTAGAAGAGATTCAAAAGAAACTTCAGTTTATGAATACTTTAATATGTATGAACCTATTAGAAATGCAATAGACAGTAATCAAATAACTGCTTATTCGCATTACAAGGAATTGGCTTTATATCTTTATTATTTCGGAAAAGGTCGAACAATCAATGATCTTTTACCAGATTTAAAAGATAGAACTTATATAGATCTGGATCAAATGCTTGAAGCAAAAATTGTTGGATTTGAGTCTTATGAAACAGCAGTTTTAAAACCAAGACTTTTAAGACAGCAAGAATTAGCTAGAAAAGTTGAAGCTTATAGAGACGGAAAAATAGAATTAGATCAAATTGATGATCCAGCTTTTAGAAGAGCAGCAGTAAATAATAATGTTCATCAAGGTCAAATCGATCAAATGGCTATGATGAAAATGCTTGCTAAATTAACTGGTAAGAATCCAGAATCTTCTGGATTGTCTAAGCTTCTTCTAACAGACCAAGACAAAGAATTCTTAAAACAAAAACACGAAAAATTCAGTTTCAGTAGTGTACCATTTACTATGGCAGACGTTAGAAAAGCTGTAGAAAATCAATCTAAATTAGATCAAGGTTCATGCAGTTATTCAAACGAACCAATTAAAGATCAAGCTCTTGGAGCACTTCAATTATTATCTGATTTAGAATCTTCTACTAAATTTAATAAATATTACAAAAATGCTTTTAGAGAATATTTGAAACATAATAAATCACTTCAATTCAATGAAATTAAATCTTTCTTATCAGTAGTTGAAGAAATTTATCCTCAAATGAAACCTTTAGGAGTATTCGAAGAAAGAACAGCCATTGAAAATATATTAGTATCAATGCCTAACGATATGTTAAGAGAATGCTCATACTTCACTAAACATTATGATGGTAAATACGATAAAGATTCTTACGGAATAATAGTAGAAAAATTAAAAGACATCGATTATATATCTAATATGAATGCTAAGGTTACTGCACTTCAACAAGTATTAGATCAAATTGAAGCATTAATCTATTCAGTAAGAAGAAAATAATCGATTGACTACTAATCTTTAATATATTTTAACGAATTCTAAAATCATTTAAAACAATTTGAAACAATTTAATATAATTCTAATATCTAGCTTTATATTCATTAATCAGATCACTTCACATCGAATACTGATTTAGTTAACTGATATCTAAGATTGATTGTATGATTAATCTCTGCACATTCTGATAAATGATAAATATTTGGACATATAATTAATAAGGTTAAACATCGAATGTAAATTCTGATATCATCCAGATTAAACAAATTATAAAAGTGGTTTGATTAATGGATATAAAGTGATTAGAAAATAAATCAATTTGAATACCAAATGAATATTGCATCGGAATTAATTTCATATAATCAAATGTATAAAATTAAAAAAATATTCATTTCAACATTCTAAAAATTGAGAAACAACCATCAATCTTACTCACGTAGAAGCTGTCTCAATAGACCATTAGTTCTATTGAAAATCGATCAAAAAGTTAACTTTGACATCGAAAAATTAATTTTGAGAAGAAATTCGATTGATGATCACGCAAAAGTTGTCTCATTTATCAATTTTTAGTTCAATAATTTATCATTCATTTTAGATTTATTTTAGAATAACCTTCCTTATATATACAGGTTTATTTCTCAAACTTTCATAGAATCTGAATTATAAGTTAAGGTTTTTTTGTCATGTCAAAAACTTTTTTTGAAAAAGTATGTACATTTTGTAAAAGTTATGATATAATATATTTATGGTTAATCAAATCAAACTAAATTAAAATAAAATAAAATAAGAAAGGAACTAAAACAAATGACTGACAAAAAAGAATTAGACAAGTATACATTAGATCTACTTGTTAAAACGATCGATAAAGTGATTGGTAGACAATACACTCTAAAACAATCTAAGACAATTTTAAATCAAATCAAAAGACTAGAGGAATCTCTTGATGTCAAATTAAACACAGAATCAACTCAATTAACTGATCATTCAACTGATAACTTATGTGAAATATTAGGTTGGAAAGAAAATGAGGTCTATTCATTAGAAGAAAATGACTACAAAGTTGTAGATAACTTTTTGTACATCTATCAACCATCTTCACAACTTTGGACAAAATCTAAATTGCAATTAGAAGATTTTAGAAATGCTAGAAAAGTTGAAATAATGTATTGTCTTAATGTTGAAGAATTAGGATCTTATGGATATCTGAGTGTGGCTGATTTCAAATCTGATTATGAACAAATTTTCATCGATAGTTTTAAAAATTCTTATCTAATTAAAGGTGAATTCACTAAAGATGAATGTGAATATTTAAAACAAAAATATGAATTTCTTTCTGTATGCGACATGATACCTCTAGGCTATAAATACTAATTACTGAAAGACATATAAATAATATTAATTAAGGAAAGGAGCATCAATATGACATTTGGATATCAAAGATACTTTGAAGATTTAATGTATACAACAGAATACACACCTTTGGCTGAAAAATGGTCAAAACTTTATCTAAAAAACAATCCTGAGGACAAGCAGATATATGAAGACTTTATTTCTAGTAAACTTTGGTCATTAGACGACCAAAGATTAGTCGACTTTAAAGATAAAGTCAATGATAAATATGTCAATCAAATGAAAATCGTGGTCGACAAAGAATCTGATAAGATTTCAGACATACCAATTAGTTTATCAAACAATTATTACAACGATGGTCATTTAGAAGATAAAATAGATCTAACTAAAGCAATGGTTGATCAGAATTTATTTGGACATTATCATCATTATTGTGACACTCTTGGAGGACCATTGGGTATTCGAACAAATTCTATGTCGTATTTATTAGACATCATTGCTAGAAAACACAACCTTGCTTTAGAAACTGATGAGCAAATCGATGACTTTTTGCTAAAACGTAACAAAGCAAATATCTTAAAAAACGACTTGTCAATACCAAGAAAACAATTACCAATTCTAAGCAAATATTTAAAATCTAATAAAATGCATTTATCTGACGTAAAAGGATTGTCTATTAAAGATATCTATCCATTACCTGTCAGATTATTTGAGTCGACTATAGTAGAAAATTATGATGAAACAGATAATTTATATCAACTCTCATTTAATTGTCAACTAATAATGACTTCATTAATATACAAAAGTACAAATAGAATTGACTGGACTTATTATGTACTAGACATTATGCCTGAGATCTATACGATCGTCGACAAAGATCTTTATGACAATGACATCATTAGGTATTTAGCTAATGGAATAATCAACATCAGAGTATTTTTGCAATTTAAAATAGAAGATGGCAAATTAATGTTAGATAAATTATTGGCAATACCGGCTTTTCAAGTTACTAACGAATCTAAAGATCTAGTATTAATTGAATCTAATCATAGATTAGACAGAGCTGCAGTTAAATGGCTTGAAGAATTAGATTCAGATTGCCTACAAAGAGATGCAGTTACTAGAGCTATGGTCAAATTGACAAGAGAAAACAAAGCAGCAAATGGTGAATCTATTGAAGATGATCCAGAATATAGATATTATAATAGCTTGAAAACATTAGATGATACATTGAAAGATGAATTTCATCGTAAATTTTTAGAAGTATTAGATGAAACTGTCAATTTGATCATTTCAACAATACACATAGACTATGCTAATCAATCAAAAGCAAAATAACACATAATAATCAGTAATTAACTACTAATCAACTAATAATTAAATTAAATCGAGGTAAAACAAATGACTAAAACAGAACTAATTAGCAAACTGGCAAGACTTAGGTGTCAAGTGAATGAACTTGAAAATATTTTTTTAATAAGCTATGAAAATCACTACATTGTTGAGATTTCGAAAAAACATTATAAAACATTTTGCTTATTTAAGTATGCTTGGATTGACTTATCAGATGAATTGAAAGACAAAATATTTGATATTTTGATTGATTATGTAAGTACACCAGTCGACGAAAGGATAAGTGATCAGTTATGATCTCAACAGGTTTTAGCCAAACTGAGTGGACATATGTTATTGGTCTCTTTTTAGCTTTGAATTTAGGTTTAGTGATTGATTACTTTGAGAATAAACACTCATCTGAAGTTTATACTAAAGAAGAAGCCAAAAGAAATTTTATAGTTCCAAATGTATGTTTGCTTTTATTTTTCATAGCTGTCTATTTCAAAGATCCAACTTGCTCAACAAATCAATCTGATATAAATCAAAGTAAAATTGAACAAAGATTAGATAGAATCGAACAAAAATTAGATCACTCAAATCAAAATGAAAAGTCAACTAAAGATAAAGATTGTGATTGCAATTAAAATGATTGATTAAAATCATTAATCAAAAAAAAGTTTTGTCAAGGTATGTACAAATTACTAGATATATGATATAATATAACTATAGAAAGATTATAGAAAGGAAGATGTCACACATGGATAAGTTAAAAGAAAAATTAACTAAAGCATTGATCGAGGATTCTAAAACTAAATATAATGGTTATGCTTATGGTGAAGATTGTGAATTCAAATCAGCTGAAGAAGTACAAGATGCACTAAAGCAAGTAAACCAAACGATCTTTGATAAAGTTGATGCAGAGAAATCTGAATTGATTATGGATTTTTAGATGAAAGATATTTCTAATCGAAGAAAAGAAACCAAAACTAAATATTATGCTTGTCAAATAGTTAATACTTGGGATGATACACCAACTAAAACATATACATTTGTTACATCTGAAGAAAAGACTTCAGATAGAGGTTATGCATTTGTTGGAAAAAATAATAGATTGACTAAAGTCAAATTAGTTAAAGAAGTTAAAAAACCATTTTTCGAATGTAAAGAAATAGTTTTGATATTTTAAGTTAGATCATTTTCAAGATTACTGTTTAGCAACACATAAGATATATTTATGAAACCTATAATGATCTATGGCAAGAATTTTATTTAGAGAGGTGAAGAAACATGGATAATGAGAAACTAATGTATCAGTCAGAACATGATGAAATGATTTCAAAAAGACATTTAATGCATGTTTATAGAGGAAAATTTGATAGAATTTTCGAGGATATTGCAGATTCTGTTAAAGCTCTAAAAGAACAAATTGCTGATAATGAAACAAAACTTAATGCATTAAATGAAATAGATGGATCTGATGAACAAATCTATTATGGTTTGGAAGATAAATCTAGAGAAGCATTAAGTCATTTTATCGAGTCTGAATTAGAAAACGAGATACTTCTTGAAAGATTTACTGGTTATTTCCAAAGAGTAGCTAAAAATCTTAAGTTTTATTTCAATAGTTTCCAATCAGATGAAGTTTTGACTAGACAAGAAAAAGCTTCAATCTATGAAAATTTAAGTTTGGCTGTATTAGAAATTGAATTTCTAGCAGAATCTTGTAAAGAATTCCTAACTAATTCATCAAATAATAGACAATCAAAATTGCAAGGAATCTTTTTAGCAGAAACATTTGCTCAAATGAATTCATTTTTTAAACGATCTCCATGGGATAGTTTAAAAGCATTCAAAATGACTTATTGCAAAGAAGTCTTAAGTGAATTAGTAGCAAAAAGCATTGCTTATCAAAATGATGCAATGTATGAATCTGGTCAAGTATTGGGACAAACTTCAATATTTGACGAAACTACCAAAAATAAAATGATGACAGAAATACATGACAAATTTAATGAAGAATGTGTCGATGAAATTATAGCAACTTGGAATCAATGTGCTGATATTGAATTCGTTCAAAATTCAGCATTAGACAGATTAAGAACTAAATTCAAACCAATTGCTATATTTACAGTCGATAAAACAATTCACAAATTTGTAGAAAATGAAATTGAAGAACAATTAGAAGCTAAATCATTTTAGTCATCATAAGTGATTTAGTAGGTAATATCAGAGATATCACAGATATTAAAGGAGAAATGAATGAAAAACAAAAAATCTAAAAAAGGACAATTAGCGTCAATGCTTTTATTGTCATCTATGGTGATTGGATCAACAATTGTTCCAATTCATGCAGTATCTTATGCAGAATCAATTGACAAAGATATGGAAACAAAAATTGAATCTTCTGTAAAAGATGGTTCAACTCAAACTGACGTTAAAGTAGATTTAACAGAAAATGCTCTTAAAAAGGCAATCAAAAATGTTACTAAAGAAAATGCAAAAGAAATTTTAGATTCATTGAAATCTAGAAAAGATGGAATCTTGGATAAAGAAACTGCAGATCAATTTGAAAAATGGTTAAACGATCTAGTATCTTATGTAAATGTTTCAGCAGAAGCAAAAACAAAAGATGAAGATAAGATCAAAGAATTAGCTAAGGTATTTGACAAACTTTTAGAAAATAAAGATAAATTAACTGTCGAAGATGTTAAAAACACAATGAAAGATTTCAAAATACCTATGGTTAACAAAGACAAACCTGAAAAAGAAGTTGTACCTGAAGAAGATCAAGATGATTGCGGATGCAATAAAGTCTTAGACGAATCTTTAGTAAATAAAGATAAAGAATCTGAAAAAGATAAAGAAAAAGAAACTGAAAAAGATAAAGAAAAAGAAACTGAAAAAGAAGAATCTAAAGTTAAAGAATTTAAAGCTATCGAAAATAAAGACATTAATAAAGACTTATTAAAGAAAGCTAACGATGCTTTAAAAGCTTCAATTGAATCTTATAACAAAGCAATGAAAGATTCTAAATTCGAAGAAAAACATCACTTAGAATTGAATGAATATGAAAGATCAATCAGATATCTTGGCTATTGGGCAACTAATGCTAATGAAAAAACTGCATCTAAATTAGAAGAAGCAATCAAAATTAATCAAGCTTGGTTCAATTACTTTGATTTAGAAGCTAAAAAAGCTGCTGAAGAGGCTAAAGGTATTACTGATTCAGACAAAAATAAGAAACCAGAAAAAGAAACTGGAAAAGAAACTGACAAGAAACCTGAAAAAGAAACTGACAAGAAACCAGAAACTGGCGATAAAGTAGATCAAGGTACTCAAACAGAAGAAAAAGATCAAAACAAAGACAAAGACAAAGATCAAGAAAAAGACAAAGATAAAGATCAAAACAAAGACAAAGACAAAGATCAAGAAAAAGACAAAGACAAAGACA
>ERZ1673699.939-NODE-939-length-26480-cov-6.776386_pt1 | contig 26480 bp, 18 predicted proteins | sample MGYA00580229_ERZ1673699 | MGnify/ENA primary metagenome ERZ1673699 (study PRJEB41218, sample SAMN15661785) | gut metagenome | host: Homo sapiens | place: Canada: London | collected 2015-08-20/2019-03-30 | study: EMG produced TPA metagenomics assembly of... | reverse complement strand
GGAAATACTTCAGCAGTTCCTTGTCCGCCGCCGCGGTGTTGCCTTTGGCGACGGCTTTCTTCACGGCCTCCATCCCCGGACGGTCGAGGTCGAGCAGGTCGTAGAGCGACTTCTCGTCGCCGAGGGCCGGGGCCGTTTTGGCGGCCGATGCCGTGCCGAGCGCCAGCGCGGCGCAAAGGGTCATCAGGATTCGTTTCATTTCAGTTCGTTATTTTAGGTTGTATTTCTTTCCGTTGATTTTGACTTGTAACCGCTCCCCGCGCCAGGCGGCTTCGACGCGCTGTGCCGCGGCATCCCCGGCCGGGAGCAGCACCGTCACCAGCCGCACGGGCTTGTCGTTCCGCTTCTGCACCGTGAATGCGTAGGCCGGACGTTCCGTGCGCTGGCGGTAGGTGCGCGACACCCACCCCTCGCGGCGTTCCATCCGCTCCGCTCCGAAGACTTTCAGCAGGAGGTTGTTGCCGTCGCCGAAACGGGTCGCTGCGGAGCATGCGGCGAAATCCTCCGCCGGGTCGCACTCCACGAGGTTGTAGTGCAGGGCCACTTCGCCCTCGGCCGTTCCGAAAGCCTCGTCGGCGATGACGAAGAACCGCCGGTCGACGAACCACACCGTGCGGCGGTGAGTGAGGCCCTCGTAGGAGGGATTCTCGACCGTCACGATGTCCGTCGCGCCGTCCGTCTCCCAGCGCAGGCATTTCGAATCGGTGTGTGCGAGGTTTTCATCGTCGAGCGTCAGGGTGTTGTGCACCTGCGTCTGCCGGAACCAGTTGCGTTGGTCGGTCACCTCCTTGTCGCCCGCATAGACATAGCTGCCCGAGTCGGGGAAGAAGTTGCGGCCCCGGTGCCAGAGTTCGAACGTGCCGTTGTCGGGCTGGCAGTGCCAGAACCCCTGCGGTCCGGCTTTGAGGACCATCGCCGTGGCGTCCGCGTCCCAGCCGTTGCGCAGGACGTAGAATCCCGAGGTGCGCAGCGCCCGTGAAAGGTGTTCCGGGGCGGCTCCCTCGCGCCCTTCGGTCGCCATCCAGCGGATCGCGGCGTTTTCGGGAAAGACCCCGGCCCACGCCCGGTAGCCGGGCAGCAGTACGGCTTTCTCCCGGAACCGGTTGTCGCTGAACAGCGGCGTCGAATAGTCCGGAAACGAACAGTCGATATAGGCGTCGATCATCCGCTCGACCGTGGCGAGGTACTCCGCCGGGAAATCGCCCCGGTAGCCGTTGGCGTCCATCATTTGCAGGGCTTTGAAGAAGATGTCGATCGACTCGTGGTGGTAGTGCAGGTCCAGTTCGTACTGCATGCCGTCGTCGTAGACCTGTTTGCCGATCTCGCGGTTGAGGATTTCGACGCCCGTCGCGCGCCAGCGGGCCGCGTCGCGGAACTCGGGGAAGAATACCCCCGCGAAGACGAGCCGCTGGGCCTCGAACAGCAGGTGGTTGCCCTTGGCCGAGAAATGGCGCGTGATATGCTCCGCGTGGCGGTGGTAGTTTTCGAGAAAATGCAGGAGGAAATCCCCGTCGAACGCCCCGGCGGGCAGGAAATAGAGGAACTGATGTATCTGGAACTCCAGCCGGTCGCTCACCTCGAGGGGCCGCCAAGCGAAGTAAACGTTTTCGGCCTGCGTCCAGTTGCCGGCTTTCCGTTCGTCATACGCCGTGAGGGGATTCTTGCGCATCCAGTCGAGGTATTCGGCGCACCACTCCGCGGCGTAACGTTCGTCGCCCGAGAGGCGGTAGGCTTTGCCCATCGGCACCCACCATTTCATGCGGTGCAACTGCCAGCGCAGTTCGTTGTCCTTCACGGGCCAGTACTCCCAGTCGATGTCGTCGCCGTAGAAATACGAGGGCTGGTAGCCCTGATGGACGAAAAACCGGTGCTCCATCGCCTCGTCGGCCCAGCGTTGCTCGTCGGGCGAGATCGTGATGCGGGTGAGGTCCACTTCGGGGCAGACGACGCCCGTGCGGTGGCGGTAGTAGTCGAGCAGGGCTTCGGCGGCGGCCCGCTCGTCGCCCGCAGCGTGCAGCGCGGCGACGCGTTCCAGTCCGGGGCGCGTGAGGTCCAGCAGGGCGAAGACGGTGGTGTCGGCCTGTGCCCGCAGCAGGGTGGGCAGGGCGGCCAGCAGGAGTGCGATAAGTAGTTTTACAGGTTTCATGGTAACGCAAAGGTACGATAAAGCGCGGGGACCTTTTATTAATAATAGCCAATCCTTTCCCGAATTTCTGCAAAGGGGTTTCAGTTTTGTGCAGTCCGATGCCGGATTTGTCGAATGACGGCCCCCGAAGGGGTTTCCGGCGCGGGTTTAGGACAAATTTAAGGTCCGATTCTACAAAATCGAAAGGCTTTTGCACACGATTTACGTTTTTGGGGACAATCTCCGGGGCCTTTTCCGGGGCTTTGGGCTAATTTTGCATTACCTGAAAAACCGACTTATGACCGACCTGAACTATCCCGCGCTGGCCGCATCGCTCGCCGCCCTGACGGTGGCCGCCGATGCCGCCGCAGCCCCCAAACCCAAATCCCCCGCCGGGAAGCGTCCCGGCATCATCGTCATCATGACCGACCAGCAGACAGCCGGAGCCATGTCGTGCGCCGGCAATCCGTGGGTCGAGACCCCGGCGATGGACGCGCTGGCCGCCGACGGCGTACACTTTACGCGCGCCTATTGCCCCTATCCGCTGAGCGGCCCCTGCCGCGCCTCGCTCGTCACGGGCCGCATGCCTTTCGAGGTCGGGGCTTTCGACAACGCCATCCGCCCCAACGACGCCGACATGCGGGCCGGCATCGGCCACCGTCTCGCCGAAGCGGGTTACGAGTGCCTCTATGCCGGGAAATGGCACGTCCCAGAGGTCAACCTGCCCGATTCGGGCACGGGTTTCCGCCGCATCTCGAAGATGGACGACCCGGCGCTGGCCGACGCCTGCGACGCGGCCCTGGAAGAGTACGACGGTTCGAAGCCCCTGTTTCTGGTGGCTTCACTGCTCAATCCCCACGAAATCTGCGAATACGGACGCAACGAGACGCTGCATTACGGCGAGCTGGCACCCTTTTCCACCGACGAGTGCCCCAACCTCCCGGCCAACTTCATGCCCTCGACCTATTCCGCTGAAGCGCTGGCGTTGGAACACGCCTCCTCGCCCCGCTACCACGACACCTACACCTACACCGAGGACGACTGGCGGCGTTATCTCTATGCCTATTACCGCCTCGTGGAGCGCGTCGACCGCGAGGTGGGCCGCATCGTCGGGGTGCTGAAAGCCCGCGGGCTTTACGACGATTCGGCGATCATCTTCCTTTCGGACCACGGCGACGGCGTGGCCGCTCACGGCTGGAACCAGAAATGGAATTTGCAGGAAGAGGTGATCAATGTGCCGCTGATCGTAAAACCGCCCAAAGGCGCCGGTCTGCGGGGTGTGCGCAACGACGAGGCGCTGTCGAATGTCGGACTCGATCTCTATGTCACGGTCTGCGACTATGCGGGCCTCACGCCCGATCCCTCACGCTACCGCGGGCGGAGCCTGCGCCCCGTGGCCGAGGGCCGTCAGGCGACTCTCCACGACGAAGTCTTCGTCGAAACGTTGCTCCCCGGCCCCGGCATGCGCGGCTGGTGCATCGTCGGCCCGCGCTACAAATACGTCCTCTACCAGTGGGGCCGCAACCGCGAGGCGCTGTACGATTTGCAGTCCGATCCCGGCGAGATGGTCAACCTGGCCGTCGACCGCCGTTACGAAGCCGAGCTGAACCGCCTGCGCCGTGCGATGTACGACCGGGGCGTCGGGATCGGCGACCCGAAGCTCGTGCGCAACCTGCGGCCCTGGGCCGAACCCCGGAACTGAAACCGAAAACCGACCTGATATATGAAAAACCTCGATCCCATGCGGTGCGGTGTGCGTTATGCCGCCGTGCCGCTGACGCTGGCAGCCCTTGCGGGATGCAGCGAGGGGCGGACCAAACGCCCCAACATCATCGTCATGATGACCGACGACCACACCACGCAGGCCATGAGCTGTTACGGCAGCCTGCTGGTCGAAACCCCCAATCTCGACCGCCTCGCGCGTGAAGGCATGCTCTTCGAGAGCTGCTATGTCTCCAACGCCATCTCGGGACCCTCGCGGGCCTGCATCCTCACGGGCAAGTACAGCCACGTGAACGGCTTCACGGACAATTCGCGCACCTTCGACGGCGACCAGCAGACCTTTCCCAAGCTGCTGCACGACGCCGGTTACCAGACGGCGATGATCGGCAAGTGGCACCTCAATTCCGATCCGCAGGGTTTCGATTTCTGGAGCATCCTCGTGGGGCAGGGCGAGTACTATTCGCCGCTGTTCGTCGAGAACGGCGAGGAGCGGACCGAGCCGGGCTACGTCACGGACATCATCACCGACAAGGCCATCGGGTTCCTCGAGCGGCGCGACAAGTCGCGGCCTTTCGCCATGCTCTACTACCACAAGGCCCCGCACCGCAACTGGATGCCGGCGCAGCGTCACCTGGGCGTCAACGACGATAGGGTCTTCCCCGAGCCTTTCAACCTCGTGGACGACTATTCGGGGCGCGGCAGCGCCGCCCGCGAGCAGGCGATGGAGATCGGCCGCGACATGTGGCCCGAGTGGGACCTCAAACTGATGACCCCCGAACAGCTGGCGCACTCCTACGAGCTCGAAACCTCGGGCGACGCCAACAAAGACGACGTGTCGCGCGCCAACGACTGGCGCAGCAGCGTCATGCAGTACCAGGCGGCCTATAACCGTATGACCCCCGAGGAGCGGGCCAACTGGGACCGGGCCTACGCCCCGCGCATCGCCGAGTACGAACGCATGAAGGGCAAAGCGTCGCAGGAGGAGCTGACGCGCTGGAAATACCAGCAGTACATGAAAGACTACTGCGCCGTCATCAAAGGCGTCGACGAGAACGTCGGACGCCTGCTGAAATACCTCGAAGAGATCGGCGAACTCGACAACACGATCATCGTCTACACCTCCGATCAGGGCTTTTTCCTGGGCGAGCACGGGTGGTTCGACAAACGCTTCATGTACGAGGAGTGCCAGCGCACGCCGCTGCTGGTGCGCTACCCGAAAGCCGTTGCCGCGGGCACCCGCACCAAGACGCTGGCCATGAACATCGACCTGGCGCCGACGTTCGTCGACATGGCCGGACTGGAGGTTCCCGCCGACATGCAGGGACGTTCGCTGAAAGGGGTGCTCACCTCGGGCGGCAAGGAGCCCGAAGCGTGGCGCACGGGGGTCTACTACCACTATTACGAATACCCTTCGTGGCACTCCGTGAAGCGGCACTACGGCATCCGGACCAACGATTACAAGCTCATCCACTTCTACAACGACGTCGACGAGTGGGAGCTTTACGACCTGAAAAAGGACCCCCACGAGATGTGCAACGTCTACAACGACCCCGGTTATGCCCCCGTGCGCAGCGACATGCACGCGCGTCTCGAAAAACTCCAGCAGGAGTGCGGCGACACGGACCCCTGCGAGCGGGAGTACGAATTTTTCCGCGGCGCAGACCGCTTGTAAAGACAAATTAAGAATTAAGAATTAAAAATTAATAAATCAGATGGATAGAAGAGATTTTCTGAAGGCTTCGGGATGGACCCTGCTCGGCCTGGCGGCTGCGGGGACGATTCCCGGATGTGCGAAACTGGGCGACAAGGATTCGCTGCCCGACGACCTGAAAAAGGGATTTCCCTCGCTCAAAGACCTGAAAGTGTTCTGGGGCGACCTGCACAATCACTGCAACGTGACCTACGGCCACGGCGACCTTTCGGACGCCCTCGCCGCCGCCGGGCAGCAGTTGGATTTCGTCTCGGTGACGCCCCACGCCCTGTGGCCCGACATCCCGGGCGAGAACGACCCGCGCCTCGACTGGGTCATCGGCTACCACACCGAGGCTTTCAAACGCCTGCGCGCCGGAGGCTACGATAAATACCTCGCGGCCGTCGAGGCGGCCGACCGCCCCGGCAAGTTCCTGACGTTCCCCTCCTACGAGTGTCACAGCATGGAGCACGGCGACCACGTGGCGCTGTTCCGCGACTTCAATGCCCCGCTGGTGGAGTGCACCTCGGTTCCCGACCTCAAAGAGAAGCTCAAAGAGTACGACTGCTACATCACGCCCCACCACATGGGCTACATGACGGGTTTCCGCGGCTATAACTGGGCGGCTTTCCGCGAGGACCGGCAGACGCCGTTCGTCGAGATGTTCTCGCGCCACGGGCTTGCCGAGAGCGACACGGGCGACTACGACTACCTGCACGACATGGGCCCGCGCATCTGGGAGGGCTCGATCCAGTACGGCCTGGAGCAGGGCCACAAGTTCGGGCTGATGTGCTCCACGGATCAACACGCCGGCTATCCGGGCAGCTACGGCGACGGCCGCATCGGCGTCTACGCCCCGGCTTTGGACCGCGACGCCATCTGGGAGAACATGGGCAAACGCCACGTCTGCGGCGTCACGGGCGACAAGATCAAAATCGACTTCCGCATCAACGGCGGCGCCTCGGGCGACGTGATCCGGGCCGGACGGCGCGAGATATACCTCAATGTCGAGGGACAGAATGCCATCGACTATGTGGACCTCATTAAGAACGGGCAGTGCATTGCGCGCCTGAACGGTCCGCACCGCGCCGCCGCGCCCGGCGACGAAGTGATCCGCACGAAGATTAAGGTCAACTTCGGCTGGAACCGCGAGGAGGAGTATGTGCACTGGCAGGGGCAGCTGCGCCTTACGGACGGCTCGGTCGACGACATGCAGACCTGCTTCCGCGGTGCGGCCTTCACTTCGCCGCAGCCCGGCGAAACGGAGTTCCACACGCGCGTCAACCGTGTCGTGGAGCGCGACGCGCAGCATGTGACGCTCGACATGTACTCGTCGAAGAATCCCAACGTCATGACCCCGGCCATGCAGGGCGTGGTCCTCGACGTGACGGCTCCCCGCACGGCGAAGCTCGTCGCCGAGTTCAACGGACACACCTACGAACATTCCATCGGGGAACTGCTGGAGGGCGCCCGGGCGCATTTCCTGCGCGGATGGCTCTCGGAGGCCGTGCAGTTCGAACGCGCGCAGCCCGAGGCGGCTTTCTGTGTCGGTCACTACCTGGTCGACGACAAGGCCCAGCGCGATACCGATTATTACTATGTGCGTGTGCGCCAGCGCGACGGACAGTGGGGCTGGAGTTCGCCGATCTGGGTGGAAAGGGCTTAAGGATGGAACGCTATGCAATCGGAATAGACCTCGGCGGCACTTCGGTGAAGTACGCCGTGGTCGCCTCCTCCGGGGAGGTGCTTTTCAGCGGTCAGCTCCCTGCCTTTGCGCAGGAGAGCGCCGAAGCGGTATTGGGGCAGGTGCTGAAAGGCGTCGAAGCCTGCCGGGAGTATGCCGCCAGCGAGGGATTTACGCTGGCCGGGGTCGGCATCGGCACCCCGGGCGTCGTCTCGGCCGACGGCCGTACGGTGCTGGGCGGTGCGGAGAACATCGCGGGGTGGGAAAATATCCCCCTCGCCGACCGCATCGAGGAGGCCGGGGGGCTGAAGACCCTCGCCGGCAACGACGCCAACATGATGGCGCTGGGCGAGACGCTGTTCGGGGCCGCGAAAGGGGCCACGGACGTGGTTTTCGTCACCGTCGGAACCGGCATCGGCTGCGGCGTGCTGATCGACGGCCGCCTTTTCCGCGGCTACCGCAACCGCGGCATGGAGATGGGCCACATCACCGTCAAATGCGACGGCGAGGCGTGCGCCTGCGGCGGACGGGGATGTTTGGAGCATTACGCCTCGACTTCGGCGCTCGTGCGGCGGTTCTGCGAACTGAACGGCGGCGGCAGGGATGCCGACGTCAACGGCAAGGATGTGGTTTTCTTCTATAAGGAGGGAAACCCGGCCGCCGTGCAGGCCCTGGAGGAGCATTGGAACTACCTCGCGCACGGCATCGCCTCGATGATAAACCTCTTCGCCCCGCAGCGCGTGGTCGTCGGGGGCGGCATCTCCGAAGCCGGGGATTTCTACCTCGAAAAGCTCCGCGAGGGAGTCCGGCGGCAGATGATGTCGGTCTGCGGCGAGGACACCGAACTCGTGGCCGCCACGCTGGGCAACCGCGCCGGGTGCATGGGCGCCGCGGGGCTGGTGCTGGATAAAATGGGGGGACGATGAAACGAATCTTGCTCTTGGCCGCGCTTCTCGCGGCCACCGCAGCCGCGGCGCAGCTTCCGGCTGAAATCCGGCTCGACAAACAGTCGCTGCGTCCCCGCTACCGCGAGTGGGCCCAGCCTGCGGGCGGCGTCACGGTGACGCAGAACCCGCCCGCGCTGCTCTGGCCCGCCGCGGGCGATTCGAAACGCGCACTTTACCGTGTGCGGCTGTCGCAGGACAGCACTTTTGCCGGGGCTGCGGCCTCGGAACCCTTCGAATGGGCGGCTTACGCCTGCCACGAGCCGCTCACCGAGGGCCGCTGGTACTGGCAGTGGTCTGTCGCCGAGCCCGGCTGCCCGGAGCGCTGGTCGGCGGTCAACGCTTTCACGGTCGATGCTTCGGCGCGGCGGTTCGCCACCCCGACGGGCGCCGAGCTGGTGCGTAAGGTCGCCGCGATGCCGCATCATCGCCTCTACGTCTCCTGCGACGGGGTCGATGCGTTCCGCGCCCGGGCGCAGCGGAATCCCGAAGCGCAGGAGCTGGTCCGCAAGGCCCGTAAGAACCTGAGTATGGACCTGGTGCCCGTCGCCCCGACACGTCCGCGCGACACGACCGGGATGACGCCTTTCCAGAAAAGGTCGCTCATCAACTTCATGTACCACAAGTTCGGCGAGGTGGTCACACAACCCGTCGTGGATTTCTCGACGGCCTACCTGCTCACGGGCGAGGAGCCGTTCCGCGATGCCGCCGTGCGGCATGCCCTGCACGCCGCGGCGTTGCCCGTCGACAGCGACGCCACGTCGGAGGATTTCAACCGCTCGGCCATCATGTACGGACTGGCCGTGGGGTATGACACGGCCTGCGACCGCATGACGCCTGCCGAGCGGGCCGCGGTCCTCGAAGCCATCCGTGTCCGGGGCGAACATTTCTACCGGCACTACGTCAAAGATTTCGAGGTTCACTCGATGGACAACCACGTCTGGCAGCACACGTTCCGCAACTTTTTCTTTTCGTCGATCGCCACGCTGGGCGACCTGCCCGAAGCCGAAAAATGGTTCCGCTACTGCTGCGAGATATGGTGCGCGCGCTTCCCGATCCTGGGCGGCGACGACGGCGGCTGGCACGACGGCAGCAGCTACATGCAGGCCAATCTGGTGACGTTCATTTACGTGCCGTTCGTCCTTTCGCGCCTGACGGGTACGGATTTCTTCGACCTGCCGTGGTACCGCAACCTGCCGTCGTTCCTCGTCTACTCCTTTCCGAAAGGCTCCTACGCCACGGGTTTCGGCGACGATTACGAGAAGATGACCTCTCCGTCGCAGCTCTACATGGGCTTTGCCGATGCGCTGGCCCGCGAGCTTCCGAGCCCCGAGGCACGGTGGTACGCCGACCAACTGATCGGCTCCGACCCGAAGAACCTCTACCGCTCGAAGGGGTTCACGCTCTACCGCATCCTGACCGACAAACCCATCGACCGAGTGGCTCCGAAGGCTCCTGCGCGCAACACCTCGCGGTTCTATCCCGATGCGGGCTTTTCGCTGATGCACACCGATCCGGCCGACGCTTCGGACGACCTGATGGCGGCCTTCTTCGCCCTGCCGTTCGGCTCGACGGGACATGCCCACGCCGCGCACAACGGCTTCACGATCAACTACGGCGGCCGCCAGTTGTTCGGCGGCACGGGTTACTATTCGAACTTCAACGACAAGCATACGCTGATGCACTACCGTTCGCGGGGACACAACACGATCCTCGCCGACGGCATGGCGCAGGTCATCGGTGAGAACGGCTACGGCTGGCTGGCGCGCTTCGCCGACAACGAGGCGCTGACCTACACGCTGGGCGACGCCTCGCATGCCTACGACTCGATCCGCACACCGTTCTGGATCGACCGCATGGCCAAATCGGAGGTGGCCTACACCCCCGAAAACGGCTTGGGCGATCCGAGCGTCACGCGCTTCCGCCGCCATTTCCTCTTCCTGAAACCCGACGTGATCGTCGTTTACGACGAGCTGGCGGCCCGCGAACCCGTCGCATGGACGTGGTTGCTGCACAGCCACAACCGTCTGACGCCGGCCGGAGCAAACGCCGTCGCGGCCTCCAACTCGCTGGCCGAGGGACGGATGGACCTCTTCACCGCAGGTGATTTGGAGCTGAACGTCACCGACCGCTTCTTCTCCCCGGCGATCAACTGGAAAAAGCGCACGGGCCCCGACGGCAAAGTGCAGGAGTATGTGAACCAGTGGCATGCGGAGTTCACGACTTCGGCGAAGAGCCGTGCGCAGCGTTTCCTGGCCGTCTTTCGCATCACGCCCGAGGGGCGCAAGCCGCTGGCGCTGAAATGCGACCCGAAAGGCCGCGTGACGGTCGGCGGATGGACCGTCGCCGCCGAGCTCGACGCCTCGAAACCCGCGTCGCTCTCGGTGACCGACCGCCGCGGCAACGCCGTGCTCTACAACACCCCGGCTTCGGAGACCGGGGGCAGCACCGTCGTCCGCCGCAGGGGCGAAGTTGACCGCGAGCTGGTCGACGAGGTTCCCGCGTCGGTGCGCTGACGCCGCCGATTCTGCGACTGCCGCCGGACGTGTCATACGCCCGGCGGCGTTGTTTCCGAGACCGAAAAAACGCTTCGGGGGTTCGGAAATTCCGAAAAAAAGCGTATATTTATCCTCCCAAGCCTCTACGATATGCTGAAACTCAAACACACGCTTCTCCTGCTCGCCCTGCTCGCCGTTTTCTCCGGCAGGGCCTCCGCATCCATCGAATTTCGGACGCTGTCGGTCAACGAGGGCCTGTCGCAGAGTACCGTGATGGCCATTGCGCAGGACGGGATGGGGCGTATCTGGATGGGGACGCAGGACGGGCTGAACTGCTACGACGGCTATTCGTTCACCGTGTTCCGCCGCATGGAGGGCGATCCGCAGAGCCTGGGCGACAACTCGGTCAATGCGCTGTTCGCCGACGGGGGACTGCTCTGGATCGGCACGGCGTCGGGATTGTCGTGCTATGACGCCTCGACGCAGACGTTCGGGAATTTCCGCCTCGAGGGGCGCAACATGCAGGTCGCCGACATCGCCGCCACGGCCGACGGCGACCTGATCCTCGCCACCGACCTCGGCATCGTGCTCTTCGACCGCGCGAGCCGCGAACTCGAAATCCGGACCTACCTCACGGGCATCAGCGTGCATGCCGTCTGCCCCTCGCGCGACGGATTTCTGATAGGGACTTCCAACGGTGTCTACACCTACTCTTCGACCTACGGCAACGCCGTGCGCATCCTGCCGCAGATGGCCCGTTACGACATCGCCAGCATCGTCGCCGACGGCGACGGATACTGGGTCGCCACCCACGGCAACGGCCTCTACCGCCTCGACAGCGCGCTGCAGGTCACCGGCCGCTATGACGCCGCGTCGAATCCCGGGCTGGTGTCGGATTATATCCGGGTGCTGAAAACCGACTCCGAGGGACGCCTCTGGATCGGGACTTTCGACGGCCTTTCGATCCGCGACCCGCGGAGCGGACGCTTCGAGCAATACGTCCATACCTCGGAAGCGGGATCGCTGAGCCACAACTCGATCCGCTCCATCTTCATCGACGCCCAGCGGGGCGTCTGGCTCGGGACCTACTACGGCGGGGTGAGCTATTACCATCCGCTGGCCCGGCGTTTCGGCATCCTGCGCCACGACCCGACGCGCAATTCGTTGGGCGACAACACGGTGAGCTGTATCGTCGAGGACCCCTCGTCGCAAAGCCTCTGGATCGGCACCAACGACGACGGCGTGAACCTCTACGACCGCCGCACGGGGCGTTTCTCGGAGTTCAACACCGCCAACGGCTCCCTGCTGTCGAACAACGTCAAATGCGTGCTTCCCGACGGCCGCGGCCGCGTGTGGATCGGCACCCATGCCGGGGGACTGAGCTCGATGGATGTCGCGACGCGGCGTGTGCGGCACTTCCCGGTCAACGCCTCGATCCCGATCAACAACAGTTGTTATTCGCTGCTCGACGGCGGCGACGGTTCGCTGTGGGTCGGTACGCTCAACGGCCTGCTGTCGTTCGACACCGCCGCAGGGCGTTTCTCGCGGCACCTCTGCGCCGATTACGAGCCCAAACTGGGGTCGTTGCAGATCACGACGCTTTTCCGCGATTCGAAACGCCGCGTGTGGATCGGCACCGGGGCCGGGTTGTACCTCTGGCAGCCCGACGCGCGGCAGGTGATGACCTGCGAACTCAATCCGGTGAAGGAGGGAATTTCCCCCCCCCGGCGGGATATCGCCGTGATGTGCGTCACGGAGGATTCACACCGTAATATCTGGGTCGGCACCCGTCACGGGTTGTACCGCTACAACGCCTCGGACAATTCGTTCACGCGCTTCACGGTGGCCGACGGACTGCCCAACGATTTCGTCTACGGCATCCTCGAGGACGAGCTGGCGCGGCTGTGGATTTCGACCAACAGCGGTCTGGCATGCTTCGATACGCAGAAGAACACCTTCCGCCGCTACTCCCTGCGCGACGGCATTGCCAACAACCAGTTCAACATCTACTCCTACTGCCGGAGCCGCGACGGGATATTCTGGTTCGGCGGCATCGGCGGCATCACGTGGTTCCGGCCCCACGATCTGGTGGACAACCCCTTTGCGCCCGAGCCGCAGATCACGGGCGTCGACGTGGCCGATTCGGACGGCGACCGCCGCGTGCGCATCGAGCGCGACTCGGCGGGGCGGGTCACGGCGGCGGCATTCCCGTCGGTGCGCAACATCTTCACGGTGCGGTTCGTGGCGATCAATCCGCTCTCCGGGGGCCGCAACACCTTTGCCTACAAGCTCGAAGGCTTCAATACCCGCTGGTACGAGACCTCGCACCTCGAAGCCAACTATTCGAACCTCAAACCCGGGCACTACGTCTTCAAAGTCCGCGCGGCGAACAACGACGGACGCTGGAACGAACTGCCCGCGACGGTCGAGATACGTGTGCTGCCGATGTGGTGGCAGACCCTCGCGGCGAAGATTCTGTGGGCGCTGCTGGCGCTGGGCTTCGTCGGGGGCGTCGTGGCGGCGCTGCTGGGCCGCATGAAGATGAAGATGCAGCTGCGCGTGGAGCGTCTGGAAAAGGAGTCCATCGGCCAGCTCAGCCAGGAGAAGATCCGCTTCTACATCAACCTCTCGCACGAACTGCGCACGCCGCTGACGCTGATCCTCTCGCCCCTGCAGGAGATTCGCGAGCACGGCACGGCCGACAAATACGTCTCCTCGCGCCTGAACTACATCTACCGCAACAGCCTCAAACTGCTGCATATCATCAACCAGCTGCTCGACTACCGCAAGGCCGAGCTGGAGATGTTCAAAATGAAGGTCGCCGTGCAGGATGTCGACGCCATCGTCGCCGAGGTTTTCTCGATGTTCGAAGAGGTGGCCCAGAACCGCGATATGGATTACATCCTCAGCTCCGAGCTGAAAGGCGAGGCGCTGCCCGTCGACCGGATGTTCCTCGAGATGATGCTCACCAACCTGCTTTCGAACGCCTTCAAATTCACGCCCGACGGCGGCATCATCCGCGTCGCCCTGCAGCGCGGCGAAGGGTGCTTCCGCCTTACGGTCCGCGACACCGGCATCGGCATTCCCCAGGACCAGCAGGAGCGCATTTTCGAGCGTTTCTACCAGGTCAACGAATCGCACACCGGTTCGGGTATCGGGCTTTCGATCGTCCGCCGCATCGTCGAACTGCACCAGGGGTCGATTACCCTGCGCAGCGAGCCGGGGCGCTTCTCGGAGTTCACCATCACGCTGCCCGACGACATCGGGGCTTATCCGGCCGGGAAACGCGCCGGGGAGCACGACGTGCGGGCCTCGATCATCCGCGACGCCGAGAAGTTCCTGCCCGAAGAGTGGTCGGGCGAGGGCGGCGACTTCGCGCCTGCCGGGGAGGTTCCGGAGCAGACGCGCGGCACGATCCTGCTGGCCGAGTCCAACGCCGAGGTGGCGCGTTACATCGCCGACCATTTCAAAGCCCGTTACGGCGTCGAGGTGGCCGCCGACGGCAACGACGCGCTCGAACGGCTCAAAACACTGGAGCCCGACATCATCATCGCCGACCGCGTCCTGCCGGGACTGGACGGGCTGAAACTCTGCCAGGCGGTGAAGCAGAACATCCGCACCTGCCACATCCCGGTGGTGATCCTCGCCACCGAAGGCAGCGTCGAGGAGCAGATCACGGGCATCGAGGCCGGGGCCGACAGCTACCTGCCGATGCCGCTGTCGATCTCGCTGCTTGCGGCCAACGTCCAGAACTTGCTGAAAGCCCGCTACCGGATGCGCCACTACTATTCGGACGACGCGGAGATCGATCCCGACAAGATCACCTCCAACTCGATGGACGGGGAGTTTCTGAAGAAGGCGATCCGCATCGTCGAGGAGAATATGGACAACGAGGAGTTCTCGTCGAACGATTTCAGCAAGGCGCTCTGCATGAGCCGCTCGAACCTCCACCTGAAGATGAAGTCCATCACGGGCGAGTCGGCCACGAAGTTCATCCGCAAGATCCGCTTCAACTACGCCTGCAAACTGCTGCTGGACCGCAAGTACTCGATCTCGGAGATCAGCTCGATGGTGGGCTTCAACTCCCCGTCGTATTTCGCCACGAGTTTTAAGAAGCACGTCGGATGCCTGCCCACGGAGTATGTCCGCAGCCGCACCAAGGGCGAACGCGAAAAGGCGGGGTAGAAGCCTCTCCCGCAGAATGAAACCCCCGGGACCTGCGAAAAGGTCCCGGGGGCTTCTTATGGCGGTCGGGTCTTCTATTTGGAGAAGATCGACGAGATTTCCTTGTAGTTGTGCACGCGCTCGATGACGTCGGCGAAGAGGTCGGCGACCGACAGGACGGTGAATTTGTGCAGGTCTTTGTCGGGGTTGAGCGGAATGGTGTCCGTGACGATCACCTCTTCGAGGGCGCTGTCGTTGATGCGCTCGTAGGCCGGGCCCGAAAGCACCGGGTGGGTGATGGCGGCGCGGACGCTCTTCGCCCCGCGGGCCATGAGCATGTCGGCAGCCATGCAGATCGTGCCGGCGGTGTCGATCATATCGTCGACGATCAGCACGTTACGGCCTTCCACATCGCCGATGGCGGTCATTTTGCCCACGACGTTGGCCTTGGCGCGCTCCTTGTGCGAAATGATGATCGGGGTGCCGAGCAGCTTGGCGTAGGTGTTGGCGCGTTTGGCGCCGCCCATGTCGGGAGCGGCGATCGAGAGGTCCTCGATTTTCAGGCTTTTGATATAGGGAATGAAGATGCCGCTGGCATAGAGCGCATCGACCGGAACGTCGAAGAATCCCTGAATCTGGTCGGCGTGAAGGTCCATCGTCATCACGCGGTCCACGCCTGCGGCCATCAGCAGGTTGGCTACCAGTTTGGCGCCGATCGGCACGCGGGGACGGTCCTTGCGGTCCTGCCGCGCCCACCCGAAGTAGGGGATCACGGCCACGACCTTGTAGGCCGAGGCGCGGCGTGCGGCGTCGATCATCATCAACAGCTCCATCAGGTTGTCCGAGGGCGGGAACGTGGACTGGATGATGAATACCGTGCAGCCGCGGATCGACTCGTTGTAGCAGGGCTGGAATTCACCGTCGCTGAAGCGCAGGACTTCCGATTGTCCGAGCGTCGTACCGAAACTTGCCGCGATTTTCTCGGCCAGATATTCCGAGCCGCGACCTGAGAAAATTTTGATTTTGTGGATAGCCATAGAAGATGGATTTTTGATGGTGCAAATATAGGACAACGCGGCGAAAAAACGTTCCCTCCGGACGACCTTTTTTCAACAATCGGTTAAACATTCAGGCATTCGCCGATAAAACCGAGTATCTCCTCGCGTCCCGTGCTGTGCTGGCTCGACGAGACGAACATCCGGGGCAGCTCCTCCCACTGCTCCGCGAGCGCCGCCCGGTAGCGTTCGACGCTCTTTTCGCGCTGCGTTTTCGAGAGTTTGTCGGCCTTGGTGAATATCACGGCGAACGGAATGCCGTTCATGCCGAGCATTTCGATGAACTGCAGGTCGATCTTCTGGGGTTCGAGCCGGATGTCCGCCAATACGAACAGGAAGTGCATCTTCTCGCACTTGAGCACATAGTCGGTGATGATTTTGGAGAACTCGCTGCGTTTGGTTTTCGACGTGCGGGCGTATCCGTAGCCGGGCAGATCCACCAGATACCATGCGTTGTCGATCAGGAAGTGGTTGATGAGCCGTGTCTTGCCTGGCGTTCCCGATACTTTGGCCAGCCCCTGCCGTCCGGTGAGCATGTTGATGAGCGACGACTTGCCGACGTTGCTGCGCCCGATGAAGGCGATGTCCTTCAGGTCGTCTTTCGGGACCTGCGAAATGCGCTCCGACGAGCATTTGAATTCGGCTTTGGTGATTTGCATCGTTCTTGGGTTTTCGACAAAGGTAGTGAAAATTTTTTACCTTCCTCCCGTCCACTCCATCTTCAGCGAGTAGCGCATCACGGCGGCGAGGATGACGAACAGCCCGATGCTTCCGGCCAGCAGGGCGTAGGTCTCCAGCTGCAGCAGGATGTAGATGTACGTGTAGAGGACGGCCAGCAGTCCGCCGATCGAAAGGGCCGTGCTGCGGATGCGGGTGATGCCGTAGATGTAGAGGGCGATCAGCGAGGTGGTCATCACGGCCGCGATGAGGTAGGAAAGCCCGAACCCGAGGTGTTCGGAGATCGAGACCAGCAGCGAATAGAAAAGCACGAGTCCCAGTCCCACCAGCAGGTATTGGAACGCGTGGATGTTCTTGCGCTGGGTCATTTCGACGAAGAGCACGCCGATGAACGTGAGCAGGATGACCAGCATGCCGTATTTGACCGAGCGCGTCGCCTGCTGGTACTGCGTGACGGGGATGAGCAGGTTTACGCCCAGTTCGCTCTCGGCGATCGCCTGCCTGAGCCGGTAGTTGCTCTTCTTTATGACCTGCGTGTAGCTGCGGTTCTGGGCCACGACTTTCCATTCGGCCGTGAATCCCTGTTCGGTCACCTCGCGCGAGGAGGGCAGGAAATTGCCGACAAAACTGGGCGTCGGGCAGTCCGAACGCAGCCGGATGACGCTCCGGTCGCCCACGGGTGCGAAATAGAGGGCGGCCGAGCCTTTGAGTTTCAGCCGGATCTCGAAGGGAACGCTCTCGCCCGGTTTGTCCAGCCATTCGCGCAGGTCGATACGGGCCGTCACGCCTGTATCGAAGCAGTCGTTGTCCGGATCGGTGGCGGTGGGGAGGTTCCTGCCGTTCCAGTCGATCCCGATATTCTCCTCGATGCCCCGCAGGTCGGAGATGCCGACCGAAACGGTCGCAAAACCCATATAGAGATGGTCGCGCAGGGCTTTCAGGTCATTCGGGATCAGGAACGATCCCGCGAGGGTGATCTCCGTGCTGTAAACGTTGGTGTCGTAGAGTCCCCGCCGGAGCTGTTGGCAGGCGACGTTGCCGTCGACGGTGAGATTTTCGGGCAGGATGTTGATCGAGGTCGTTTCCGTGGAGGTCTTTCCGTCGGCGTCCTTCGCCTCGTAGCGGTAGGGAATGGTCACGACGGGGCCCGTGATGTGCTGTTCGCCGCTCCACATCCGGGCGACCTCCTGCTGCGCGCCCTCCATCATCTCCATACGCTCGTTGATGAGCGACAGGATCATGCCGCCGGGAATCAGCAGGATCAGCATGATGATGCCGATGAATACGATTTTGAGCGTCAGCGGGTTGCCGTTCTGCCGCTTCTGCGGTTCGGGGGTTCCGGGCTCTTGTGCCGGGAGGTTTTCGGGATTGTTCTTCATTGTTTTGTGATTTTAAAAAGTACTTTTAAATACAAAGTAAATAGTCAAAAAAAAAGAGCGGTCACTTCTCCGGGGACTGCGACGTGGCGTTGATAAACGATTCGAGGGCCTGCAGATGGCGGCGAAATGCCTCGCGGCCCTGCTCCGTCGCACGGTAAGAGGTGTTGGGCACACGCCCGACGAACTGTTTGACCGAGACGATGTAACCGGCATTCTCCAGCGTCCGCGTGTGGGTCACCAGGTTGCCGTCGGTCAGGTTGAGCAGCGTGCGCAGCGATTTGAAGTCCATGCTTTCGTTGACCATCAGCACGGCCATGATGCCCAGCCGGACTTTGCTTTCGAGCGTCTTGTCGATATTTTCGAGGTTGAGGTTCACCGCTTGTTCTTTGTTGCGAGGAACAGAAGTCCGTAGAGTATGTTGAACGCGCCGAATCCGACGGCCCAGAAAATAAGTGCATAGCCCTGGCAGAAGCTGTCGGCGAGGCCCAGCGCCAGTTCGGCGTAACCCAGCCAGCGGACCGAGCTGAACGTGTGGTTCGACGCCGAGACCAGCGCCATGCCGTAGCATATCAGCATGATCGAGGAGGTCAGCCCGTAGTAGCCGTTGACGAAAAGTGCGAGACTGAAGACGCCGCCGACGATCAGCGGCAGGAAAAAGTTCCACAGCAGGCGGCGCGCCGTGGCGTCGATCGTGATTTTCGTGCCGCTGCGCCGGGCTTCGAGGCAGCTCAGCCCCACGGCGGTCGCGATGCAAAGCAGGACGAGCACGACGGCCGTGCCCAGCAGGGCGTAGATGCGCGCATGGGTGTTGACCGTCAGCATCGGGGCGATGTCCCAGCCGCCGTTGAAAACCCGGTTCACGGCCCAGACGGCTATCAGCGCCAGGATTCCGACTGCGATCGGGGCATAGGCGCTCACGTTGAGGAAGCGCGACGAACGGTTCATCAGCGTCCGTATCTCTGTCAGGGTCGAATAGACCTCGTTGCCTGCTTGCTGCTGCATAGTAAAAAGTACTTTGTGGTGCAAAGTTATCGTTAAAATCCGGAATTGCAAATTTTTTTCGCAAAAAATCACCGGGCCGTGTTGTAATCGGCTTCTTCCGCGGCCAGGGATGTCATTTTGGAAATTGTACTTATTTTCAGTATATTTGATGTCGTATGCAAAAATACGTTATGCTGTCGAAAAGATAAATTTCCGTCCTGTTTTGCACTCCTTTTGCAGCGGAACGGCCGGACTAAAAAATACCTGCTTATGAAAACTCCCGCTCTGACGATGCTGTGCGCCGCTGCGCTGGCCGTCTATCCGCCGCAGACCGAAGCCTGCACCCGCGCCGTCTACCTCGGGCCCGACGGCATGACCGTGACGGGCCGCACGATGGACTGGCGCGAGGACCCGCTCACCAACCTCTACATCTTCCCGCGCGGCACCGAGCGCCGCGGGGCGAATACGGACAACACGGTCTTCTGGACCTCGAAATACGGCACGCTCTCGGCCGCCGGCTATGACATCGGCATCACCGACGGCATGAACGAGGCCGGGCTGGTCGCCAACCTGCTGTTCCTGCCCGAGTCGGTCTACGAGCGTCCCGGCGACACGCGCCCCGTCATGGGGCTGAGCATCTGGACGCAGTATGTGCTGGATAATTTCGCCACCGTGGACGAGGCCGTGACCGAGCTTGCGAAAGAGAAGTTCCGCATCGACGCCCCCGACCTGCCGAACGGCGTGCAGTCACGGCTCCATTTGGCGATTTCCGACGCTTCGGGCGACAGCGCGATCTTCGAATACCGCGACGGCAAGCTGGAAATACACCACGGACGCCAGTACCAGGTGATGACCAATTCGCCGTTCTATGCCGACCAGCTGGCGATCCTCGGCTACTGGCAGCAGATTGGCGGCCTTACGATGCTGCCGGGAACCAACCGCGCTCCGGACCGCTTCGTGCGGGCTTCGTTCTACATCAACGCCGTCGTGCAGACCTCCGATCCGAAGATCGCCGTGCCGGCCGTGATGTCGGTCATGCGCAACGTCTCGGTGCCCTACGGCATCTCGACGCCCGACAAACCGCACATTGCCTCGACGCGCTGGCGCACGGTCTGCAACCAGAAGGATAAGGTCTACTATTTCGAGCCGACGCTGGCGATGGAGACCTTTTGGGTGAATCTCGCGGCGATCGACTTTTCGAAGGGCAGCGGCGAGCGGACCCTCACGCTCGTCGGCGGAAAGAGCTACACGGGCGACGCCACGGCGAAGTTCCGCAAGAGCGCCAAGCCTTTCGTGTTCCTGTTCGGAGCGTGACGTGTACCGCCTGAAAAGAAAATCCCCGGCTGTGAAGCCGGGGATTTTTCGTATCAGCGGTGACGGGGATATTTGTTGTTGAAACGGTAGCCGACGCCCAGCATCAGGTAGTTGGGCATGTGGAAATCGCGCAGGCTGTATCCGATGTGGACGTACGAACTGTGCGTTACGGCGACTTTCAGGGTCAGCATCTGGTAGAAGGATTTCAGGTCGCCGCCCTTATGCAGGACGTTGACGCCCAGCCCGATGCCGATGTTGAAATAGGGCATCACGAACTCCCCGCGGGCCGAGACTCCCAGCGCGATCTGCTTGTCGAACCCGGGTTTTTCCACCACGAGGTCGTCCGGCCGATAGCCATCCGACACGATCCGGTCGGCGATGGCGATATTGGCGCTGCCGTCGTAGACGCCGTCGAGCGACACGCCCGCGCGGAACTTGTAGCCGAAGTTGTACATCGAGGCGAAGTTGAATCCCACGACCGTATAGGCGTCCGGTGCGGCCACCTGTATGTCGCCATCTTCGATGCCTTTGCGGCGCCACGAGCCGAACAGCGTGAGGTCGTAGCTGAAATGGCGCGGGAAAGCGGGGTAGACGGTCCTCGTGGGGGCTTCGGAGGGGTTGCGGCCGAAATTATAGGTCAGTCCGGCGCGCAGGCCGACGGAGTTGAGGCCCGCATTGGGGAACTTGGTGTTGCCGTTGGAGAAGTGCGAGAGCGAGAGGCCCGCCGAGAAATCGACCTCGCGCGTGACCATCCAGTTGAGGAAGAAATCGACGTTGAGGAAAGCGTTCATCTTCGAGCCCATCATCATGTTGAGCCGGTTGGTCTCCTTGTCGTAGGGCTTCCAGCCGAACGAAAGTCCGAAATTCCATTCGTAGTCGAACGACACCCGGGGACTGATGCGGGCGATGCGGGCGCCCTGAAAGAGGTAGGCCGCGATGGGGCTGCCCAGTTCGTCGGGGCTTCCGAAGTCGTAGTAGGCGACTCCGATGCCCTGGTAGGCGCCGCCGTAAATCCGGTCGGGCAGCGATCCCGGACGGTATTGGAACGAGTAGCGGAGGTGTCCCGAGAGGGAGAGGTCGATGGGTTTCCCGGCCAGGTTGTTGCCTTTCACGAAAGGGTTGGTCGGGAAGATGTATTCGGGACGGAACTCGCCGCCGAGACGGTGCATGAAGCGGCGTGTGGAGGCGGCTTTGCCTCCGTGCGTTGTGTTTCCTGCGGCGGGAAACCGGTTTGCGTCGAACCCGGACCGGTCCCGCAGCCCGGCCTCATAGCCTGCGCGGTATCCTGCCCGATAACCTGTCCGGTAGGCGTTGCTGTCGCGGTGACGGATGCTGTCCGGGGCGTCGGCCGTCGTTTCTTCGGCCGGGGGAACCCCGCCCGGAGGCTCTTGTGCCGCAGCCATGCCGGAGAGGAGGACCAGGATTCCCGCAAGAACCGCAGTTTTCCAAGTCCGTATTTTATTTTTCATCGTTAGGTTCAGATTCTTGTTTTGACGCCGAAGTTACGAATTTTTCCGCAATCCCGGCACTCGCGCGCGTACGAATACTAAAAAAAGTCCTCCCTTCGGGGGAGGACCTGCGTTGAACCGGCTGCGGATCAATGGCCTAATAGCGGTAGAACCGTTCTTGGGCGAACGGCTGTCGGATCAGTACCCCAGAATGCGTAGCATCGACCGGTAGGATTGCTCTTTGGCGAACAAGCGCGTGTAATACTCGTTGTCGGACTTGTCGCGGTCGATGATGATGTGCTTGGGCGCGGGGATCAGGCAGTGCTGGATGCCTCCGAAGCCGCCCAGCGACTCCTGATAGGCTCCCGTGTGGAAGAATCCGATGTACTGCGTGTTGCCCGCTTCGAGCTTCGGGAGGAAGATGGCGCTGGTGTGGCACTCCGAGTTGTAGAAATCCTCGCTGTCGCACGTGAGCCCTCCCAGCAGCACGCGCTGGTACTCCTTGTCCCAGTTGTTCACGGCCAGCATGATGTAGCGCTGGTTGATGCCCCACGTGTCGGGCAGGGTAGTGATGAACGACGAGTCGATCATGTACCAGTTCTCGCGGTCGTTCTGCTGCTTCTGGTTGACGATCGAGTAGAGCGATGCGCCGCTTTCGCCCACGGTGAACGAGCCGAACTCGGTGAAGATGTTGGGTTCCTCGACGCCGTTGCGCTGGCAGATGTTTTTGATCTGCGCCACGATCTCCTCGGTGAGGTACTCGTAGTCGTACTCGAAGTTGAGCGTGTTTTTGATCGGGAAACCGCCGCCGATGTTGAGGCTGTCCAGCTCGGGGCAGATGGCCTTCAGTTCGCAGTAGACGTTCAGGCACTTCGACAACTCGTTCCAGTAGTAGGCCGTGTCTTTGATGCCGGTGTTGATGAAGAAATGCAGCATTTTGAGCTGAAACTTCTTGCTGTTTTTGAGCTTGGCCTTGTAGAAATCGACGATGTCGTTGTAGCGGATTCCCAGCCGCGAGGTGTAGAAATCGAACTTGGGCTCCTCCTCGCAGGCGATGCGGATGCCGACCTTGCACTTCTTGGTGAAGGAGTCCTCGAACAGCTCGAGCTCCTCCTTGTTGTCCAGCACGGGGATCGTGTTCGAGAAACCGTCGTTCACCAGCTGGGCGATGTTCTCGACGTACTGCGGGCGTTTGAAGCCGTTGCAGATGATGTAACGGTCCTTGTCGATGATGCCGCCGTCGTAGAGGGCGTTGATGATGTGGATGTCGTAGGCCGACGAGGTTTCGAGGTGGATGTCGTTCTTCATGGCCTCCTCCAGCACGAACGAGAAGTGGCTCGACTTGGTGCAGTAGCAATAGTTGTACGAGCCCTTGTAGTCGACCTTCGCCATCGCTACGTTGAACATGCGCTTGGCGCGGTTGATCTGCTGGGAGATCTTCGGCAGGTAGGTGATTTTGAGCGGAGTTCCGTACTGTTTGATCAGTTCCATCAACGGAATGTCGTGGAAATTCAGCTCGTTGTCCTCGACGGAGAACTCATCCTGCGGGAAATCGAACGATTGTTCGATCAGGTCGATGTACTTGTCTTTCATGGTTCGTTCGGTCTGGTTTTTTCAATCCGTCCCAGCTACATCGCAAATTTTCGGACGAAGTAGCTCGCTCGGATTTTTCAAAAAATAGGGATGCAAAGTAGGTGAATATTTTCCGGATAACCAACACTTTGTCCGATTATTTTGAAAAAGGGCGTTATATTTTGCTTTTTTCTATGAAAAAAGGTAATTTTGAACCCGGATTTAAATGTGATTCGACTGTGCTGATTCCCATTATAAAACAATACCTGGCCGCGCACAAGCGGCTGGTCGTGCCCCAGCTCGGCGCGTTCATCGTCAAAGAGCCGGAGCGGAGCGTCGTCTTTTCCGAGCTGCTCAAACGTGACGACGGGGTCCTGCGGGGGCTCCTGCGCGACGGCGGTACGAGTGATCTGGAGGCCGCCGGCGAGATCGACCGCTTCGTTTTCGAGGTGCGTCACGCCGTGGAGCACGGGCAGGAGTATCCGCTCGAGGGCTTCGGCGTGATGAAACCCGGTCCCAACGGCACCATCGCTTTTACCTATGAGCCTGTGCCTGCCGCGCCGCTTTCCGGTGACGAAACACCCACCCGCCCGCCGCAACTGGAACCCGAAAAACTGGCCGAGGCGGTCCGCACGGCCTTTGCCGAGCCGCGTGTATCGCCTTCCGCGAAGATGAACCCCGATCCTTCGGTGCGGGGCCTGCGTTACGGCAAGCCTCCCAAGACTACCGACGCCTGCCGCTATGTCGACCGCGCCCCGCGGCGCCGTCGTGCCGACTGGTTCATCTGGATCGCGATCGCCGCCGCCGTGATCGCCGCGGGCGCCATTGCTTTCGGCTACTGGCGCGCTGCGAAGGAGAAGCAGGCCGAGGCGGAATATATCGAGGTCCCGGCGGCGCAGACGGCCGCTGCGACGGCTTCCGAGGGAGCCTTACAACCCGAACAAAACGAATAAATGACAGATATCACGACCGTAAAACAGCGCTTCGGCATCATCGGCACCTCCCCGCTCCTCGACCGGGCGCTGGAGGTGGCCCTGCGTGTGGCCCCGACGGACCTGACGGTGCTCGTCACGGGCGAGAGCGGTGTGGGCAAGGAGTTCTTCCCGCAGGTCATCCACGCCTATTCGGCGCGCAAGCACAATAAATATATAGCCGTCAACTGTGCGGCGATTCCCGAGGGAACGATCGACTCGGAGCTTTTCGGCCACGAGAAGGGCGCTTTTACCGGGGCCCTCGAAGCCCGCAAGGGCTATTTCGAGGAGGCCGACGGCGGCACGATCTTTCTGGACGAAGTGGCCGAGCTGCCCCATTCGACGCAGGCGCGCCTGCTGCGGGTGTTGCAGACCGGCGAATTTATCCGTGTGGGTTCGTCGAAGGTGCAGAAGACCAATGTAAGGGTCGTGGCCGCCACGAATGTCAACCTGCAGGAAGCCATTGCCAAGGGGCGTTTCCGCGAGGACCTTTACTACCGGCTGGGGACGGTGCCGATCCTCGTGCCGTCGCTGCGCGAACGTCCCGAGGATATTCCGCTGCTGTTCCGCCGTTTCGCCGCCGACGTGGCCGTGCAGTACCGCATGCCCGCCGTGACGCTCGACGACAGCGCCCGTGAGATGCTGATGCGCTACTACTGGCGGGGCAACATCCGCCAGCTGAAGAACGTCGCCGAGCAGATTTCGGCCATCGAGCAGACCCGCGTCATCACCGCCGAGGTGCTGGCCAAATACCTGCCCCCGCAGGGCGGTGGCGCGCCGATGGCCGCCGGGGCGCCGCATCCGGACGACATGACCACCGAGCGCGAACTGCTCTACAAGGTGCTGTTCGACATGCGCGCCGACATCAACGACCTCAAACGGATGATGGCCGAGCTGATCCAAAGCACGGGCCGCTGCCCGGAGCCTGCCCGCGACATCAAAGCCCTGCTGCCGACTACGACGCAGAGCAGTTTCGTCCCGGCCGTGGTTCCGGCCGCGCCTGCGTATCCGCACGCCTCCGCCCCGGTCTATGCCGAGAGCGAGGTGGTGACCGACGAGCCGCCCCGCGAGATGACCAAGGCCGACATGCAGCGCGAACAGATCGTCCGTGCGCTGAGGCGTAACAACGGCCGCCGCCGCGAGGCCGCCGCCGAATTGTTTATGTCGGAGCGCACGCTATACCGCAAGATAAAGGAGTTAGGAATTGAGGACAATTCCTAACTCCAATTAAAAATTAAAAATTAAGAATTAAAAATGCGCAGGCTCAAACATAATTTTTCATTTTTCATTTTTCATTTTTCATTGCTCGTTATCGCCGCAGCGATAACGGGTTGCGGCGTGGCCATCAAATACTCGCTGTCGGGCGCTTCGATCCCGCCCGATGCCAAGACTTTTTCGGTGGCTTACTTCCCGAACAACGCGACGATGGTGTCGCCGATCCTGAGTTCGACGCTCACCGAGGCGCTGGTCGACATGTTCACGCGCCGCACGCGCCTGATGCAGGTCGACGAAGGCGGCGACTTCGCTTTCGAGGGCGAGATCGTCAACTACACGTCGACGACGGCTTCGGTGTCGAGCGACGACTACGCCCTGCTCAACCGCCTGACGATCACCGTCAAAGTGCGCTTCACGAACGCCCTCGACGAGAAGGCTTCGTGGAACAAGACCTTTTCCGCCTACGAGGACTACGAATCGACGCAGCTGCTGACGGAGGTCGAGGGGACGCTGATCCCGCAGATCGTCGACAAACTCGTGACCGACATCTTCCAGGCTTCGGCCTCCAACTGGTAATCCGGATATGGCTGACCTGAAAGCATACTTTGCCGCACCCCGCACCGCCGGGCTGCCCTCCGCCGCCGAGGCCGAGGCGCTGGTCGGGGCCTGCCCGTGGTTCATCCCGGGGCGCATCCTGCTCGGAATCGTCACGGGTGAGGAGGACCCGCGGGCGGCGCTGATGGCTCCGTGGCGGGCCGAGAGTTCGCTGCGCATGCCGGCCGTCGACGCCTCGGCGCTGGACCGGCTCTCGTCCGACGAGATCATCGACCGCTTCCTCGGGGAGGACAACCTGCGCATCGTCGCCCAGGAGGGCGAGCCCGAAGAGGAGGTGCTGACGCAGGCCCGGCTGGAGGACGAGGACGAGGTGGTCTCCGAGGAGTTGGCCGAAATCTATCTCGCCCAGGGGCTTCGGGACCGGGCCGTGGCGATTTATCGCAAATTAAGTTTGCTAAATCCCGAAAAAAGTGTTTACTTTGCCG
>ERZ1673699.935-NODE-935-length-26563-cov-6.421194_pt1 | contig 26563 bp, 17 predicted proteins | sample MGYA00580229_ERZ1673699 | MGnify/ENA primary metagenome ERZ1673699 (study PRJEB41218, sample SAMN15661785) | gut metagenome | host: Homo sapiens | place: Canada: London | collected 2015-08-20/2019-03-30 | study: EMG produced TPA metagenomics assembly of... | reverse complement strand
GGTTCAGCACGATGTCCAGCGGGGTGCCGTCGGGCAGGAAGGGCATATCCTCCTGCGGCAGAATGCGGGAAACAACACCCTTGTTGCCGTGACGGCCTGCCATCTTATCGCCAACGCTGATCTTACGCTTCTGGGCGATATAGACGCGCACGCAGGTGCGCACGCCGGGCTGCAGCTCGTCAGAGTTTTCGGGGGTAAAGACCTTAACATCCACAACAATGCCGTAAGCACCGTGGGGAACGCGCAGGGAGGTATCACGTACTTCCCGTGCCTTTTCGCCAAAGATGGCGCGCAGCAGGCGCTCTTCGGCGGTCAGTTCGGTTTCGCCCTTCGGGGTAACCTTACCGACCAGAATATCGCCGGTCTTGACTTCGGCGCCGATGCGGATAATGCCGCGGTCGTCCAGATCCTTCAGGGAATCATCGCCGACGTTGGGGATATCACGGGTCACCTCTTCAGGTCCCAGCTTGGTATCGCGGGCTTCGCTCTCGTACTCCTCAATGTGGATAGAGGTGTAGATATCCTCGCGGACCAGCTTTTCGTTCAGCAGAACAGCGTCCTCGTAGTTGTAGCCTTCCCAGGTCATGAAGCCGATCAGAGCGTTCTTGCCCAGAGAGATTTCGCCGTCCTTGGTAGCGGGGCCGTCAGCCAAAACGTCGCCCTTCTTGACAACATCGCCCACATAGACGGCGGGGCGCTGGTTGACGCAGGTGCCCTGGTTGGAGCGCATAAACTTAATCAGTTCATAGGTATCGGCGGAGCCATCTTCCAGACGGACAACGACCTTATCTGCGTCAACGCTTTCAACGGTGCCGTCATGGGCAGCCAATACGCAGACACCGGAGTCGGTAGCGGCCTTGTATTCCATGCCGGTAGCAACCAGAGAGCGCTGGGTGACCATCAGAGGCACAGCCTGACGCTGCATGTTGGAGCCCATCAGAGCACGGTTACAGTCATCGTTTTCCAGGAAGGGAATGCAGGCGGTAGCCACAGAAACCATCATTCGCGGAGAGACATCCATGAAATCGACCTGTTCACGGGCAAATTCCTGAATGTCGTTGCGGTGACGGCCGGAAACGCGGGGACGGACAAAGCGGTTGTTCTCGTCCAGCGGTTCGTTGGCCTGTGCCACGATGTATTCATCTTCAACATCGGCGGGCATATAAACAACTTCATCGGTAACAACGCCGGTTTCTTTATCCACGCGGCGGTAAGGTGCCTCAATGAAGCCGTACTTGTTGATCTTGGCGAAAGATGCCAGATAGGAGATCAGACCGATGTTGGAACCTTCGGGCGTCTCAATCGGGCACAGACGGCCATAGTGGGTATAATGAACGTCGCGGACTTCGAAGCCTGCGCGGTCACGGGACAGACCGCCGGGGCCCAAAGCGGACAGACGGCGCTTATGGGTCAGCTCAGACAGCGGGTTGTTCTGGTCCATGAACTGAGACAGCGGGCTGGAACCGATGAACTCACGGATGGCAGCCACAACCGGGCGGATGTTGACCAGGCTCTGCGGGGTGATCTCGCCGGATTCCTGATTCTGCAGGGTCATGCGCTCGCGCACAACGCGCTCCATACGGGCAAAGCCGATGCGGAACTGGTTCTGCAGCAATTCGCCAACGCTGCGCACGCGGCGGTTGCCCAAGTGGTCGATTTCATCGGTCACGCCGATGCCATGGTCAAGGCCCAGCAGGTAGTTGACGGAAGCAAAGATATCGTCAACGGTAACGGTGCGGCTGATGAGCTTATCATGATTCTTGGTCAGCAGTTCTTTCTGCTCTTCCGGATCGGAGGTAGCATCCAGAATCTTACGGATCTCGGCGAAGGAAGCGCGCTCGTTGATGCCGCATTCCTTCACGTCAAAGCTGAAGAAGCTCTGGGCATCGACACAGCCGTTGGAGAACACGATCACATTGACCGGATCCTGGCCCTTGCGCTCCACGATAACAGTAACGCGGGAAACACCGGCGTTATCAATTTCAACAGCCTTTTCGTGGCTGATGCGCTCGCCCTTGGCGGCCAGCAGTTCGCCGGTCAGCGGGGCAATGATGTCCTCGGCAGTCTTATAGCCCGCAATACGGCGGGACAGGCACAGCTTGTTGTTCATCTTGAAGCGGCCAAAACGAGCCAGGTCGTAACGGCGCGGATCAAAGAACAGCAGGTTGATGTGGCTGCGGGAGCTTTCCACCGTCGGCGGCTCGCCGGGGCGCAGCTTGCGGTAGCACTCCAGCAGGGCTTCCTCGGTGGAATGGGTGATATCCTTTTCCAGGGTGGCGTTGATTTTGGGTTCAGAATCGCCGAAGTACTGGCGGATCTGCTCATCGGTGCCAAGACCCAGTGCGCGCAGGAAGGTAGTAACCGGCAGCTTGCGGTTTTTATCAATGCGCACATAATATACATCGGAAGAATCGGTTTCGTATTCCAGCCATGCGCCGCGGTTGGGGTTCATGGTTGCGGTGAAAAGGTCCTTGCCGGTACGGTCCTTGCTGGAAGCATAGAACACGCCGGGCGAACGAACCAGCTGGCTGACGATAACACGTTCTGCACCGTTGGAGATGAAAGTGCCGGAATCCGTCATGAGCGGGAAATCGCCCATGAAAATTTCCTGTTCCTTCACTTCGCCGGTGCTTTTGTTCAACAGGCGCGCAGTGACATAAAGCGGCGCAGCATACGTTGCGTCACGCTCTTTACATTCTTTAATGGTATATTTGGGGTGCTTGTCCAGACGGTAATCGACAAATTCCAGCGAGAGATTCCCGGTGTAATCCTCGATCGCGTCAATGTCGTGGAACACTTCGCGCAGGCCCTCGTCCAGGAACCAGTTATAAGAGTTTTTCTGGATCTCGATGAGGTTGGGCATGCCAATCACTTCGTTGATGCGGGAAAAGCTCATTCTGGAGGTTCGACCGTTTTGTACGGGCTTGACCTTTACCATAAAATGCGACCACTCCTATTCCGTTCAGATTTGTTTTTGGCAAAAGCGCTCCGCCGAAGCAATGATTTTCTTGGAACATTCGTCGTTTTTAACAAAGTTTGAAAAAACGCGGAAAAATCAAAATTCCTTTAGGGCGCTCTATTCCATTTTGTGATACTATGCCAGTATACCAGCCAAAAAGCTGATTGTCAAGGGCTCTTTTGGCATTTTGCGTGTTTTTTTATCAGACAATTGAACGCCCGGCTGCGTGTCACATTTCTTTTGGCAAAGTGCTATTTTTGCATTTCTTCTGCCACTTGACAAATCCTTGAAATGCCGCTAATTGGCACAATGCCCAATTACCTTGTGTGTTTTTTGTATGGGTTGCAGCCTGCGTTTTTTCTGCATTTTCCCGGTTTTTACGCTTTGCAAACAAAAAGTGCCCTTCCCCGCCGCCATCCGTGTGCAGGGTGGGCACTCGTCTGTTTTTGGTGTTATGCGTTTGATGCCGGGCCCGCCACACGGGTATTTACACCAGCTCCACCCGGTATTTTTGCAGCCAGTAATTCAGCTGCACAAACCAGGCAATGGTCTGCGGGGTGGTCATCAGCTGGCCATACCAGGGGGTCGCAGTCTCGGCAGCGGTCAACAGCTGTTCCAGCGCTGCCCTCTTGGCAATACGCAGCAGCGGGGCATCCGGGTCCTGCATCGCACTGCGCAGCATGGCGCTGACAGCGTTCAAATACGCCGGGTTCCATGTTTTAGGGTAGGGGCTCTTTTTTCGCCACAGCACTTCCGTGGGCAGCACGCCCTGCATCGCCTGGCGCAGCAGGCCTTTTTCGTGGCCCTCGTAATCCTTATATTCCCACGGCACGCTGTACAGGTATTCCGCAATGCGGTAATCGCAGAACGGCACGCGCACTTCCAGCCCGCTGTACATACTCATCCGGTCCTTGCGGTCCAAAAGGGTCTGCATGAACCAGTTAAAGTTCAGGGCAAACATCTGGCGCATCCGTTGTTCCAGGGGATCCAGACCGGGGCGGATGGAAGTTTGCTCCAGCGTGGCGCGGTAGCCTTCATCAATATACGCCGCCGGGTCAATGCCGCCGAACACCTCCGGCTTAAAAAAGCTGACCCTGTATGCCGTACTCTGCGCCCAAGGGAAGCCATACCGCTCCCGCACGGTCTTATCCCTGTACCAGGGGTAACCGCCAAATATCTCGTCCGCGCACTCGCCGGAAAGTGCCACGGTGGCTGTTTTACGGATCTCACGGCAGAACAGCAGCAGCGAGGAGTCCACATCCGCCATACCGGGCAGGTCGCGGGCGTCCACCGCTTCCAGCAGGGCGGCGGCCAGTGCTTCGCTGTCCAGCGTTACCCAGGTATGCTGCGCGTTCAAGAACTGGTTCATGGTGCGGATATACGGCGCATCCGGGCTGGGCTGGAAATGGGTGGCGTGGAAGTACTTTTTGTTATCCTGATAACCGACCGAGAAAGTCTGCAGCGTTTTGCCCCGCGCCGTAAAGCGGGAATCCGCAATCGCCGAAATCAGGCTGGAATCCAGCCCGCCGGAAAGGAAGGTTGCCACCGGCACATCCGATACCAGCTGCCGCGTGACGGCATCCATCACCAGGTCCCGCACTTTGGCTGCGGTGTGGGTAAAATCATCGGGGTGTTCGTGGTCGGTCAGCTGCCAGTAGCGGCGCACGGTCAGGCGCGGCGCACCAACCTGCGGCACAGTGTATTCTGCGCAGCAGCCGGGCTTCAATTCCTGCACATTACGGAATACCCCGCACCCCGGCGTGCGGCCGGGGCCAAGCAGCAGCACATCGGCCAGTCCATGGGCATCCACCTGCGGCGGGATTTCCGGATGGCAGAGCAGCGTTTTCAGCTCGGAACCAAAGATCAGGCTGTCCCCGCGCAGGGCATAGAACAGCGGTTTGACCCCGATGCGGTCCCGCGCCAGAAACAGCTTTTGCGCCCGCTGCTGCCACACGGCAAAAGCAAAAATGCCGTTCAGCTTTTCCAGACAGTCCGGCCCCCACTGGGCAAAAGCATGTAGCAAAACCTCAGTATCGGAATGGCTTACAAAGCGATGGCCCAGAGCCGCAAGCTGGGCGTGCAGCTCCGGCGTGTTGTACAGCTCGCCGTTGTACACCAGAATGTATTTCTCCCCGCCCCGATCCAGCACCATGGGCTGGCAGCCGTTTTCCAGATCCACCACAGCCAGCCGCGCATGGATCAGCGCCGCATGGCCGTGCAGGTATATTCCCCGCTGGTCCGGCCCGCGGCGTGCAAGGCTTTTCTGCATTCGGCAGTAAGCTGGGTAGTTGGCTGCAATCTTATTTGGGTCCGCGCTGATCTGCCCGGCAATTCCACACATCGTTATCCCCTCCCCTATATCATCAGGGTAATCGTATGCTGTGGCTTTGTCATTTATGCCTGCTGCACACAAAAATACACCCGCACCGCCGGGCAAACGGCAGTACGGGTGCAGATGATTTTAATTTACTATTTCTATTCTATATAAGAATCACGGCATCAATCCAGGAAGTCGCGCAGCTTTTTGCTGCGGCTGGGGTGGCGCAGCTTGCGCAGGGCTTTTGCTTCGATCTGGCGGATACGTTCACGGGTAACGTTGAACTCCTTGCCCACCTCTTCCAGCGTGCGGGGGCGGCCATCTTCCAGGCCAAAGCGCAGGCGCAGGACCTTTTCTTCACGCGGGGTCAGGGTTTTCAGCACATCGGCCAGCTGCTCTTTCAACAGGGTCTGGCTGGCGGCTTCGGCGGGAACGGGGGCTTCTTCATCGGGGATAAAGTCGCCCAAGTGGCTATCTTCCTCCTCACCAATGGGGGTTTCGAGGCTGACGGGTTCCTGTGCCACGCGCATAATCTCGCGCACTTTGTCCACCGGCATATCCAGGCGCTCGGCAATTTCTTCGGCGCTGGGCTCATGGCCGTTTTCGTGCAGCAGCTGGCTGGAAACCTTTTTGACCTTGTTGATGGTTTCCACCATATGCACAGGGATACGGATGGTGCGGGCCTGATCCGCAATGGCGCGGGTGATGGCCTGGCGGATCCACCACGTTGCATAGGTGGAGAACTTGAAGCCCTTGGTATGGTCAAACTTTTCAACCGCTTTGATCAGGCCCAGGTTGCCTTCCTGGATCAGGTCCAGAAACTGCATGCCGCGGCCCACATAGCGCTTTGCAATGGAAACTACCAGACGCAGGTTGGCTTCGCTCAGGCGCTGCTTGGCGCGTTCGCCGTCCTTGCCGCCTTTCTGGATATCCAGGGCCAGCTGCACTTCCTCATCGGGGGTCAGCAGGGGCACGCGGCCGATCTCTTTCAGGTAAACCTTAACGGGGTCATCGATGGTAATGCCGTCCGAGGTAACGGTATCCTCAAAGTCATCCATTCCCTCTTCGCCCATATCGGCCACAGCGGACATATCAGCGGCGTCATCATCCACCACTTCAATGCCGTTGCTTTCCAGCTCTTCATACAGCTTTTCCATCTGCTCCGCGTCAATGACACGGCTGCTTTCTTCCATAGCGTCACTGATTTCGGTGCTGGTCAATTTGCCTGCACGGCGGCCCTGTTCAATCAGGTTGCGAATCGAATCTTTCTTTTCTGCCATAAGTAGTTTCTCCTTTGGTTTTTATTCTGCCCATCTTACTGGAACGGGATAAAACAACATGGTTTTGGCCGGGTGGAAATTATTCTTCCGGCGGGCGTTCGCCCACTTTTTTGCGGGCAAGGGCGGCAAATTTCTGCCGGAATTCATCGTCTGTGGTGCCTGCCACCTGGGCGCTTTCGGGGTTTGCGGTCTGCAAACGATCCAGCAGCATATCAATATCCCGGCGGGTCAGGCGGGTATCGGCGTTTTGGGCCTGGGCCAGCATCACCTGGCTGTAGGCTTTTTCCTCCAACAAGGGGGAAAGGGTCGTTGCGTTGGCGGGCTGGCCGCGGGCGGCGCAGTCGTAAATCGCCTTGATTGCCTGCTGCATTTCCGGCAGCACCACCATGCCAAGGTTCAGCCGCTCCCGGATGTAGGGGATGGCGCCGGCATCCTGCAGCATAGCCGCCACAAGCTGGCGGGCGGCGCTTGCGGCCCCCAGGGCAGCTTCGCCCCCGCGGTCATAGGGCACGCGGATATCCGCCGCAATCCCCTGGCGGGAAAGTTCGTTCTGCTCTTTGCGGCGCGCCCTGCGCCCGGCCCCGCGCACGGCGCTTTCCAGCTGGACCAGCACAGCCTTTTTATCAATGCCGGTCTGCTCCGCAATGCGCCCGGCGTACACATCCCGCGCCGTGGGGCTGACCGCGCTGCCTGCCAGAATGCCGATGGCTTCATCCACATATTGCAGGCGCTGGGCATCGTTGCGCAGGTCATATTTTTTCACTGCCTTAGCCAGCTTGAACTCCAGCGGGGTTGCGGTGCCTTCCAGCACGGCTTCAAACCGGTCGCGGCCATAGGTGCGGATAAATTCATCCGGGTCCTTGGCACCGGGGATGTTCAGCACCCGCACCTGCAAATTGGTACCGGAAAACAGCGCCAAGCTGCGCTCCGTTGCCTTCTGGCCTGCTTCGTCCGAGTCATAGCTCAGCACCACTTCGTCGGCGTATTCCGTCAGCAGCTTGACCTGCTCCGGCGTCAAAGCCGTGCCGCAGGCACAGACAGCGGTATCAAACCCGGCTTCGTGCATCGAGATGACGTCCATATACCCTTCACAGAGGATATACCGCTTGGACGTTGATTTTTTTGCCACATTCAGCGCAAACAGCGTGCGGGATTTGTGGTAGACCATCGTTTCGGGCGAGTTGATGTATTTCGGCTTGGAATCATCCATCACGCGCCCGCCGAACGCAATGATATTGCCCCGCACATCAATGATAGGCACCATCACGCGGTGGCGGAAGATATCATACAGATTGCCCTTGGCGCTGCGCTTGACAAGGCCGGAGGATTCCAATTCCGGCTCGGTAAAGCCGCGGTGGCGCAGGTAGTGCAGAAGGCCGACAAAATCTTCCGGCGCATAGCCCAGGCCAAACCTGCGGATGGCCGCATCCGAAAGGCCGCGTTTTTCGCGCCAGTAGCGGCGGGCCATGGCGGCTTCCGGCGTTGGAGCGTTGAGCTGGTCATAAAAATAGCGCGCGGCGTTGCGGTTGATCTCCAACAGGCGGGAGCGGGAACGGCTTTCCTGGTCGTCCTCCTCCGGCATGGGCATCCCGGCGCGGCCCGCCAGCTGTTTAACAGCTTCCACATAGCCCAGGTTGGAAATTTTGCGCACAAAGTTGATCACATCCCCCGCCGCACCGCAGCCAAAGCAGTAAAAACTTTGGGTATCCGGGTAGACGGTAAACGAAGGGGTTTTCTCGTTATGGAAAGGGCACAGCCCGGTATAGGTCCGCCCGCGATGACGCAGCTGCACATATTGGCCGATTACTTCGGTAATATCATTGCGTGCAACCACTTCCTGTATGTATTCCTGTGGGATCAATGGGGCTCCGGGCCTCCTTTCGCGTATATATCGTAATAATTTATAGGTTAGCGGGCGCACAATGTGCGCCCCTTCGGGGCGGGCGGCAGTGCTCTAACATACTGCCAATTTTATAGCACCTGCCACTTTTGCGGCACAAACAGCTCCTCAAACAGGCGGGTAGCAAATTCATCGCTCATGCCGGAAATATAATCCGCCACGGCACGGTCCATTCCCTGGTGATATGCCACCTGCATATAAAAATTAGGCATCAGCGTGGGGTCCGCGCAAAGGCGCTCATACAGCGCTTCGATCATCTTGTCCACTTTTTTCTCTTCGCGCTTGGCATCCTTGTCCACATACACCGTGCTGTACATAAAGTCTTTCAGCACGCCGTATGCCTCCTCCACTTCGGGGGAAAACTGCATTTTCCCATTTTTGCAGTTTGCGCTGTTTGCCACAAGGTCGGTGATCATTGTGGTGATGCGCCGGGATTTGGTATCTCCCAGCACCTGCACGGCATCCCGCGGCAAGGCGGCGGGGTTCAGCACACCGGCGGCCACGGCATCCTCAATATCATGGTTCAAAAAGGCAATGTGGTCCGCATAGCGCACGGTACAGCCTTCCATCGTGCGGGCCCAGGCGCCTTTGGTGTGGGTAATAATCCCGTTGCGCACCTCCCAGCAAAGGTTCAGGCCCTTGCCGTCCTTTTCCAGGTAGTCCACCACCCGCAGGCTTTGGCGGTAGTGGGTAAACCCGCCGGGGCACAGCCGGTTCAGTGCGCGCTCCCCCGCGTGGCCGTATGGGGTGTGGCCAAGATCATGCCCCAGGGCAATGGCTTCGGTCAGGTCCTCATTCAGCCGCAGGGCGCGGGCAATGGTCCGGGCAATCTGGCTGACTTCCAGCGTGTGGGTCAGCCGGGTGCGGTAGTGGTCGCCCTCCGGCGAAAGAAACACCTGTGTTTTCTGCTTCAACCGCCGGAAACTTTTACAGTGCAAAATTCTATCCCTGTCACGCTGGTAGCAGGTCCGCAGGTCATCTTCCGGTTCCGGGGTGCGGCGGCCACAGCTCTGCTCACTTAAAGCGGCATAGGGGCTTAAGGTCAGGCGTTCAATTGTCTGGGTCTCTTCCCGCACAGTCACGGCGCAGCCTCCTTTCCCCTATCCGGTTCCCGTTGGGCATATCATGCCCAAAAACGGCTCTCTATATTATAAATACGATAAAAAGCCGCCAAACACTTGTATGAAATGTAAAAATTTCATGGGAAATTCTGCTTTCTTGCCTGAAATGACTGCGCAGCATCAAAAAGCTGCGTAAAGTGGTTTGCTGATCGTCACTTCGGCACTGCCGCGGGTCAGCTCGCTCAGGTCATGGCACAGGGCTTCTTCGGTTCCAGCGGGCATGCGCCAGCGCAGGGTCACAGCGTCGGCATACTCCGGTTCCTGCAGTTTGGCCCCGGCGGCTGCGATCATCCGCTGGGCCTGTTCAAACTTGGGGTATGGCACGGTCACGGCGCAATCCGTCACCAGCCGCATGCTGACAATCTCCGCCTGCTGCAAGGCTCCGGATGCCGCCGCGGTGTAGGCCCGCACCAGCCCGCCGGTACCCAGCAGAACTCCGCCAAAGTACCGCGTAACCACCACGATCACATCCGAAAGCCCCGCATGGCCGATGGCTTCCAGCACGGGGGTACCGGCGGTTTTGGCGGGTTCGCCGTCATCACTGTAGCGGGTGCGGCCGCCCTCGCGCAGAACATAGGCATACACATTATGCCGCGCGGTGCGGTTGGCCGCTTTGATGCGGTTCAGGTGGGCAAGGGCAGCTTCCTCGGTATCGGCAAACGCGGCGGAAGCGATAAAGCGGGAGCGCTTTTCTTCATATTCAAAGGTGGAAATACCGCGAATCGTCTGATAGTCCGGCATAGGGGTTCTCCTTTGAGATGCAAGATGATGTATTTGAAAAAAATACCGCAGATGTTGCCATCTGCGGTATACAAAACCTTAATGCAATTACTTGCCAGCCTTGTTGGCGTAACGGCGCTTAAAGCGCTCAACACGTCCGCCGGTGTCAACCAGCTTCTGCTTGCCGGTGTAGAAGGGATGGCACTTGCTGCAAACTTCAACGCGGATCTCCGGCTTGGTATCGCGGGTATGGATCACGTTGCCGCATGCGCAGGTAATGGTGCAATCCACATAGTTGGGATGAATACCCTGCTTCATTTTCATTTCACCTCTTTCTCGATCATGACTAAAGGGAGCCATACTTGATATATGTGCTCATCACAATCTTCGAATTTCGGCTACCAGCAGACGCCATCCTGTGCGTGTGGAGCAGCCCTCTGAACGATTGCTAGAGTATTTTACCAGAGTTTTTGTGCTTTGTCAAGTAGTGTGCCTTATGTTTCTTTCGGTTTTCGGTTCTTTTTGGGCTCTGCCGCCCCCCTTATTCCACGGTAAAGGTCACGGGGCCGGTCAGCTTAAAGTCCTGCCAGTCGCTCAGCTGGGTGCTCATGCCTTGGGATACGCCGTCCCCGTCAAACACTTCCACTTCTTCGGATGCGGTGATGACGGCATCGCTGTTATACAGGCCAAAATAGTTAAAAGCCACCGTACTCATGGGCACCGTGTAGGTTTCGCCGTCTGCGATTACGGTGCATTCCACAAAGTCGCCGTCATTGAACTGCCCTGTCACGGCGGAAGTATCCGGCTGGGTATCCTGCACTTCCTGGGTGTAAAAGCTCAGCATGCCCCACATGGTGTTTTCCATCATGGAGACCAGCCACATATCATCATTGACATATACGGCCATGGTTGCGCCGCTGTCTTTGCTCAGCGATGCTTCATAGGTCACGCCCTGCAAATAATCTTTGTACTGCTGGTAAAAATCAGAATCCGGCTTTTCGGTGTACTGGGACGGCCCGGCAAACACTTTGCTGTATTCCGAGACAAAGGGGTTCCCGGCGTCCTTTTCCACCATGGTCTGCCTGCCGTATGCCGTGGGGTAATACCCCAGGTACTTGCTGCCATCGGTGCGCACGGCCCAGGTGCGGCCGCAGCCGCTTTCCGGGTTGGCCACGGCAACCGTGCTGCCTACGGTGCCTTTGCCGTCGCGGTACCAGTTCATGGTGCCGTCGGCATCAAACCAGGTGTACAGGCTGGCATCATAATACGGGGTATCCTGCCGCCCCTTTTGGGGGATGCCGTCCTCCGACATCAGCGGGTCATACTGCTGCATGTTCTGGCAGAACGCCTTGCCATCCCCCGGCTGCAGCTGGTACAGAGCGCTGTTCACATAGGCCAGCTCGTCCAGAGTAAAATCTGCGTAGTTGTGGGTGTTGCACCACACAGGGTCAGCATGTTCCGTGGCAGGGGCCGCGGTGGGTTCCGGTGTGGCGGTAGGCTCCGCCGTGGGAGCCGGGGTTGCGGTCGGTTCGGCGGTTGCTTCGGTTTGGGCGGTCGGCTCGGCACTTTCGGCTGCCGTGCTCTGGGCTGCACCGCAGCCAGCCAGGGATGCCAGCATAGCAGCGCTCAGCAGCAATGCCGGTACTTGAAAGGTACGTTTCATAGGGTGGTTTCCTCTCTCCTTTTGTTTTCCTATTGTCTTACTATCCCAGGGGTATCAATCCCGTGCGCGGTGCACAACCACCTGCGGGAACGGGATCTCAATGTGCTCGCGGTCAAACAGCAGTTTGAGCTGGCGGTTCAGCACGCGCTTCGCCTTAAAGATGTTCTGCTCCGCCACGGTTACCGAGAAATGCAACAGAATGCCGCTGTCCTGGAATTCCTCAATGCCGTTATAGCTGGGCACCGCTTCAAACACATCTTTGCATTCTTCATAAATTTCCGGCAGGGCCTTGGCCAGCACAGCCTCCACGCGTTCCAGGTTTTCATCATAGCTGATGGCAATGGTACACACCGCCTTGGATTCATTGCGGGAGCGGTTCTGGACGTTGCGGATATCGGAGTTATTCACGATTTTGCGGTTGCCGCCGGCATCCTCAATGGTGGTGGTACGCACACCGATATCAATCACTGTGCCGCGGAAATCCCCCAGCACCAGAATATCGCCGATTTTGTACTGCCCCTCAAACAGGATAAAGATACCGGTGATTACGTCTTCGATCAGGCTTTGTGCTGCAAAGCCTACAACAAGGGATACAATTCCTGCTGCGGCCAGGATGGTGGTGGTATCCACGCCCGCCGCTGTAAGCAGCCACAACACGGTAATAATAACCGCCGCATATTTGGCAATGCTGGCAATCATGGCGCTGGCGGTTGCAATGGCATCCGCCGCGCCGGGCTGATTCTGGGCTTTTTTCTGGTCGGCGCGCTTTTTCAGTGCGCCAAGCAGCAGCTCCACAATGGCGTACACCAGCCACACCATAGCCAGCCCGGAAATAAAACTGGAAATCTTGATTTTAACAAGATATTTGAACACAATGTACACCACAGCGCACACAACCGCCACCAGCGCCGCGCTGGGGGCCGCTTTCTTTTGCGGGGTTTGGGTTTCAGGGGTCATAATGGGTTACCTCTTTTCTTTTTTATTCAGGGCATTATTTGTCAGGTTGATATTTATCAAGCAAATAAAGTTTTTTCGGGGATTACCCGTTTTCCTCTTCAGCTAATTGGGCTGGGATGTGATATTCCGTCCAGGTGCGGCCGCTACCCACAAACTGGTAGTAGTAGCGGTCCTCGTAAACATCATCGTCTTCCAGGTAAGTAACGCGCAAGTAAATGGTGGTGCCTTCGGTTACTTTGTCTGCGGTTATTGTAAAGCCACTGTTTATGCCCCCCATTTCATTCCCATCGTTTAGCTCATCTCGGTCTATTATTTGAACATCATCCCAGACTGTATCGCTCGGCTCATCTATCCACACTAATTCGACATGGTCCCAATCTTCATTTCTTATTTCTTCTATTTCTTCTTCGTTCGCTCCTGCATCGATAGCTTCTTTAACCTTCTGCTCAATTCTGTTCTTGGTTGCTTCCTGCAATTCCTCAAAAGTCAGCTCGATACGGAAACGCGCTGATCCATTAGTTGTGCTCCACCAATGCTCATGAGACACCGTTTTGGGGCAAATCGGGATTTCCGGTCTTGCCACTGGGTCATATTCCGTGGTATCCCTATATGTCAATTCATATTTATCACCAACACGTTTACATTGCATATTCATAATGGCAACGCGTGCCGCATCCTGAAACCTTTTTCTCGGTTTCAGCTGCCCCGTTGCCGCAGCTGCCGTGGCCACCACAGCGGTGCTTAGCAGCAGGGTGCGCAGCATTCTTTCGCGCTGGGTATTCTTTTTGTTCTGGCGCTGGTCCACGGGGGTTGGAGTATAATGGCGGGGCTGCTCCTGCTGGATTTCCAGCCCAGGGGCCGCGTATTCCCGGCCGGGGTCCGCATTTTCCCGCACGTTTTGGGATTGATCTTCATATTCCTGCATAGTTTTCACCTCCTTGCCCTTTTGATTTTTCAAGGCTTTGTTATACCTGCTGCTTTGAGTTTATCCCTGCCAGCCGGTCCTTGTCAATACATTCCCGGATTGTTTGTTAAAATGTTTTATTGTTGATAGTGTTTCGCATATTTTGCTTTACGGGGTGCTTGCCGCGGGCAGGGTTTGATACAGGTGCCATCTTCAAAGTTTCGGCGGGGTCGGTGACCCCGCCCTACTGGTTTTTGCAGCGTCTGTTCACCGCCCGCCAGCTTTCTCCCCGGCGGGATGAGGGCATCCCGCCCTACCGGCCGTTTGCGGGTTTGCCGCACACCATAAAACACACTGTAGGGAACGGTCTTGACCGTTCCGGGGCTTTGCGGTAGATGACATGATGTGATTTGCCGCAAGGCCTGCCCGCATGATTGGCTCCCCTGGAGGGGAGCTGTCACCGCAGGTGACTGAGGGGTGGTTCCCCACGCAGAGCCTAATAATATCAAGGCCCGCAATACGGCGGCCAGGGGGGGCTGGCCACCCTACTGCGTAATTTGCCAGCAAAAGAGCAACGGGACGTCGAGGATGCCTTCCCCTACTGTGGGGCAAGGGGGCATCGCACATTTTTCATCTCCGCTCCGGCAAGGTTTCGGCGGGGTCAGGTGACCCCGCCCTACCGGGTGTTCGTTGGTTGACCACATACAAAAAGGGCCGTCTGCGTATTACAGCAGGCGGCCCAAAAGCGCTAAACTTATGGTATTACATTATGCCAGCAGCGGCTTAACAGCAGCGGCCAGTTCTTCTTTCTTGGCTTCGGCTTCGGCCAGGTCTTTGCCCTTGGTGGTAAAGTAGGTCTTGATCTTCGGCTCGGTGCCGGAGGGGCGCACCACAACGGTGCAGCCGGATGCCAGGGTGTAGATCAGTACGTTGGCAGCGGGCAGACCGGTCTCTTCAGGCTTTTTATAGTCCACAACCTTTACAACGGCGTCACCGCCAAAGTCCTTGGGCGGGTTCTCACGCAGGCCGGACATAATGCCCGCCATCTTGTCCATGCCGGACAGGCCCGGGAACTCAAAGCTGTCAACCTTGTTCAGGTAACGGCCATACTCGGCGTAAATGCGCTCCAGCTCTTCCTTGATGGAGCTGCCCTTTGCGCGGTAATAAGCAGCCATTTCGCAGATCAGCATGGAGCCGATGACGGCATCCTTATCGCGGACGTAAGGACCAGCCAGGTAGCCATAGCTTTCCTCAAAGCCAAAGATGAAGCGGTCAACCTGACCGGCAGCTTCCAGCTTGGCGATCTGATCGCCGATCCACTTAAAGCCGGTCAGCACATTGCGGCACTCAACACCGTAATGCTCGGCCACCTTGTCCGCCAGCGGGGTGGACACGATGGACTTGCACATGACGGGGTCTTTGGGCATGGTCCCCTGCTCAATGCGGCCCGCGCAGATGTAATCCAGCAGCAGAACGCCGACTTCGTTGCCGGAAAGCAGCTCATAGCTGCCATCCTTGCACTTAACGGCAATACCAACGCGGTCAGCATCAGGGTCAGTGGCCAGCATCAGGTCTGCACCAGACTTTTCGGCCAGTTCCAGGCCAAGGCGCAGGGCCTCGAAAATTTCGGGGTTGGGGTACGGGCAGGTGGGGAAATTGCCGTCCGGCTTCTCCTGTTCCGGCACAACGGTGATATCGGTAATGCCGATGTCGTGCAGAACATGGGTGACCGGAACCAGGCCGGAGCCGTTCAGCGGGCTGTAAACCAGCTTCAGGCCAGCGGTCTTGCAGATACCGGGACGGATGGAACGGGCTTCGATTGCTTCGTACAGGGCGTTGATGCAGTCATCGCCAACGTATTCGATGATTCCCTTTTCCAGCCCCTCGGCAAACGGCATGGTTTTGGCACCGGTCAGGATGTCGGTCTTCTGGATTTCGGCGTACACGATGTCAGCGGCCTCATCGGTCATCTGGCAGCCATCGGGGCCGTAAGCCTTATAGCCGTTGTACTTGGCCGGGTTGTGAGATGCCGTTACCATGATACCGGCGTTGCAGTTATAATAACGGGTAGCAAAGCTCAGTGCGGGAACTGGCATCAGGGCGCTGTAAATGCGCACCTTTACGCCGTTGGCGGCCAGAACTTCGGCAGCAGCCTTGGCAAACACATCGCTCTTGATGCGGCTGTCATAGCTGATGGCAACGGTCTGGGTGCCGCCCTGGGTCTTGACCCAGTTGGCAAGGCCCTGGGTAGCCTGGCGCACAACATACACGTTCATGCGGTTGGTACCGGCACCGATCACACCGCGCAGACCGGCAGTGCCGAACTTAAGGGCAACGGCAAAACGATCCTGAATGGCAGCGTCATCGTTCTGAATCGATTCCAGCTCCGGCTTCAGGTCGGGGTCATCCAGGTTGGCAGCAAGCCAACGGCTGTACATTTCTTTATACATTTTGGACACCATCACTTTCTTACCCTGTAAAAGTTTTGGGTAAATTTACTTGTTCAAATTAAATATATCAATTTTAGTTTGCGTTGTCAATCAAAAAACGCTGGAATTCCGGCTTTTTGCCAGGGCTTTGCCTGTTTTTTACCCTACAGCGTCAAGGCAGATTTTGGGCACAAAAAATATGCTTGCCGCCGCGGGCGGAACAGGATATACTGAAAATAATCAAAGTACGCAATTTGTTGAAAAAAAGGAGTTGGCTGCGCCATGTATGCACACGTTGTCAGCCTGGGGGTAACGGGGCTGGATGGCTACCCCGTTACCGTGGAAACCCACATCAGCGGCGGTCTGCCCAAATTTGCCATGGTGGGCCTGCCGGATTCCGCCGTGAAGGAAAGCAGTGAGCGGGTGCGCAGCGCCATCAAAAACCTGAACTGCCCCTGGCCCGCCAGCCATGTTACCGTCAACCTGGCCCCCGCCGATGTGCGCAAGACCGGCAGTTTGTATGACCTGCCGGTGTTCATCGGCATTTTGGCGGCGCAGCAGTACATCCCGCAGCCAGAGCCGCACCAGGCATTTTTGGGTGAGCTTGGGCTGGATGGCACACTGCGCCCCATTGCCGGTGCCCTGCCCATGGCCCTTGCCGCCCAAAAGGCGGGCGTGACCGAGCTGTTTGTTCCTGCCGAAAACGCCGCCGAAGCCGCCGTGGCCGAGCAGCTGACCGTTTACCCCGCCCGCAGCGCTGCGGATGTGATCCGCCACCTGGCGGGGCAGGCAAAGCTCAGCCCCGCCAGCCGCACAGGATACGATGCCGCCGGGCAGTGGCTTGGCCCCGATTTTGCGGATGTACGCGGCCAGGCGGAGGCCCGCCGGGCGCTGGAAGTTGCCGCCGCGGGCGGGCACAACCTGTTGATGGTGGGCCCGCCGGGCACCGGCAAAAGCATGCTGGCCAAGCGCCTGCCGGGCATCCTGCCGCCGCTCAGTTATGCGGAAGCGCTGGAGACCACCGCAATCTATTCCGTTGCCGGGCTGGTGCAGGCCGGGACGGGACTGCTGCAGCAGCGGCCGTTCCGCAGCCCCCACCACAGTGTCAGCGCCGCAGCCATTGCGGGCGGCGGCACAGTGCCCCGCCCCGGCGAGGTCAGCCTGGCCCACAACGGCGTACTGTTTTTGGACGAGCTGCCAGAGTTCAGCCGCGAAGCGCTGGAGGTGCTGCGCCAGCCAATCGAGGACGGGTGCATCTCCGTGAGCCGGGTACACGGCACCGCCACCTACCCCTGCCGTTTTATGCTGGTTGCCGCCATGAACCCCTGCAAGTGCGGGTATTATGGTTCCGGCGTGCGGGAATGCAGCTGCACGCCCAGTGCGATCGAGCGCTACCGGCAGCGGATTTCCGGCCCGCTGCTGGACCGCATTGACCTGCATGTGGAGGCCCGCCCCGTGGAGTACGACGCCCTTGCCGCCAAAACCGGCGGCGAGCCGAGCACCAATATCCGTGCGCGGGTGGCCGCGGTACGCGCCATGCAGGCCCAGCGCTACAAAGGCCTTGGCTTTACCTGCAACGCCCAGCTGCCCAGCGGCATGCTGCGCCGCTACTGCCCGCTTGCCCCCGCCGCTGAAAAGCTGCTGCGCGGTGCGTTTGAACGCATGGGCTACAGCGCCCGCGCCTATGACCGCATCCTGCGCGTTGCCCGCACCATTGCCGACATGAACGGTGTGGAACAGATCGGCGCCGCAGAGCTGATGGAAGCGCTGCAATACCGGAGAATGGACAGAGCCATTGGCAAATAAAGCCGGGACGGTTTTATTTGCCCAATGAATAAATAATAAAGAATAATTAAAAATGTTGGTGGACCGCGTTGCTGGCACAACGCTCAAAAATATTAGAGTTCTGTCAAATATAGAACACTAATATTTCTGAGCAGTGCGCAGCACTGCGGTCCACCTGCATTATTCTTTATTCTTTTTTCATTATTCTTTCTATTTCACCCGTTCCTTTTCGGAACGGGCGAAATAGAACATCCACTGCTGCAAAATTCCGGCGTTACCATAGGCTGGGAATGGGTTCTGCCCGGCGTAATGCTGGTCGATCACACGCTGGATCCACACATCCACGGGGGCACACTCCATACGGCCATAAGCAAACAGGGCTACGCAGTTGGCCACCTTGATGCCCACGCCGTGCTGCTGCATCAAAGCTTCCAGCAGCTGGGCATCGGGCAGGGCTTCCAGCGCGGCAAGGTCCAGCGTTCCCACTGCAACCGCCTGGGCGGCAGCCAGAACATACGGGGCGCGGTAGCCCAGCGCGCAGTCCCGCAATGCCTGCTCCCCTGCCGCGGCGAGCGCCTGCGCCGTTGGGAACGCATACAGCACTTTCCCGCCCGGCTGCAACAGCGGCGCACCGTACCGGGTACACAGCGTTTCCACGCAAGCCTGAATGGCCGGGATATTTTTGCGCTGGCTGATGATAAAGGTAACCAGCATCTCCCAGGCGTCCTGGCGCAGAATGCGGATGCCCGCCCCGGCCCGGGCCGCTGCGCAAAGGTAGGCATCCTGTTTGGGCACCGCGGCACGGATGGCCGCATAATTGCGGTTCAAATCAAAATAGCGGTGCCAGAAGCCCTGCCATTCTTCCGGGGTACAGCTAGCTGTATACGTATCACCGCTGCCGGGCTGCAGGTACAAAAGCTTATCCCCGGCCAAAAACCGCCAGCCCTGCGGCGTTTGCGCAATGCGGAACGCCTGGCCGCTGGCGGCTATTTTTTGCAGATCGAAATCACCCGGTATCGTTACGGTCATGGCTCGCGCAGCACCTCCAGCATGCGGCGGGCGCTGCCTTCCCACGAGTATTTTTGCAGTACGGCGGCGGCATCCCGGCCAGGGGTTACATGGTCCACACTGCCGTGGTTGGTGGAAAGGTCAATGTAATCAGCGTGGGAGCCGTAAATTTCCCGCATGCAGGGGGTATTGCTCACCATCACGCGTGGAGCACCGCAGGCAATGGCTTCCAGCGGGGGGATGCCGAACCCCTCATACAGCGTGGGGAACAAAAACGCCTTGCAGTTTTCCATCAGGCTTTTGGCTTCGCCGTCCGTCACATAGCCAAGGTACATCACGTTGTTCAGGTGGTCCAACCCCAGGGCAGCGGCCTCTTTGGCAAGGCTGCCGCCGCCCGCAATTGCAAACATAACCTGGGGTTTGCTCTGCGCAGCGCGCAGCACCCAGGGAAAGTTCTTATTTTTAAGTAGGTTGGACATTGAGAAATAATACTCGCCCTTTTTCAGTTGCGGCCACTTGCTGTACTCACCAAACAGCATGGGGTCAGGGCGCACGCGCTGCATATGCTGCCAGGCGTTATACACCACGGTGATCTTTTCGGGGTTCACATGGTAATATTTCACGATCTCGCTTTTGGAAAATTCCGAGACCGTCACGATTTTTCTGGCCTTTTTGGCAATGGCCGCATATTGCATGCAGTGCCAGACAGCGCTGGTGCGGCCGCGCAGGTCGGTATAAAAATCCGGGCGTGCTTTATAGCACACATCATGCACCACGGCAATGCCCTCGTTCCCACGGTGGAACATGGGAATAACGTTGCACATGCCCAGCCAGCAGCGCCCGCTTTGGGCCAGATATCGGCCATACACCCGCTGCCAGCCCAAAATGCCGCTGGACTGCGGCAGGGTGACCACCTTGATATTGCGGTATTCGGGAACGATGCAATCCGGCGGAACCGCCACTTCCAGCTCGCTGGGTTCCAGCATGGGGTCCATGGCAGCGAGTATTTCCCGCGCATAGCGCTGGATGCCGGAAAGCTGCTGCACAAAAAACGAACCGTCTACTGTATACTTGGGCATTTTCATTCTCCTTATAAACGGCACCGCGTTACTGCGTCAGGATGCCGTATTGGTATTTGCACTGCAAAATGCGCTGCACGCTTTCGTCCAGTCTCTGCTGGGGGATGGTACCATCCTGCACAGCTTCCAGCACGGCGGTATAGGCATCGGCAAGGCCGTTGGGCATCAGCAGCAGGTCTGCACCGGCCTGCAGCGCCTTGACCGCCGCCTGGCCGGGGGTATACACATCGGTAATGGCCTGCATCGCCAGCGAATCTGTCACGATCAAGCCCTGATAGCCCAGCTCCCCGCGCAAAAGATCGGTCAGCATGACGCTGGAAAGGGAGGCCGGGGTATCGTCCCCTGTTACCTGCGGCACGGTAATGTGGGCCGCCATAATCAGCGGAGCATTGTTCACATTTTGGGCAAAGGGCACCAGCTCACAGCTGCGCAGGTCATCCAGCGTTTTGTTCAGCGTTACGGTGCCAACGTGGGTATCCTCGCTGGTATCGCCATGGCCGGGGAAATGCTTGAGGGTGCAGGCAATGCCCGCATCGGCAAACCCGGCGCACGCCCCGCCCACAAGGTCGGCGGCGGTCTGCGGTTCACTGCTGAACGCGCGGGTACCGATGACCGGGTTATCGGGGTTGGTGTTCACATCGGCCACAGGGGCAAAATCCAGGTTAAAGCCGTATTCTTTTAAGTAGCCGCCAATGGTGCGGCCCATGGCGCGGGCATCTTCCGGGTTACCGGATGTTCCCACCGCCGCAGCGCTTTCGTATTGGGGCAGGTCAAACGCGGCATTGTTGGCAAGGCGCGCCACCAGGCCGCCCTCCTCATCAATGGCAGTAAAGAGCGGCGTATCGCTCGCCTGCTGCAAATCGTCCAGAAATTGGGTGATCTGCTGTGGGCTTTCCAGATTTTTGCCAAAGATCACCACGCCGCCCACCGGGTACTCCGCCAAAGTCTGGCGCATGGCATCCGTCAGTTCGGTCACGCCGTCCGCCTTGGCATCGTTGATCTGGTCCTGCGTCTGGCTCAAGTCCAGGGAATCGGGTCGAACAAGAAAGAGCTGCCCCACCTTTTGTTCCAGCGTCATCTCCTCCAGCAGCTGCTGCACGGGGTCCGGCTCCGGGGTGGGCTGTTCCGTGAGTGCTGCCTGCGTGGTTTGGGCCTGCTGTGTTGGTGCTTCGGTCGGCTGGGCCGCCTTATTGGGGAGTACATCTTTTGGGGCAGCAGAACAGGCGCACAAGGCTGCCGCCAAAACGGTTGACACAAATGCCGCGAATCTTTTTTTCATGCTTACCGCCCCCTGTTGTTTGTCTAGGGTGTATCCTCTAATAAGATAAACGAAGAAGTCATCCAAATTGTTACATAAAAAGGCATTTTTCCTATCCATATTTTCACAGGGAAATATCTTTGCCTTAGGTTGGCTGGCGCACAATGTGCGCCCCTGCGGTCACTATAGGGAAATGCCATTTTCCCCGCACAACGCGCCCTGCTGCATATGCTGGCCTTGCGGCGTGTTTTATTGTATTTTAATTATACCATGCCTCGCGGCAGAATGGAACGGAATTTACAGGAATCAAGTGGTAAAATCCGCATTACTCTGCAAAAAGCCCCCGGCACAGTGGTTTGGAACCGTACCGGGGGCTTTGCATTGGTTCAGGCTTTGCTGCCGGACCGATTATTCATCATCAACGGTATTGTCATTGCCAACCGGGTCTTCGGCGGCAACATCGGCGGTTTCGGGGGTGGCTTCCTCCTCGGCTTCCAGCGCTGCCTTGTCATAGGCAAAGGCGTTCAGGGCGTCAGTGCTCACTTCATACACAACGCCTGCTGCGCCGGAGCTGCGCAGGTAGCACAGGGTATCGTCCTCGGCGTCGTTGCCGCCAAAGCTGCACTGGATGCTGGTGCCGTCCGATGCGATCAGGGTAACGATGGCATTGGGGGTATCCAGACCATACACGGCATCGGCCTGCGGTTCGGTCACGCTCCACTTGGTTTTCAGATCGCAGATGGTGCTCGCCATCTTTTTGACGATATCCTGATTCAGGTTATACTCCGCATCATCCGTCAGCGTCCAGGTGCCGTCATTCTGGGCAAAGCTCAGGGTTCCGCCGTTGGCGGTCTGCACCACCATCTTGGTCACATCGTCTACATCTATGTCCGTAATGCTCTGGGCGGCGTACAGCTGTTTTGCGGTTTTGCAGATGCCGCTCAGGGCCGAACTGTCCAGCGTATACACCGGGCCGTCTGCGCTCAGGCGGGCATACCAGTTGTTTGTGATGGAGTTCTTGCTGCCAACGGTCAGCGTCCATTCGGTATCTGCCGTTTTCAGGCTCAGCTCATAGGTCGGGGTATCAAAGCCCATGCTGGCAACGTCGGCATCATCGCCCAGTTCGCGCAGCGCGGTCAGGGCGGTCACGCTGTCGGCAACGCCTTGGGCCTTACTCTGGTCAAGGGGCAGCGCGGGGTCAGAATCCAGCGTCCAGGTATCGTCCGTTTTGGTCAGGGCGGATTCCAACGTTGCGCCATCGCTGGCGTCTTTGTAGGCGATCGCGGTCACACTGTCAGCATCCAGGCTGCACAACGCAATGCTGGTATTCTCTTCCTCGGTGTCTGCATGGTTTAGCACGCCAAGGGCAACGCCCAGCACAACCACCACGGGAACCAGCACAAAAAGGGGCAACATTTTCTTTGTGTTCATTGGCTGTTATCTCCTAAGGTTTCTGCGGCACTGGAAATATCAACGGCGGCGGCGCACCAAAGTGATGGCGATACCGGCCACGATAAAGGCCAGCGGCACCACAATGGTAAACAGCAGGCCAAGCAGCATGGTGGCCTTGGCAGGTACCGTCAGGGTTTCGGCGCTCATGCTCTTGCTGTCAATCACCACACCGTTTTCTTCGCCGGTCATCCAGTTCACGGCGCTGGTCAACAGCTGAGCATTGCCGCCGGAAACCGCGCTGTTCATCTGGCTGTTCAGCATGTTGGGGCAGTTCACCCACACCACCTTGGCGCCGGTAGTGCTGTTGCTGGCGGCAACGGCAATGTTAAAGGGGCCGTTGGGGTCATTTGCCCCCTGCTCGGCGGTGGTAGCCTCGGCGTAATCCTGCATGGAGTATGCCGTGCTGCTGGTGCTCAGCAGGGTGGTCAGGGTCAGGTCATCGGTACTGTCGCCTTTCACAATGCCCTGTGCCACGGGGGTAAAAACATACATGCCGTCAGTTATACCCGCGGTGATATCGTTGGAGCTCAGGCTCGGCAGCAGGTAGGTCTGCGGGTAGCGGTAAGCGTAATAGTTGCTGTCATTTTCAATCACAAGGCCTTCCTGGCGGGTCATGCCGTATTCTGCCAGCAGGGCATCCAAATTGGGGGTATCCACTGTCAGATCAGTGGTCACAAACAGGTTGCCGCCGTTTTCCAGATAGGTCTTGATAGCAGCGGCATCCAGGGTCGAAAGGTCCGCCTGCGGATCGTTGATCAGCAGGGCAGCGGCATCTTCGGGCACCGTATCGGTGGTCAGCAGGTTCAGGTCCTGCACGGTAACGCCGGAATTATCCAGCGTTTCGGTAAAATCGCTTTCCAGGCTGGATTCGCCGTGGCCGGTCAGCTGGTACAGCACATAGCTGTTCTCCCGCGTGACCTTGGCAATGCCGGAGGACAGCGCGTTCTCAGCGGAGAAGCTCATTGTGTAACTGCCGGTGGTATAATAGCTGGAATAATCCGCCGTATACATATCATTGTAATCCACCACGGTGTGGTTATCCCCGCATACAAGGATCACGCTGGAGGAGCTTGCGTCCTGCGCGTCATACTGCTGGGCAAAGGTGGGGTACAGTGCGGGGTCGCGCTGCTGCCAGGTAAAATGGCTGCTTTCGCCCGCATAGCGGTCCAAAATGCGCGTAATGTTGGAATCCTCGTTGCCGGTTTCCGCCAGGTAATAGGCGGTCACATCGGTGTTCAGTTCCTGCAGCATGGTTTTGGTGGTATCGCTCAGGGTGAACATTTTGCCGGTGGAAATATCAAACTGGGTAAACTTGGTGGGCACCGCGCCCACCACAAGGTTGAGCAGAATTACCAGCACCAGCACCACAACAGCCAGCACGCTGGCGTAAGCACCGCTGCGCAGGCTGCGGCGGCGCGCTGCCTGCTGTGCCTGGTTAGGGGCAGGGGCATTGGCCGCGTTCTTTTTCTTAAAGTTCATCGTCGGAACCCTCCCCTCTTTAATTCCAGCGGCGGCGTTCCAGTGCCTGACCCGTCAGGAAGAGGAACAGCCCCGCCACCGATAGATAATACACAATGCCGGTCACGCTGAACATGCCGCCCACAAAATCCGTAAACGGCTGGAACAGTGCCAGCGCGCCAAGCACGCTGTTAAATCCAGTCAGCAGCCAGGCCGGACGCAGCTTAAACAGCAGCACCAGCACCACGGCACCGCCGCAGAACACCGCGCTGCCCGCCGTGACATTTTTGCAGGCCAGACCAACCAGCAGAGCCACAACCGCCAGCACCACGCAGAACACGATGAATGCCAGCGTGTTGCCGCTGGTGAACAGGCTCTTGATGCCGTTCATCAGGTAGCAGAGCAGCAGTGTGCCAAAGGTTGCCAGGTACGCAATGATCTGATTTTCCGTCAGGGCCGAAACAAAGGTACCGATGGCGATGCAGGCAGCGCCCATCAAAAAGTAGGCCAGCCAGGTGGCGTAAGCGCTGGTAAGGGAGATGGTGCCAAAGGCCGTGAGCACCAGCGGCATGATGGCCGCTGCCGCCATGGGCACGGCAAACACCGCCAGCTGGGCAAAGTACTTACCCATCACGATAGAAGGGATGCCCACCGGGCTGGTGAGCAGCAGCTGGTCGGTTTTATTGCGGCGCTCATCCGCAAAGCTGCGCATGGTCAGCGCCGGCAGCAAAAACAGCATGACCAGCGTGGTAGAATACAAAACGGTTGAAAAATCCGACGTACCATACACCAGGCAGTTGGCGGAGTAATATAACCCGATAAACGCCAGCATAACACCAATGACAACATAGCCGACCAGGCTGGTGAAATAGCTGCGCAGTTCCCGCTTAAAAATGGCAAACATGGCTCACTCTTCCTCCTTTTGGTCGTTTTCGGCTTCCGGTTGTTCCGGGGTCGTTTCAGCCGGTTCCGCTGGGGCCTGCTGTTCGGCAGGCTCAGCAGACTGTTCCGGCTGTGCGGCAGCCGCTTCCGGGGCCGGTTCTTCGGTTTCTTCCGGCTGGGCTTCCTCCGGTGCAGTCTCGGTGATCTGCAGGAAGATATCCTCCAAACTCATCGTATCGCTTGTCAGGGACACAACCGGGCAGCCAGCTTCGGCCAGCGCCTTGGAAAGCGCTGCGCGCAGGTCCGCACCGGCGGTGCTGGTGGCGGTAAAGCTCACTTCGTCGCCCTTTTCTGCGGTCACGCGCAGGTCGGTCAGGCCCTCCACCTTGGCGGCAGCGGCCAGGATCTGCTCCTTGGTGCCAAGTGCCGTGGCGGCGATCATGCCGCGGGCAGCCAGTTGGGCGGCCAGCTCTTCCGGCGTGCCCTGGGCGGCCACTTTACCGTGCGCAATAATCAGCACGCGGTCACAGATCGTCTGCACTTCGCTCAAAATATGGCTGGAAAGGATGACGGTGTGGGTCTCGCCCAAATCGTGGATCAGGTTGCGGATCTCGATCATCTGGGCGGGGTCCAGGCCAACGGTGGGTTCGTCCAGGATGATCACCTTGGGGCTGCCCAGCAGCGCGGCGGCAATGCCAACGCGCTGGCGGTAACCTTTGGACAGGTTGCGGATCAGCCGCTTTTCCATTTCCTGCAATCCGGCGCGCTGCACGGCGTGCTCTACATCCTGCACGCGGTCCGCTTTTTTCTTTTTGCCTTTCAGCTCGCTGACAAACATCAGGTATTCCTGCACGGTCATATCGGTATACAGCGGCGGAATTTCCGGCAGGTAGCCGATGCAGGCTTTGGCCTCCTTGGGCTCTTCCTGAATATCATGGCCGTCAATGGCAACGGTGCCGCCCGTGGGCGCAAGATACCCGGTGATCATGTTCATTGTGGTGGATTTGCCGGCGCCGTTTGGCCCCAGCAGGCCGTAAATACAGCCGTCCTGCACAGTGAAGCTGATATCATCGACCGCGGTGTGTTTTCCGTAACGCTTGGTCAAATGCTTGACTTCGATCAATGGATGCACTCCCCTTTTCTTGGGGGCTGCCCGCCGCAGGGCAGGCGTACCCCTGAACTATCCAGAAGTATACTGCCTATTTGTGAAAATTGTGCGTCGTTTTTTTGCCAGGATGTGAAAATTGTGTGCACATGCAAAAGCACCCCTGCGCGGCGGCAGGGGTGCCAAATCAGCTTATTCTTTTGCTGCTTCGTTTGTTTTGTGGGGGGGCAGCTTTAGGCAACACCGCACAATTCCCGCCTTGCGGCTTAAGCACCGCTCCGGCAGC
>ERZ1673699.931-NODE-931-length-26602-cov-8.631069_pt1 | contig 26602 bp, 28 predicted proteins | sample MGYA00580229_ERZ1673699 | MGnify/ENA primary metagenome ERZ1673699 (study PRJEB41218, sample SAMN15661785) | gut metagenome | host: Homo sapiens | place: Canada: London | collected 2015-08-20/2019-03-30 | study: EMG produced TPA metagenomics assembly of... | reverse complement strand
CCTGCACAGCCCCTGAGCCGCTCGTTATTTCAGTTTCATCTCTTTGAGCAGGTAGCCCGCACCGCCGATGCGATCCACGACGAACAGCACGTAGCGGATGTCCACGGCGATGTTGCGGCAGATCGTGGGGTCGAACGCCACGTCGCTCATCGTCGAACGCCACGTGCGGTCGAAGTTGATGCCGATGAGTTCGCCCGAGGCATTCAGCACCGGTGATCCGGAGTTGCCGCCCGTGGTGTGGTTCGTGGCCAGGAAGCACACCGGCACGGTCTTGCGCCCGTCGATCGTCGCCGCCCAGCGGCCGTACTCCTTCGAGGCGTAGCGATCGCGCAGCGCCTGCGGGATGTCGTAGTCGTAAATCTCGGGGTTGTCCTTGGCGATGATGCCGTCGAGCGTCGTCTGCGGCTTGTGGTACTCGCCGTCGGCATATTCATACCCGGCCACCGTGCCGTAGGCCACGCGGAGCGTGAGGTTGGCGTCGGGGTAGAAAGCCCGTTCGGCATCCCATTCGCGCAGCCCTTTGATATAGGTGGTGTAGAGCTCGTTGAGCCGCTTGCTGTTGAGATTGCGCAGCGACTTGGTGCCCGCGAGCCACGTGATGTGGTCGAGCATGCGTTTTGTCCCCGAGCGCAGGGCGGTTGCCGCCGTGGTGTCGCCCTCGTTCCATATCTGCGTGAAGATTTGTTCGGCAAATGCCTCGGGCGAGCCGTACCGGGCCACGCCGTCGAGGAATTCCGGAATCTGGAACTGCGCCGGACAGCGGCGGGCGTATTCCCCGAACTGCAGGCTGTAAAGGGCGCGTTCGGTGCCCTCGCGGCGGGCGAAGACCGCCTCGGCGCGCTCCTTGGCGGAGTATCGCGCAGGCAGGGCGTTGAGCGTCTCGAGCGTGATCTCACGGGCGAAATAGGGGTCTGCGATGCGGACGTATTCGGCTTTGAGCTGTGCCACGACGTCGCGGTATCGGGGTTTGTCCTGCGCCCAGGCGTCGAATGCCTCCTCATAGGCGCGTTTCGAAGCCACGGTGCCGCGGCGTTCGATGCCCAGCACTTCGCCCTGCCATTTCTTCCAGGCGTTGGCGATCGAGGCATGCCGGGCGGCGTAGAAGATGCGCAGCGCGGGGTCGGATTCCTGCGCCTTGGAGATGATGTCGAGGCGGCCCGTGCGGACGGCGATCTTCGCCGGGTCGGAATGCTCGGCGATGTAGGCCACGGCATCCGAGAGGATGTACTCCTGCGTGTTGCCCGGGAAACCGTAGATCATCGTGAAATCACCCTCTTTCACACCTTTCGTCGAGATGGCGAAATGCTTCTTGGGACGGTAGGGGACGTTTTGGGGCGAGTAGGCCGCGGGCTTGTTGTCCTTCGAGGCATAGACGCGGAACATCGAGAAGTCGCCCGTGTGGCGGGGCCATATCCAGTTGTCGGTGTCGCCGCCGAACTTGCCGATCGACGAGGGCGGCGCGGCCACCAGGCGTACGTCGTCGAACTGCTCGTAGACGAACAGGAATTGCTGGTTGCCGTAATACATCTGCTCGACGGCGGCCTTGTAGCCCGGACCTTCGGCTTCGGCCTTTTTGACGATCTCCTCGGCGGTTTCGCCTGCGGCGATGCGGTCGGTCACCTCCTCCATCCGGACGAGGAAGCGGACCCAGAGTTTTTCGTTGGGCAGCTCCTCGGCGCGCGATAGGGCCCAGAATCCGTCGGTGAGGTAGTCGTGCTCGACGGTCGAGTGCCGTTGGATGGCGTCGTAGCCGCAGTGGTGGTTGGTCAGCAGCAGTCCCTCGGGCGAGATCAGTTCGCCCGTGCAGCCGCCGTTGAACAGCACCACGGCGTCCTTCATCGAGGCCTGGTTGACGGAATAGATGTCTTCGGCGGTGAGCCGGAATCCCTTGGCGCGCATGTCGTCGATGCGCGAGGAGATCAGGCTCGGGAGCCACATGCCCTCGTCGGCCAGCGCAGGCAGAATAAAGAGGGCTGTCAGCAGGGTCAGCAGGGTTCGTTTCATCAATCTAAAAATTTATCCAATTCTACATATACTTTCTGGATGGGAAGGCCCATGACGTTGTAGAACGAGCCTTCGATGCGTTCGATGGCGGCATAGCCGATCCACTCCTGGATGCCGTAGGAACCCGCCTTGTCGAACGGACGGTAGGTGTCGACGTAGTGTTCGACCTCCTCGGCGGAGAGCGTGCGGAACCATACGCTGGTCCGCGCCTCGAAGCTGTGCATCCGCTCCGCCGTGCGCAGCGTGACGCCCGAGACCACCGTGTGACGACGTCCCGAAAGCCGACCCAACATCCCGACGGCATCTTCGCGTCCGTGGGGTTTGCCGAGGACCTCGCCGTCGAGCACCACCACCGTATCGGCGGTCAGCAGGATCACGTCCGGTGCGAGCGGTCCGGGATAGGCCCGGCTTTTGAGCTGTGAGAGGTACAGCGGCACCTCCTCGGCCGGAAGGTCGGCGGGATAGACCTCCTCGCAGTCGTATTTCGGGGCAGGTTCGTAGGGAAGCCCGCAGCCGGTCATCAGTTCCCGCCTCCGGGGCGACTGCGACGCCAGCAGCAGGCGGTAGGGTTTGAGTTTGTCGTTGAGCAGCATGTTATCGTATGTCGAAATTCAAAAGTTCGCGTCCTTCGAGCGCCGCGCACAGGTTGTCGCCGGGCTTCACGGGACCCACGCCTGCGGGCGTTCCCGTGTAGAGCAGGTCGCCCATGCGCAGTGTCACGTACCGCGACACCGAGGCGATGATCCGGTCCACCGTGAAGAGCATCTCCGACGTGTCGCCCGTCTGGCGGCGCTCCTCGTTCACGTCGAGCGTGAAATGCAGCCGTTGCACGTCGCCGCCCAGTTCCGCGAGCGGGACGAATGCCGGCGAGATCGCCGCCGAACGGTCGAAAGCCTTGCAGCTCTCCCACGGAAGCCCCTCGGCAATGGCCCGTCGCTGGAGATCGCGGGCCGTGAAGTCGATGCCCAGCCCCACCTCGTCGTAATAACGGTGTGCGAACCGCTCCGGGATGGCTTTGCCGACGCGGTTGATCCGCACGACCAGTTCGCATTCGTAATGCACCTCCTGCGAGAACGACGGAACATAGAACGGGTCGTTGTTTCGGAGCAGCGCCGTGTCGGGTTTCATGAAGAACATCGGTTCTTCGGGGAGTTTCCCGCTGTCGTTCAACTGTTCGTGCAGTTCCGCCGCATGTTCGGCGTAGTTGCGGCCTATGCAGATGATTTTCATTTTTTCGTCGTTTTGTTTTTACGAAAATACCATACCCATCCGACGAGCAGGATGGGGAGCGGGGAGCAGAGGACGACCGCATAAGCGGTTTCGTGCCGCATCGCCGTCAGGGCAAGCAGCGAAACGACGGCGCACAGATAAAGCAGACATGCGGAAAAACGCCCTAACGCCTCCAGGTCAGTCGATTCCCTCCATCTCTTCGGCAGCAGGTCATAGCCCGACAGTATTTTCGGGTTGCTGGCGGCAACTTTTCCGGCCAGCAAGAAACAGATTGCCTGTATGATCGGGGGAGTCCACATTTTTTAATTTTTCATTTTTTGAATCGTTTCAGAAATTTCCGGTCATATTTCCATGAAGTCCAACCGGCGGCGAAGAACAGCAGCATGATCGGGATCACTATGCTGGCTCCGAAAATCCGATGGCTCCAGTTCTCCGGTATGCCGGGAATCGCGGTGAGCGCGCCGGCGAGTGAAATGTATCCCGCTGCCGTGAGGAACCGGGCGGCGCATCGGCCCGCCGCCTGAATGTCCACATATTTCTTCCGCTCGGCGGACATGGTGTTGTAGCCCGACATCGTTTCGGGATAGCGTGCGACCAATCGCCCGATCGCACTGTAAATAACAGCCATCAATACCGCCGGAATCCAACATCCCTCCATAATTACGAATTATGAATTATGAATTGTGAATTGAGCTCCTCGACCATCCGTGCCGCGAATCGGTCGCTGGCGCCGGGACCGCCGATCACGGTGCGCAGTTCGTCGAAATCGGCGCGCATCTTTTCGCGTTTCGCACCCCCTGCGACGATTGCCCGCAACTCCTGCTCGGCCCGCTCGACCGAGAGGTCCGACTGGATGAGCTCGGCCACGGCTTCGCGCCCGAGGTTGAGGTTCACCAGCGACACCCACGGCACCTTCAGCACATAGGGGCGCAGCCACACCTGCCACCACACCGTGCGGTAGACGACCGCCTCGGGAATCCCCAGTAGGGCCGTTTCGAGCGTCGCCGTGCCCGATGTCACCACGGCCGCTTCGGCCGCCGCCAACGTTTCGTAGGTCTGGTCGCAGACATAGCGGATGTCGCTGCCGGCCATATACTGCTCGTAAAGCGCGCGGTCGATCCACGCGACGCCCGCCACCACGAACTGGTGCCCGGGGAACCGTTTCGACAGCAGGGCCATCAGCGGCAGGTTCGCGCGGATCTCGCCCCGGCGGCTGCCGGCCAGCAGGGCAATGATCGGCCGTTCGTCCAGCCCGTTCCGGCGGCGGAATTCGTCGGGCGTCGGGAGCGATGCGCGGCGGGCTTCGATGGCGTCGACCAGCGGGTTGCCCTCGAAAACAGGCTCGATGCCGTGCTTCGGGAAATAGGTGCGCTCGAAGGGGAAGATGATGAACAGCCGGTCGACATATTTGCGGATCGCCTTCACCCGCCATTCGCGCCACGCCCAGACCTTCGGGGCGATGTAGTAGAAGGTGCGGATGCCGTGTTCTTTAGCCCAGCGGGCCATTTTCATATTGAAGCCGGGGTAGTCCACCAGGATCAGCACGTCGGGGGCGAACTCCGCCACGTCGGCCTGACACTCCCGCATCTGCCGCCGGATGGTCCCGAGGTTTTTCACGACCTGCACGATTCCGAAAAACGAGGTTTCGTTGTAGTGCTTCCGCAGGTTCTCCCGGCCTCCTGCGGCCGCCATAAGGTCCCCGCCCCAGAACCGGAATTCTGCCCCGGGGTCGGCTTTCAGCAGCCCTTTTATCAGGTTTGCGCCGTGCAGGTCGCCCGAGGGCTCTCCGGCAATCAAATAGTAACGCATGGCTTTATTCGTTTAAAAGGTCGGGTCGCAGGCGCTTCGTGCGTTCGTAGGCCTGTTCGTCCTGCCATTTTGCGATTTCGGCGAAATTCCCCGACAACAGCACGTCGGGAACCCGCCAGCCGCGGAACTCCGCGGGCCGCGTGTAGACCGGGGGCGCCAGCAGGTTGTCCTGGAACGAGTCCGTGAGGGCCGACGCCTCGTCGCCGATGGCCCCGGGGATGATCCTCACGACCGAGTCGGCGATGATGCAGGCCGCCAGCTCGCCGCCCGTCAGCACGTAGTCGCCGATCGAGATTTCGCGCGTGACGAGGTGTTCGCGGATGCGGTGGTCGATGCCCTTGTAGTGGCCGCAGAGGATGATGATGTTGTCGAGCGTCGAGAGCCGGTTGGCTTCGTGCTGGTCGTAGCGGACGCCGTCGGGCGAGGTGTAGATGATCTCGTCGTAGTGCCGCTCGGACTGGAGTTTCTCGACCAGTTCGAAGACCGGTTCGCACTTGAGGACCATGCCCGCTTCGCCGCCGAAGGGGTAGTCGTCGGTGGTCTTGCGGCGGTCGTGGGCGTAGTCGTGGAGGTTATGGACGACGATCTGGACCAGCCCCTTCTCCTGCGCGCGGTGCAGGATGGATTCGTTGAGCGGGGAGGTCAGCAGTTCGGGGACGACTGTCAGGATGTCGATGCGCATGTTTCTGAATTGAAAAATTGAAATTACTGCGGGCGGAAGATGATGTCCTTGGTGCTTGCGGCCGTCAGGGGGATCTCCCGTCCGCGTTCGAGGGTGAAGGCCTTGTAGCCCAGCGCCGTGAAGAGTTCGACGATGCGGGGGCGGTTGCCGCCGCCCGTCTCGACGAGCACCGTGGGGCGGAAGCGTTCGAGCAGCGGGCGCAGTTCGGTCAGCACCACCACTTCGTAGCCTTCGATGTCGCATTTGACGAAGTCGAGGCGTTCGAGTCCGGCGAAGAGTTCGCTGCCCCGGCGCATCTGGGCCGAGAACTGCGCGGCGGCGGCCGCGCCGCTGTCGTTGACGAAGTTCTGTCCCGTGCCGAAGTAGCCCGTTTCGCGCGCCGAGTCGTTGGCCATCGTGATCGGTTTGTTCTCGGTGCCCAGCGCGTAGGGGAGTATCTCGACGTTGCGGCAGCGGCACAGGTTGCGGCGCAGGACGGCGAGGATCGGGGGAACCGGCTCCACGGCATAGACCCTGCCCGCCGGGCCGGTCAGCCGGGAGAGCGTGCGGGCGTAGTAGCCGAGGTTGGCGCCGATGTCGACGGCCGTGTCGCCCGCGCGGACGAGCTGCGGCAGGTGGTAGACGTATTCGGTGGCGGGGGCGTAACGCCCGATGCCGAGCCGCTGCCAGAGGAAGAACAGGCGGCTCACGGCGCGCAGGTAGCCTTCGAGCGGCAGGGTTCGGTAGAGGATTTTATGGATCAGTGTCTTCACGTTTCCGGTGGTTTGCGGAGCGGATTTTCCCGGACGGCATCCGCTGCGGTATCGAGGCGGGGCCTCAGTTCTTGTAGTTCACTTCTTGGTTGAGGACCTCGACGACGAAGGGGTTGTAGAGCATTTCGTGGCCGATGGTCGATTCGGGGCCGTGGCCGGGGTAGACGCGGACCTCTTCGCCCAGCGGGATCAGGGAGTCGAGGATCGAGCGCATGATCCACGAATAGTCGCCGCCCGGCAGGTCGGTGCGGCCGATCGACTCGCGGAAGAGCGTGTCGCCCGTGAAGAGCGATTTGGATTCGGGGTCGAACAGCGCCACATGGCCGGGGGTGTGGCCGGGGGTGTGGATCACGCGCAGGACGGTGTGGCCGAAGCGGATTTCGGGCGTCGTGTCGAGGTCGATGTCCGCCGGGGGCATCTCGCCGACCGCAACGCCGAAGATGCTGCCGCTGGTCGAGGCGTTGTCCAGCAGGAACTGGTCCTTGGACGAGAGCGCGAAGGGGATGCCGTAGCGTTTCTTGAGGTGCGCGACGCCCAGCGTATGGTCGAAATGGCCGTGGGTGTTGACCGCCAGAACGGGTTTGAGTCCGTGCTGGGCGATGAAGTTGTCGAGTGCGGCGTCTTCGCGCGGGTTGCTGTTGCCGGCGTCGATGACGACGGCTTCGGAGGTGTCGTCCCAGACGACGTAGGTGTTTTCCTGTATCGGGTTGAATTGCAGGCAGGCTATTTTCATATAAGGCAATGTTTACTCAGGCAAAGATAAGGATAAAATACAAGAATCGGGCTATGTGTGCGGCGATTCTGTCCGGCGGTTTCCGGCTTACAGTTCCGCGACGGTCCGGGCCGGAAGTCCGGTGCATTCGGCGATGACGCTTTCCGCCACCCCTTTCGCTTTGAGGCTGCGGGCGATCTCCGCTGTGCGCTCCCGTTCGCGCAGCGCGGCGAAAATCAGTTCGGTCAGCTGGCCGATGGCCTCCGCGAGGCGTTTGCGGCCGGAGCGTTTGTTGAAATCCACGCCCCAGAACGTGGAGCGCCTGCGGTGCAGGATCAGATAGTAGATGCCGGCGGTCATGAGCGCCGCCATGGTGTCGATCTGTAATCCCGAGGTGCGGAACTGTTCGTTGTAGGCTTCTATCACTTCGTGGTAGAATTGTTCGCGGCTTGCGGCCATGCGGCGCGTGTTCGGATTGTCCTCGGTCAGTTCCCAGAGCAGTATGCTTTGCATATCGGGGTTGTTGTAGAGGGTATTCGCCAAGTTGACGAGTGTCTGTTTCAGCTCCGCCTCGCCGGCGCGGTCCGACGGATGGCTGGTGTCGAAAATATCCGAAATCCAGTAATCGACCGATGCGGCGTAAATCGAAAGGATTTTCTCGATGGATGAGAAATTGTGGCGCAGCACGTCCGTGCGGATGCCCGCGCGCTGTCCGACTTCCGCCATCGTAATCTGTGCGAGTGCCTTTTCCTTCGCCAGCTGCGACACGGCGTCGAGCATGGCTGCTTTCAGTTCGTTGCGTGAGCGCCGGATGCGCTGGACTTTATTTTTCGGTCGTTCCATACTGTCTCGATATCCCTGACGCGAAGATAGGCAAATAATTTCGAATGCGTGCCGCCTTTGTCTCGGAATCGCATCCCGGCGGAGTTTTGTGAAAAATAGTTTCCGCAGCGTGCCGCCATCAGGGATTTTTATTATATTTACGAATAAAAAAATCATATAAATTGTTAAATATATATATTATATAGCTGTTTTATAATTGATTATGTATGAATTTTATGAAATTTAAATTCATAAAATATTTTAGTCACTCTTTCTTCAACTTTTATTACAACCTTTCGTTTATGAAAAAAATCATTCGTTATTCGGCGGTTTTCTGCATGATGGCCCTGATGTTCTCCGCCTGCGGTCTCACACAGGATGCCGGCTCCGTTCCTGACAAGATCGTCGGAAGCAATCCGGGGGAATTGGAAAAACGGATCGAAGCCCTGTTGAAAAAGGCAGGAACCGATCTCGAAAAGGCGGAGTTCGCCCAAATCACTACCAGTTGCAACCGGAAAGGCGCCTCGCCGAGTTTCTTGCTGATGATCGATCTCGTCAGTCCCGAAAATCCGAACAAACTGGTGCGTGCGACCTGGTTCGACAGCGAGCGCAATCGCAATGATTACAGCGTGGAGGGGCTCATGCTGACGGACTCCGACGACAACGTCGTCGAAGACCATGCGGCGTTTGCGGAGATGCTCTTCTCCTACGCCGACGTAAAAACCTATATCGGGAACGCCCCCGTTTACTGCGCCGAGTCGCTGGAGGCGTCGGGCTACCAGGAAAACGGCTTCGTCGAACGTCTCGATATCCAGCGCCTTTCCTACGAGGGGTATCGGCTTTCGGCGAGGATGCGGGTCGGCTACAAGGGGCAGATCACGATGCACAAAACGTATGACGTCGCATCCGACGGCCTGCACATCGTAAAAAAATGACCGGATATGGATAAGGACCCCGATCTCTTCGGACGTGTTTCCGGGGAATGGGCGGGACTGATAATTGCCGGGTTGGGGGCGCTGTTGTTGATCGGCGCCCTCCGCCGTTGGAAATGGACGCTGGACATGACGGGTCAGAAATCCGGTAAGCCGTTCGGATTTCTGACCCTCATGCACGATCTTTTCGGCGAGGAGGGAGTGCGTGTCGGGGTGATAATCCTGGCGGCGGTCATGGTGATCTGCGGGCTGGTGTTGTCCTTTCTTGCGGAGTGACGGTCGGATTTGCGGATATCTCCGGAGAAAAAAGTGCTTTTTGCGGGATTTTACCTATCTTTATGACCCAAAAGACCCCTATCTCTTATGAAACGATTCCTGCTGTTTCTCTTTGCGCTGACCCTGCTCTGCACGGGTGTCACGGCTCAGACGGCCGCTTACCGGACCGACCGGAATGTCGCCTACCGCGATGCCGCGGGCGACGGCTATATCGATTCGCTCTGCCGGCTCGACGTTTATTACCCGGCGGATGCGAAAGGCTTTCCGACCGTCGTGTGGTTTCACGGCGGAGGGCTGACCGGCGGGCGGCGCGATATTCCGAAAGCGTTGTGCGACAAAGGATTCGCCGTGGTGGGTGTAGGCTACCGCCTCGTCCCGCGCGTGAAGGTCGCCGACTGTGTGGAGGATGCCGCGGCGGCGGCCGCGTGGGTGGTGAAAAACATCGCTTCCTACGGCGGGGACCCGAAGCTGGTCTTCATCGCCGGGCATTCGGCGGGCGGCTACCTGACCTCGATGATCGGCATGGACAAACGCTGGATGGCGCCCTACGGCATCGATCCCGACACGGCCTTCGCGGCGCTGATCCCTTACAGCGGGCAGGCCGTGACCCACTTTGCGCGCCGCCGCGAACTGGGAATCCCCGATACGCAGGTGGTCGTGGACGACATGGCGCCGCTGAACCACGTGCGTCCCGACTGCCCGCCCATCCTGATCCTCTCGGGCGACCGCGAGCGGGAGATGCTGGGCCGTTATGAGGAGAATGCCTATTTCTGGCGTATGATGCAGGTGGTGGGGCATCCCGACGTGCAAATCCGCGAATTCGACGGGTTCGACCACGGCAACATGCCCCAGGCGGGTCATTACGTTGCGGTGCGCTACATCCGCGATTTCGTGAAAAACCGGGAACGGTAATTGTGTGCCGGCAAGATAAACGGAATCGTATGAACGGATGGATGAAACTGGCCGCTGCGCTTTTCGCTGCGGTGTCGCTCACGGGGTGTTCGCTGCTGAAAGTGGCCGTGGCCACGGGCGACCCCCTGTCGAAAGAGGAGATGAACGTGCGGACCATGACGCGCGGTTTTTATTACGACATGGCGGGCGAGGTGGCCCGGGCGGCCGATTCGATTGCGTCGCTGTCGCCGGACGTGAACACGCGGGTGGCCGCCGTGCGGTGGAAAATCCGCGCCACGCGCGCCGGGGTGAATGCCGCGATGCAGGGCATTCCCGACGTGGCGCTGGCCGACATGTGGATTCTGTGCCGCCGCATGAACGACGCCTTTTCCGCGGCGCCCGATTCGCTGCTGTTCGGTCCCCAGAGCGGCATTGCCCGCGACGCCGTGCGGCGGCTCGACCGCCGGGCCGGACGGCTGGCCCGGCAGGTGCTTCCGGCGGACCGCTACGACCTGATGGCCTCTTTCGTCGACGACTATATCCGGAAAAATCCCGCTTCGGAGGGCGACGAGACCGACAATACGACCCTCGCATGGCTCGAATACCTCCGGGACAACGGTGTGGAACACGCCTATGCCACGGGGTCGATCGCCGAGGTGCTGGCCGACGTCAACGACCGCCTGAGCGGCCAGACCCGGCAGGTGTCGAACAGCATCGGGTGGTCGAAGGATATTTTCGAGATGCGTCTCGAACAGGACAGCCTGCGCCTGCAGGTCGGGGCGCAGTTGGATTCGCTCGAACGCAGCTTCAACCGCATCGTCGTCGTCGCCGAACACCTGCCCGAGATCACGGACAAGATGCTGGAGGAGCTGAACCGGCAGGTCACGCTGCTGATGGGGACGATGAACGCCTCGGTCGACAACGCTTTCGCCGACTTCGACCGTCAGCGCGATGAGTTGCAGCAATATGTCTCCCGCGAACGCGAAGCCCTTGTCGGACAGCTGCGGCAGACGGGCGACGACTTGGTGCGGACGGTGCTCGACGCCCTGCCGGGGCTCGTCGGAGAGATTCTGCTCTATCTGGTGCTGGCGCTTGTGGTGCTCATCGGCGGACCTTTCGCGCTGGGATTCTGGCTCGGAGGCGTGCGGGCCAAAGCCCGAATTAAAAATGAAGAATTAAAAATTAAAAGTTAGATGATTCCGCCCAAGGGGCGGGTTTTGCGGGAAAATAATTCTTCATTCTTCATTTTTAATTTTTAATTGTTTTTAACTTTGCACACAAAGTTAAAAACCGATGGCAAGAAAGAAAGCGAACTATCCCCTGATCGAGGGGCTCGAAATAACGACGCTCGCGGCCGAGGGCAAGGCCATGGGGCGCTGGAACGACGTGGTGGTCTTCGTCCCGATGACCGTGCCGGGCGACGTGGTCGACGTGCAGATACGTTCCAAACGCCGCCGCTTTATGGAGGGCTTCGTGGTCGACTATGTTAAAAAATCGCCGCTGCGCTCGGAGCCGTTCTGCGAACATTTCGGCGTCTGCGGCGGCTGCAAGTGGCAAAACCTGCCTTACGACGAGCAGCTGCGCTTCAAAACCGAACAGGTCCGTGACCAGCTGACGCGCATCGGCAAGGTCGAACTGCCCGAAATCGCCCCCTGCCTCGGTTCTGCGCAGACGCAGTTCTACCGCAACAAACTCGAATTCACCTTCGCCGACCGCCGCTGGCTGACGCGCGAGGAGATCGAGACCGCAGGCGACATCGGCGATGCGCCGGCCGTGGGATTCCATATCCCCGGGATGTTCGACAAGGTGCTGGACATCCGCAAGTGCTGGTTGCAACCCGACCCGTCGAACGGCATCCGCACCGAGGCCCGGCGTTTCTGCATCGAGAACGGCTATACGTTCCACAATGCCCGTTCGCACGAGGGGCTGATGCGCAACATGATCGTCCGCACGGCCTCGACGGGCGAGGTGATGGTGATCGTGGTCTTCAACAGCGATGACCGGCCCCGGATCACGGCCCTCATGGACCATCTGGCGGCGGCGTTTCCGGAAATCACGTCGTTATTCTATATAGTCAACACCAAATTCAACGATTCGGTCGGCGATCTCGACCCGGTCTGCTACCGCGGCAAAGACCACATCATCGAGGAGATGGAGGGACTGCGCTTCAAAGTCGGGCCCAAGTCCTTCTACCAGACCAACTCCGCGCAGGCCTATGAACTTTATAAGGTGGCCCGCGACTTCGCGGACCTCAAACCCGGCGACGTGCTCTACGACCTCTACACCGGCACGGGCACCATCGCCAACTTCTGCGCCGCGCGCTGCGACCGCGTGGTGGGCGTCGAGTATGTCCCCGAGGCCATTGCCGACGCGAAGATCAACTCCGAGCTGAACGGCATCGGCAACACGCGGTTCTATGCCGGGGACATGAAGGCGGTGCTCGACGATGCGTTCGTCGCCGCGAACGGCCGTCCCGACGTCGTCATCCTCGACCCGCCGCGTGCGGGTGTCGACGAGCCGGTGATCGGCGTGATCCTGCGCGCCGCGCCCCGGCGGATCGTCTACGTGAGCTGCAATCCCGCCACGCAGGCCCGCGACCTGGCGCTGCTCGACGCCGACTACCGCGTCGAGGCCGTGCAGCCCGTCGACATGTTCCCCCACACGCACCATGTGGAGAACGTCGTGAAACTCGTGCGCCGCTGACCCCTCGCCGAACCGACCACCAACCTTAACCCGATATGAAACGAATCTTTCTTGCGGCGCTGCTTGCCGGCCTGTGCGGCGGCGTCGGTGCCCAACCCCGAATCCGGGCCGAGCGGCTCGACAACAAAAATGTGGAGTTTTTTATCGATGAAAAGACGACTCCCGGAACCCTGACCGTCTACCTGACGCTGAAAGACCTGACGAACACCAATACCCCGGTCGGTACGACCAAATGCGAGGTGCTCTATTCCGGCACGCGGCTGCTGACGCTGCGTCCCGCCGACGCATCCCGCGGCATCGGCTACGGCTATTCGTATCGCTGTTTCAACGGTCCGGTCGACAAACAGGTCGATACGGCCTTTGTCTACCGGATGCCTACGACGGTCACGAAACCGGTCCGTGTGTCGCGCGGCGTGAGTGTCTACGACCGCTTCCGCAAGAACGACGAGGAGAAAGAGGGCGCCCTCGGCCTGCATTTCGAGATGGAGAAAGGCGATACGGTCTACGCCATGCGGCGGGGTACGGTCGTCAGGGTCGACGCCTCCGAGAAACGCGATCCGAACGCCCCGACGGTCAGCTTTTCCTCTAAAAGTCCCAACCTGCTTGTCGAGCAGCCCGACGGCAGCCTGGCGTGGTACGTCTGCCTCGACCGGGACAACATACTGGTTGCCGAGGGCGACGAAGTGCTGCCCGGGACGCCCCTGGCGCTGGTCGGGACCTACGACGGCGAACGCTACAAGTTTTCGGTGCAGACTTTCTGGTGGGTGACGAACCCGGATGCGGAGGAGCCGGGGCAGAAGCCCTTTGTCCGCAAGCGGTTCTTCCCGCAGTTCGTCACGGCGGAGGGCGTCGTATGTATCGAAAAAGGAATTTGCCAAGCCGTCGAAACCGAGGCGCTGGTGACCCGTGAGTTGAGCAAAAAGGAGCTCAAAAAGCGGCGCGGCGGCAAAAAATGAAAGATGCCATGAGATTGGACGGTTTCGGAATATTCGTCGAAGATATGGCGGTTATGGTCCGCTTCTACCGCGACGTGCTGGGATTTGCGATCCGCGAGGAGGAAAACGCCTCGAACGTCTATCTGGAAAAGGACGGGACGCTGTTCCTGCTCTACCGGAGGTCGGATTTCGAACGGATGGCCGGCCGACGGTTCGGATATGCGCCCGGCGTGAACGGGCATTACGAGATCGCCCTGAGCGTCGAAAACTATGCGGCGGTCGATGCGGCTTTCCGCGAGGTCGTTTCGAAGGGCGCCGAACCCGTGATGGAACCCACGACCGAGCCTTGGGGCCAGCGCACCTGCTATGTGGCCGATCCCGAGGGCAATCTCGTCGAAATAGGCTCGTTCAAAGCATGATTTCCGACCGGGGATGCAGTATTTTCGGTTTCCGGCGTTTTATTTGCAAAGGACAACCTTAAAAAAGAAAATTATGAAACGATTCATTTTAGTAGCGGCGGTCGTGCTTCTGGCCCTCCCCGCAGCAGCCCAGGTTCAGGAGGCATTCCCCAGCTACATCCAGGTCAACGGACGTGCCGAGAAGGAGATCACGCCCGACGAATTTTACCTCCAGGTCGTCATCAACGAGCGCGATTCGAAAGGCAAGATCTCGGTCGAGAGCCAGCAGCGCGACATGATCGCGGCCCTGAAACGGCTGGGCGTCAATGTCGAGAAGCAGCTCAAAGTGGCCAACCTGTCGAGCGAGTTCTTCAAAAAGAACACCTCGGTGGCTACGGCCAAGTACCAGTTGCAGCTGGGTTCGTCGGCCGAAGTGGGCAAGGTGTGGCAGGCGTTGGACGGACTGGGCATTTCGAACGTCTCGATCCTGAAGGTGTCGCACACGCAGCTCGAGCAGTATAAGGCCCAGGTGCGCATCGAAGCGATGCGGGACGCCAAGCAGAACGCTGCGACGCTGGCCGAGGCCATCGGGCAGAACATCGGCAAGTGCTTTTATATATACGACTCGAACAACGACATGATGCCGCGTTTCTACAACAACGCCGTGGTCATGCGCAGCATGAAGGCTTCGGCCGACATGGCCGAGGGCGTTGCGGACGAACCGCTCGACTTTAAGACGATCAAACTGGAATACAGCGTGCAGGCGAAATTCGTCCTGGAGTAGTTTTCGGTTTCAGGCGGCTATTTCCGCACATCCCTCACGCGGGGCGAACAGGACGTACTCCGGTACTGCCCGTCCGCCCCGTGTTTCACGATGCACGAAACCCGCCTGCCTGAAATCAAAAACCCGTTGCAGCCCGGGGGCGTACCGCGACGGAAAAAACGGTTAATAAACCGAAACGGATGCGGGAAAAACCGCAAACTTTCATTATCTTTGTAATTCACCCCTGTAAAAAAGGAGGAGTTATGGAAAAGCAGTTTTGTTTCGACTATGAACACTATGCGGCCCTCGCGGAGCTTCCCGAAGCCGACCGCCGGCTGGTCGCCGAGGCCGGGCGGGCCACGGCCAATGCGCATGCGCCCTACTCGAAGTTCCACGTAGGGGCGGCCGCGCGGCTGCGCAGCGGGAAGATCCTCTACGGCAGCAATTTCGAAAGCGAAGTCTATCCCGCGGGCCTCTGCGCCGAGCGGACGCTGTTGTTTTACGCCCAGGCCAACTACGCCGACGACCCGATCGAGACGCTGGCCATCGCCTCGGACCCTTCGGAACGCGAATGCTATCCCTGCGGCCAGTGCCGGCAGGTGATGGTCGACGTCGAACGCCGCCAGGGCTCCCCGATGCGGGTCATCATGAGCGGCCACGGCACGGCCACGGTGCTCGATTCGGCTGCGCGGCTGCTGCCGTTCACCTTTATCCTGTAATACCTGCGATGTTCACTTCCGACGATATTCTCTACGAGGACAATCACCTGCTGATCGTCAACAAGCGCTGCGGCGACCTGGTGCAGCCCGATCCTTCGGGCGAAAGCGCGCTGGAGGACCAGATCAAAGCCTTCATCAAAGGGCGCGACGCAAAACCCGGCGAGGTGTTCCTCGGCGTGGTGCACCGCATCGACCGCCCGGTGAGCGGGGCCGTTATTTTCGCCAAAACGTCGAAAGCCCTCGCGCGGCTCAACGAGATGATCCGCGAAGGCCGTATCCATAAGGTTTACTGGGCGCTGACCGAGGCCACGCCCGAACCCGAGAGCGGCGAGCTGTGCCACTATATCCTGCGCGACGGCAAGACCAACCGTTCACGGGCTTACGACGCCCCGAAGGGCGATGCCAAGCAGGCGCGCCTGCGCTATGCGACGCTCGGGGCGGGTACGAACTACACGCTCGTGGAGGTCGAACTGCTGACGGGACGCCACCACCAGATCCGGGCCCAGCTCTCGAAGATCGGGTGTCCGATCCGCGGCGACCTGAAATACGGCGCCCGGCGTTCCCTGCCCGGGGGCGGCATTTCGCTCCATTCGCGCCGCGTCGAGTTCGAGCATCCCGTGCGCCGCGAACCCCTCTCGGTCACGGCCCCCGTGCCTGCGGGCGACAACCTGTGGGCCTATTTCGAAAACCTGTAACCCGCCTGTAGTATGCGACTGCTGATCCAGCGTGTGAAACACGCATCCGTCGCCATCGACGGCGAAGTCCGCTCCCGGATCGGCGCCGGAGTGCTGGCGCTGGTCGGCGTCGGGAACGACGACGGCGCGGAGGATGTCGAATACCTGGCGGGAAAACTGGTCCGGCTGCGCATCTTCGACGACGAGGCCGGGGTGATGAACCTCGACGTCGTGCAGACCGGCGGCGAAGTGCTGGTCGTGAGCCAGTTCACGCTCCAGGCCTCTACGCGCAAGGGCAACCGCCCGAGCTATATCCATGCGGCTCCCGAAGCCGTTTCGCGACCCCTCTACGAGCAGTTTGCGGCCCGCGTCGCGGAGCTGCTGGGGCGGGAGGTCGCCACGGGCGAATTCGGGGCCGACATGCAGGTCGAGCTGGTCAACGACGGCCCGGTGACGATCTGGATGGATTCGAAACACAAAGATTAAACGCGATGCTGATGAAAAAGATTTTTACGCTTCTGCTTGCGGCCCTTTCCGTGGCCCTCGTCGCCTGCGGGGACGAAAAGACGGAGAACGGGAACGACTGGTTCCTGGCGCCCGAATCCTCGGTCGACGGCACGACGGTCGAGCTGACCTGCCTGACGCGTTTCGGCGACGGGGTGCTGGAGGGGCTCAGCGCGGGATTTTCCTGCGCGGCGCTGACCGGCGAGTCGCTCGACGAATTCGTCGACTACACGGACGTCACGGTCGACGGCAACCGCCTGTCGGCCCGGGTGAGCGGCCTGCAGCCCGAGACGACCTACATTTTCTACGCCTATGCCGACCTCCCGACCGGGCGCACCCGGAGTGTTTCGGCCGCGTTCGAGACCGGTAAAAGCCCGGCCAAACCGACGTTCGGAACCCCTTCGGCAGCCGATGTGACGACGACGACGGCTACGCTGAAATGCGGAATCACGTTCGACAGGGATGCGACCGACTATGCTGTTTATTTCCGCTATAAGACCGCCTCGGCGGACGATTATACCGTGGTAGCGACTACTGTCGGTTCGGGCGAGAAGAGCGTGACGCTGACCGGGCTGACGCCCAGCGTGGACTACGAGTTCCAGCTGTGTGTCGGTTGGGTCGGTGCGACCTACACCAGCGTTACCGGGCGCTTTACGACGCTCCAGCTCATAACCCCCGGGAAGACGCGTTATGCCGGCTGGGCCGAGCTGCCGGCCGAAGCGGACCGCAAGGGCGACTATTACTACGCTTACCATATGCGCACCGACCTGAAGACCATGCGCAACTATTCGGTCTGCTACAGCGCCGGCAAGCGCAGCGGCATGTGGTCGGCATTCCCGCTGCACGAGTGCTACCGGGGAGACCAGGACCGGACGAAAAAGTGGTACTATGATCCGGCCGTTCCCCAGGCGGTCCAGCCCGATCTGATCGAGGGGTCATACAAGCCTCAGCCGGGCTATTCGAAAGGCCATCTGATCGCGTCGAACGAACGGACGATAAGCTACGAAGCGAACTCGCAGACATTCTATGTGACCAATGTGGCCCCGCAGTGGCAGGACAGTTTTAACGGTGGGGTCTGGTCGTCGCTCGAGGAGGATTGCTGGAAGAATATCTGTGCCGACACGCTGTATATAGTGTCGGGCGTTTATTTCGCCAATGACAATACGACCGTTACGGACCAGAGCGACGATACGTGCATCGTGCCGACGAATTTCTACCGCGTGCTGATGCGTTCGAAGGCCGGCAATACGGGAAAACCCCTCTGGGAACTCTCCGCCGACCAGATTAAATGTGTGGGCTTCTGGTTCGAGAACCGTGCTTATTCGGGCGGCAAGCCTTCGTCGGGCATGATGTCGGTCGCCGACATCGAGCAGAAGGTGGGCTTCGAGTTCTTCCCGAACGTTCCGCTGGCCCCGAAGGATACCTATAACAAGTCTGACTGGACATTTCGATGACCTATCCGTGGGGCGACGAGCGGCGGTTCAACTCCTATGCGGGGTATTTCCGCCGGATGTTCGGCAGCCGGGTCCAGAAACTCTCGGTCGATGCGGGTTTCACCTGCCCCAACCGCGACGGAACCATTGGAAAAGGAGGGTGTACGTTCTGTGACAACGGGGCGTTTACACCCTCTTACTGTATGCCGTCGAAAAGCATCCGGCAGCAGATCGACGAGGGCATCGAGTTTCACCGCAACCGCTACCGCACGGCACACCGATACCTGGTCTATTTCCAGTCGTTTTCCAACACCTATGCCCCGCTGGAGCGCCTGAAAGAGCTTTACGGCGAGGCGCTGGCGCATCCCGAAGTGGCGGGCATCGTCGTCGGCACGCGCCCCGACTGCGTGGACGAGGCGAAGCTCGACTGGTTCGCCGAACTGGCCCGCGACCGCTATGTGGCCCTCGAATACGGCATCGAATCCACGTACGACGCCTCGCTGCGGGCCGTCAACCGCGGCCACGATTTCGCCTGCGCCCGCCGGGCCGTGGAGATGACCGCCGGGCGGGGCCTGCCCGCCGGGGCGCACTTCATCCTGGGGCTTCCGGGCGAGACGGACGAGATGCTGCTGGCCCAGACGGAGCGGATCAACGCCCTGCCGCTCACGACCGTAAAATTTCACCAGCTGCAGGTCTTCCGCTCGACGCCGATGGCCGCCGAGTACGACGCCGATCCCGGACGTTTCCGATTCTGGGAGGTGGACGAGTACATCGACCTCTTCGTCGAAATCCTCCGCCGCCTGCGTCCGGACCTGGTCGTCGAACGCTTCGCCTCGGAGGCTCCCCCGCGCTACCATTACGGCCGCAACTGGGGGCTGATACGCAACGAACAGCTGCTCGCCCGGCTCGAGAAAAGATTGGCGGAACGCAATGCCTACCAAGGCGAATTTTTTACTACCTTTACCGCCGAATAATATTCGATTGCTATGAAAGCCACTATTAATCCGGATATCGTGCTGAAGCCCGTCAAGGAGTATATCCTGATGGCGGTCGGCATGTTGATGTATTCTTTCGGCTGGATCGGCTGCATCCTTCCGGCCGGCGGTGTCGGCGGCGGCGCGGCAGGTCTGTCGCTCGTGCTGTGCAAAGCCCTTTCGACGGCGGGGATCGACCTGCAGATCGGTACGATGGTCTTCATCATCAATGCCGCCCTGCTGCTTGTCGCCGGGTTTATCGTGGGGTGGAATTTCGGCCTCAAAACCATCTTCTGCGTGGTGGTCATCTCTATCGGCATGAACTTCTGGCAGGAGGTGCTTCCCGAGGGCAATTTCCTCGGGGTTGACAACCTGCTGGCGATCGTCATGGGCGGTATCCTGGCCGGCGCCGGCATCGCGCTCTGCTTCTCGCAGGGCGGGTCGACGGGCGGCACGGATATCGTGGCCATGATTATCAACAAGTACCGCACGGTCAGCTACGGCAAGATACTCATCTACTCCGACTTCGTCATCATCGCCTCGGCCCTGCTGGTGGGCATGGGTATCAGCGCCGTGATCTACGGCTACGTGATGACGGCCGTCGTGGGCTATACGGTCGATATGATTATGGCCGGCAGCCAGCAGTCGAGCCAGGTTTTCATCGTCACGCACGATTACGAGAAGATGGCGCAGGCCATTGTCGACAACGTCCACCGCGGGGTCACGCTCATCGACTCGCAGGGATGGTATTCGAAGAAGGAGTCGAAGATCGTCATGGTGGTCTGCCGCAAGCGCGAGACCGCGATGATCCTGAAATTCGTCAAAACCATCGACCCCGAAGCCTTCATGACCGTCGGTTCGGTCATGGGTGTCTACGGCAAGGGATTCCAGGCAATCGGCAAGGGCTGATGCTCCGCTATGCCGACATAGTCCTTCCGTTGGCGCAGCCGGCCTATACGTTCGCCGTGCCCGAGGGGGCGGCGGTCGCGGCCGGGCAGGCCGTGGCGGTGCAGTTCGGCCCCCGCAAATTCTATACGGGCATCGTGTGGCGGGTCCACGACCGGAAGCCCGATTTCAAACGGATCAAATCCATCCACCGCGTCCTTTACGACGCTCCGTTGCTCTCGGCGCAGCAGATGGCGCTCTGGGAGTGGATCGCCTCGTACTACATGTGTTCGGTGGGCGAGGTGATGCGCGTGGCGCTGCCGGCGCTGATGAAGCCCTCGGGCGACACGGAGGAGGAGTTTTCCGACGACGAGTTCCGGCCCCGGACGGAGTGTTATGTTGCATTGTCCCGGGAACTTCACGATGAAACGGCGTTCCACGAAGCGTGCGAGAAGCTCGAGCGGCGCGCCCCGAAACAGTACGAAGCGCTGCTGGAATTGGCTGCGGCCGGCGATGAGACGCGCATCTCGACGGGCGAGGTGGCCCGCCGCCTGCTCCGGGCCGACTACGCCGTGTTGCATGCTTTGGAACGCAAGAGGCTGATCGTCTGCACCGAGCGCGAACGCACCGTCGAGCGCGGCGGCTCGGCATTCCGGCTGCCGGAGCTCACCGCCCACCAGCAGACGGCGCTCGATGCGCTGCGCGGGGAGTTCGCCGCCGGGAAAACCACGGCCCTGCTGCAGGGAATCACCGGCTCGGGCAAGACCGAAATCTACATCCACCTGATCGCCGAGGTGCTGGCGCGTGGCGGCGACGTGTTGCTGCTGGTTCCCGAGATCGCCCTCACGGCCCAGCTCATCGCGCGCATGGAGCGCATCTTCGGCAGCCGTGTCACCCCCTACCATTCGAAACTCACCAACCGCCGCCGCACGGAGACCTACCTGCGGCTGAACCGTTCCGAAGGGGGCGAGTTCGTCGTCGGGGTCCGCTCGTCGATCTTCCTGCCGCTGAAACGGCTGCAGCTCATCATCGTCGACGAGGAGCACGACGCCAGCTACAAGCAGGCCGAGCCTGCGCCGCGCTACAACGCCCGCGACTGCGCCGTGGTGATGGCCCGCCTCACGGGGGGCCGCACGCTGTTAGGGAGCGCCACGCCGTCGCTCGAAACGTGGCTCAACGCCGCGTCGGGCAAGTACGGCCGGGCCGAACTCACGGAGCGTTACGGCGATGCCCGGCCGCCCGAAATCCTCGTTTCCGACACCCTGCGGGCTGCCAAGCGCGGCGAGCGCAAGGCCCATTTCAACAAACTCCTGCTGGACAAGATCGGCGAGGCCCTCGACCGGGGCGAGCAGGTGATGTTGTTCCAGAACCGCCGCGGCTTCTCGCCCTATGTCGAGTGCTCCGAGTGCGGCTGGACGGCCCGCTGTCCCCATTGCAACGTCACGCTGACCTACCACAAGAGCGGGAGGAAACTCGTCTGCCACTATTGCGGCTACACGGCTGAGGTTCCGGCGAAATGCCCCTCGTGCAAGGTTACGGACGTGATTCCGATGGGCTTCGGCACCGAAAAAGTCGAAGAGGAAATTTCCAGGATTTTCCCTGAAGCGCGTATCGCGCGGTTGGATCGGGACAGCGTGACCTCCGAAAAGGCCTTCAACGCCATCATCGCCGACTTCGAAGCCCGAAAGACCGACATTCTGGTCGGTACGCAGATGATTACCAAGGGATTCGATTTCGGGGGCGTCTCGCTGGTGGGCATCCTCAATGCCGACAATCTGGTGAACAACCCCGATTTCCGGGCCGCCGAACGGGCCTTCCAGCTGATGATGCAGGTGGCCGGACGCGCCGGACGCCGCGCCGACGGGGGCGAAGTGGTGATCCAGACCTCCGAGCCGGGGCATCCCGTCATCCGGCAGGTCGTGGCGGGAGATTTCGGGGCGATGGCCCGCGCGCAGCTCGCCGAACGCGAAGCGTTCTTTTATCCGCCCTATGCACGGCTCACGTCGCTCACGCTGCGCCACCGCGACCCCGCCGTATTGCGGCAGGGGATCGTGGAGCTGGCCACGCGCTTGCGGGTCCGCTTCGGACGCCGTGTGCTGGGACCCATGACCCCGCCCGTCGACCGCATCCGCGGCGAATACCTCGTGGGGCTGCTCCTGAAGATCGAGAGCGGTGCCTCGTCGGCCCGTGCCCGCGAACTGTTGGCCGCCGAGCTGAAAACCTTCTCCGAAAACCCGGCTTTCAAAGCCGTCACCGTTGTCGTCAATGTCGATCCTCAGTGATCTCGCGCACGACATCGCGTCGCTGTTGTTCCCGGCCCGCTGTGCGGTCTGCGGCGAGCCGCTTGCGCGCGGTGAACGGATGGTCTGCACGTTCTGCCGCGCCACGGCGCCCCTGACCGGCTACTGGAACGAAGCCGACAACCCCGTCGCCCGCAAATGCTGGGGGCTGGTGCCCGTCGAGCGGGCCTCGGGATTCCTCTTCTTCGTCCATGCGAGCGGCTGGCGGCGGCTGATTCACGGCTTCAAATACCGCGGGGCGTGGCGCACGGCCCGGGAGATGGGCGCGTGGTACGGGCGGCACCTCCGGGAGAGCGGGCTTTACGACGATGTCGAGGTCGTGGTTCCGATGCCCCTGCATCCTTTCCGGCGGTGCCGGAGGGGGTATAACCAGTCGGAATACCTCGCCGAGGGGATCGCCTCGCAGCTGGGCGTCGGGGTCGACCGCCGCAGTGTCCGCCGCAGGCGCAACACGCCCAGCCAGGCCCTCAAATCCCGCCGCGACCGGGCCCGCAACGTCGAGGGAGCCTTTGCGGTCCGCCGTCCCGAGCGGCTCGCCGGGCGGCACGTGCTGCTGGTCGACGACGTGATGACCACGGGCAACACGCTCCTCGCCTGCGCCGCCGAAATCCTCCGCGCCGCACCCGGCTGCCGCATCAGCATCGCCGCGTTCGCCGTCTCGCGCCGCGAAATGGGCGTGAAGGAGTAATTAAAAATGAAAAATTAAGAATTAAAAATTCTTTTTCAACAGGCCGTTTTCGGATGCAGCGGGAGTTGTTTGCGGATGAACCGTGTTATTAACACGGTTTTCGACAATAACTTTGCCGCGGCCGTTTTGTTTTCTCCGGCCGAATCGCTACTTTTGAAGTCTGAAAGATTCCGATACCAAATGGCGAAAGATTTTACCCCCTCCTCCCGCAACCGGGAGGCATTCGAAGCGATGACCGACACCGTCGGCAACGTACCCCCGCAGGCGCTCGAACTGGAGGAGGCTGTGCTCGGCGCGCTGATGCTCGAGAAGGACAGCATCATCTCCGTGCAGGAGTACGTGACCCCCGAGGCGTTCTACACCGAGGAGCACCGCCTGATCTACAAGGCGATCAACGAATTGTCGATGGAGCTCAAACCCATCGACCTCTATACCGTGACCGAGCGGCTGAAAGTCAAAAAGGAGCTCAAAAAAGTGGGCGGGGCCTCGTACCTCGCGCAGCTGACCCAGAAGGTCGGTTCGGCGGCCAACGTCGAGTTCCACGCCAAGATCATCGCCCAGAAATACGTCCAGCGCGAGCTGATCCGCTCGGCGACGGAAATCCAGAAACGTTCGTACGACGAGTCGACCGACGTCACGGAGCTGATCGGCTATGCCGAGGGTGAGATTTTCAAAGTCGCCGAGGGACACGTCAAACGTTCGGTGCAGTCGTCGAAAGACATCCTGGCCCGGGCGCTGATGCAGATCGAGGAGGCTTCGAAGAACACCAGCGCCTTCAGCGGCGTGCCGTCGGGCTTCATGGCCATCGACCGTGTGACGCTGGGCTGGCAGCTGTCCGACCTCATCATCATCGCCGCGCGTCCCTCGATGGGTAAGACGGCTTTCGTGCTCTCGATGGCCCGCAACATGGCCGTCGACCACGAGCAGGGCGTGGCGTTCTTCTCGCTCGAGATGTCCTCCGTGCAGCTGATGATGCGTCTGATTATCGCCGAGACGGGCCTTTCGGGCAACGATGTCAAATCGGGCCGCCTGACGCCCGAGCAGTGGCGCCACCTGGAGTCGGCGACCAAGCCGCTGGGCTCGGCCCCGTTGTTCATCGACGACACCCCGGCCCTTTCGGTCTTCGAGTTCCGCTCGAAAGCCCGCCGCCTGAAGATACACAACGACATCAAAATCATCGTCATCGACTACCTCCAGCTGATGACCGGCAATCAGGATACGAAAGGCAACCGCGAGCAGGAGGTGGCTTTCATCTCGCGGACCCTGAAAGCGATCGCCAAGGAGCTGAACGTGCCGGTGATCGCCCTTTCGCAGCTGAGCCGTGCCACGGAGATGCGCGGCGGCTCGAAGCGTCCCCAGCTTTCGGACCTCCGCGAGTCGGGCGCCATCGAGCAGGACGCCGACATCGTGGCTTTCATCCACCGTCCGGAGTATTACGGCATCAACCAGGACGAGAACGGCATGCCCACGGCGGGCATGGCCGAAATCATCATCGCCAAGCACCGTAACGGCGCCGTGTGCGATGTGAACCTGCGCTTCCTCAAAGAGCAGGCGCGCTTCGCCGACATGGAGGATTCGATGCTTCCGCCCGCACAGGCTTCGGACAGCCAGCAGGCCTACGACGACTATGCCAGCGGGTCGAACGCCCAGCCGGCGGCATCGGGACTGGGGGCGGCGATGGGCGGCGAGTTCGACGTGAACCGTTCGAAAGGGCTCAACGACGAAGCGCCCTTTTAGCCATGTTCGTTCGCACTTATGCAGGCGCCCTTGTCGGGATCGACGCCGTGGCGGTGACCGTCGAGGTCAACATCACGGGCGGCGGTCTGGGGCTGTACCTCGTGGGGCTGCCGGACAATGCCGTGAAGGAGAGCGAACAGCGTATCCGTGCGGCGTTCGAGAACTCCGGGGAGCGGATGTCGGGCAAGAAGATCGTCGTCAACCTGGCGCCCGCCGACCTTCGGAAAGAGGGTTCGGGCTTCGACCTGCCGATCGCCGTGGGCATCCTCGCGGCGATGGGCCGCATCGACGCCGAAGCGGTCGCCGATGCGATGTTCGTCGGGGAACTGTCGCTCGACGGCTCGGTCAAACCCGTGCGGGGCGTGCTGCCCCTGGCGGTCCGGGCACGTTCGGAAGGACTGCGGCGGCTGGTGCTGCCGGCCGGGAACGCTGCCGAAGCGGCGGTCGTGGAGGGGATCGATGTGATCGGTGTCACGACGCTCCGGGAGGTCGTCGCCTGCCTGAACGGCGAGACGGAGATTGTTCCGGCAAAGCCGGCCGACGGCGAACCGTTCGAAACGGCGGCATCGCGTTATGCCGAAGATTTCGCCGATGTGAAAGGCCAGACACACGTGAAGCGGGCGTTGGAAATCGCCGCGGCGGGCGGCCACAACGTCATTATGATCGGGGCTCCGGGCTCGGGCAAGACGATGCTGGCGCGGCGCCTGCCGACCATCCTCCCGCCGCTGACGCGCGAGGAGGCGCTGGAGACGACCAAAATACACTCCGTGGCGGGCGGCACGGGGCTGACGGGCGGACTGATGACCCGGAGGCCGTTCCGGGCTCCGCACCACCTCACCTCGCAGGTCGCCGTGATCGGCGGCGGGCAGTCGCCCCGTCCGGGCGAGGTGTCGCTGGCCCACAACGGGGTGCTGTTCCTCGACGAGTTGCCCGAATTCGGGCGCAGCGTGCTCGAGGTATTGCGGCAGCCGTTGGAGGAGAAGCGGGTGGTGGTGTCGCGGGCCAAATACAGCGTCGAATACCCGGCGAATTTCACGCTCGTGGCGGCGATGAACCCCTGTCCGTGCGGCTATTACAACCATCCGACGAAAGAATGCACCTGCTCGCCGGGGTCGGTGCACCGCTATATGAGCCGCATTTCGGGGCCGCTGATGGACCGTATCGACCTGCATGTCGAGGTGACGCCCGTGGCTCCGCAGGAGCTTTCGGCGACGGTCCCGGGCGAGCCGAGCGCGGCGATCCGGGAACGGGTCGTCCGGGCGCGGGAGGTGCAGGAGGCTCGTTTCCGCGATGCGGAGGGGGTGCATACCAACTCGATGATTAACAGCGCGATGCTGCGCGATTACTGCCGCATCGACGCGGCTTCGGCGGCCCTGCTGGAGCGGGCGATGGAGCGGCTGTCGCTCTCGGCGCGGGCTTACGACCGCATCCTGAAAGTGGCGCGCACGATCGCCGACCTGGCCGGACGCGCCGACATCGCCCGGGAGGACATCGCCGAGGCGATCAACTACCGGTCGCTGGACCGGGGAAACTGGGGGAGGTGATTTTGCCGCCGTGGCGGCAAGATCAATTAAAAATTAAGAATTAAAAATTATACCATGAAACGCATCATTCTTTCCGGGGGCGGCACGGGCGGCCATATCTATCCCGCCGTGGCGGTTGCCGAGGCCCTGAAACGGCGCTTCGGCGACGAGGTCGATATCCTCTTCGTCGGCGCCGAGGGCAAGATGGAGATGGAAAAAGTTCCCGCGCTGGGCTACCGCATCGCGGGACTGCCGA
>ERZ1673699.930-NODE-930-length-26623-cov-5.478357_pt1 | contig 26623 bp, 25 predicted proteins | sample MGYA00580229_ERZ1673699 | MGnify/ENA primary metagenome ERZ1673699 (study PRJEB41218, sample SAMN15661785) | gut metagenome | host: Homo sapiens | place: Canada: London | collected 2015-08-20/2019-03-30 | study: EMG produced TPA metagenomics assembly of... | reverse complement strand
GCACAGTAGGGCATACTTACCGCCATGTATTCGGGACCGTTCCAGCCAGGCGACAAGGTGCAGCTCACAGATGCGAAGCGCCGCCACTTCACCATCGAGCTCAAAGAGGGCGGGCAGTTCCACTCGCACAAGGGCATAGTCAGCCACGACGACATCATCGGCGCCGACGAGGGCACCGTGGTGAAGTCCACGCTCGGCTCCGACTACCTGTGCTTCCGCCACCTGCTGGTGGACCACGTGCTGTCCATGCCCCGCGGCGCCGCGGTGATCTACCCGAAGGACGCCGCCCAGATCCTGGTCGAGGGCGACATCTTCATGGGCGCGCGCGTGCTCGAGGCGGGCGCGGGCTCCGGCGCGCTAACCATGTCGCTGCTGCGCGCCGTGGGCCCGGAGGGCCACGTCTACTCCTACGAGATTCGCGACGACCACCTCGCGTTCGCCAAAGACAATGTCGCCGATTACTTCGGCGGCGAGCCCGAGTGGTGGACCCCGCGTCTCGGCGACTTCGGCGAGGTCACCCCGGAGGACCTGGACGGCCAGGTCGACCGCGTCATCTTGGACATGGTGGAGCCGTGGCACTTCATCGACACCGTGAAAAACGTGCTCATCCCGGGCGGCGTGTTCATGACGTACGTGGCTACCGTGCCGCAGCTGATGAACATCATGGAGGCCATCCGCGAGGCGAAGTGCTTCACCGAGCCGCGCGCGTGGGAAACCCTGCTGCGTGAGTGGAAGGTCGATGGCCTTGCCACGCGCCCGGAGCACCGCATGAACGCGCACACGGCATTCCTCGTGTGGACGCGCCGGCTTGCGGACGGGGTGACGCCGCCGCGGCCGCAGCGCAAAGCTCGTCGATAAGCAGCCCGCTCCTATGTAGGCTCGAACGCATGCCTGAAATCCACGATGATGCCTTCGGACCGGAGCTGCGCGAGCTCAAGCGCAAGAACCGCGATCTCGGGTCGCGCAACGAGAAGCTCGCTGAGCTGCTGAAAGTCAGCCGCGACAAGCTCAACGACTTGTACGCGAAGGTCGAGGAGCTCAACGAGCCGGCATCGACGTACGGGATCTATCTCGCGCCCGCCCCGCGCAGCGGAGAGGCGGAGGTGCACACCACCGGACGGCGCATGCGGCTGAAGGTCTCGCCGCTGGTGGATCCGTCCAAGCTGGTTCCCGGCACGCTCGTGCGGCTGGGCGAGGGCACGATCGTGGTGGAGACCTGCGGGTTCGACCCCACCGGCCAGTTGGCCACCATGGTCGAGCGTGTCGGCGGGGACCGCGCGATTGTGGCGGACCAGCAGGGCGCGGAATCGATCGTCATGCTCGCCGAACCGCTGCGCGAAGCCGCCCGCGCCGGCGACACGGTTCTGGTCAACGCGTCTGCCGGCTACGCGTTTGAGCGCATCGCGAAAACCGAGGTCAACCAGCTTTCCCTCGATGAGGTCCCGGACGTCACCTACGCCGACATCGGTGGTTTGGCCTCCCAGATCGAGACCATCCAGGATTCCGTGGAGCTGCCGTTTTCCCACCCCGAGCTCTACCAGGCCTACGACCTGCGCCCGCCGAAGGGCCTGCTGCTGTACGGCCCGCCCGGCTGCGGCAAGACGCTCATCGCCAAGGCAGTGGCGAATTCGCTGTCGCAGCGCATCGGCGACGGGGGACAGGCCCACTTCATCAACGTCAAAGGCCCTGAGCTGCTGAACAAATTCGTCGGCGAGACCGAGCGTCGCATCCGCCTGATTTTCGAGCGCGCCCGCGAGCTGGCCGCCGGTGGCAACCCGGTGATCGTCTTCTTCGACGAGATGGAATCGATCTTCCGCACCCGCGGCTCCGGCGTGTCCTCCGACATGGAGACCACCGTGGTCCCGCAGCTGCTCACCGAGATCGACGGCGTGGAGGACATCGCCAACGTCATCGTCATCGGCGCGACCAACCGCGAAGAACTCATCGACCCGGCCATCCTGCGCCCGGGCCGCCTGGACATCAAAATCCGCGTCTCCCGCCCCAATAAGGACGAGGCCAAAGACATCCTCGCGCGCTACATCACCGACGAGGTCCCGCTTGCGTCCCCGCGCGAGGTGCTTATCGACGCCACCGCCGACGCCATGTTCGCCCCGCGCCCCTATGTGCGCTTAGAGCTTGTCGACGGCTCCGCCGAAACCCTGCACTACCACCACTTCGTCTCCGGCGCGATGATCGCCAACGTGGTGGACCGCGCCAAGAAGCTGGCCATCAAGGACCACCTCTCGGGCGTGTCTACCGCCGGCCTGACGGAGGACCACCTTCGCGAGGCCGTCCGCGCCGAGCAGGACGAGAGCGAGGACATGCCGAACACCGCCAACCCGGACGAGTGGGCGCGGATCACCGGCCGCCACGGAAAACGCGTAATCGCTGCGGAAGTTATTGGGTAGGAACGGCGTTGACCTTCGTTTAGCCCTGGTCGAAGAGGTGCTGGTCGATGGCGATAGCGACGGCGGCGCCCGATCCGAGCGCTTGAGAGACCTGATCCGGCGAGCTAACTACGTTGCCGACCGCCCACAGACCAGGCTGCGAGGTCTTTCCTCCTTCCACCTCGACCCATCCATCTGCAACAGTGCAGCCAGCTCCCCGGAGGAGTTCGTCGTTCGGCTCGAACTCCGGACCAGTGAAGCAGGCTTCATAACGAACCGACCCGGAGCAAGTGGCGATCTCGACGGCGTGGTCGTCGTCAGTGGCTGGTGAAACTCGCGATACGTCATCGATGACGAGAGCGACCCCGCACTGTTCAAGGCGTTCGCGCTGTTCTGGGCTCAGGTCCATCCCGTTGGCGTAAAGCGTGACGCTGGAGGCCCACTTGGTCAGCAACGTTGCGATCCTGGTGGTGAACCCCGGGTTCTTGCCTCCGACGACACCGAGGTTCTTGCCGTTGACTTCGTAGCCGTGGCAGTAGGGGCAGTGAAAGACACGGGTTCCCCACATCTCGCTCAACCCAGGCACTTCCGGAAGCACATCCGTGATTCCGGTTGCAACCAGCACTTGCGAAGCCGTGGATGCCTCGCCTGACGCAAGATTCACCGACCAATCACCCGTGTCCAGGTGCTCCAGGGTTTCTACGCGTCCATCGATGAGAAGGCCCTCGTACGACACGAACTCGGCGTGGCCGCGGGCAAGCAGTGCGGAGGGATTCGCTGCGTCGAGACCGATCACGCCGTGCATGTGCTCACTGTTGCGGTTCCTAGGCGTACCCGCGTCCACGAGGCATACCTTCCTGTTCGCTCGCGTGAGATTGATCGCTGCCGCGGTCCCTGCGAATCCGCCACCGACGACAACGACGTCAAAGTGTTGACTCGCAAAGCTTGTTGCGTCGGATGCGAGTTCTTTGCTCTCGGCGACGTTGCCTTCAAGACGAACGAGACGCTCGCGCAGCGCCCGTGCATTTGCAGGAGAGTTCAATAGGTATCTGGTCTCGTCCATATCCGTTCCCTCTTTCGCTTTACGTCTGGGCTGGGCCCAGGGTAGCGAGCGTCTGCGCAACTGTGTCGACAGCGACATCGAAATCGCCGGCGTTGAGGTGAGCAAAGCTCAGCACTAAGCCGTCGCCGCTGTTGGTCCACAAGGTGGATTCGTGCCCGGACGCGATACCGGCCTCAAGCAGACGCGTTTCAAACTCGTCCCGCTCTTCTCGGGTGCCGAAACGAACCGTGAGGTCCGCGCCGTCGCCGGGCGCGAGTCGGGCGCCATCGAACAGCGGGACTAGTCGCTCGTTCAAGACCTCGCGTCGCTGCGCTAATCCCCGGTGGACGGCGCGGGATGCGCGGCGAGCGACGCCGTCGTTAAGCAAGTGCGCAATCGCTTGCTGGGTGACGGAGGAGACCGGCATGCCGAGGAAGCTGCGGACCTCGCGCAAAGCCTCGGCGGTCGCTGGCGAGACCACGACGTAGCCCGCGGCGAGTTCGCGGGAGAGCAACGTGGAAAACGTGCCGAGGGTGAGCACGTCCGCGCGGGTTGCCAGCGACGACAGTGCCGGTTGCGGGGAGATGCGGTAGCGCAGTTCGGTGTTGAAGTCGTCCTCGATTACCACGGTGCTGGTGCGCGCGGCCCACTCGAGCAACTCCACGCGGCGGGCGGCGGGCATAGCGCCGCCGAAGGGGTAGAGGTGCGACGGGGTCACCAGTAAGGCGTCGAGGGAGTCTGGGAGTTCGTCGACCACGATGCCGTCGGCGTCGGTTGCGCATTCCACGACCTCGTGGCCGCCGAGCGGGATCACGCGCCGCAGTCCCGGGTGCCCGGGGTCCTCCACGCCCACGCGCAAGTCCGGACCGAGGGCGAAGAGGATGCACATGAGCCCCTCGCGGGAGCCGCCGGTGACCACGATCTGGTCCGGGGACACGCGCATGCTGCGGGCGAGGCGGAGGTGCTCGGCAACGGCGTGGCGCAGCTCCGGTTCGCCGGACTTGTCCACACTGTTCCCGGGCTCCGCGGCTGCCTCGCGCCACGCCTTTCGCCACGTCGCAGGGCGGATCGTGCCCGCGCTGCCGGGAGAGGGCTTTAGGGAGATTCGGGCCTTCGGAGTTGTGCGGGCAGGCGTATCGGCGATGGGCTCGGGCAGAGGCGTGGCGACGGTGAGGTCCGGGTGGATCCGCGTCGGTGCGCCCTGGCTGGTCAGAAGGTAGCCTTCGCCCTCGAGCTGGTCGTAGGCGGTCACCACGCTGCCGCGGGAGACGCCGAGTTGTTCGGCGAGGGCGCGGGTGGACGGGATGGCGTCGTTAGGCGAAAGTGCGCCTGTGGCGACGGCGTCGCGAATGCCCGCGGCGATCTGCGCGGGGATGGGCGTTGGGTGGTCGCGGGAGACATGCAGCAGCATCAACTGGTCCAAAGAAACTAAATAGAACTGGCACTTGGAATCTACCAGTTGGCGAGGCAGACTAAGCGGTATGTCTAAGGTAGAACAGTTGAACCAGAAATTCATCGGCGGCGTGATCATGGACGTGGTGACGCCCGAGCAGGCCAAGATCGCCGAGGATGCAGGCGCGTCCGCAGTCATGGCGCTGGAGCGCGTACCTGCCGATATCCGCGCCCAGGGTGGCGTGGCCCGCATGTCCGACCCGGACCTCATCGAGGGCATCATCGACACCGTCGACATCCCGGTGATGGCCAAGGCCCGCATCGGTCACGCGGTGGAGGCGAAGATCCTCGAGCACCTAGGCGTGGACTACATCGACGAATCCGAGGTGCTCAGCCCGGCCGACTACGTCAACCACATTGACAAGCGCGGCTTTTCCGTGCCGTTTGTCTGCGGCGCGACCAACCTGGGCGAGGCGCTGCGCCGCATCAACGAGGGCGCGTCCATGATCCGTTCCAAGGGCGAGGCCGGCACGGGCGACGTTTCCGAGGCCACCAAGCACATCCGCAAGATCACCAGCGAGATCGCCGCGCTGCAGGCCATTTGGGCCAACAACCGCGACGAGCTCTACGTCGCCGCCAAGGAGCTGCAGGCGCCGTACGAGCTGGTCGCGCAGGTGGCGGAGAACGGCAAGTTGCCGGTGCCGCTTTTGGTCGCCGGCGGCGTGTCCACCCCGGCGGACGCCGCGTTCATGATGGAGCTCGGCGCGGACGGCGTATTCGTCGGCTCCGGCATCTTCAAGTCCGGCAACCCGGAGGCCCGCGCGAAGGCCGTGGTGAAGGCCACGAAGAATTGGAACGACATCGCGGTGGTCACCGAGGCGTCCCGCGGCCTGGGCGAGGCGATGGTGGGCATCAACGTCGCCGACCTTCCCGCGCCGCACCGCTTGGCCGAGCGCGGCTGGTAGGCCCCGAAACGCGTAAAGCTCGTTACCTGCACCTCGTTACCTGCACCTCGTTATTGCCCGAGAGGCGATAAACGATGTGCGAGTAACGAGCTTTTGCTTAGCGACGCAAGCTCCGCCTAGCGCACGTCCCCAAACTTGCGCACGACCCAACGGCTGATCGCGATAAGCACCAACCCGAGCACAATCGTTGCCGCGGACAGGGTGAGGAAGAAGGTGCGCTCCGCAGCGGCGTCGTTCGGGTTGTACAGCGAGCCAAGCACGCCGGATAGAGCGGTACCCATGGATACGGACATCAGCCACACGGCGAACAGGCGCGACTTGAACGCCACTGGGGCGACCTTCGTGGCCAGCGAGTTGCCGACCGGCGACAGCAGGAGCTCACCCATGGTGAACAGGAACAGAATCAGCACCAGCACTGCGAGCGGGGTGGAGTTCTCGCCCTTGCCCACGTACGGCAGGAAGATGAACAGCGACAGGCCGATGATGATGTTGGCTACGCCGAACTTCGTCGCAGAGGCCCACTGGCGTTCGCCGAGTTTCGTCCACACAGTGGCGAAGACCGGCGCGAAGATGATGATGAACAGCGGGTTAAAAGACTGCACCTGCGCGGGCTCGAGCTCAGTCCAGAAGAAGTCCAGGTTGGCGCGTTGGTCGGTATACAGCGCCACCACGGTGAACTGGGACTGGAAGATGGCGAAGAACGCCACGGAGCCCGCGAGCAGCGGAATGTAGCCGGTCAGACGCGACTTCTCGTGGGCGGTGACCTTGTCGGAGGCGAACATCTCCCACAACAGGATGACCGTCGCTGCCAGGGCGATGGCAAAGACGACCCAGCTCAGCCAGTCCAGCGGCAGAATGCCCGTGGTCAGCAGACCGACGACGATCGCGGCTACTGCCAGCGCACCGAAACCGACCGGCGCCCACTTCGAGCGCGGCAGCGGGTTGGGCACTTCGGAGCCGGCTGCGCCAATGGTGGATTTACGCATCAGCGTGTACTGCACCAGGCCGATTGCCATGCCGATGGCGGCGAGGCCGAAGCCCCAGTGGAAGCCGGCCATGCCCCACACCCAGCCCGTGATTGCGGGGCCGAGCAGGCCGCCGATGTTGACGGACATGTAGAAGATGGAAAAGCCTGCGTCTCGGCGCGGGTCCTCGCGGGAGTACAGGTCGCCGAGCACCACCTGGGTCGCCGTCTTCACGCCGCCGGAGCCGATGCCGATGCACACCAGGCCGATGGCCAGGCCCGTGGCGCCCGGAACGAGCGCCAGCACGACGTGGCCGATCATGACCAGGATCGCCGAGTAGAACAGCGTGCGCTCGGCGCCGAGAATGCGGTCGCCCACGAAGGAGGCGACGAGCGCCATCATGTAGACGAAGCCGCCGTAGGCGCCGACCAGGCTCAGTGCGGTGGACTCATCGATGCCGAGGCCGCCTTCGGTGGTCGAGTGGTACATGTAGTACGCCAAAAGCGCCTGCATGCCGTAGAAGCTGAAGCGCTCCCACAGCTCAATGCCGAAGAGGTTGGCCAGCCCCCAGGGTTGGCCGAAAAATTTACGCTCGTTTTCCGGTGCGGACACACCGTAGCGTGGTAGGGAAGTCATAAATCAATAAAATACGTCCTATCGTATTATCTTCCAAACACGGGCACGCCTGTAGGCTCGTCAGCTATGACGCGTTACTTGGGAACCGAGACGGAATACGGCATCACCTGCCCGGACAACCCGCAGATCAGCCCGCTGGTCACCTCCACGCACGCGGTGGTTGCCTACGCAGCGTTGCGCACCCAGGCCCGCACCCGCTGGGATTACGCGGAAGAGGCGCCGCTGAAAGACGCCCGCGGCTTCGACCTGCAGCGTTACCGCAGCGTGCCGGTCGTGGACGCGAACGCGATCGGGGTGGCCAACGTGGTCACCACCAACGGAGCGCGCTACTACGTCGACCATGGGCACCCCGAATATTCCAGCCCGGAGTGCTCCAACGCCTTCGACGCGATGGTCTTTGATGCCGCCGGCGACATCGTCCTCAACGACGCCGCCGCGTGCATCCGCGAACTGTGGGAGCAACAGGTCTCCGTGCTGGCCAAGCACGAACCGTGCCCGCCGTTGAAGTTCTACAAGAACAACGTCGACGGCAAGGGCCGCTCTTATGGCAGCCACGAGAATTACCTGTACTCGCGCCACACCAACTTTGAAAACCTCACCCAGGCGCTGATCCCGTTCTTCGTCACCCGCCAGGTCATCATCGGCGCGGGTCGTGTGGGCATCGGTCAAGCGTCGGAGCAGCCGGGCTTCCAAATCTCGCAGCGCGCGGACTACTTCGAGCAGGAGGTCTCGCTGGAGACCACGCTCAACCGCGGCATCGTCAACACGCGCGACGAGCCGCACGCCCCGGAGGAGGACTTCCGCCGCCTGCACGTCATCGTGGGCGACGCGAACATGAGCCAGTTCTCCAACTTCCTCAAGCTCGGCATGACCTCGCTGGTGCTCGACGCGATCGAGGCCGGGGTGGATTTCTCGGACCTGCGCCTGAAAAACCCGGTCGAGGAGATCAAGGCGGTCAGCCACGACCCCACACTCACACATGAGCTCGAGCTTCTCGACGGCCAAAGGTTGTCGGCGATCTCCATCCTCCGTGAATATAGGAGAAGGTGCGAGGGGCGGAGCGACGTCGATAAGCAAGTGCTCCAACTGTGGGGCGAGGTCCTCGACGACCTCGAGCGCGACCCGCTGTCCACCGCCAACCGGCTGGATTGGACGGCGAAGTGGGCGCTGGTGCGCAGGTTTGAGCAGCGTGGCGCAACCCAGGCGAAGCTGCAGGCGATTGATTTGCAGTACGCGGACATCGACCCAAAGACGTCCCTGTACCACGCGCTGGTGCGCAAAGGAGCGATGCGCACGATGGTCAGCGCGGAAGAAATCTCGCGTGCCGCGGTGCACCCGCCGGAGGACACCCGCGCCTACTTCCGGGGTCGCGCGGGCGAGAAGTTCGCCGAGGACCTCACCGCTTCGAACTGGCAGTCCATGCTGTTTACGGTGGACGGGCAGCTCTACCGGGTGCCGCTGGATCTGCTGGGCAGCCACACCAAGGCGGACGTGGGGGAGCTGATCGAAACATCTGCGACAACACGCGAGCTGCTTTCCGGCCTGGGGCTGGCTCCAGAACGCTAAGGTTGCATCTATGGCTACGCAACAAACACACGCTTCCGGTGGCGGCGGGGACAACCACGGCGAGGACATCGCTGCGGAATCTGCCGGTCAGGCCCAGATCAACACCTCCGGCACCGACGACCTGCTCGACGAAATTGACGCGCTGCTGGACACCAACTCGGAGGAGTTTGTGAAGTCGTTCGTGCAGAAGGGCGGGCAGTAAGCTGGCAACCAGCTACCCGCGCCGCGTGATGGGCGTGGAAACAGAGTTCGGCGTGGCCGCCTACGACGGCTCGCGCCAGGTGCTCACGCCCGAGGAGGTGGCGCGCTACCTGTTCCGTCCGGTGGTCGCGCAGCACCGCAGCTCCAACGTCTTCACCGCCAACGCCTCGCGACTGTACCTGGATGTGGGCTCGCACCCGGAGTACGCGACCGCGGAGTGCGACTCGCTGAGCCAGCTTCTGGCCTACGACAAGGCGGGGGAGCGCATCTTCCGCCAGTTGTCGCAGCAGTGCGACAAGGCGCTGCTTAATGACGGCTTCGCAGGCTCGACCTACCTGTTCAAAAACAACGTGGATTCGCGCGGCAACTCCTACGGCGCCCACGAGAACTACCTGATCAGCCGCGAACTCGCGCTGAAGTCCTTCGGCCAACAGTTGCTGCCGTTTCTGATCACACGCCAGCTGATCTGCGGCGCGGGCAAGATCACGGGGGATACGTTCGTCATCTCCCAGCGCGCAGACCAGGTGTGGGAGGGCGTTTCGTCCGCCACCACGCGCACCCGGCCGATCATCAACACCCGCGACGAACCGCACGGAGATTCCCACCGCTTCCGCCGCATGCACGTGATCGTGGGCGATTCCAACATGTCCGAGCCCACCTTCGCGCTGAAAGTCGGCTCGATGCTTTTGGTCATCGAGATGCTGGAGGCAGGCTTCGACCTGCCGGACATGGAGCTTGCGGACCCGATCGCGCATATCCGCGACATCGCCGCCGACCCCACGGGCGCCACCGAGCTCACCCTTGCAGCGGGCGGCACCGTCACCGCGCTCGAGGTGCAGCAGCGCACCCTCGACGCGGCGAAGCGCTGGCTGAAGCAGCGTCCGGACGAAGGCACGCCGAACGAGGAGATGTCCCGGGTGGTCGACCTGTGGGACCGCGTGCTCGACGCCATTGCCACGCAGGACTTCTCCGGAGTGGACACGGAGATCGACTGGGTGATCAAGCGCAAGCTGCTCACCCAGTTCAAGGACCGCCTCGGCTGCGGCTGGGACCACCCGAAGCTCGCCCAGATCGATCTGACGTACCACGACATCAACCCACAGCGTGGCCTGTTCTACCTGCTCGAGCGCAAGGGGCTGGCAGCGCGCTGGATTGAGGACAGCACCATTGAGCAGGCGGTGGACAACCCGCCGGCGACCACGCGCGCAGCCATCCGCGGCGAGTTCCTTACCGCCGTGCGCGAGCGGGGCCTTGCGCATAATGTCGACTGGGTGCACTTGAAGGTCAACCGCCCGGAACCCCGCACGGTGGAGCTGCAGGACCCGTTCGCCACCGCGGACGACGCCGCGGCCGAACTGATCAGTTGGGTGCGGGCGCAGGAAGCTGCAGAAGGGTAGGTCGCGGTGGCCAACGACAACGACATGGTCGTGCGCCAGGTCGGGCTCACGTTTGCCTTGCTGGCCTCGCCCGCAAAACGCGACGTGGCCTGGGTGCAGGCGAATGTGGACGGCTACGGTGGCCGCACCCGCGACGCCGCCACCCACCTGATTGAGCGCGACGTGCGCGAACTGCGCGATCTCGGCGTGCCCGCGCGCTACCAGGACGGCGAAGTCTGGGTGGTCAAGGACCTCTACGAGCTGCCGGCCGTCGACCTCACCGCCGAGGAGGCCTCCGTGGTGGGCCTCGCCGCGGATTTGAGCAAGCCGGGTTCGCTCGGCGAGTTCGCCCGCTCCGGCTGGACCAAGCTCGCCGCCTCCGGGGCGACGCGCTCCATGGACGCGCCTGCGCTGATGAACGTGTCCAACGACATCTTCCAGCTGCGCCCCGACACGCTGCGCGCCATCGTGAAGTGCGTCCAGGCCAAGCAGCGCATCTCCTTCGACTTCGTGCGCGCCCCCGGCAAGGACCCGGAGCGCCGCGTGGCCGACCCATGGGGAGTGGTCTCCCTGAACAACCGCGCCTACTTCGTCGGCTACGACATCGACCGCGACGACGTGCGTGTGTTCCGCCTGAAAAAGGTCTCCCGGCTGAAGAAGGTGCGCCACTCGGACGCGTTCCACGAGCGCGCAGGTGACCTGCAAGCGCTGGTGGAGGAAACACTTCGCGGCGAGCTTATCAACGCCACCGTCACCGTCACCCACGGTACCGGCGAAGAACTCGCCCAGCGCGGCACCCGCGCCTCCAAGGTCGGCACGGAAGAGGAAATCGACACCATCACGCTGCGCGGCGTGGACCGCGACTGGGCCGTGCGCACCATCGCTAGCCTCGCCGGAAACGTGGTGGCGGTGGAGCCGTTGGAGGTCCGTGAGGACGTCGTCAAGCTGCTGCGCACCTCACTGGAAGGGGAGAACTGATGGCTGTGGACTTCAAGCGCCAAGAGCGCGTCGTGCGCCTGCTTAATTTACTGGCCTATGCCTCGAACCACCCGGGGCTGACCCCGATGGAAATCGCCCGCGACCTGGGCGCGGACCCGATGCAGGTGCGCGACGATTTCGAGCTGCTGTTCCTCTCCGGCGTGGGCACCGGGCCGGGCGAGATGATCGACCTGGAGTACTCCTGGAAGGGCGTCAACATCAAAAACGACCAGGGGATGACCACGCCGCTGCGCCTGTCGCCCGCGGAAGCCAGCGCGCTGTTGATCCTGCTGGATTCCCTGGAAACCATGCCGGGACTTGTGGATGGCCGCGCGGTGCGCTCTGCCGCGGAGAAGATCCGCGCGGTGACGACGTCGCAGGCGGTCGGCGACGCGGAGCACACTGCTGACGCCGGTGTTGCCGGCACCGTCGCCGAAGCGCTCGCCGCCAAGCGCAAGCTGCGCATAACCTACTACTCCGCATCCTCGGACACCGTCACCGAGCGCGAGGTGGACCCCGCGAGCCTGTTCCACCAGTCCGGCGCTACCTACCTCCACGCAGCGCACAACGGGCAGATGCGAACGTTCCGCCTGGACCGGATTCAAAGCGCCGAGCTTCTCGACGCACCTTCGGACGCCAGCGGCACCGACTTCAATCCCGCGGACCCGTTCGGCATGGCCGACCGCGAGCAAGCACGCCTGCTGATCCACCCGGACGCCACGTGGCTGGCGGATTACTGGGAGATCGAGCTGGAGGAGCCTTCGGACGAGGACCAACAAGGTGCTGAACCGGCAGGGCAGTGGATCCCCGCAACCATGCGCTACGGCAGCGACGACTGGCTGGTGCGCTTCTGCCTGAGCCAGGCGGACCGGGTGCGCATCGTCGAACCTGCAGGTCTTGCTGCAGAAGCTATGTCGCGCGCGAAACGTGCACTCGACGCGTTAGACTAATCTGCGCGTTACACCGTTTTCGGAAAGGACAACCCATGCCAAGTATTGGATGGACCGAGCTCATTATCGTCATCTTCCTCGTGCTGCTGTTGTTCGGCGCAAACAAGCTGCCGGACCTGGCGCGTTCCATGGGTCGCTCCGCACGCATCTTCAAGTCCGAGGTCAAGGAGATGCGCAACGAAGACGAGGCGGAAACTCCGACCCAACAGCGTCAGATCGACGCCGCTCCGGCGCAGGAGACCCGCAGCGCTGCCCAGGAGGCGGACTTCTGGGAGCGTCCGGAGAACAATCCGCGCTAAGTCTGCCTGATGGCACGTACGAAAACCCCCAAGAGGCCGAAGAAACAGAAGAACACGACCGGCGAGATGTCGCTGGTGGAGCACCTGCAGGAGCTGCGCCGCCGCGTCATCATTTCGCTGGCCGCCATTGTGGTCGGCACCATAATCGGGTTCATTTGGTACCAGACCGCCCCGCCGCGCACGATGCCGCTGGGCGAGATCATCCGTGGCCCCTACTGCAACCTGCCGCCCGAACTTCGGGCGGATTTCACCGGCGACGGCGAGTGCCGCTTGCTGGCCACTAACCCGTTTGAGATGTTCATGCTGCGCCTGAAAGTCGGCGCTCTGGCAGGCCTCGTGCTTTCGTCCCCGGTGTGGCTGGCGCAGATCTGGAACTTTATCACCCCGGGCCTGCACAAAAACGAGCGCCGCTACACCTTCAGCTTTGTCACCATCGCGGTGGTGCTGTTCGTCTCCGGCGCGCTGCTCGCGTATTTCGTGCTGGACAAGGGCCTGTACGTGCTCATGTCCATGGGCTCCGAGGTCCAGATTGCGGCGCTTTCAGGAGGGGAGTACTACAACTTCCTCCTCGCGCTCGTCGTCATCTTCGGCGTCAGTTTTGAGGTGCCGCTGATTATTATCATGCTCAACTTGTTGGGCATCCTGCGCTACGAGCATGTCAAGGACAAGCGTCGCCTGATCATCGTTGGCATTTTCGCCTTCGCCGCGGTGATGACGCCGGGCCAGGACCCGTTCTCCATGGTGGCGCTGGCGATCTCCATCTGCCTACTAGTGGAAATGGCCTTCCAGTTCTGCCGCTGGAACGACCGCAAGCAAAAGCGCGAGCGCCCCGACTGGATGGATCTGGACGACGAGGAAGCCTCCGGCCCGATTGAGGCGCCGACGTCCGTGGGGCGCGCCAGCAGCATTGGTGCGGAGCCGATTGAGCGCCCGGCACCGGTGCAGCGTGCTCCGGAGCGCCAGCAGAATTCCTCGCCGCGGGGCTACGCGGGCGGAGCGGATTTCGGGGACGTACTGTAGGGGGCATGCTTTCCCCCGATCCTGGTACATCGTTTCTGCGGGAATTCGCCGAGGCGAAGCCGTTTGCACTCGACGACTTCCAGCTCCAGGCCTGCCAGGCGGTGGAGCAGGACCGCGGCGTGCTGGTGTGCGCGCCGACTGGTTCGGGCAAGACCATCGTCGGCGAGTTCGCTGTCGCGCTCGCCCTGCACCGCGGCACGAAGTGCTTCTACACCACGCCGATTAAGGCGCTGAGCAACCAGAAGTACCACGACTTAGTCGCCGAACACGGCGAGGAGGCGGTGGGCCTGCTCACTGGCGACACCAGCATCAACGGCTCCGCCGATATCGTGGTGATGACCACCGAGGTTTTGCGCAACATGCTGTATGCGGAGTCGCCCCAGCTGGACCGGCTCACGCACGTGGTGATGGACGAGATCCACTACCTCGCAGACCGAGACCGGGGTGCGGTGTGGGAGGAGATCATCCTCAACCTCGACGACTCCGTGAGCCTGATCGGACTGTCCGCCACCGTGTCCAACTCTGAGGAGTTCGGCGAGTGGCTCGACGCGGTGCGAGGCGACACCGAAGTCATCGTCTCCGAGCACCGGCCGGTGCCGTTGAGCCAGTACATGATGGTCGGCCGCAAGATGTTCCCGCTGTTCGAGCCGGGCACCGGCGGGCGGGTCAACCGCAGCCTCGAGCACGCAATCGAGCGCATAGAGGCGGGCTCTTCCGACGAGGGCCGCCGCGACTTCGAGGAGGGGAGGGGCTTTCGTTCCCGTTCGCGCAGCGGACGTTCGCGAGGCCAGGACAAGGTGCGCCCCGTCGGCCGGCCCGAGGTCGTCTCCGCCCTCCAGGGCCAGGACATGCTGCCGGCGATCGTGTTCATTTTCTCCCGCGCGGGCTGCGACGGCGCGCTGTTCCAATGCCTGCGCTCCCGCAAGGAGTTGACCACACCCGAGGAGCGCGCAGAGATCGAGCAGATCATCGATGACGGCGTGGACGGCATCCCCGAAGAGGACCTGGAGGTGCTGAACTTCCGCCAGGTGCGTACCGCCTGGATGCGCGGGTTCGCCGCGCACCACGCAGGGCTTTTGCCCGCGTTCAAGCACATCGTGGAGCAGCTGTTCGTCCGCGGGCTGGTCAAGGTCGTCTTCGCCACCGAGACGCTGGCGCTGGGCATCAACATGCCGGCGCGCACCGTGGTGCTGGAGAAGATGGTCAAGTTCAACGGCGAAGCCCACGTGGACCTTACTCCGGGCCAGTACACCCAGCTCACCGGCCGCGCCGGCCGCCGGGGCATCGACCACATCGGCAACGCCGTGGTGCAGTGGGCACCCGCGATGGATCCCCACCAGGTGGCGGGGTTGGCGTCCACACGCACCTACCCGCTGATCTCCCAGTTCCAGCCTGGCTACAACATGGCCATCAACATGCTGGCCATGAACGGCTTCGACGATTCCATCCGCCTGATCGAGCAGTCCTTCGCCCAGTTCCAAACGGACCGCTCGGTGGTCGGCGAGGTGCGCGACATCGAGCGGCTGCAGCAGAAAGTGCGCTCGCTTCGTACGAAGCTCGAGCGCGACATCTCCGCGTTCGCTCCGCCTAGCGACGACGCAGCCGCCGAGCTGGTCGAGTACTCGCAACTGCGCCGAGACCTGTCCGAGGAAGAAAAACAGGCCCGCCGCGACCACCTGGACAGCCGCCACACCGAAACCATCAAGATCCTCGGCTCGCTGCAGGTGGGCCAGGTCATCGCGCTGCCGAGCAAGCGCAAGCCGGAGCTTGCCGCCGTAGTGCAGCCCGCGGGCAAACCGCACGACCCGCGCCCCTGGGTGACCACGGAGCGCGGCTGGTCCGGGCGCATCGACGCCGCGGCGTTCAAGAACCCGCCGCTGGTGGTGGGCCGCATCAAGGTGCCGCGCCACATGCAGGACCAGCCGCGCCGCCACGCCCGTAAGGTGGCGGGCCTTCTGCACCGCGGCCACTTCAATGCCCCGAAGCGACTGCGCGAGCAGTCCCGGGTGCGGCCGAACAAGAAGATCACCGCGCTGCGCGAGGCTATCCGCAACCACCCGGTGCACGACTGGCCGGCGGCGGACCGCGAGCTATTGGCCCGCACCGCCGAAGAGATCGTCCGCGAGGAGCGCGCGTTAGCCAAGCTGGAGCGCCGCGTGAACTCTTCCACCGACTCGCTGGGCCGCACCTTCGAGCGCATCATCGGGCTGCTCACGGAGATGGATTACGTCGAGCTTCGCGACGGTGAACCGCAGGTCACCGACGAAGGCGAGCGCCTGTCCCGCATCCACAACGTCTCCGACCTCTTGGTGGCGCAGTGCCTGAAGCGAGGGATCTGGGACGAGCTGGACCCGGCCGAGCTGGCAGGTGTGGCCTCCATGGTGGTGTTTGAAAACCGCCGCGCCACTGGTGGCAGCCCTGAGGCCGCTACCGACGCCATGGCTGACGCGATGAACGAGACGATGCGCATCTACGGCGAACTTGTCTCCGACGAGCAGCGCCACAACCTGCCCGCAACCCGCCTGCCGGATCCCGGGTTCTGCCTGTCCATCCACCAGTGGACCGCAGGCGCGCCGCTGGGCTACGCCCTGGCCGCCGCTGCGGAATCGGGTGCGGAGCTCACCCCCGGGGACTTCGTGCGCTGGTGCCGCCAGGTGATCGACTTGCTCGAGCAGATCAAAAAGACCGGCTACTCGGACCAGATCCGGGACAATGCCAACCGGGCAGTGGACGCGATCCGCCGCGGCGTGGTGGCCATCGGCAACTAAAGACCGCGCAGCGGCTGCGCCAGCCCCCGCGGCCACAGCGACACGGTGGCGATGCGCAGGTTGGTGCCCCTCGGATCAAGGATGAGCGACTGAACGCCGATGACCTTGCCGCCGACCAGCACAGGACCGCCGGAATCGCCCTTCACCGCAGGAGGGTTGGCGTACACCAGGCCAGCGGGCCGGACCCGGGTCACGCGCTTCCTGGACCAGGACACCGGCAGCGTGCCCAGGTAGACACCCGGCCGGGCTTGGACGCTGCGCGCCTGGCCGCCGAAGCCGAGCGTGAGCGTGCGGGACAGCAGTCGCGGCGACGGCCCGAGCACGAACGGGGTGGCACTGATCCTCTCAGGCAGACGAACCAGTGCCACGTCTGTGCCGGGCACGGTGTGGAGGCTGTCGACGGGGAACACGGAGCCGTCGATACGCACCCGCGCCCCTGTATGCGGGCGCTCGCGGAAGAAGTGTGCGCACGTGAGCACGATATCGGGGGCGATGAGTGCGCCCGAGCAGTAGCCGCCGGGTGCGCTCAGGTGGGCGACGGAGCGGGTCAGGGCAGGCAACACGCTGACGATGCTAGCGATCTACCATGGCGCACATGACTGTATTCGACTCTGACGTGTATACCGAACGCCGCAAACAAGCCGCAGAGCTGGTCAAACAGCGCGGTTTGGGCGGGCTGGTCATCGGCACCGGCGCGGAGTTCGCCTACCTCACCGGTTCCTGGACCTCCTCGCACGAGCGCCTCACCGCGCTGGTGATCGCGCCAGGCGGCGCCACCGTGGTGGCACCGGTGACGGACATCCAATCGCTGGGGCTGGACGGTGCCGCAGACGTCGAGGTGGTCGGCTGGCGCGACGGGGAAAACCCGTACCAGCTGGTGGCGGACACACTCGGCGAAGGTGCCGTGGGCCTGGGGTCGTCGCTGACTGCAGACCACGTCTTTGCCTTGCAGGCGCTGCTGCCCGAGACTGAGCTTGCCTCCGACGCGGTAGCGGAACTGTTCATGGTCAAAGACGCCGAAGAGGTCGCAGAGCTGGAGAAGGCCGGCGCCGCCATCGATCGCGTGCACGAGCGCGCCGCCCAGCTACTCCAGCCCGGCCGCACGGAGCGCGAGATCGCGGACGAGCTGCACGCGCTGATCCTTAAAGAGCACGCGAACGTGCAGTTTGTCATCGTCGGCTCCGGGCCCAACGGCTCCAACCCGCACCACGACTTCTCCGACCGCGTCCTCGAAGAGGGCGACCCTGTGGTGGTGGACCTTGGCGGCGCGCTGCCGTCCGGCTACCAGTCCGACTGCACCCGCACCCACGTGGTGGGCGATGCGGCCAAGGCGCCTAAGGACTTCCTCGAGGCCTACGCGGTGCTGGAGCGCGCTTTTGATGCCGCGTGCCAGGCCGCCAAGCCCGGCATCACCGCAGGCGAGCTCGACGCCGCGGCCCGCGACGTGATCGCAGACGCCGGCTACGGCGAGTACTTCACGCACCGCTTGGGCCACGGCATCGGCCTTTCCGGCCACGAGCAGCCGTTCATCATCGCCGGCTCCGACGTGGTGCTGCGCGAGGGGATGGCGTTTTCCATCGAGCCCGGCATCTACGTGCCGGGCAAGTGGGGCATGCGCATCGAGGACATTGTGCGCATGACTGCAGGCGGCATCGTGACGTTAAACCGCACCCGCCGCACGCTGGGCGGCGACAATGCGTAGCTCCACCAGGCATGGTTCAACCGGGCAGGGTGTCGTGCTTCTGCTCGGGGCGCGCAGCGACATCGGCGGCGAGATCGCCGAACGCGTCTGCCAGGGCCGCGAGGTCGTGCTCGCGGCCAGGGGTAACGGGGGACTGCAGGACGTCGAGAAGCGATTGCTCGCCGCGGGTGCCACCGCGGTGCGCACGCTCGACTTCGACGCCACCGGCGTGGATTCGCACCGCCGGATCGTGCGCGAGGCGGGTGATGTCACCACCGCGATCGTGGCGTTTGGCATCCTGGGCGACCAGGATCTCGCAGAGCGCGACGAGCGCGAGGCCGCCCGCATTGCAACGGTGGACTACCTCGCTCAGGTGAGCATGCTCACGGTGCTTGCCGACGAGATGACGCGCGGCGAGATCTACGCCTTTTCCTCCATCGCGGGGTGGCGAGCACGCCGCGCCAACTACGTCTACGGCTCCACGAAGGCGGGCCTGGACGCGTTCTGCCAGGGCCTGATGGACCGGCTGCACGGCAGCGGGCTCAACCTCATCCTCGCGCGGCCGGGCTTCGTCATCGGGTCCATGACGGAAGGGATGAAGCCGGCAGTGATGTCGGTGACCCCCGACGTGGTCGCGGACGCGGTGGTGGACGCCGCCGCGCGTGGCAAGAGTGCCACGGTCTGGATTCCGCGTCGCCTGGCTGTCCTCGCCGCGATCATGCGCGTGGTGCCGCGGCCGGTGTGGAGGTACATGCCGAGGTAGCGGCTAAGCCAGGTACCCTCGTGGCCATGCCGATTCCTCTTCTCGCATACTTCCTCGTCGAAGCGCTCGCGTTTTTCCTGGTGGCGAAAGCCATCGGTGTGGGCTGGGCGCTTCTAGCGATTTTCGTGCTTATGATCGCCGGCGGCGCCGCGGCCAGCATGGCGCTGCGCAACTCGCTGCTGCAGGCCGCGCATGGCCGCTCCAGCGTGGGCAAACTCGCGGGCGACTCCGCGCTGCTCATCGGCGGCTGGACGCTTTCCGTCATCCCCGGATTTGTCACCTCGCTGATCGGCCTGCCGCTGGTGTTCGGTCCGACGCGCGCGTTGATCCGCAAGACCATGACCAAACGGGCGCGTGCCGCGGTGGAGAACCTGGGCGTGCGTGTCTACGACGCCACCCCGATGGGGCAGTTCCAGACCAGCTACGGCTCTTTCAACCAGCCGGGCGGCGCGCAGCCGCAGGAGCCGGTCATCGACGCCGACGAGCTGGAGCAGTGGTATCGCATGGACAGCCACGAGCGCCCACAAGACCCAGGCGACAGCACCGGAGGGGCGCGCTAAATGCCGGCGTTCCTCCGTTTCGGACTCGCCGCCGTTTCCGGCTGGCTGGTTTACCTGTCGTACGAACCTCTCGGCCACTGGTGGGCCGCGGTGCTCGGCATCGCGCTGCTGTGGCTCACACTCATGCCGTGGCCCAGGCGCGCCACCGCGGCGCTGGGCATGGCGGGGGAGGCGCAGGAGCGCCCGTCCGTACGCTTCGGCGCGCTGATCGGGTTCACGCACGGCCTGTTTTGCTACCTGTTCCTGCTGCCGTGGGTCGGCGAGTTTGTCGGCGCCATGCCATACATCGCGCTGGCCATCACGATGGCGCTTTACGCGCTGGCCACCGGCGCGTTCGGTGTGTTGGTGGCCCGCTGGCGCTACGGCGCGTTCGCGTTCCCGCTGGTCTACCTGGCGGTCGAGTTAGTGCGTTCCTCGTGGCCCTTCGGCGGCTTCGCGTGGGTGCGCCTGGCGTGGGGCCAGATCAACGGCCCGCTCGCGGCACTATCGGCCTGGGGCGGGCCCGCGCTGGTCACCGTCGCCACAGTACTTGTGGCGGTCGGGTGCATTTCGCTTCTCGACGCCACGTCCCGCCGCCCCGCCGCAGCCGCCATCATCCTGCCGCTGGCTGCCGGACTGATCGCCAACCTCGGCGTCGGAAAGGACAGCTCCACCGTCGATCAGGCCCGCGTGGGGGCCGTGCAGGGCAACGTGCCACGCATGGGCCTGGACTTCAACGAGCAGCGCCGGGCGGTGCTAAGCAACCACGTCAACGAGACGCTCCGGCTCGCGGAAGCGTCCGAAGAATCCGGCGAGGAGCTGGACATGGTGTTCTGGCCGGAAAACGCCTCCGACATCAACCCGTTCGTCGACGCGGAGGCCGAGGCGCTGTTGGGTGCGGCGGTGCGCGGCGTGGATACGCCCCTGCTTGTTGGCACGCTCACCCGCGACGAGGTCGGCGCCCGCAACACCATGGTGGTCTTCGACCCTGAAACTGGGCCGGGGGAGCGCCACGACAAGCGCTTCCTGCAGCCGTTCGGCGAATACATGCCCATGCGCGATTTCTTCCGCAACTTCTCGGATCTGGTGGACTTGGCGGGCGACTTCAAGCCTGGCGACGGCAACGGTGTGGTCCACATGGGCGGCATTCCAGTTGGCGTCGCCACCTGTTACGAGGTGGCGGAAGACGAGGCGTACCGCATGGCGGTACGCGGCGGCGCGCAGATTTTATCCACGCCGACGAACAACGCCACCTTCGGTTTCACGGACATGACGTACCAGCAGCTGGCGATGAGCCGGATGCGCGCGATCGAAACTGACAGGGCAGTGGTCGTGGTCGCCACGTCGGGTGTCTCGGCGATCGTGCACCCGGATGGCCGCGTGTCGCAGCAGACGGAGATCTTCGAACCTGCGCATCTGGTCGAGACGCTTCCGCTGCGTACCGGCACCACGCCCGCGGTGCGGTTCGGGCAGATTCTGGAGTGGTTGCTCGTCGCCGCCGGGGCAGCGCTGATGTTTGCCGCAGCCGTGTCCGCGCACCGGTCGCAGCGCGGGTATGCTCCTACCGGAGAACAACAGCGTAAACCTGAGGAGAATTAGCGCCGTGGCCAACCAGACTCTGGTGATCATTCCGACCTACAACGAGGTGGAAAACCTCCCGCTTATCGTCGAGCGCGTGCTGGCTACGAAGGATGCCGTGGACATCCTCGTTGTGGACGACAACTCGCCGGACGGCACCGGCGCGAAGGCCGACGAGCTCGCCGCCGCCCACGACGAGGTCAACGTGCTGCACCGCACTGGCAAGGACGGCCTGCTGGCCGCCTACCGCGCCGGCTTTAACTGGGGCTTGGAGCGCGACTACCAGGTGCTGGTGCAGATGGACGCCGACGGCTCTCACGCGCCGGAGGAGCTGCACCGGCTTCTCGACGCGCTGGATGCCGGCGCCGATCTGGCCATCGGTTCCCGCTACATCGAGGGTGGGGAAGTGGTCAACTGGCCGAAGAACCGCTTCCTGCTGTCCAAGCTGGGCAACCAGTACGTCTCTATCGCCCTCGGCACCGACGTGGCGGACATGACCGCCGGCTACCGCGCCTTCAAGCGCGAGGTGCTGGAGGAGTTGGACTTGGACTCCTTGTCTACCAAGGGATACATCTTCCAGGTGGAGATCGCGCACAAGGTGGACAAGCTGGGCTTCGACATCCGCGAGGTGCCGATCACCTTTGAGGACCGCAAGCTCGGCGAGTCCAAGCTGGACGCCAGCTTCGCCACCGCCTCGCTGGCCGAGGTGACCAAGTGGGGTGTCGCGGACAAGGCCACCTTTGTCAAGGACCTGACCTCCGAGACCGTCCGCCAGTTCGTCTACGCCGTGGAGCACTCGAAGCTTTCCGACGTCCGCCGCAAGGCCGCCGACGCGCCCGAGCAGATCATCAACGCCATTGGTGAGTTCGGCGCGGTGGCCAAGCACGAGATCGACAACGCCAACCTGGGAAAGGTTCAATCCAACGTCGCCCGCCGCGTCAACGACGCCATCAACTTGGGCGAGGAGACCGTCCGTCAGGCGCTTTACGCGCTCGGCTTCGACGGCAAGCGCAAGAAGTAGCGGCCGAAAATAGGGAAGTGCCCGCCCCCGCGATTTCGTTTCGCGGAGGCGGGCACTTGCGTGAGCCGTCGTAAAGCAAGCTAGCTCTCTTTGGTCTGCTGCTGCTCCTTCGCAATGCGGGCGGCGGTGCGGCGGCGCTTGCGCAGCTGCTCAAGACGCTCCTCAAGCAGAACGTCGAGCTCCTCGATGCTGCGGCGCTCACGCAGCATGTCCCAGTGGGTGCGCGGCGGCTTGGCGGGCTTGGACTCCACGCCTTCGCCCTCCATGAGGGTGCCGACCTGGCCGTTCTTGCACATCCACTCCTCGGGGATTTCGGCGTCGTCAGCGAACGGCACCTCGAACACCTCACCGTTGGGGGTGCGGTACTTCGCCATCTGGCGTGGCGCGAGATCGTGGTCGCGGTCCGTTTCGTAGCTGACTGCGCCCATGCGGCTACCGCGAAGAACTCGATCAGCCATGGCACTCACCATCCTTTTCAACCCGTTTGTTTTCAGTCGCTCCAGTATAACGGTGCAGTTCTGCGAAATGTTCCCGGGCACTTTCGCGTGATCGACACATGTAATAGAATATGTAACTGTGACGGATAAATTACGATCCCTTACCAAGAAGACAGCCACCTGCGCCTGGTGTGGGAAGGAAATTCCCGTGAACCGCGGCCGCGGCCGGAAACGCAAGTACTGCGGGCCATCCTGCAAGCAGCGTGCCTACGAACAGCGCACCATGCTGGCCGGTACGTCGGTTGACGAGGACGCGGTGATCCTCAACCGCAACAAGGTAGCAGAGTACCGCGACCGGCTTTACGCGCTGCGGTGCGCCGCGGAGGATATCCGCACGGCAGCCGCCGAAGGTGCGAAGCCTGACGATTTGGCCCCGCTTTGTGACGAATTAGTAGAATTGGCCCAGCAACTCGAAAGACTGAGGTGATTTCCAGGTGGAAAAACGCGCGGCAACCAGCGCAAAGACGCGCACAACTCTAATCGTTGTCGTATCCATTTTCATCGTCGTGGCGGTGCTGGTGGCGATGATTCCGCTGTTTATGAGCCTGTTTAAGGGCGGCGGGGTAAAGACAGAGGGGATTGACGCCGACAACGTGTCCGCAGCCTCCACAGAGCTTGACGGCGAATGGACAGTGACCAACCGCCCGGGCGACAACGTCACATCCGCCGGCTTCACCTTTGAAGAGGTGCTGCCGGGTGAGCGCCGCAGCACATCAGCGTCCACGCGCGCGGTCACAGGCTTCGCGACGATTGCCGAAGGCACGCTGAACGCCGGCGAGATCACCGTCGACATGCAGCACCTGTCGTCCGATAGCGACAAGCGCGACTCGTCGGTGCGCCGCCGAATCTTCCACACGGACGATTACCCGGAGGCGACCTTCAAGGTGACACAGCCGGCTGACGTGTCCGCCTTGCCGGAGGACGGCACCGTGGGCACCGTGGCGCTCACCGGCAAGCTGACCATCCACGGCGAGACCAACGAGATCACGCACGAGTTCGACGTCGCGCGTTCGGGCGACCGTTTGATCGTCGCGGGCGACATCCCGATCAACCGCTTGGACTACGGCGTGGAGACCCCGGAGCTCGTCGCGGCGAAAATCGCCGAGGAGGGCGAAGTGAACGTCCGCATCAACATGACCAAGTAGATAGGCTTTTTTACGTAACGTTACGCTAAAAGGGGCATATGGAAGAGCGTCGGGCGCAAGGAGCGCTCGGCGCCTTTTTCGGTTCCACCGTATATATCTGTCCGATAATGTACATTATGTCAAGTAACGTTCTGGCGGCCCTGACCACCGGCTAGCGGCGCCCTCTCCTGTTTCTCCGCGCGAACGTGATCTGCGCCAGATCGATCATCCCCAGCCGCGCCATCGCTTCGCGCAACGCGAACTGCCACACCCACAGGCGGCGGAACACTGCGTCGTAGCCATCGGCCGCCGCGTCGCGCAACTTGCCTTCGAATGTGATGCGCTGCAGGCGCAGCGACGCCGCCAGGTGCTCCGGCGCCGACGTCTGCGCCACGACGCGCAGGTCGGTCTCGCGGTCGACCGTCTTGCCAATCTCCGTGACCGTCGCAAAGTGCAGCCCCGGCCAGATGTACGCGCGCAGCGTCTCCAGCGCGAGATCCGCAGTCCGGTTGTAGGCAGACGTGCGCACCACCGTCTGCATGGCTGCTCGGCCCCCTTGGCCCAGCACTGCATCCACGGCGAGCAGATACGACCTCTGCTGGCGCTGCGGCATGGTTTCAAACACCTCCATGCTCGCAACCGCGTCGTAGACTCCGCCGCGCTGCTTAGCCACCGCATCCGGGCCCTCCGCAATGCGGTCCACAGTGACGGAACCGTCAGTGCCCGCGAGGATGAGCCGCTCGCGTATTGCTGCGTACATGCGGGCATCGCGGGTCACGGCGTCGACAGTTGCCCCACGCGAAGCGGCCTCAAACGCTAATGCGCCGCCTCCGGACGGATAATCCAACAGGTGCGTGCCGTGCGCCACGCCCAGATTGTCTAAAACATCCTTTACGCTGCGGGTTTGCGCATCCTTGAGGTCTGCGCGGTCCGACTCCAAGGGTGTCCCGATTTCCGTCACGTCTACGAAATGATCGCGGGGTTCGCGGCCTTTGCCCGCGCCTTTGGTGTGCGACTTCATGCGGACGCGTTCCGTGGTGGCCACGCCGGTGGCGAAATGCCCCTGAAAGGCGCTGAGTCCGTCGCCCGAGAAATGCGCCACTAAGTCGGGCGGCAGCTCCCCCGGCGTTGCGGGCCGCACAGCGTCCACTCGGCGGGTCCGTGGGCCGTAGCCGGTGCGCAGGAGGGCCGTGAGGACGTCGACAAGCTGCTGCGAACCGCCAGTGGACCACTCACCTGCCATGTAGCCTTCCGCGAGCCCCACCCACCCGCTCGCGGCGATTCGCTGAAAAACCTCAGCGCGCTCGACGGTGATGTCTGCGCCCTCCCCCTCGAACGACAGTCCCGCTTTCGCGCAAGCGCGAGCGAAGCCAGCCTCCGCGAGCCTCGTGCGCAGCTTCCCCGGCTGCGGAACATCGGCCACCCCCGGCCACGCGTCTGCATCAACTGGTTGAAGGTGCGCGGGGATGTTCGCGGGAGTGCTCTCGGCCATTCCTCGGATGCTAGTGCGCCGACAGCACGGATGAGGGGTGCCACGGCGGAGGCTGGCCGCCCAGTTTATTTGCGGGCGCGTACTATGTATGCCGTTCCAATCAATAACGTCATTGACCCGAGGAGATATCACTCATGGCCTCTCAGGTGCACCGCCCCGAAGGTAGCCGACACCACGTTGTCATCGTGGGCGCAGGTTTTGGCGGCGTGAACGCGGCGAAGGAGCTCGCAGACGCTGACGTCGACATCACGCTGATCAACAACACCAACCACCACCTCTTCCCGCCGCTGCTCTACCAGGTGGCAACCGGCCTGATGTCCTCCGGCGAGATCACCGGCGACGTGCGCCAGATGTTCGGCAACCAGCAGAACGTCCGCGTGGTTCGCGGCACGGTGGAGACCGTCGATGTGGAGGCGAAGACCGTCACCTCCGTGGAGGGTGGCAAGGAGTCCACGTTCTCCTACGACTCTCTCATCGTCGCCGCTGGTGCCGGCCAGTCCTACTTCGGCAACGACCACTTCGCGGAGTTCGCCCCGGGCCTGAAGACGCTGGACCACGCGTTTGAGATTCGCGCCCGCCTCATCGCCGCCTTCGAGCGCGCTGAGCTGGCTGAGACCCCGGAAGAGCGCGAGCGTGAACTGACCTTCGTCATCGTCGGTGCCGGCCCGACCGGTGTCGAGCTGGCAGGCCAGGTCGCCGAGATGGCGCACCGCGCGTTCACCTCCGGCCGCTACTCGTTTAGCACCGAGCAGTCCAAGATTTACCTTCTCGACGGCGCTCCGCAGGTGCTGCCGCCCTTTGGCAAGCGCCTGGGCAAGAAGGCCCAGCGCGAGCTGGAGAAGGCTGGCGTGACCGTCATCCTCAACGCGATGGTGACCAACGTGGACGCAGACAGCGTGACCTACAAGGACATGAAGTCCGAGCAGGAGACCACCATCAGCACCCCGACCAAGATCTGGTCCGCCGGTGTGGCCGCTTCCCCGCTGGGCAAGCAGATCGCCGACCAGCTTGGCGTGGAAGCCGATCGCGCTGGCAAGGTCGCGGTCAACGCCGACCTGTCCGTGGGCGATGAGCCGAACCTGTTCATCATCGGCGACATGATGAACCGCGACCGCCTGCCGGGTGTTGCCCAGGTGGCAATCCAGTCCGGCGCGTACGTGGGCAAGATCATCAAGGAGCAGGTCGAGCACGACGTCGCCCCGGAAAACCGCGACCCGTTCGAGTACTTCGACAAGGGCTCGATGGCCATCATCAACCGCTTCAACGCTGTGGTGAAGATGGGCAAGGTGGAGATCACCGGCTTCATCGGCTGGCTGATGTGGCTGGGCGTGCACCTGTCCTTCCTCACCGGCACCCGCAACCGTCTCGTGGCCGCCAACGAGT
>ERZ1673699.924-NODE-924-length-26664-cov-5.223421_pt1 | contig 26664 bp, 29 predicted proteins | sample MGYA00580229_ERZ1673699 | MGnify/ENA primary metagenome ERZ1673699 (study PRJEB41218, sample SAMN15661785) | gut metagenome | host: Homo sapiens | place: Canada: London | collected 2015-08-20/2019-03-30 | study: EMG produced TPA metagenomics assembly of... | reverse complement strand
CATCTGCTTTGCAAGCAGAAGGTCAGGAGTTCGATTCTCCTATGCTCCACAGCCCGGAACCCGGCACCGTAATGGTGTCGGGTTCCTTTGTTGCTTCGGGGCGTGCACCGTTCCTGACACGGGGCTAAGTAGCAAAACTTCGTCCGCATGCCCTTCTGCTACTTTGCCCGAGGTGACTAATGGGTAGACACTCATTGGAAACGCCCGGTCGCAAGAAAAAAGACCCCGCCACCTCAGGAGTTGGAATCCTTAACGTGGTGAGCGGAGTCCTCAACGTTGCGAACGCAACAGCGAAGTTTGGCTGTCAACCCATGGTTGACTTGTTTAGTCTCCTGTCGGTAGACTACCGTTATGAAGCGAAACGCCGTCATCAAGAAATTGAAAGCGGAAGCTAAGCGGCGTGGTCTTGAATTTGAGGAAATCGCCCTATCGCGCCATGACGCTTATCGGGTAGGCAGCACAACCCGAACCTTAGGTAGGCACCGTGAGATTGACGATGTGACAGTCAAGAAGTTTTTCGACCAATACGCCCAAGAATTAGGGAAAGGCTGGTGGAGGTAATGACCACGACATACACAGTAACCGCAGAACGCGGAACCAGCGGAGTATGGGTGCTCGAATGCGCCGAACTAGGGGCAGTGTCCCAAACTAAGCGGCTGGCTAATGCTGCCGACGAGATGCGCGAAGCACTGGCCTACCAGGCAGGTCTAGACCCAGACGAACTCAACATTATTGTTGATGTCGTTCTTCCACCGGACCTTGCGGAAATGAAAGCTCGCGCCGAAAAAGAACGCGAAGAAGCGGCACGACTGGCCGCTGCGGCACAGGCAAGCACTCATGACCTCGCTGTTGCAATGAGAAACGCTGGAATGACCGTGCGAGATATGGGAACAGTCCTCGGAGTGTCTTACCAGCGCGCCCAAAAGCTCGCAGCATCCTAAAAGGAGGACATTACACTGACAGCGAAAGTTGCCCAGCACGCGCATGATACACACGCGTACTGGGCGTTTTTATCGGCCGGTGGACTCGTGTGCGTTAGCCGCACGTGACGGTGGGCTTTCAAGGTCGTCCCCAGTTGGTGATGTGGGCGGCGTTAAACGGCTCGGCCTGGTCGAGGATCTGGCGTCTAATCTTGGCCGCTTCGTGTCCGAAAAGTCCAGTCCGGGCGTATTTTTGCAGCGTGGTCTCGCGCAAGATACGTGTGCTGGCGGTAAAAAACTGCGCGGGTGGTAGTACTTAAGTTTCTTTCTACGAGGCCATCATCATGATCGGCGAGATCGGCGGCGATGCCGAAGAACATGCCGCACGCTACATCAAGGAGCACGTGACCAAACCGGTGGTGGCCTACATTGCTGGATTTACCGCGCCGGAGGGCAAAACCATGGGGCACGCAGGAGCGATTGTCTCTGGAGGGATCCGGAACCGCAGAGGGCAAGAAGGCGGCGCTTGAGGAGGCCGGCGTGAAGGTCGGCAAGACTCCGAGCCAGGCGGTGCAGCTTCTCCGGGAAGCACTGAAATCTGCCTAGCAGATGCTTAATAAATAAAGCTTCATTGCTAGAATAAATTTCATGACCGAGAAGGATAAGAAGTGGCTCGATGAGGAGGAACTTTCCTCCTTCGTCTCTCTCATGGGAGTTACAATCCGTCTGACCAACATTCTGGATGCGCAGCTGCGCGATGACGCCGGCCTAAGCTTCTTTGAGTACACCGTCTTATCCCGGCTGTCCGAGGCCGAGGACCGCGAGATGCGCATGCGTGACCTCGCCTTTACCGCAAACGGCTCTCTATCGCGCCTAAGCCAGGTCGTCACGCGCTTGGAGAAGCAAGGCTGGGTAGCGCGTCGACCTGATCCCAACGACGGCCGCACCACGCTGGCGCAGCTTACCGACGCCGGTTGGGACAAGGTTGTTGCCACTGCGCCTGGGCACGCCGCCCAGGCGCGTCGTTCCGTGATGGACAACCTCACTCGCACGCAGGTGCGCCAGCTCAACCAGATCAACGATCGCATCCTCGCGGCCATCGAGAGCGATGAACGCTACGGCGGGCGTTACTAACTCGGCGGCATACCCCTGCGCGCCGAAACGGTTTTGTCGAATGGAATCCAAAAGCGCAATGGCGCTTGTTTATTCTTGCTGATGCCAATTCGCGGCCCGCAGACACTCCGGCTCGTGCTCACGCTCGGTGAGTTGAATTGGCGTGCCGTTATCTTCCAGCGTGAATCCCAGTGCTTTTCCGAGGTTTCCCGGGCCGCGGGCGAGGTTATGGAAGTCGGTGGTGCCGCGGCGTCGGAAAGCGAGCTCGGTACCTTCGATGACCTCGCCTCCGCGCAGCAGACATCCTTGGCCCGTGCCCTCCGGGGCACAAACGATGTTGCCGTTGCGATGGATGCCATAGGAGGCGTAGACGTAAAGGCGCCCGGGTGGGCCGAACATCGCCGCGTTGCGCGGAGTCTGGCCGTTGTACGTGTGTGCGGCGGGGTCCTCGGCGCCAAGGTAGGCCTCGACTTCCGTCAGGCGGATGCTGACGCCATTGAAGGTGAGCGTGGCACCCAAAAGCTGAGGCGCCACCACGTCTGCGGGAGCCGAGAAATCAATCATTAGCCCCGAGAGTAGTACTGCTTGCCCGGCTGTGGGTTGGGGACAAGGGTATCGAGGCTTACCGGCTCGAGGCCCTTGGCGCGCAGGCCGTCGATGACGCAGCTGGCAGCATTAACCGTGGTGGCGTGGATGTCATGCATGAGGATGATGCCGCCCGGCTGCGCGCCGCTGACTGCAGCGCTGCATACGTGCTCGGAGTTGCGGTCCTTCCAGTCCAGCGTGTCCACGGACCACATGGCCTCGGCTTGGCCGTTGGTTTTGGCCGCGGCGTCGACAGTGCCGTTGGTGGCGCCGTACGGTGGGCGCAGCCAACGAGGGCTCTGGCCGGTTGCCGCCTTGATGGCGCCGGCACCTGCCTTGATTTCCCCGTCGACGTCGCCGGCGGCGAGCTTGTTTAGCTCGCGGTGCGTGTTGGTGTGGTTGCCGATGGTATGCCCCTCTGCCTGCATGCGGCGCAGCAGCTCTGGGTGGGCTGTGGCGTTAGGGGCAAGCACCATGAAACTGGCGTGTGCGTGTTTTTCGCGCAAGGTGTCGAGCAGCTGGTTGGTTAGGGTGCTGGGGCCGTCGTCGTAGGTGATGGCGACGCAATTGGAGCAGTCAGACTTTTGCGTAGGTGCAGGTGCTGGGCTTGGGGTGCGCTTTTGTGGTGCAGGCTTCGATGAACCGAGCTCTGGCGGCAAGGAGTTTAGGAAGTCGTTATTGAGCTTCTCGGCTTCTTGCTGGAGGTTCGGCAGTTGCATCTGCGGCAAGTTGGGGACCGGGAAGCGCGCTGCTGGCGCTGCGTGGGCTGAAACTGGAAGTGCGGCGGTTAGTAAGAGTGCAGCGGTAGCGGCAGCGAGGCGGCGCATGCAAAAGCCTTTCTAACGAGGGTATTTCTGTTCCTTGATTATGGTCGCTGCCGTTTCTAAAAGCCCTAGTGACACGCAACCAGAGTGAAAATAGTTAACTGTTGTGACCGGTGGGGCTAGCGGCTGAGCCGGCGATTTTCTTTCTGCGATACCCCTGGGGTAGCATTAAACGCACTGGGGCATTAGCTCAATTGGTAGAGCATCTGCTTTGCAAGCAGAAGGTCAGGAGTTCGATTCTCCTATGCTCCACAGCCCAGAAACCCGGCACCATTCGGTGCCGGGTTTCGTCGTTCCTGCGTTGTCCTCGGCCCGCCGCTTTCGAGACTCGCTTCTGCATCCCCCACAAAGGGAGCCAAGCAAAGGGGACCAGGAGAAGTGAAGGAGAGAAGGGGAGGGAGTTTAGTCGGGCCAAGTTTGGCTTAGTGGCCGTGCTCCCATTGCGCATAGGCCTTGGCGTAGCGCCCACCGCTCGCCATGAGTGAGGCGTGATCGCCGTCTTCGACGATTTCTCCTTGCTCCATCACGATGATGCGGTCCGCCTCACGAGCCTGGTCCAAGCGGTGCGCCACCACTAGGCAGGTACGCCCGCGGGTGACGGCCCGGGCGGCTTCCTCAAGCACGGCGGCGTGTTCAGAGCCGGCCTCTGAGGTGGCCTCATCCATGATGAGCACCGGCGGCTGCCGCAGCACCATGCGCGCCAGCGAGATCTGCTGGGCGGCTTCGGCGCCCATCTCCTCGTTGCCGGCGCCGATGCGGGTATCGAGGCCGTCGGGAAGCCAGCGCGAGTCTTCCGTCAATCCCACCTCGTGTAGGGCTGCCCATAGTTCCGCATCGCTAGCATGTGGCCGGGCGAGCAGAAGATCCTCGCGCAGGGTGCCGGAAAAGAGGTGGACCTCCTGGGTAATCAGCGCGACATGCTCGGTCACCCAGGTATTGGGCACTGTTGCAGTGTCGACGTCGTCAAGGCGGATGCTGCCCGCAGTGGGGTACTGCAGCCCGGCCACCAGTGCGGCCAAGGTGGACTTGCCTGCGCCTGAGGTGCCCACCAGCGCGGTCGTGGTGCCGGCCGCCAGCGTGAGGCTAATGCCGTCTAAGACCTTGGCGCCACCGGGGTAGGAGTAGCTCACGCCGTCGATATGCACCGCGGGGGCTTGCTCAAGCGGCGCTACTTCCTTGGTCGGCACGTCAGCGCCCAGCAGAGCCAGCGCCACAGCGCGGCCCAAGGAAGTTGCCGAATGCTGAATTTCCCCAGCGAAGAACAAGATGTTGAAAACGTGCATCTCTAGGCGCATGATCAGCAAGACCGCGGCCGTGGCCTGGCCTTGTGTGAGCCATCCCCACGCCACCATCGGAACCGACATCGAAAGTGAACCCAGCAGGAGCACTCCGAAAGCGATGCTGCCTTGGCCAATGATGCGGTTGATAAGCGGCACTTTGTCGCCCCAAGCCTGCACGGTGTACCAAGAGTAGTCCTCCATGCGGCGCGTGGCCCAGCCGTCGAGGCGGAAAATCCGGAGGGTCTCCAAGGCGCGGATGGTATCCAGCAAGACGTTGTTGCGGCGGGCCTCTACGGTGGAGACGGCGTTAGCCACGGCGGGGATATCGCGAATCGTTCCCTTGATAAACGGATACATCACGGCGACTGCGAGCATGCACAGCAAAAGGTAAGCCGGGTGGATGAAAGCCATGGTCAGGAAAGTAAGCGGCAGAATGAAGATGGTGACGGCGAGGCGCTCACCCATCATGGCCACCGCCGTGACCACGGTGTCGATGTCCTTAGACAAGCGCGTGATCACGTTGCCGGTTCCCAGCTCCATCACGCGCGGCACGGGCGCGCGCAGCACCGAGTCGAGAGCTGCGGTACGCAGATCCACAGCCAGTCGGCGTGTGCGGGCGTTGATGAGGTAGCCGCCGAGTGCCCGGCCGCTGACCTCAACGATGAGGCAGGCTGCGATGATCCATAGTGCGGCAATCATCGCATTGCGCCCAGAGCCAATCACAGGGACTTCGCCGCCCTGGATGATATCAACGAGGCGGCCGAGTACCTGCGAGCCCAGGTTCATCATCAGGATGGTCAGAGTGAAGATGCCGAATACCAGCGCCAGCTTCGCCTTCGACGGCGCGGAAGGCAGCGTGCGAAGGAACTGCCAGGACTCACGGGCGGAGGCAGGAGCTAGGGCATCTGCTGCGGGTTTACTCATAGTTCTAGCACCTCCTTCGCGTTAGCCGCCCACGTCGACGCGCCGCTGATTACGACGGTGATCTGGTCCTTGCGCAAGCGCGCCACGCGCTCAGCTACCGTCGCGAGTGTTAGCGAATCCAAGCCCGTGGTGGGGTTGTCAAGCACCAAGATTTCCGGGTCCGCGGCAAGCGCGCGGGCAAGCGCAACGCGTTGGCGTTGACCGCCCGACAGGTTCAGTCCAGCCTCCCCAATGGGGGCATCCGGCAAGGCGCCAGAGTCATCAAAACCGCCGAGACGAGCGACGATGTCCTCGCAGGCCGCGGCCTCAAGCGCCGTGCGAACCTGCGATGCCGGGATGTTGCCGAGCGGATTGATGTTATCGGCCAGCGTCCCCTCCAGCACAGAAATCCGGTGCGGCGGGCACAGGGCGCCGTGAGCAGAAAGGCGGGATATGGTGGCGTCGACAAGCGCGCGCCCTTTGGTGGTCTCCGGTACCCAGACCTGCAGGCCAGGGCTTAAGGAAAGTGCATTGCCGTGCTTTGCGACGTCGCCTTTATCCAGATCCTCCAGCAACTCACCGATGCGCTCCACCGAGGCCTGAGCTCGCGCCCACGCCTCGGTGAGATGGCCCAGTGCGATCCCAAGGACGTTGAGCGCCGGTGGGGCGAGCATCGTGATACTCATCATCCCACCTGGGGAAATATTGCCCAGGTACATCTGCCATGAGGTCCATGCGAGCAGACCGATGGTAAATGCGGTAGGCACCATCTGACGCAACCAGTTCAGGCAAGCGCTAAGACGCAGCTCGCGCAGCATGGCGTCGAGGGCGGTGTGTGCAGCGGTGCCAAAGCGTTGCTTGGCCACCTCGTTAGCACCTAGACCTTTAATAACGCGGGAGCCCTGCGCGTAGTCCGTTGCGAGCGAAAGCGCCGTGTTTTCCTTTTGGCGGCGGGCTGCCGCCACTTTCGTCAACGGTTTTGCGGTGGCCCAAGATACCGCCGCGGTGACGACGGCACCTATCAAAAGCACGATGGAAACCACGGACGAGATCGGCGCTAGGCTGAAAATCGCGCCCAGCAGATAGCCCACCATGGTCAGCGGAAAGTTGAGCACCTGCTTGAGCTGGCCGATGTAATGGGAATCCTCGTCCATCGTGTTGAGCAGGCGGCCTGGGTTAAGTCCCGAGGTAGAAGCGCTGAGCAGCTTCTCCAGCAGCCCGAGCCGCAACGTATGCGTGGTGCGGGCCTGGCTGAGATCGGTGAAAGCATCCGCGGTGGCCTCGGCGAGATAGACGATGAAAAGCAGCAGTGCGGTCAACGCCACTGGAATGGCGAGCGTGCGCCAGGAAGGGTCGCTGAATGCGTATTGCGTGGCTTGGCCAATGACCACGGAGACAAGCGCACCCAATGGCGCGTTGATGGCGGCGGAGATGAGAATGCCGGCCACGCCCACCGGCTGCGCAAAGAGCAGGCGCCGGGTTGCGCTGCGGGGTTTAGACCAATTGGTGGTTTCGGTGAGAGAGGTCTCCCCGGCGGGTGGCTGGCTTGGCAGGTACCAAGACCAGGTTTTCATGCGAGGATAGACAGTCATAGCTGCTTATCCTATAAGAAAAGGCTGCCTTCCTTTGCTCGGATTATCCGGAAAGAAAGACAGCCTTAGCAGGTTTTATGCTCTGCAGGTTTTATGCAAGGTGGTAATTCGATACGTCGTATCCAGAGAACTCGCGGTCGATACCGTTGTCATCAACAGAACGGAAGATAGTGCCGTTCTCAATTGCAAAGCGGAGATTGTCAACACGATGTGAAGGATCCCCGCTGACGGAGCCGGCTGGGAAGTAGTAGGTCGCTCCGCTCTTGAGCTTGACAATGAGAGACTCGAAGCTCATTTACTCTCCTTGAGATAGGTTCGAAATACTCAAGAATTCAATCAGCTCTAGGTCTCTTAATCAAAGAATTGAGATCAAGACAACTTGAGTGCTACCCCCTTGCTCGGGGGATATTACTACTCCTGCTCGTCAGTCTGCAGGCGGTGCTTGCCCTCATCCTCGCGGTCATCAGTGATGCGGGAGGTATCGGCCTCAGCGGCCGCAGCTTCTTCCTTGTGCTTTGCCAGCTGCTCATCGATGGAGCCCAGCAGCTCCTCATCGCGCTCGACGACACCCTCTTCAGCGAGGTCGGAATCCTTCTTGAGGTCCTGCTCGGAGGTGGAGGTGTAGACCAAGGTGGAGCCCTCAGCCGCTGCGTCTGCGCCGCCACCGAAGTCCTCAACGCGAGGTGGAACCTCGGAGGGAGCTTCCTTGCGGATCTTGAAGAAGTAGTAAGCGCCGCCGGCAACTGCGGAGACAAGAGTCAGGATAAGGGCGAATGGCCAGAATTTGGAGCCCTTGTCTTCCTTGCGGAAGTTGACCTTCTTTGCCTTTTTCAGTTTCTTTGCGCTCTGCTTCTGCGCCTTGTTTGCGGCCTTACGTGCAGCCTTGGATTGCTTCTTTGCCTGCTTCTTGGTCTTCTTCTGCGCCTTCTTGGCATCCTTGCGAGCCTCTTCGAAGCGTTCAGATGCCTGCTTGCCAGCTTCCTGGCCGCGCTCCTTGAGCTCGGCGATGGTGCGCTCGAGACGCTCGTGGGCAGCCTGGGTTACAGCACCGGCGTTGCGGCGTGCCTCTGGGAAGAGATCCTTGCTGCGGCTTTCCGCACGTGCGGCGGCGCCTTCAAGGGCGGCATAAGCTTCGAGTTCTTTTTCCTCGCGGTAATCCTTGAAACGGCTCCACAGATTGTTCGCTAGACCGATGGAGGCGGAAATTGCGGTGGGGTTCATCCCAGATGCTCCTTAAATTAGTTTATGGTGCGCTTCACCCCAGCGTAGTGACGGCGCGAGGGCCCCGCCACTATAGCGTTAATCCTTATGTGGATTTCCTAGCGTGCGAGGACGCGATCCGAAAGGATGCGCGCCACGCCAACGTTGCCGGAGTGGGTCAGGTGGTTGAAGAAGTTATGCGGCTCCGCAAACTCGTAGACGCCTCCCATCCAGCGCATGCCGGTCGGCGCACACATATTGTGGTCGATGGTGGCCGAACGTAGGTCAAAATAGTCCACATGATTTTCTTGGGCGGCCTGGAACATCGCATGGTTAACGTTGTCTTCGATGGTGCGTACGCTGCCCAGTGCGGAGAGGTTAGCGCCTAGGCCTGGGTTCTCCTTGATGCGGATTGGGCAAATGGAGCCGTTTGCCGCAGAGAAGGCTGGGTAGCCCACCAGGGTGATCTTGGCGTTTGGGGCGGCAGCGCGGATGCGGTTTATCTGATTGCGCATCGCGTTCTTATAAGCCGTGCGGTTCGGGTCAACGATGAAGTTCGTGTTGACGACGTCATTGAAACCGAACTGGATCAGCACGTTGCGCGTGCCCGGGTTGAGGGTGTGTGTATCAACCGCGTGGCCTACCTGCTGGACAAAGTCCGAACGCGGCGTGCTGCCGGCAGCGGTAGCGCCGGAGCAAGCGTAGTTGATGACGCGCTGGCCTGAGGCGCGGCCGAGCTCGCGGCCAACGTTGGATGCGCCCTGCGGGCAACCCTGTGGGCTCGGAGCGCCTGGGTCGCTGCCGATCTTCATGGCGCTAGATAGCTCGGCAATGGGGGAGCCGATTTGATCGAAGGTGGGGTTGGCAAAAATGGAGTCGCCGAAGAGGACCGTCTCGGATTGCTGAGCTGATGCGGCTGCCGTTCCAAGAGTTGCGGTGGTTACTACTGCAGCGCAGACAGCAGAGAGCTTGGTCAAAATCTTATGTTTTTTCAAGAGAGAGCCTCGATGTCGTTTGCGTTTGGAGCTGGTCGCAACTTGTTTAAGAGAGGTGGTATAGACAAGTCTGACATTGGGAATTGGCCTTGATTCTACTGCTTTTTTAGGCCGGTTACCCCCGCCGCCACGCCTTTTGGATAGACAGCTTGGTTCATTTTGGGCGATTTTTATTCGCGCTAATAAGCGTTAACCCCGCAGGCAGAACCGTTTTAAAGATAGTATCTAAATTTTAGCCCTCCTTTCTTAATAGACCGCTTGGTACATTTCATCTCAACGAAATCGAAGTGACCAGCGAAGGAGGTGGGCATGACTCCGCGACTCTCGGCCTCTGCGCCTTTAGACCAAATCGATGAATGGACGGCTCGGGTGCGTCAGCGCACCGCGCTTTCCTTCGAAGTGATTCCGCCGCGCAACGACGCTGATGCGAGCAAGATATCCGAACTGCTTGCAGTGTTGCAGAGCTATCATCCTGATTACATTGCAGTAACCAGCTCACAGCGCTCCGGATGGTTGCGTGGCACGGCCGCGTTCATTGAGCAGATCGCGCGTACTACCTCGATGCGTCCCTTGGCGCATCTTGCTTGCACCGCCGGTAACCCGGGAGAACTAAGCGAGTGGGTTGATGTACTCGTCGATTCTGGCGTCCGCGGATTCCTCGCACTGCGCGGGGATCTTCCGGAAGACGGCATGCCCGTGGGCTACCTGCAGCATGCTGATGAGCTGATCCGGCTCATTCGGCGTCGGGAAGCAGCACAAGCGGCACGATTCGCCGCAGGCAACCTGGCCGTCGGCGTGGCGTGCTATCCCAATGGCCATGCGGAATCAGCCAATGCTGATGAAGACATCGATGTCCTGCTGGCCAAACAGCGCTTGGGCGCGAACTTCGCCATAACGCAGCTCTTCTTCGACCCAGAAGACTATGCGCGCTTCTATCAACGCGCCCGACTCGCCGGCGTGCGCATCCCTCTTATCCCGGGAATCATGCCGATGACCAGCGTGGCCCGCCTTGAGCGAATGGCGGGGCTGTCCGGGCTCGACGTCCCGCCAAAAGTGCGGGCAGCGCTCGCGGCAGCGAAAACCCCAGAAGAAGAACAAGAAATCGGTATGGAGCTCACGGCCGAACTCGCGCGCGGCGTTCTGCGCGCGGGCGCGGAGGGCCTCCATATATATACGCATAACAACCCAGCCATCACCCAAGACCTACTGAGCAGAATCGGAGTAAATCGATGAACACACCATTTCCACACACAACCATCGAAGGCTATCCGCGCGTCGGCGCGAACCGCGAGCTAAAGCGCGCACTCGAGGCCTTCTGGGCCGACAAGATCAATGAGGAGACCTTCGAATCGGCCACGCACTCGCTGCGCCTTGATACCTATGCCCGCCTGCATGACCTCGGCCTGCGCGAGGATTATGCCATTCCGGCGGACGTGGCCTATTACGATCACGTCCTCGAAACCGCGCTGACGGTGGGCGTAGTCGAGGGCGAAACCCTTGCCGATGAGTTCCGTTTAGCGCGCGGAAATGCACAGGCAGCACCACTGGAGATGACCAAGTGGTTCGACACCAACTATCACTACATCGTCCCAGAAATTGCTGACGAGCAGGAGTTTCAGGCGCGTCCGCAGCGCGTGCTGAAGCTGGTAGAGGAAGCCGGGCAAGCAGGCCACAAGGTGCGCCCAGTGCTGGTGGGGCCTGTGACGCTGCTTGCGCTGTCCAAGCCGGCGGAAGGTTCCCACACCCAGCCTCTCGAGCACCTGGGCAAGCTGGTGGATTCCTATATCGAGGTGCTTGGGTACCTGCATGCGGCGGGCGTGGAGTGGATTCAGCTCAACGAGCCAGCGCTGGTGGCTGATCTGCAGTCAGCAGATGACGCTACGCTTGCTGACGCCCTTATTCAGGCCTACGAACGCATCCTCGGCACTGCGAAGCGCCCACAGATCTACCTGACCACGCCTTATGGCGCAGCCCGCAGGGGATTGGACGCGATTGCCAAGCTACGCCCAGAAGCAGTCCAGGTGGACTTGAGCGTGGGAACCCTGGCGCTGGAACCAGATTATTTGGAGCGCGTAGCGCAGTTGCCGGTGCACGTGAGCGCGGGCCTGGTTGATGGCCGTAATGTGTGGGCGGCGAACCTGCGCGATTTGCGTGCCAAGCTGGAGCAACTTCCGGGCGCCTCGGTTACTACCTCGGTATCTTTGCAGCACGTTCCGCATACCGTCGCTGCCGAAACCACATTGCCAGTTGACGTCGCGACGTGGTTCTCCTTCGCTGATGAAAAGGTACGCGAGGTCGTGGCCCTTTTCGCCGGCCCGCTCGACGCCCCAGAGGCTTATGCCCAGGCCGATCGCGCGGTGCGTACCCGGGCGGAATCGGCGCGCACGCATAACCAGGACGTCGCCAAGCGTACGGCAGGGCTGCCGGAAGGGCAGGTGCAGCGTCAGCCGCTGTTTGCCGAGCGCGTCGAGGAGCAGAAGTCCCTGGACCTGCCGCAGCTTCCGACCACCACGATCGGTTCCTTCCCACAGACCCAGGAGATCCGCGCTGCGCGCGCCGCGCACCGCAAGGGCGAGCTTTCAGACGCCGATTATGAAAAGGCGCTGCGCAAGGAGGTCGCGCAGGTCATCGAACTGCAAGAACGCCTAGGGCTGGACGTACTCGTGCACGGCGAGCCGGAGCGCAATGACATGGTGCAGTACTTCGCGGAGCTGCTCGACGGCTTCGTGGTCACCGAAAATGGCTGGGTGCAGTCTTATGGCTCGCGCTGTACTCGTCCGCCAATCGTTGTCGGTGACATCTCCCGCCCGCAGCCGATGACGGTGGAGTGGGCCAAGTACGCGCAGTCGCTATCTGCAAAGCATGTCAAGGGAATGTTAACCGGCCCGGTGACCATCCTCGCGTGGTCCTTTACCCGCGATGACGTGCATCAATCAGTCTCCGCGGATCAGTTGGGCGTGGCGCTGGCTGACGAGGTGCGTGACCTCGAAGACGCCGGCATCAGCATCATCCAAATCGACGAGCCCGCACTGCGGGAGCTGCTGCCGCTGCGTCAAGAAGAACGCCAGGCTTACCTTGATTGGGCAGTGCGTGCCTTCCGCTTGGTTGCCCTCGAGGCGCAACCGACCACCCAGATTCATACGCACCTGTGTTACTCCGAGTTCGGGCAGATCATTGATGCGGTGGCAGGCCTCGATGCCGATGTCACCTCCATCGAGGCGGCGCGCTCACGCATGGAGCTGCTGCAAGACATCGATGAGAAGTTCCACTCGGAGATCGGCCCAGGCATCTATGACATCCACTCGCCGCGCGTTCCCTCGGTGGCGGAGATGGCCGAGCTCATCCGTGCAGCATTACGCCATGTGCCGGCTGAGCGGCTGTGGATTAACCCAGACTGTGGTCTTAAGACCCGCGGCTATGCCGAGACGGAAGCGGCTTTGCGCAATCTCGTCTTGGCACGCGAGGAAGTGCTGGCCTCCGCGCTAGAACCCCAATTGGTCTAGGCCAGAAATATCGCCTGAGCCGTCGCGACGCAGGTGCACCGCTTGCAGCCCGGCGGCGCGGGCGCCCTCGACGTCGTTAGCCAGCGAGTCACCCACCATCAGCGTTTCCGCGGGAGTAGAACCCACCACCTGGCAGCCTGCCAGGTAGGCGGTGGCCTGCGGTTTGGGGATTCCCAAATCCACCGTGGCGATGAGACGCACCTCTGGCAGATCTAACTTGCCGGCGCGCAGCTTTGCCTCTTGCATCTCGCGGGCGCCGTTGGTGAGAACGCCAACGCGAAGACCTGCTTGCAGGGCTCGCTGCAGGGCGGGCTGGGCATCGGCAAAAGCGCGCCAATTGCGCTGGTAGGCGGCAAGATACCCCGAATAGGCCTGCAATGCGTCGTGCTCCGAAAGGTCTTTTTCTAGAAACTCGCGGCAGCGGGCGATGCGCTGGCCATGATGGGTGACCTCGCCGCGCTCATAGGCGGCGAACCACTTGCGCTCGATGGCGGCGAAGCGTTCATGTTGGCCAGTGGGAAGCCCTAGCTCGCGGCACCATTCGTCGAGACCCTCGCGCATAGCGGAGGTATGGTCCATCAAAGTGTCATCGAGGTCGAAGAGCACGGCGCGAATCATGGGCTTAAGCATAGTGATCGCTTAGGGCGTTATGTCATTTGCGGCGCGCGAGCCAGAAATTCCATACAATGGTCGGCATGACTCAGAAGACTGCAACTGCAACGATGCACACCAATCACGGTGATATCGTTATCGACCTGTTCGGTAACCATGCACCGGTAACCGTGGAGAACTTCATCGGCCTGGCAAAGGGCGAGAAGGACTACTCCACCCAGAACGCAAAGGGCGAGCAGTCCGGACCGTTCTACGATGGCGCAATTTTCCACCGCATCATTGATAACTTCATGATCCAGGGTGGCGACCCGACCGGCACCGGCCGTGGCGGCCCTGGCTACCAGTTCCAGGATGAGTTCCACCCAGAGCTGCAGTTCGACCGTCCATTCCTGCTGGCTATGGCAAATGCTGGCCCAGGCACTAACGGCTCCCAGTTCTTCATCACCGTGGCTGCGACCCCGCACCTGAACAACCACCACACCATCTTTGGTGAGGTCACCGACCCGGCATCCCAGGAAGTCGTGTCCAAGATCGCCAAGGTTGATACGGACCGCATGGACCGCCCGCGTGAGGACGTCATCATCGAGTCCATCGAGATCGCCTAAGAGCTCTTAACAACTGAGCCCACCACCACTTATTAAAAGTGGCGGTGGGCTCATTGAAGTTTTTGGGGAAAATATGGAAAAGACATTGCGCAACTACCTAAAACAAGCGCCGGTCACCGCAACAGTCATCGCCTTTTGTTCCTTGGCGTGGGCGGTTACCGCCATCCAGTCGCATTCGCTTACTGCGTCCTACTACGGCTCTTCGCTGGCCTATGACTGGACGCTGTGGGGTCCGGACTTTGAGGCTGCGCCGTTGACGGCGCTAAGTGCCGGGTTTATGCATATCGATCTCGGGCATCTCGCTGTCAATATGTTCCTTCTGCTGCTCGTAGGCCGCGAAATCGAACAGGCCTTAGGCGGGGTGTTGTATGCCTGTGTATATTTGCTCTCTTTGCTGGGCGCCTCAGCGGCCGTGCTGGGGATGGATTATCAAACTCCGACGGTGGGAGCCTCGGGAGCTATCTATGCACTGCTCGCTTTGCTGGTAGGGCTCTACGACTCCCGCGGTATGGATCTGCGGGCACCCATTGTTCTTGTAGTGGCCAACGTGGCTTATACGTTTTTGATGTCCGGCGTATCGCTGTGGGGTCATTTGGGCGGTTTGTTCACAGGCGTGATTCTCGCATTCTTTGTTTTTAACAGCCGTCGGGGAGTGCGATGGACGGGAATTTTCACGGTTTTCTTGGCTTTAAGTTTCTTTTTAGGCCTTCAAGCAGGGTTTTGGGGATAACTCCGGCGAGTTATTCACCAAAACGCTTGTGCGAAAGAATTCCACAGTAGTTATCCACAATGTGGATAACTACATTTTTGTAATTTCTCGAACGCATGGACGGAGTTTTGCCTGATCGCGCAGGCAAGAAGACTTACATTCTTGCAATTTAACCCCTGTGGAAGTGCGTGAAAACAGTTATCCACAGGCTGTGGAAGAAACCTGGGGAATTTGATTTTCACAGAGTTATCCCCAGCCTGTGGATAACTTTCTTCCCATCTTGTTGGCAACTCGGGAAAGGGGGGTAGAAGCGGGTGTGTACGAAAGGACAATTTTGAGTGTTTCTCGGATAGCAATTAGCTGGGAAAAGTCTGTAAAGCTTCAGCTCAAGGGGCGATTATCCGAAAGTATCTGAGGTATTGAAGGATTCGATGGTGGCCGTCTAGCGTCATGTGAGTAGTTCACAGCGCGTGGAGGGAGAGACCGCGCCGCTGTGAACCTCAAACTTCAAAAAATAGTGAATAAAAGGAAACGTAGCGATGCGCATTCCCCGCCTCCGTCTCAGCTACTACGTAGCAGCCGCCGCACTGTCTGCGGCAAGCCTCGTTGCCCCTGCTGCGGCACACGCAGAGATCCCCGCCATGCCGCAGGGCTATCCGATTGAGAATCTCTACAAGGAGTGCAGCCCAGCAGAAGCTACTGCGGCGGGTTATCCGGATTGGCACTTTGGTGAAACTGGCCGCCGTTACCTTTCGGATGGCACCATCCAGTTCACCAACACCACCAAGCAGACGGTTCCGTACACCGCCACCGTCGAATCCGGTACTAATCACGAGATCGAAGCAAACTCTGCCGCCAAGTGGCCTTCCAACTGGAATACCACCGCAAAGGCAGACATCGGTCTGACTCTGTCCAACGGTTGGATCGAAGGGGAAACCATCGGGCCGATCAAGCTTGCGCCTGGCGATTCCTTCCGCGTGGAATACGGCACTGTGGAAAAAGACTTCATTTCCATGTTCGTGGACTGCAAGGATGGCATCTATACCAATATCTCGGGTGCAAATGTCATCCGTGGTACCGCACCGGCTGAGCGTTATGCCTGGGCAACCGTAATCCACGCCGACGGCACCGTTGATGACCAAGCGCTTGAGATTCCTTCCCGCGCGCCGGGTGCGAACAGCAAGGTTGTTGATGGTGGCTACAATGCCGTCTCCGGCCCAAGCCTGGAGAAGATTGCCGATGAAAAGCAGGACCATGTGGTCAACCCTGCGACCGACCTGCAGCGCGAGAATTGGCCGAGCGAAGGCGAAGAGTGCACCGCTGGCGATATGCAGTGGTACCCGAACACCATTGAGGGCGTAGCTCCTACCTTCCGAAAGCCGGGCTTTTCCCAGGACTTCATGAACTGGACTGAGGCTGACTACACCTATCGTGGCATCACCGACCACCTGGTGGGTGCGCAGTACAACGGCCAGATGAACTGGCTGGGCAATAAAGGCCGCTTGCCGGAGGGCTGGCTCGGCTCCATCGGTGCTGTGCAGCGTGCCTACATGCCGGTGGGTACCGCGTTGGCGCCACTCGACCTTAAGCCAGGTGAGCGCGCACGCATCGAATACGGCACCACCATGATGCGCGTGAACTACAGCGAGCTGCACTGTGGCCGCGACGGAAAGTACAGCCTCGTTCACGACTTCAAGCAGGCTTCCGCGCCGGCTGGATTCTGGGCGGAGGCCACCGTCACCGGCAAGGATGGCTCGACCCGCAAGGTTGACGTCACCCCAGATGAGTGGCGTGACCTACCAGTTGCGACCCAGACCGCCTATTAACACTATCGACACCGCCTACCAACCCCACTTTCTTTCTCACTAAATAGGAGTAACACCATGCGCTTTAACCGCACTCTCGCACTGGCAGCATCCGCAATTGCTGCAACTTCCATCGCCGCTGCACCAGCAATGGCACTGCCTGCCGTTAACCACGGCGCTGCTAACCCGACCACCATCGGTGAAAAGTGCGTCAACCCAGGCGATACCGGCCAGACCGTTGAGATTGTCCGCACCTACTTTGATGGTTCCGCAGGCACCTGGACCGTCTCCAACTACAACGCTGAGCCGCTGCCACTGACCCGTTCCATCAAGGAGACCAAGACCAAGACCTGGAACGTTTCCGTAGGCGTTGACTTCGACATCTTGAAGCTGGTCAACATCAAGTTCAACGCTGGTTACACCGATTCCCAGACCTACGAGGTGGGCGAGACCGTCGGTCCGTACAACGTTGCACCTGGTAAGACCGCCGTCATGCGCGCGGGCTGGGTTGTCTCCGACTTTGAAGGCGAGAAGACCGTGTGCGGCCAGGACGGAACCTGGCAGGGCACCGGCGAGACCTTCACCGCGTCGCTGCCAGCAGAGCGCCACGTTGAGGTTTCTACTCGCGACAACATGAAGTTCAACTAAGGGAGGCAACTGTGCGCAAGTTTGCACGCATCGCCGCAGCATTGCTGGTGGCAGTAAGTGCGGCCACTCCGGCTGCGCAGGCTGTCGACGGCGCGGCTTCCTACCGCCTGCCGCAGCGCTGGAATGATGACTACAAGCCGGGCACGCACTGTGCAACACCGGGCGCACAGGGCACCTATGTCACGGCGGAGCGCATGTGGTTTAAGCAGACTGATGCCGCCAGCGTGGCTAATCGCAACGACTACACTGTTCCAGTTAGCCACACCGTGACTGATAAGCGTACGCAGACCACTGAGGTCAGCGTTTCAGTGAAGCCAATCGGCGACATTGAAAAGTACATGTCGAACACGTTTGGCTTTAACTTCGTCCACGAGATCCACTGGAGCCTCGGGCAAAAGATTGGCCCCTACGATTTGGAAGCCAATCAGCAAGGCAAGCTCGTCTGGGGCTTTATGATGCTCGACGCGGATTCGCAGGATGTGCGTTGTTCCGAGGATCAGCAGTGGGTAGAAAAGGGCGCGCCGTACTTTGTCAGCGCACCGTACTCGCGTTATTCGGAGCTACGCATTGACGATGCCCCGGTGTATTAAGCCGTGTTCTAGCCCCAGTGCCTAGCTACCTGCCCCGCCTAAAATCTTGGTTACAAGATTTAGGCGGGTGCTTGCGTTAAAGGTAACGATGAGGCTGGAGACGTGCTTTTTCACCGAAGATTCTGAGATCTCCAGCGCTGCTGCGATCTCGGAATTCGAATTGCCTTGCAGCAGCAGCTTGAGCACGTTGATCTCGTTAGTGCTGAGGTGATGCGTCTCGATGGCGGTGGCGACCGGATCCTTACGGGGCGCATCCCCGATGTATCCCACTAGGCGGTGCATCGCTACGGGTGCGACGACGGTGCCGCCGTGGATGGCCTCATGCACTGCATCAATGATGGATTGCGGTCTTTGGTTTTTCAGAATGTAGCCAGCCCCGCCCTCCTGCAGAATCTTGAGCATGGTGTCATCCGAATCAAAGGATGTCACCGCCAAGAAAACTGGCGGGTAGGGCCTTTCCTTGATTTTGCGCAGCAAAGTGATGCCGTCCATCGTGGGCATGTGAATATCTGCCAAGACGATGTCGGCATCAACGTTGTCCAGCATCGAGAGGCATTCTGCGCCATTAGCTGCCTCAGCTACCACCGAGATGTCATCGGTGGTTTCGAAATAAAGTCGTAGTGACGAGCGGACCAGCGGGTCATCATCGACGAGAAAGACTCTAATGGACATCGAGGCTTAGCGGCTACGACCACACCACCAACGCTGCGGGCTGGTGGAGCAGCGGAATACGTCTGCAAAGTCTTCCGCTATGGAGGTGTAGTAGGTAAATCCGCCGGTGTAGGCGGTCTCGTTGGCGGTTTCAGTCTGAGTAGCAGACTCAGCGGCACTGGAAGAACCGAAGGAAGAAGCAGCGCTAGCAAACGGGGTGCCCATCAAGCACAGGGCCGCACCGGCAGCGGCTGCAGCAGAACGAAAACGCATGTGGATACTCCTATAAGGGCGAGAAATAAAGACGATGGGCCTTAGCCTACTACAAGGTAAGTTTATCTGCGCACCATGCTGGAAAATGGGATATAAAGCGCACTTACCCACTTACCATTGTGGGGGCCGCTGCTGAAAGTGCCGTTTGCTGCAGTAACTCTTTTTTCGATTTCTGAAAGCCCCAGTCCAGTCGTCATATGTTGATCTGCCTGGGCTCCAGCGATGAGTGAATGGACTTCCATATCGAGACCGCGGTAATTGCGTCGTAGCCGGATGGTGATTTCGGAACCTGCTTCGGCATATTTGATCAAGTTGGCGCTAAGTTCTGAAAAGACCAAATGCAGATCGTTGGGCAAAGCCATGGAACGCGCCAATTTCCCGAGCTTTCCTTTCACAGTGCATTCGAAACCATGGCTTTTCAGGAAGCTCTGCATCTCTTCCAGTTCTTCTGCGATGGTCGAGCGTGCTGCATTCGGCAGCGGTGCATCCTCGTTCTTCATCAACCGGAGCAGATCGCGGACCTCTCCCATCGCTTTGCGCGCGTCATCTGCGATGGCTGTGGCGTTCTCAGCCACCTTCGGGTTGGTTTCTAGAAGGCCGAGTGTTTCTGAGCGCATGATCACCGAAGTCAACGTGGTCGCTACGGAGTCATGCAGCGTGGTCATCAGTGCATGCCGGTATTCCTGGCTACGCTGTTCAGCCGCTTGCTGGCGCTGACGTGCCTTCTTTAGCGAGACACCAACGATGATTCCCGCGACATTGATGGCGGCGACCAGCAAGAAGCTAAAGAGGTCGAGGGAGGCCAAGATGCCGTGGATGGGATCGATGATGGAGAGTAAAACCAACACCACCCCAGGTATCACCGCATGCGTCCACGGGCGACGATAAGAAATAAGACCCACGATGACCGCGCTCCATGCCACCAATAAAAAGGAGCGCCATTCGGGATGCCATCCACAAATAGCAAAAAGCACGCTATATGCCGCAGCCGCCCAGAGCGGGTGGTTCATACCGAGCGGGGTAAGAGCCACGCCGAGGGCCGCTAGCAACAGCGCGCCGGGAGTGAGGACAGAAGGATCGGTGGCGACGGTCAGCATCACGACGATGATGCAACCGACGCCGGCGAAAAGGTAGAACCTCGTAGAGTTCATGGTCTGGGGATGAAGTTTAGCGCCAGCCCATCGTCATGAGCAGGCCGATGATGGCTAGGCCGAAACCGATGCCGTAATTCCATGGGCCCAGTTCCTGCATGAATGGGATGGACTCGCCGGCCAAGTAGTTGACCACGAGCCACAGCAGGCCGATGATCATCAGGCCCAGCATGATGGCGATGTACCACTTCGGCGTGCCCTCGGAATTGATCTTGACCGGAGTGCGGTTGGTCGCCGAGCTAGAGGACTGCGGAACGCCCGAGCTCTGGGTGATCTTTGACTTTGGCATTGCTAAACCTTCAACTTTTCTTTAGTCATTCTTTTAACGGTTACTTTAGCAGGCGAAATTCGCCTGCTACTAGCGCGGGAGCAGCTCCGTGGCGGTGAACTCCCAGACGCGGAGCTCCACGGTTGCGTTCTTGCGAATGGTATCGCCCGCATTCACAGAAGCCCAGCCCACGCGGCCGTTATCCACCAGCGCACCGGTAGGAACAACGGGGCCGTTGCGCACGCTACCCTGCCAGCCGGCAGAGCGCAGTGCGGACTCAGCCTCAGAAGGCGTCTTGTGCAACAGGTTCGGTGCCGTAATGAGCATGCCATTGGAGACCTCAATCGTGACGGTCTCACCCTTGGCCAGCTTGCCGCCCTGGTTGCTTACGGACAAAACTCGATCCGCCGGCTCCTGAGAGTCCACGACGTTGACGTTTACCTCAAAGCCCACCGACTCCAGCATGCTGACAGCGCGGTCTTGTGGCATACCGGTTACGTCAGGGACCTTCGCCTCCTCCTTGCCCTTGGACACGGTGACCTTGACCTTTGAGCCCTTAGATAGCTGCGAGCCGCCGGCGGGATTCTGAGAAATGATCTGGCCAGCAGGAGCATCGTCGTTTTCCTCTTCGACCTGCTCGTTGAGGGAAAGCCCGGCGTCGCTAAGCGCCTTGCCCGCCTCTTCCAAGGTCATACCGGAGAGATCCGGCACATCGGTGATCTCGTCACCGGAGGAAATAGTCAACGTAATCGAGGAACCCTTCTGCAGCTCCGAACCCGGCGCAGGGTTCACGCGGATTGCCTGGCCACGCTCGATGTCTGGGTTAGCTTCTTCGTTGACGGAAACCAGCAGGCCCATCTTCTCGAGCTCGGCGACGACCTCGTTGCGTGGGCGCTTTTCTACCTCCGGAACAATGACCATGTTGGCGCGGGCGGTCGCCTCCTCTTGCTGCTGCTGAGCAGCACGGTCCTCCTCGCGCGAGGCATTCCAGAAGTCCCATGCAAAGTAGCCCATGATGGCAACCAACAGGCCCGCCAAGAAAAGCGCGAGCCACTTTAGGCCATTGCCGCCCTCCTCGTCCTTGTCAGGACGAGTGGATTGCACAGGAGCGCGATGTGCACCGACCACTGGCGCCACCATCGAAGTCGCTTGCTCTTCCTCGCTGACGTGGCCGCGCGCAGCTTCAGTGAGCTGGCCGTTTGCCATACGTTGCAGGTCTTCGCTCATCTCCCAGGCGGATTGATAACGATCCGCTGGGTGCTTGGCCATGGCAGTCAGAATGACCGCATCGATGTTGAGGCGCTGGGTGTTCGAAAGGCCCTCTGTGTTGATGTAGTGCGAAGGCGGAATCGGCTCTTCTTGAACGTGCTGGTACGCCACCGCGAACGGAGTCTCGCCCTCGAAAGGGGTGCGGCCGGTGACGGCCTCGTACATCACGCAGCCCAATGCGTAAACATCGGAACGGGCGTCGGCTGGGTTGCCTCGAGCCTGCTCCGGGGACAGGTACTGAGCGGTGCCGATGACCGCAGAGGTCTGTGTCATGGCGGAGGTGGAATCATCGAGCGCACGCGCGATGCCGAAGTCCATCACCTTCACCTGGCCGGTGTTGGTGAGCATGATGTTGGCGGGCTTGATGTCGCGGTGAATGATGCCGGCCTCGTGGGAAGCCTGCAGTGCATTTGCCACGGGTGCTAGTAGCTGCGCTGCCTCCTGAGCTGGAAGTGGGCCGTCTTCACGAACGATATCGCGCAGGGTACGGCCGTTGACCAGCTCCATCACGATGTAGGGGATCGTAATGCCATCGACGTTCTTTTCACCGGTGTCGAAGACAGAGACGATGTTGGGATGATTCAGTTTGCCGGAGTTTTGAGCCTCGCGGCGGAAGCGCTCGCGGAAATTAATGTCACGCGCCATTTCGGGGCGCAGCATCTTGACAGCAACCGCGCGCCCCAGAACCGTGTCTTCGGCGTCATAAACCTCAGACATGCCGCCGGATCCGATGACCTGGCGAAGGTGGTAGCGGTCATTGACCATGTTCTAGGCACCATCCTGGGGTAGTAGATTTTCTAGGGGGTTATCAGGCAGCGAGTCTACTGCGGTTGGAGAGTTTGGCGTTTCATTGACATCGGTCTCGTGCTGGACAGTAGTAGGGATTTCCTGCTGCGTGGGGGTATGAACCGGCTGGTTCGGGGTGGTTTTCTCCTGCGTAGGTGTCTCCTCCTCAACCGAGTGCGTGGTGGTGACAGTGACCTGCTCAGGGGTATCTTCCGTGGTTTCTTCGGGGGTAACGTCCTCGGTTGTTACGGGATCGCGGTACTCCGTAACCACGATGGATTCCGGCGGAGTGGTGGGCTCCGTGGACTCGCCTGCGCCTTTGAAGAAGTTTGCCGCGAAGAATCCCAATGCCGCCAAGGCGGCCAATGCGGCAGCAATAAGAAGGCCTACACCAAATCCGGAGCCCTTCTTTTTTTCTTTGTCCTCCTTTTTCTTCTTCGGCACGGGGCGTGGGGTGTCCTTGACCGGGGCGCGTTCCGGGGTGGCGGTTTTGGGGTTGGCCACGCTGGCGAGCATCTCCGTGGACGCGGAGGGGGAAGGCTCGGCCGCCATTGGTGCCAATGCCCCCGACTTAGGCTGTGGCGGGCGTTGGCCGTTGCGCACTGCGGCGACGGCGTTGGTGAACTCGTTGCCGTCCGCAAAACGGGTGGTGGGATCCTTGCGCAGAGAAATCCCGATGAGCTCACGAGCGGGGGCGCTAATCGACGTCGAGAGTGGCTCTGGCGCCTGGCTGATGTGCGCGAGCGCGACGGACACCGAGGAATCGCCGCTAAACGGGCGCTTGCCGGCGAGCATCTCGTAGCCCACGACGCCCAAGGAGTAGACATCGGAAGCCGGCGTGACATCGAGACCCTGTGCCTGCTCTGGGGAGACATACTGCGCAGTGCCGACCACCATGCCGGTGCGCGTGAGTGGAACCGCAGCTGCTGCCTTGGCAATGCCAAAGTCGGTGATCTTGACCTGCCCGTTCTGGGTGATCATGAGGTTGCCGGGCTTGATATCGCGGTGCACCAAACCCATGCGGTGGATCACGGCAAGGCCATGTGCTGCCTGCTCCATGACATCGAGCGCGAGGGTCTCCGGCAGGGCGCCCTCGCGGGCTAGAAGGTCAGCGAGCGACTCGCCGCGGACGTACTCGAGCGCCATGAAGCAGAAGGTGCGGCCGTTGTCCTCGAGCTCGCGGTAGTCATAAGTGGCCACCACGTTTTCAGAGTTGATGGATTCCGCTGACTGAGCCTCGTTGCGGAAGCGGCTGAGGAATTCGGTGTTATCAGAAAACTCAGGGCGCAGTACCTTGATTGCTACCTCGCGGTCACCGCGGACGTCGTCAGCCAGCCACACCGTGGACATGCCGCCGTGGCCGATGATCCACTGCAGCTGGTAGTCATCACCGATGAGGGCTTGGAGATGCTCTTTATTATCTGAGTTGCTCACTTTTACTGTCCTTCATATGCGCGCAGGATGGCGCGTCCAATAGGGGCAGAAACTTGGCCGCCGGTGGCGGACTCGCCAAGGTTGCCGCCATCCTTGACCACGACGGCGACGGCAATGTCGCGGTCTGGATCGAACGCGACGTACCACACGTGCGGGGCAAGGCCATCGCCGTGCTCTGCGGTGCCGGTCTTGGAAGCAAAGGAGTTGCCGTCATAGCCGAAGGTCGAGTGCTCCGAGCCGTACATCAATTCCTTGATCGTGTTCGCAACATCCTCCGTTACTGCTTGCTCGGCTTGGCGAGGTTTGGTTGCGCGGATCTCATTCATCTGTGCATCGGTGATGCGGTTGATGAGGTAAGGCTCCATGCGCTTGCCCTTGTTGGCAACGGTGCCAGCCATAATGGCCGCCTGCAGTGCAGACATGGTCACGTCTCGCTGACCGATAGCGGACTGGGCAACCTGGGCGCCGTCGGCAAGCTCGCCCAAATTGCCGGCAGCACTGTTGACCCCGAGATCATATTGTTCGCCCACGCCGAAAGCCTCCGCGTACTTGCGCAGCTCATCAGCACCGATGGATTCAGACATCTCCACGAAGGCGGTGTTGCAAGAAAGCGCGAAGGCAGTCTGCAAGGTAACGGACTGGGAGCCGCCACACATCTGGTTTCCATAGTTGGTCAGCTCCGTCACGGAGTCCGGCAGCACGATGGAATTAGCACCCGTCAGCGAGGACCCGGGATTAAAGCCATTGTTGAGGCCGGCGGCCGTGGTGATGATCTTGAAGATGGAACCAGGAGGCAGGGTTTCCTGCGTGGCGTGGTTGAGCAGCGGGGTGCCCTCCTGCTCCTGCAGCGCGCTCCAGGTCTCGTCGGCGTTTTCTCCTAGCAGGTCATTCGTGTTGTAGCTCGGGGAGGAGGCCATGGCCAGGATCTTGCCGGAGGAAGGCTGGATGGCCACCGCCGCACCGTTGTAACCCGGGCCAACCAGCTGATCATAGGCCGCCTGCTGCAGCGCAGGATCGATGGTGACCTCGACGTTGGCGCCTACCTTTTCCTTGTCGGAAATGGTGTCGAGCCAGTTCTGGGTGAGGAGGGAATCGTCGGTGCCGTTGAGGATCTCATTCTGGGAAGCCTCCAACTGGGAAGCACCGAACTGGGTGGAAAGGTAGCCGGTGATGTTGGAAAAGGCCGGCGAGTCGGTGGGGTAGGAACGCGAGTACTTGCCCTCGGAATCCTCGGTGGACTTAGCCAGCACCGTATCGCCGGTGAAGATCTGGCCACGCGGGGTGGTCTGCATGGCGTAGAAACCGCGCATGTTCTTCGGGTTATGTGCGTACTTGTCATCTGAAAATGCCTGCACCACGGTGAGGTTTACGAGCAACACTGCGGTCAAGAGGATGGCAAAGAGAGAGACGAGGCGGATCGACTTATTCATCGGGTTGCCTCCTGTACGGCGGGGAACATGGAAGTATCGGTAGGCGCATTGCTGCTGGTCTCACGCGCTGGGCGACGAGCCGCGTTAGAGATGCGCAGCAGGATCGCCAGCAGCATGTAGTTAGCCATCAGCGAGGAACCGCCAGCCGACATAAATGGGGTGGTCAGGCCGGTCATCGGCAGCATGGCGGAAATACCGCCAGTGACCACGAAGACCTGGACTGCCAGGGTCAGCGACAAACCGGATGCAACCAGCTTGCCGTAGGAATCACGGGACTTCAGCGCGGTATTGAAACCGCGAGAAGCCAGCATGCCAAACATGACCAGCACGGCGGCTAGGCCAATGAGGCCGAACTCCTCACCGATGCCGGCGAGGATGAAGTCGGAGTGCGCCACTGGGACGATCTCTGGGTGGCCTTGGCCCAAGCCCGTTCCGGAGATGCCGCCGGAGGACATGCCGAACAGTGCCTGGGAAAGCTGGTAACCGCCGCTGTCGTAGTTGCCCAGCGGGTCCAGGAAGTTGGAAAAGCGCGTTTGGATCTTCGAAGAGATCTGGTAGATGCCAAAACCACCAACGCCTACCAAGAGCAAGCCAATGAGCAGCCAGCTGACACGGCCAGTTGCCATAAACAGCATGCCGAGGACGGTGCTGAACAGCAGCAGCGCCGGGCCGAAGTCATTGGAGATGCCCATGATCACGATGGCGATTCCCCAAATCACCAGAATCGGCGCGAGGTCACGCAGACGCGGCAGGGAAAGACCCAAGAAGCGGTAACCGGCAACGGTGAACAGTGAGCGCTTTTGGGTAAGCAACATGGCGAAGAACAAGATGAGCATGATCTTCGAGAACTCGCCAGGCTGGATAGAAAATGGGCCCAGCCACAGCCAAATACGCGCCTCGACTCCCGGCGGCTGCGGCCACACCAGCGGCAGCGCCAGCAGGATGAGGCCGGCTGCGCCCAGGATGTAGGAGTAGCGGGTAAGGGAGCGGTGATCCCGCAATACAACCAGCACCAGCACGAAGAGGATAAGGCCGACGATCGTCCACATCACTTGCCGCCGGGCCAGGACACCATCATTGACGAGGTCGAGGCGCGCCAGCATGACCAGGCCGGTGCCATTGAGCAGGGACACAATCGGCAGCATGAGCTGATCCGAATGCGGCGCCAGGAAGCACAGCACCAGGTGGGCGACGGTAAAGACGCCGATGAATCCACCGATGAGGTAGAGGACGTCCATGGTCAAAATGTTGCCCTGGGAAAGTTCCAGGCTGACGGTGGTGATGGCAAAGACCACGGCCGCCAGAATCAGCAGCCCGAGCTCAGTGCCGCGGGAAAAGATCTTCTTCACTTAGCTCACCTCCCGGCACGTGATTCCTGGTTTAGCGGTTTTCTTCTCTAGCTTCTCGTCCGTCTTCTTGCTCGGCGTGCTGATGCACGGCTTGAGTGCCTTGGAGGACAGGCTCGAAAGCTGGGTTTGTACCTCGGCATAGGAACCCGAAGGCAGGTTATCTACGGCC
>ERZ1673699.919-NODE-919-length-26786-cov-5.195017_pt1 | contig 26786 bp, 18 predicted proteins | sample MGYA00580229_ERZ1673699 | MGnify/ENA primary metagenome ERZ1673699 (study PRJEB41218, sample SAMN15661785) | gut metagenome | host: Homo sapiens | place: Canada: London | collected 2015-08-20/2019-03-30 | study: EMG produced TPA metagenomics assembly of... | reverse complement strand
AAATTGCACCGTCACCGTTCTAAAGTTTAAAATGTTACTTGAATAAAGCGAATTGAAATGCTATAATTTTTTTCATATATTATAAAAATGAACTCTGGTCAGAAATCAGTCTGATATGGGTGTGGCGTTTTTGACGGCATCGCTCATAAAGGAAAACGAAATAAATGTTTTCGACCGGAAAAAATAAGGAGGAAAAATGGGAAAGTATTTTGCAAAAAGACTTGGAATGGCGATTCTGACTATCTTTCTGGTAGCCTGTCTTACCTTCCTGCTGATGAATGCTGTACCTGGAAGCCCATGGCTCAGTGAAAAAACACCTTCCGAGACCACACTGGCTGCACTGAATGCCAAATATGGACTGGATAAGCCTGTCTATGTACAGCTGTTTATGTATCTGAAAAATATTCTTCACGGTGACTTCGGTGTATCACTTAAGATGCAGAAGAACCGTGCAGTTCTTGACATTATCGTGGATATGTTCCCGGTATCTGCCAAGGTAGGTGCACTTGCACTTGCATGGGCGATTCTGGTGGGTGTACCTCTTGGCTGTCTTGCCGCATTTAAGAGAGGCAAGCTGACAGACAGCATTCTTCGTGTGATCTGTACACTTGGAATCTCCATGCCAAGCTTCGTTGTGGCATCTGTTCTTCTGGTAACCCTGACTGGAAACAATGCACTGAATCTGTTTCCGTCTATTTTTGATCCGTCGCAGGGATGGCGCGCCTATGTACTGCCATGCTTTGCCCTGGGCTTTTACCCAATGTGCTATACAGCACGTCAGACACGTTCTGCCATGCTGGATTCCTTAAGCCAGGAGTACATTAAGACAGCCCGCGCCAAAGGTCTGAAGAACAAAAAGATTATTTTCAAGCATGCTCTTAGAAATGCACTGATTCCGGTTATTACATACTTAGGACCGCAGGTGGCCTTTACTCTTTGTGGTGGTTTTGTTGTAGAGAGCGTATTCTCAATTCCAGGACTTGGACGTTACTTCGTACAGTCCATCCAGAACCGTGATTATCCGGTTATTATGGGAACTACCATTTTCCTGGCAGCATTTATTATTCTGATGAACCTGGTTGTAGACCTCCTTTATAAGGTTGCTGACCCGAGAATCAGCCTTGCGAAAGGAGGAGAATGATCGTGGCAGAAGATAAGAAGATTAAGAAATGTCCGGTGAGTCTTCAGCCGGATATTGAGAACCTCCTTCAGGATTTAAGTCCGGATGATTTTGCATCTGCGTCCAGACAGGAGAAGGATGATTTTATTCAGGACCGCCAGAGCGTTTCCTACTGGAAAGATGCCTGGAGAAGATTAAAGAAAAATGTGGTGGCTATGGTTGCACTTGGTGTGATCGTATTCCTGTTTTTATTTGCCTTTGTGGGCCCGCTTCTGATCCCATATGGTTATGACGAGTTTAACAAAGGTGCTGAGAACCTTTATCCCTATCACTACACACTGGAGGACACTCAGCGTGTGAACGACGAGATCGCTTCCAGAACCCAGTCCGATGTAGTGGATGTAGATGAAATGATCGCCCAGGCGAAAGCAGAAGCTGAGAAAAAGGGCGAGAAATTTACAAAGAAAGATGAAGCAGTTATCCGTGCAAAAGCAAAAGTCGCTGCAAAACCTTCAGAAGATTCTTCTGAGGAGCAGAGCGTAGATGAGGATTCCATCCGCAAGGAGCTTGGAATCAAGAAGCATATTTTCGGTTATTCCCAGGCAGAGCTTGAGCGCAAGGCAAATGGGGAAAAAGTATTCCCTCATGTATTTGGTACTGACATGTATGGCCGTGATATTCTGGTCCGTGTTATGTATGGTGCCCGTGTTTCCATGTCTGTCGGCGTATTCGCAGCTATCCTGGTACTGGTGATCGGCGCCCTTTATGGTGCTATTTCCGGTTACTGTGGCGGCAAGGTGGACGCAGTGATGCAGCGTATTGTTGAACTTATTTATGCAGTTCCGGAGATGCTGGTTGTCCTTTTGATCGCAACTGCACTGAAACCAATCCTTACTGACTATGTGAATTCATCAGGAACCAGTCCTATGAAATCCTTTGTCAATGTACTTGGACCGAACCTGATCTCCATGTTTATTGCATTTGGTCTGTTATACTGGGTTACCATGAGCCGTATTATCCGTGGTCAGGTACTTCAGCTGAAACAGCAGGAATATGTAACAGCAGCCAGAGCACTTGGTGCTTCTGGCGGCAGGATCATCCGCCGTCATCTGCTTCCAAACTGTATCGGACAGATCGTTGTTACTACCTGCCTGCAGATACCGTCTGCAATTTTCCTGGAATACTTCTTATCCTACCTTGGAGTTGGTGTTTCTGCACCTCTTCCAAGCCTTGGATCCATGGCAACAGACGCACTTAGCGGTATGTACACTTATACTTACAGACTGATCGTACCTTCCGTGATCCTGAGCATTATGATCCTTGCATTCAACCTGTTTGGCGATGGACTTCGCGATGCTCTTGATCCGAAGCTGAAGAAATAAGAGAGGAGGAGAACAATGTCTGAACAGAAAAATAAATTGCTGGAAGTAAAAGACCTGAAAGTCTCCTTCTTTACCCCGGCCGGCGAGGTAAAAGCCGTTGGCGGTATCTCCTATGACCTTGATTATGGCGAAGTTATGGGAGTTGTTGGAGAATCTGGTTCTGGAAAGAGCCAGGAGGCATATTCTATTATGGGGCTTCTTCAGTCCCCAGGTAAAGTTATCGGAGGCTCCATTACCTTCGAGGGAAAAGATGTCCTTTCTTTTTCCAAGGAAGAGATGACTGCGTTCCGCGGAAACAAAGTAGCTATGATTTTCCAGAATCCCATGACCTGTCTGAATCCGGTTTACACCATCGGAAATCAGCTTGTGGAAGCTCTTCGTGCCCATGATAAGAAAATCAGCAAAGAAGAAGCCCAGAAACGTGCCATGGAAATGATGGAACTGGTTGGAATCAATAATGTGGAGAAGCGTATGAAGCAGTATCCACACGAGTTTTCCGGCGGTATGCGACAGCGTGTCATGATCGCAATGGGACTGATCTGCCATCCGCAGCTTCTGATCGCAGATGAGCCGACCACAGCCCTTGATGTTACCATTCAGGCACAGATCCTTGACTTGATGAAGGATCTTCAGAAAAAGACCGGAATGGGAATCATTTTCATCACACACAACCTTGGTGTTGTGGCAGATATCTGTGACAAGGTATCCGTTATGTATGCAGGTAAAATTGTGGAGCAGGGACCTGTAGATGACATTTTCTACGAGCCTGCACATCCATATACAAAGGGTCTTCTTCGTTCCATGCCCCGTGTTGATGCCGAGAGCTATGAAAGACTGATCCCAATCGAGGGAACCCCGGTTGATATGCTGAATCCGCCGGAAGGATGTCCGTTTGCTCCACGTTGTGAGCATTGCATGAAGATCTGTCTGAAGAAAATGCCTCCTTACGTGGAAGTGGGCGAGAAACATCGTTCCGCCTGCTGGCTTCGGGTTCAGGAGCTTATGAACAAGGAGGAGAAATAAATGGCAGAAGAAAAGAAGCTTCTTGAAATTGAGAATTTACGAAAATATTTTCCGGTAAACGGCATAAAAGGTCCGGGGGTACAGGCTGTACAGGATGTTTCCCTTTATATCAAAAAAGGTGAAACACTCGGTCTTGTAGGAGAGTCCGGATGTGGAAAGACCACACTGGGAAGAACGATTCTTCGCCTTTATGAGCCAACCGGAGGAAAGATTATTTATGATGGCGAAACCATTTACGACAATCCTCTGGATAAAGACGGCAAACCTCTTGGAAAAGCCAAAGCTGCCAAAATGCTTCCCTACAGAAGAAAAATGCAGATCATTTTCCAGGATCCGTCCGCTTCCCTGGATCCTCGAATGACAGTTGGTGAGATCATTGGAGAGGCCATTGATATCCACAAGCTTGCAGCGAGTAAGAAAGACCGCGCTGACATGATCAAAGAGCTGCTGGCGCAGGTTGGATTAAATACAGAGCATGCAAACCGTTATCCACATGAGTTTTCCGGCGGTCAGCAGCAGCGTGTTGGTATTGCCCGCGCCCTTGCAGTAAAACCGGAGTTCATCGTCTGTGACGAGCCGATTTCCGCATTGGATGTTTCTATCCAGTCACAGGTGGTAAACATGCTGGAAGACATGCAGGAGCAGATGGGTCTGACTTATCTGTTCATTGCCCATGATCTTTCCGTTGTCCGTCATATTTCCAACAGAATCGGTGTTATGTATCTTGGCTCTCTTGTTGAGTTGGGCGAGAGCTATGAGCTGAACAGACATCCGATCCATCCATATACACAGACCCTGCTTTCCGCAGTTCCGGTTCCGGATCCAAAGCTGAGCCGGACAAGAAAGCGTATTATTCTGGAAGGAGACGTGCCAAGTCCTATGAATCCGCCAAGCGGATGCCGTTTCCACACCAGATGTCCATATGCCACTGAAAAGTGCAGCCAGGTAACTCCTGTGTTCAGAGAGCATGAGCCGGGCCACTGGGCAGCCTGCCATTTGCTGGACAAATAAAGGAAGTTTAGGTATTTCGTTCTTCTTCACGGAAGAGCTGATGAATACAAGCGTCGATTCTCATCTCTCATGCGGCGCAAAAAAGCATAAAGGAGGAAATGTAATGAGAAGAAAATTTATGTCTATGGCACTGACTGCAGCTATGGTATTAAGCATGGCAGCAACTCCTGTATTCGCCGAGGATACAGCATCTGACGAAGGATTCAACCTGAACCTTTGTATCGCATCTGAACCACAGACAATTGACCCTGCACTGAACTCTGCAGTTGATGGAGCTATCATGTGCAACCATATGTTCGAAGGTCTGGCTAAATGGGTAAATGATGGTGAAGGAAATGCTGTCACAGCTCCTGGACAGGCTGAGTCCTGGGAAAAGGCCGAGAACGAAGATGGTACAGTTACTTACACTGTTAAACTTCGTGACGGAATCAAATGGTCTGATGGACAGGCTGTAACAGCTGGTGACTTCGTTTATGCATGGCAGCGTCTAGCAAATCCTGAGACAGCAGCAGATTACTGCTACATGATCGACATGGTAAAAGGATATGACGCAGTTGCTGACGGAAGTGCGGATCCAAGCACTCTTGGAATTACAGCAGTTGATGATCAGACTCTTCAGATCGATCTTACCTATGACTGCCCGTATTTCGAAGAAATCATGGCATTCCCGGCAACCTTCCCGGTTCGTCAGGATATGGTAGAGAGCAGTGACAACTGGACATTTGATCCAAGCACATACATTGGCAATGGACCATACAAAATGACAGAGTGGTCTCACAATGCTTACATCTCCATGGAGAAAAACGAGAACTACTATGACTATGAGAATCTTGGACCGGATACTATCAAGTTTACACTTCTTGATGACAACAACGCAATGCTCAAAGGTTACAACAACGGAGAGCTTGATTTCATCGAGAACCTTCCTGTAGACGAGATCCCGACCTACCTTGCTTCTGGCGAGCTTGAGATTGGTGACTATCTTGGAACCTACTATGTATGCTTCAACACAGAGGACGAAGTTTTCTCTGACCCTAACATCCGTAAAGCGTTCTCACTTGTAATCGACCGTAACTACATCGTAGAGAACGTTTCCCAGGCTGGTGAGGTTCCGGCTGACGGATATGTACCGAACGGTGTAAATGATGCAGCTGGTGCTGGTAGTGATGACTTCCGTACAGTAGGCGGTTCTTACTACAGCATTTCCGATGAGGATTATGAGGCTAACTGCGAAGAGGCCCGTCAGCTTCTTGCAGACGCTGGTTATCCGAACGGCGAAGGCTTCCCGACTGTAGAGTATCTGTACAACACAGCTGATAACCACAAGAAGATCGGTGAGGCTCTTCAGAACATGTGGCAGACAGAGCTTGGTGTAACTGTTAACTTGAACAACCAGGACTGGAACGTATTCCTTCAGAACAGAAAAGATGGTAACTTCCAGATCGCCCGTAACGGCTGGATCGCAGACTACAACGATCCTTGCTCATTCCTGGATATGTGGTACACAGACGGCGGTAACAACGACGCTCAGTACTCTAACCCAGACTATGATGCAGCTATCGATGCAGCAAAAGCTACTTCTGATCCGGAAGAGCGTATGAAAGCATTCCACGAAGCTGAGGATATCCTCATTGGACAGGACAGCGTACTTGCTCCGATCTACTTCTATACACAGCCATATATGCTCAATCCAGACATTGACGGCATGTACTACACACCACTTGGATACTTCTTCTTCGGTTATACAAGTAAGAAATAATCAAGTCAAAAGAATATAAGTCTTTTGGTATTACTTAAATGTGATGCAGAAGAAAATGACAGGCATTCGGAATTTTTCCGGGTGCCTGTTTTTTGAGCAGCAACGAAAGCAGGATAAAATTTGCGAAGCTGTTTTATTCTGTTGACCGATTATGCATGATAGCGGTATAATAAGCAGATAATGGTTATTGAACCAGACAGGAGGAACATATGATGAGAGCCAGCGGTATTTTATTGCCTATATCCAGTATCCCTTCCAACTATGGAATCGGATGTTTTTCTAAAGAAGCTTACGCTTTTGTAGATCAGCTTGCAGAAGCGGGTCAGAAATACTGGCAGATCCTGCCACTTGGACCTACCGGATACGGGGATTCCCCTTACCAGTCTTTTTCCACATTTGCAGGAAATCCTTATTTCATTGATTTGGAGGAATTGATCCAGAGAGACCTTCTCACAGCAGCAGAATGTGCAGAATGTGACTGGGGCGGCAGCAAAAGCTATGTGGACTATGAGAAGGTTTATCTTTCCAGATTTTCCCTTCTTCGGAAGGCTTACAGACGTTTTTACCAGATGGATGGGAAAGAAAAGGAGCTTCAGCTGATCCGTGAGGAGATGGAAGCCTTTGAGAAAGAGCAGGGCTTCTGGCTTGCAGATTATTGTCTTTATATGGCAATAAAGGACAGCCTGGAGGGAATTTCCTGGAATCAGTGGCCGGAGGACTTAAAGACACGTAAGCCGGAGGCGCTTGCTAAGGCAAGAGAGGAGCTGAAGGAGGATATCAGCTTCTATGCCTTTCAGCAGTTCTGGTTCTACCGCCAGTGGAGCCGGCTGAAGAAATATGCAAATGACAGAGGTATTAAGATCATCGGCGATCTTCCTATCTATGTGGCTTTTGACGGCGCAGATGCATGGGCGAACCCGGATCTGTTCCAGTTTGATGAGGAGGCTACACCGGCAGCAGTGGCAGGATGTCCTCCAGACGCTTTTTCCGCAACTGGTCAGCTGTGGGGAAATCCACTTTATAATTGGGAATATCATAAGAAAACAGGTTATAACTGGTGGATCCTTCGTATGACTCACTGTATGAAGCTGTACGACAAGGTCCGGATCGATCATTTCCGCGGTTTTGACGAGTATTGGTCAGTTCCCTATGGAGATGAGACCGCTGAGAATGGAAAGTGGGAAAAAGGTCCTGGAATAGAACTGTTCAAGGTCCTGGAGGAGAAAATTAAGGATCTGGATGTGATCGCAGAGGATCTGGGATTCCTTACAGACAGTGTCAGGGAGCTTCTGGTAGAATCCGGATATCCGGGTATGAAGGTGCTTCAGTTTGCCTTTGATGAAAGCGGCGAGAGCGTATATCTTCCTTTCCGATATGACAAAAACTGCATTGTATACACTGGAACCCACGACAATGAGACTACGAAGGGCTGGCTTGGGAACCTTACCCAGTCAAACAGAGCCTACGTGAACCAGTACACAGCCTGTGAGGAGAAAGACACAGATGAATGTGTATGGGGGCTTATCCGGGCGGCACAGTCCTCAGTAGCAGAAGTGTGCGTAGTACCTTTGCAGGATTATCTCTGTCTTGGAAATGAAGCGAGAATGAATACGCCTTCTACTTTGGGAGACAACTGGAAATGGCGTCTTACAAGAGGTCAGCTTACGGATGAGATCATTCACAGAATTAACGCCATGACCAGATTATATGGACGAATCCAGGAGAATAAGAAGTAAGATGAAGAGATTGCTTATATTTTTGAAGGGCTATGAGAAAGAAAGTTTTCTGGCTCCTTTGTTCAAAATGCTGGAGGCCACCTTTGAGCTGATCGTGCCTCTGGTTGTTGCCAGAATCATGGATATCGGCATTAAGAATCAGGACAATGTCTATATCTGGCACCAGTGTGTGATCATGGTACTGCTTGGAGTGATCGGTCTTGCATGTTCCCTGACAGCACAGTATTTCTCTGCAAAGGCAGCCATGGGATTCAGCACTGCCCTTCGCAAGGAGCTTTTTTCCCATATCAGCAGGCTTTCTTACAGAGAACTGGATATGCTTGGAACTCCTACCCTTGTGACAAGGATCACCAATGATGTGAATCAGGCACAGACTGGTGTGAACATGGTGCTGCGTCTGTTCCTTCGTTCCCCTTTTATTGTTGTGGGTGCAGTGATCATGTCCTTTACCATTGATGTGAAGATTGGCCTGATCTTCCTGATTGCGGTTCCGGTGATCTCCATTGTGATTTACGGAATTATGCGCACAACAGTGCCAATTTACAAAAAGGCTCAGTCATTCCTGGACAGGATTTCCCTGATCACCAGAGAGAATCATGTGGGTGCCAGAGTAGTAAGGGCTTTTGGAAGACAGCAGGAAGAATATAAAGAATTCTCAGAAGTAAACGACGATTACACCAAGGTGCAGGTAAGAGCGGGAAAAATTTCCGCACTTCTGAATCCTGCCACTACGGTTATCATGAACTTTGCCATTATCGGAATCCTCTGGTATGGAAGCAAGGAAGTGTCTGTGGGTATTCTTACACAGGGGGAAGTGGTTGCCCTTGTAAACTATATGAACCAGATCCTGATCGCACTGATCGCTCTTGCAAACCTGATCGTGGCAGTGACAAAGGCTATGGCTTCCGGTGTGCGTCTGAATGAGGTGCTGGATACACAGCCGTCTCTCACGGATCAGGGCAATAGTGTTCAGAAAGAAAATGCAGGCGCTGCAAGAGTTGTCTTTGAAGATGTGAGCTTTACCTATGCAGGCAGCAAGGAGCCGGCGCTTTCCCATATTTCCTTTACGGCAAAACCAGGTGAGACCATCGGTATCATTGGTGGTACCGGATGTGGTAAATCCACTCTGGTCAATCTGATCCCACGCTTCTATGACGTAACTTCCGGTAATGTGGTAATTGATGGAAATAATGTAAAAGAATATCCATTTTCACAGCTTCGTAAAAAGGTGGGGATGGTACCACAACAGGCAGTTCTGTTTAAGGGAACCATCCGTGACAATATGAAATGGGGCAAAGAGGACGCTTCCGAAGAAGAAATCCAACGGGCTCTTTCCATTGCGCAGGCAAGTGGTTTTGTAAAAAGTAAGCCGGAGGGCTTAAATACCATGGTAAGTCAGGGTGGCGCCAATCTTTCCGGCGGACAGCGCCAGCGTCTTACCATAGCAAGAGCACTGGTGGGAGATCCGGAGATCCTGATCATGGATGACAGTGCTTCTGCCCTTGACTTTGCCACAGATGCGGCTCTTCGTCATGCCATTCATGAGCAGACAAAGGGAATGACTGTGTTTATCGTTTCCCAGAGAGCAACCTCCATCAAGCAGGCAGATAAGATCCTGGTTCTGGATGATGGTGAGCTGGCTGGTGTGGGAACACACAAAGAGCTTATGGAATCCTGTGAGGTCTACAGAGAAATCTGCCTGTCACAGCTTTCCGAACAGGAGGTGAACCGCTGATGGGAAGGAATAAAGAGACTATGAAGAGGGTACTGAAATTTATCAGCCCTTACAAAGCAAAAATTATCATTATGCTTCTGACAGCGCTTGTCACCGTTGGATTTACCCTGTATACACCCATTCTGATTGGTAATGGTGTAGATAATATCGTAGGTCCGGGAAATGTAAATACAGCCGGACTTTTGAAGGTGCTTGGAGCTCTGGCTGTGATCGTTGTGGGAAATGCAGTTTCCCAGTGGGTGATGAACCTTCTTACCAATCAGGTTACCTACAGCGTGGTGCAGGATGTGCGAAGCCAGGCGTTTGCCCATCTTCAGGAGGTGCCGGTATCTTATATAGATGCCAATCAGCCAGGAGATATTTTAAGCCGTATTGTTTCTGATGTCAGTCAGTTTTCAGATGGTCTCCTTATGGGCTTTACCCAGCTGTTTACCGGTGTGCTGACCATCTTTGGAACCATTGGATTTATGCTTTCCATCAGTGTGAAGATCACAGTGATCGTTATTTTGCTCACTCCGATTTCCCTGTTCGTGGCAAGCTTTATCGCAGGCAGAACCTTCCGCATGTTTCAGGAGCAGTCCGAGAAGAGAGCGGAGATGACTTCTATTGTGGAAGAGCTTGTTGGAAATCAGAAGATCGTGCAGGCTTTTTCTTATGAGGAGAGAGCTAATGAAAGGTTTGGAAAAGTAAATGAAGAGCTTCGCGTCTGCGGAATCAAAGCGATTTTCTTTTCCTCTATTACAAACCCGTCCACACGCTTTGTAAATGGTCTTGTTTACACAGCAGTTGGAATTTTTGGTGCATTTACAGTAATTAAGGGCGGTATGACTGTGGGACAGCTGACCAGCTTCCTGAACTATGCAAATCAGTATACCAAGCCGTTTAATGAGATTTCCGGCGTTATCACAGAGCTGGAGAATGCGCTGGCATGTGCAAAACGTCTCTTTGACTTTATTGATACACCGGCACAGGAGCCAGATGCGCCAGATGCTTGGGAGCTGGAGAAAGCAGACGGACGTGTAAGCGTGGAGAGTGTTTCCTTTTCTTACAGAAAAGAAGTTCCGCTTCTTACTGATATTTCCATTGACGTAAAACCTGGACAGCGGATCGCCATCGTCGGACCTACCGGATGCGGTAAGACCACTATGATCAACCTTCTTATGAGATTCTATGATGTAGATAAGGGACAGATTAAGGTAAGCGGTTATCCGGTAAGAGAGCTGACAAGAGACAGCCTGAGACGAAACTTTGGTATGGTGCTTCAGGAGACCTGGCTGAAGGCAGGAACCATCCGCGAGAACATTGCCTATGGAAAGCCGGATGCGACTTTGGAAGAGGTTATGGAGGCAGCTAAGCATGCACATGCCCACAGTTTTATCAAGCGTATGCCAAACGGCTATGATACCGTGATTTCAGAGGGAGGCGGAAATATTTCCCAGGGACAGAAGCAGCTTCTTTGCATTGCAAGGGTTATGCTGATGCACCCGGCTATGTTGATCCTGGATGAGGCCACTTCTTCCATTGATACCCGTACTGAGGTGAAGGTGCAGAAGGCTTTTGCAGAGTTGATGGAAGGAAGAACCAGCTTTATTGTAGCACATCGTCTTTCCACTATCCAGGAGGCAGATCTGATCCTGGTCATGAAGGACGGAAATATTATCGAGCAGGGCAGACATGAGGAATTGCTGGCGAAGAAGGGCTTCTATGCGAATCTGTATGAGAGTCAGTTTGCTATTTCATAAGGGGGATGAATATGGAAAATAAGAATCTGGAAGAGACTGATGTAAATGAGAAGCAGAAAGCCAGAAATGGGAAGTCTGCTATGCCTATGAGAACCTGCCTGGTTATGATTCTGGCAGGGGTTTATGTGGCTTATCTGGGTGTTTCACTTTGCCAGAATGTAATAAATGGTGCTGAGGGCAGCAGTCCTGGCTTTATGGTTGCGGGAGTGATTTTTATTGTGCTTGGCGTGGTTTTCGTGATCAATGGAATCCGCGGCAGCATAAAGGCTGGCAAGATTCAGAAGGAGTCGAATGCAGAAAGTGAAGCACAGGCTTCTGAGACAGAAACTTCAAGGACAGTTGAATCTAAAATGGAAAGTACTTCATCCTTGAATAAGAAAATGTCTATTGCTGATCGCGCTAATCTGGTTAGCCAGTTAGGGGATGCGACAGAGGATGAAGAATAGAGAGTATTGTTTTTTGAAAAGAAATTGATATATTAGATAGTGTTAATATATGTATGAAAAATGAGTGGTGTAGTTATTTCGAGAACGATGTACTAGTTTGCAGACCGGGCGGTTACTTTTGCGTTTTATGATTATAACAGCACGAAATTACGAATACAATACTAAATATAAAAAAATAAACAGACTTCCGAATGAGTGATAATCAATCAGAAGTCTGTTTTTTGTTGAAATACACGCTCTAGCGCCGTTTCCTGCGCCTGCGTTTCCCGCTTGGGTTATGTAGAGTGGACCAGCAGAATGCCTGCACCAACAGGATTCCCGCTGTGATTCCGATGCTGTCGATTCCCACATCACGTACAGAAGGTCCGCGGTCTGCCACAAAGGACTGGTGGTATTCATCAAAGCCTGCGAAGCCTACGCATATGGCGCCTGCCAGCAGGATCAGCCAGATACCTCTTACTCCGTAAACATAAAGTGGGAAAGAAATGGCAATGGCAAGCAGACAGTACTCTGTCATGTGAGCTGCTTTTCGCACATAAAATTCGATGGAGCTGGCAGAATAGGCGAGCTCGTCATAAGTTTTGTTTTCGTTGAGAACTTCATTCTTGGTTTCCACAATCTGGTAGCTGACTTCATAGCTTAGGGCTCCGGACACCTCCCCTGTCTGGGCTGAAAATGAATAGATCAGATACATCATCAGAATTGCAGGAAGAAAAGAAAGAGGTTTCAGTAAATGGATTAAAATTTTCTTCATGGGGTTTACTATAACACGGGAAAATAAGATTGTAAAGAAAAAGGTGATTTGACAAGGCTTTGAAAAAACAATAAAACCAGAGCAAGCAGAAGGGAGACAGGAGGGCAAAGAACTTGTTATTTACAGGAATCTATGCTAAAATTGTTGAAGTATGAAAAGCAGCGAGATACTTGGTGGGGAGAGACTCTGGCAGCCAGGTATCGTGTTGCTATAAAGAACGCACAATGGAGACCAGGAGGAAAAAGACAGGTATGAGTTTAGCTGATCATATTTTTATAGATATGTGTAAAGACGTAATTGAGAACGGAACCAGTACAGAAGGGGAGAAGGTCCGGCCGGTGTGGGAGGATGGCACTTCTGCTTATACGATCAAACGTTTTGGTGTTGTGAACCGTTATGATCTGAGAAAAGAATTTCCAGCGCTGACCCTTCGCAAGACCGCATTAAAGAGCGCTATGGATGAGATCCTCTGGATCTGGCAGAAAAAATCAAACAACATTCATGACCTTCACAGCCATATCTGGGATAGCTGGGCTGACGAGAATGGCTCCATTGGAAAAGCGTATGGTTATCAGCTGGGTGTGAAGCATCAGTACAAAGAAGGCATGATGGATCAGGTAGACCGTGTTCTTTATGATCTGAAGAATAATCCATACAGCCGTCGTATTATGACCAATATTTATGTGCATGAAGATCTTCATGAGATGAATCTTTACCCATGTGCTTACTCTATGACCTTCAATGTAACAAAGGAGCCTGGAAAGGACAAGCTGACTTTAAATGCCATTTTGAACCAGCGCTCCCAGGATATCCTGGCTGCAAATAACTGGAATGTATGCCAGTACTCACTTCTTCTTATGATGATCGCACAATGCTGTGACATGGAAGCCGGTGAGCTGGTACATGTGATCGCGGATTGTCATATTTATGACAGACATGTTCCGGTTATCAAGGAGCTGATTTCCAGGACACCTTATCCGGCACCGACTGTGAAACTGAATCCGAATGTGAAGAATTTCTATGATTTTACCACGGATGATCTGATCGTGGAGAATTATCAGACCTGGCCTCAGATTAAAAATATTCCGATTGCCATTTAAACATGGAGTAAATGAGAAAGGGTTCCAATGCCGCATGCGTTTCAGATATGGTGAGGCTGCTGTAGCGGGCTACGGCAACCGAATTTGGGCAAAATCTCCCGCAAAGTGGGGCGTGCAGATTGCGGGAATGATTTTTAGACACGCTCTAGGAGTTCGTATAAAGGAGATTATAAGAAATGAAAATAATAGTAGCTGCTGACAAAAACTGGGGAATTGGAAAAGACAATAAGCTTCTTGTAAGCATTCCGGCGGATATGAAAATGTTTCGTCAGGAGACCACTGGCAAGGTTTGTGTTATGGGAAGAAAGACCCTGGAGAGTTTCCCAGGAGGGCTTCCTCTTAAAAACCGCATAAACATCGTTCTTACCAGAAATGAGAATTACAAGGTGAAAGATGCCATAATCGTTCATTCTATTGAAGAGCTTATGGAAGAATTGAAAAAGTATCCGGCAGAAGATGTATACTGCATCGGCGGCGACACTATCTATAAGCAGCTTCTTCCTTATTGCGATGCTGCTCAAGTGACCAAGATCGATTTCGCCTATATTGCAGACAGTTATTTTCCGAATCTGGATGAAGATCCACAGTGGCATGTGGCAGCAGAGAGCGAAGAGCAGACATATTTTGATCTGGAATATAAGTTTGTGAGATATGAGAGAAATAAATAAGCGGGAAAATATAATGTGTTTTTAAAAAAATCAGTTCTGCCATCACGACAGAACTGATTTTTGTTATATGCTGTGTAGAGTGTGTTTGAAAAAATACGAAAAATGGGAAGCTTAAGAAATTACTCAATAACCTTCAGCCATCCCTCTGGAGCCTGGATGCGTCCCATCTGGATTCCGGTAAGGGTTTCATACAGCTTCTTGGTGATCGGTCCCATCTCGTTCATGCCGCTTGGGAAGCAAATCTCTTTGCCGTGGTCCACGATCTTTCCAACAGGAGAGATAACAGCAGCAGTACCGCAAAGACCGCACTCTGCGAAATCCTTCACTTCGTCGAAGTATACTTCTCTTTCCTCAGCCTCAAGTCCAAGGTACTCTTTCGCAACGTAGATCAGAGAACGACGTGTGATGGATGGAAGGATACTGTCAGACTTCGGAGTAACAACCTTGCCGTCTTTTGTTACGAATAAGAAGTTTGCTCCGCCTGTCTCCTCAACCTTGGTACGAGTTTTGGAATCAAGATACATGTTCTCATCGAATCCGTTCTTATGAGCGTCAACGATCGCATGAAGGCTCATTGCGTAGTTAAGACCAGCTTTGATATGACCGGTACCATTTGGTGCAGCACGGTCAAAGTCGCTGACACGGATTGTGATCGGCTTAGCGCCGCCTTTGAAGTATGGTCCGACAGGTGTGGTGAATACACGGAACTGATACTCGCTGGCAGGTTTTACACCGATAACAGCGTCGCTTCCGAACATGTACGGACGTACATATAAAGTAGCACCAGAACCATATGGCGGAACATATGCTGCATTTGCTTTAATTGTCTGAACAACTGCGTCAACAAAACGGTCTTTCGGGAATACAGGCATTTCCAGTCTTGCGGCGGAATGCTCCATACGCTCACCGTTCAGGTCAGGACGGAAAGTAACGATATGTCCGTCTTCTGTAGTATATGCTTTCATACCCTCAAAAACAGTCTGTGCATACTGAAGGACACCTGCACACTCACTGATGGTAACCATATCATCTGTGGTAAGGCCTCCCTCATCCCACTTGCCGTCTTTATAATTGGATACATAACGGTAGTCTGTTTTTACATAACCAAAGCCCAGGTTGCCCCAGTCAATGTTCTTTTTTTCCATAACAATTTCCTCCTAGCGTGGTTTTTGGGGGGAGATTCTTATTGTGAATCCCCAATGTTTTTACTATTGTAAAACTTTTACGTGTGAAATTCAATGGGAAAAGCAGATTTTTTAAGTGATTTTCCTGTGAAAAAGGTTACAAAAAGTATAATGTGTTTATATTTTATGGTGTCTTGTTTTTTGAGGGGGATTTTTGTATAATGATAAAACAAGCGTTGTGAAATAAAATATCCGGAGGAAAAGATGGGATATAACGAATTTGATGAACTTGGAGATAAGATCCAGAGCATCATTGACAGTGCAGTAAATGAAAAAAATTACCAGAAACTGAGCCAGAGTATTAATCAGGCGCTGAATAAGGCTATTGATAATGGGAGTGATGCCCTTCGGGATGCGCTTAATAATACTGTGGGCAGTGGGAAATATACCAATTACCGCAGCGGCAGTTCTTATGATTACAGAGAGAATCGGTCCTGGGATTTTCAGAAGGATGGAAAGAAAAACCGGAGTACCGGGGAGGATCATGGAACTGGTTATCAAGGATATGCCGGTGCGAAAGGGAATGATTTGCGTAATGGAAATTTCCAGAGAAATGGTACAGGCAGGAAGGATACCAATCACCAGAATTCGGATCTGGCATTGTATTTACCGACGAATGGAATCAAGGTCGGGGGAATTCTGAAGACAGTGTTTGGTGGGATTACTACTGGAGTATTTGGAATTTTAACATTAATTGTAGGAGGCGTTGCAATACTTAAGGGCGGTGGCTTTTGGGTTGGAGCGGGAGTTTTGGCTGCAATTACTGCCAGTGGTGGAACCCTTCTCGGCCAGGGCTGCAGCAGTCTTACCAGTTTAAGCCGCCGAAACAAGTATATCAAGGCTCTTGGCACTCACACCTACTGCAATTTCCAGCAGCTGGCACAGGCAGTCGGCAAGCCGGTGAAATTTGTAAAAAAAGATATCAAACGTATGATAAGCAAAGGCTGGTTCCTTCAGGGACATGTTGATAAACAGGAAACTTGTCTGATCACAAGTAATGAGACTTACGACCAATATGTAAGCACTCAGAAGCGGCTGGAAGAAAGAGATCATCAGCAGGATGAAGAGCGTGCACGCCAGGAGGCAGCGCTTCGTCAGCAGGCAGAGGAAAAAGAAAAGCAGAAATTTAACCAGCGTAAACAGGCAGATGCCCGGGCGTGTGTGGAAGCAGAACGGGAGGATGTGGAAAGAGCCGGACTTTCCCCGGAAGTCCGGCAGGTTCTGGACAAGGGGAATGACTTTCTTGATAAAATCCACCGCAGCAATGATGCCATTCCAGGAGAAGAGATTTCCAGAAAAATCTCCCGTATGGAGCTGATCATAGCGAAGATTTTTGAACGCGCCAAGGCTCATCCGGAGATTATTCCGGATCTGAACCGCCTTATGGATTATTATCTTCCCATGACTGTGAAGCTTTTGAATGCATATGAAGAAATGGACAGCCAGCCGGTTCAGGGAGAGAATATTACTTCTTCCAAGAAAGAAATCGAAGAGACTATTGATACGCTGAATGTGGCTTTTGAGAAGCTTCTGGATTCCATATTTGAAGACACGGCTATGGATGTATCCAGTGATATTTCTGTTCTGAATACAGTTTTGGCACAGGAAGGGCTGACTGAGGACGAGCTTACTCGTATGAGAAAAGAGGCTGAAAAAAACAGGCTCTAGCAGTGTGCGGAATGTTAAGTATATGAAAAGATAAGATTTGCAGCGGGGTTAGAGCGTGTTATAAAAATAACGAAAATGCCAAACTGAAGGCTGCTGATAAATATAGGCAGACCTATACACAAGGAGGATGCTATGGGAAACGAATTTACAGGTTTTGAAGATAACGCACCTACACTTACATTAGAACCGGATTTGGGAGAGTCAAAGGCAGAGGTTGCAGCAGAGCCGGAAGCCGAAGCTGTGAAAAAGGAAATGGAACAGACCGTTCTCTCCCCGGAAGAGCAGCAGATGGTAGACAGCTTTGCTAAGAAGATCGACATTGAGAATACCAGCCAGATCCTCCAGTACGGCGCCGGAACCCAGAAGAAAATGGCTGATTTTTCCGATGCTGCCCTTGAAAATGTGCGTACACAGGATTTGGGAGAAGTAGGAGATCTGATTACACAGGTGGTAGGTGAGCTTCGCGATTTTGATGCTGCTGAGGAGGAGAAAGGTTTCCTTGGCTTTTTCAAGAAACAGGGCAGCAAGATTGAAAATATGAAGAACCGCTACGCCAAGGCTGAGGTAAATGTGCAGAAGATCACTACCTCCCTTCAGGATCACCAGATGCGTCTCATGAAGGATTCCGCAGTTCTGGAAAAAATGTATGCTCAGAACCTGAACTATTATAAAGAACTGACCATGTACATCCTTGCAGGAAAACAGAAGCTGCAGGAAGTACGGGAGGGAAAATTAAAAGATCTGGAGGCAAAAGCAGCAGTCAGCGGACTTCCGGAGGATGCGCAGGAAGCCAAGGATCTGGACAGTAAGTGCAATCGTTTCGAGAAGAAGCTGCATGATCTGGAACTGACCAGAACCATTTCCCTGCAGACAGCACCGCAGATTCGTCTGGTGCAGAACAATGACACCCTTATGGTAGAAAAAATCCAGACAACCATTGTAAATACCATTCCACTTTGGAAGAGCCAGATGGTGCTGGCACTTGGAATCGCCCATTCCACAGAAGCAGCCCAGGCCCAGCGCCAGGTAACAGACCTGACAAATGAACTTTTGAAGAAAAATGCGGAGGCACTTCACCTTGCATCCACAGAGACTGCCAGGGAATCTGAGCGCGGAATCGTGGATATTGAGACTCTGAAGCAGACCAATCAGGAGCTGATCGCTACTTTGGATGATGTCATGAATATTCAGAAAGAGGGCCGCGCCAAGAGAGCCCAGGCAGAACTGGAAATGCGCAAGATGGAAGAAGACTTGAAGAATAAATTGTTGGAAATCCAGCATTAAATTGCAAAGAAAACAGGCTCTGGAGCCTGTTTGAAAATACTTGCAGAATGCTGTGAAAATAACTGTACAGCAGGGGTGTCAGAGACATCCCTTTTGTGCCTTTTTGCATAGAAAAGTTTGATAAGCGCCTGCGGTGTAAAAGTGAACCGCAAAGAATGCTATCAGTGAACAGTAACCAAAGAATACCATGTTCATAATATATGGAGGAATTTCGTATGTACAGAGACCATACCAAAGTAATTCAGATAGGAAATAAGAAGATTGGAGGCGGAAATCCCATCCTGATCCAGTCTATGACCAATACAAAAACAGAGGATGTGCAGGCAACCGTAGAGCAGATCCTTGCCCTGGAGGCTGCTGGCTGCGACATTATCCGCTGTGCAGTGCCGACCATGGAAGCGGCAAAGGCTCTGAAAGAGATCAAAAAACAAATTCACATTCCGCTGGTAGCAGATATTCATTTTGATTATCGTCTTGCGATTGCGGCCATGGAGAACGGTGCCGACAAGATCCGTATCAATCCCGGAAATATTGGAAGCACAGAGCGTATCAAGGCAGTTGTAGATGTGGCGAAGGAGCGGAATATTCCCATCCGTGTTGGGGTAAACAGCGGTTCTCTTGAGAAAGAACTGGTGGAGAAATATCACGGTGTTACCGCAGAAGGTCTGGTAGAAAGCGCCCTTGACAAGGTGCACATTATTGAAGAGCTTGGCTACGACAATCTGGTGATCAGCATCAAATCTTCTGATGTTATGATGTGCGCCAGGGCTCACGAACTGATTGCGGAACAGACCAGTTATCCTCTCCATGTGGGAATTACAGAGGCAGGAACCCTTTATTCTGGAAATATCAAATCTGCCATAGGGCTTGGTATTATTTTATACCAGGGAATCGGTGACACGATCCGCGTCTCCCTGACTGGTGCCCCTCTGGAAGAGATAAAATCTGCCAGACGTATCCTAAAAACCCTTGGACTTCGCAAAGGCGGCGTGGAAGTAGTATCCTGTCCAACCTGCGGGCGCACCCAGATCGATCTGATCGGTCTTGCAAATAAAGTAGAAACTATGGTGCAGGATATCCCTCTTGACATTAAAGTAGCTGTTATGGGCTGTGTGGTAAACGGCCCGGGAGAGGCGAAAGAAGCCGATATCGGAATTGCAGGCGGCGTAGGTGTAGGTCTTCTGATCAAAGGCGGTGAGATTGTGAAGAAAGTGCCGGAAGACCAGCTGCTGGATACCTTGAGAGAAGAATTGATGAACTGGGATAGCAATAAGACACAGAAATGACAGAAGGTGTATATTCTATAAATGGAAAAAGAATTTTTTGACGTATTTCCAAACTTAAAATTAAAACAGGAATTAAGTGAACTTCTGGAAGAGGTGATCGTCACCAAGGTTGCCTGCAACTCTGCCAAAACCTGTGTCCGGGTTTACCTGAAAAGCGACCGCTGGATCCATAAAAAGCATATTTTCAGCCTGGAAGAGCAGATTCAGAGACAGTGCTTTCCTGGTCTTGAAGTGAGTGTGAAGGTAATCGAGAAGTTCCATCTGTCCAGACAGTACACGCCAAAGAATTTCCTGGATACCTACCGCTCCAGCATGGAACTGGAGCTTCGCAATTACAACATGCTGGAATACAATCTGTTCAAGCAGGCACAGATCACATTTCCAGAAGATGACTGCCTGAATATGGCACTTCCGGATTCTGTGATTTCCAGACAGAAAAGTGAGATACTTATTGAATATCTTCACAAAGTATTCTGCGAGCGTTGCGGAATGGACCTGAAAGTTTCTCTGGATTATGTGCAGACGGAGGAGAGCAGGTACCGCAAAAATGCAGCTATCCAGATCCGTCAGGAAGTAGCTAATGTGCTGAAGCATGCCAGACTTTCCACAGAAGAAGAGAGCGCAGCACCAGCTCCTGCAGCTGAGGAAAAAACAGGAAAAGAGGCCGCAGCCGGCAAGACATCCGCTGCCAGGTCGGAGAAGAAAGCAGAGGCAGCCAGTGAAAAGAAGCCTTTCGAGAAAAAGCCATTCGAAAAGAAAGGCAAATGGGGCGATTTCCGTGGTGGCTTCCGCAAGGATCCAAATCCGGACGTTATTTATGGAAGAGATTTCGAGGACGAGCCTATTCCATTGGAAAATATTGTGCAGGAAATGGGAGAGGTTATCATCCGCTGTCAGGTTATGGATGTGGAAACGAGAGAGATTCGAAATGAGAAGACCATACTGATTTTCCCAGTTACGGACTTCACAGATTCCATCACAGTAAAAATGTTCCTGCGCAATGAGCAGGTGCCGGAGATCAAAGAGCATGTGAAAAAAGGTGCCTTCCTGAAAATCAAAGGCGTAACTTCTATTTACCGTTTCGATGGTGAGCTTACCATAGGCTCCATCTCCGGAATTAAGAAAATCTCCGATTTCCGCAGCTCCAGAGTGGACACCAGCCCTCAGAAGCGTGTGGAACTTCACTGTCATACGAAAATGAGCGATATGGATGGTGTAACCGAGGCAAAAGCGCTGGTAAAACGTGCCTACGAGTGGGGGCATCCTGCCATTGCCATCACAGATCATGGTGTGGTGCAGGCTTTCCCGGAGGCAAACCATTGCTTTGATGCGTGGGGAGGCTGCGTGCCAAAGGATTCTGATTTTAAGGTGCTTTACGGTATGGAGGCCTATCTGGTAGACGACTTAAAGGGTATGGTCACCAACCCGAAAAAACAGTCCCTGGACGGAAGATTCGTGGTTTTCGACATTGAGACCACAGGATTTTCCCCCCTTACCTGTAAGATCATTGAAATTGGTGCTGTATTGGTGGAAAATGGAAAGATCACAGATCGTTTTTCCACATTTGTTAATCCTCAGGTTCCAATTCCATTTCGAATTGAGCAGCTGACCAGTATTAATGACAGCATGGTTATGAATGCCCGTCCAATTGAAGAAATTTTACCGGAATTCCTGAAATTTTGTGAAGGAGCTACAATGGTAGCCCACAACGCAGATTTCGATATGAGTTTTATTATAGAGAATTGTAACCGCATGGGCATCCCAAATGATTTCACCTATGTGGATACGGTAGGTATGGCACGATTCCTGCTGCCTGCGCTGAACCGTTTTAAGCTGGATACCGTTGCCAAGGCAGTTGGCGTTTCCCTGGATCATCACCATCGTGCAGTTGATGACGCAGAGTGTACGGCACGTATTTTCGAGAAATTCGTGGGAATGTGCAGGGAAAGAGATATTACGGATGTAGACAAGCTGAATGAGCAGGGAAAGGTTTCCCCGGACACCATTAAGAAACTGCCTACTTACCATGCCGTTATTTTCATGCGGAATGAGACCGGCCGTATCAATCTGTACAAGCTGGTAAGCCAGTCCCATATCAAGTACTTTAACCACAGACCCCGTGTGCCAAAGAGCGTGTTTGAGGCACATCGGGAGGGACTTCTTATTGGAAGTGCCTGCGAGGCTGGTGAGCTTTACCAGGCTCTTTTGCGCAATGCACCGGAGCAGGAAATCGCAAGGCTGGTAAGCTTTTATGATTATCTGGAAATCCAGCCCCTTGGGAACAATATGTTCATGGTGGAGGATGAAAAGAATGATACGATTCATTCGAAAGAGGATCTGATTGAGATCAACAAAAAAATTGTAAAGCTTGGTGAACAGTTTAACAAGCCGGTTGTTGCTACCTGTGACGTTCACTTTATGGATCCCCAGGATGAAATCTACCGTCGTATTATCATGGCTGGAAGCGGCTTCAAGGATGCCGACAATCAGGCACCTCTTTATCTTCGCACTACTGAGGAAATGCTGGAGGAGTTTTCCTATCTGGGAAGCGAGAAGGCAGAGGAAGTGGTAATTACAAATACAGTGAAGATTGCGGATATGATAGAGAAAATGTCACCGATCCATCCGGATAAATATCCGCCGGTTATTGAGAATTCTGACCAGGACTTAAAGGATATGTGTTTCCAGAAAGCCCATGAAATGTATGGTGAAGTGCTTCCCAAGATCGTAGAAGACCGTCTGGACAAAGAGCTGAATTCCATTATTTCCAATGGATATGCGGTGATGTATATTATTGCCCAGAAGCTGGTGTGGAAGTCCAATGCAGATGGTTATCTGGTGGGCTCCCGAGGGTCTGTAGGTTCTTCTTTAGCGGCTACCATGTCTGGTATTACAGAGGTAAATCCTCTGCCACCCCATTATCTGTGCCCCAATCCGGAGTGTAAGTACAGTGACTTTGATTCTCCGGAGATCAAGGCTTTTTCCGGTATGGCGGGATGCGATATGCCAGACAGGATCTGTCCAAAGTGCGGCACCAGGATGACCAAACAGGGCTTTGACATTCCCTTTGAGACCTTCCTTGGATTCAAAGGAGATAAGGAGCCTGATATTGACCTGAACTTCTCAGGAGAGTATCAGTCCAATGCCCATCATTATACAGAGGTTATATTCGGAAAAGGTCAGACCTTCAAGGCGGGAACCATCGGTACCCTTGCGGATAAAACCGCATTCGGATATGTAAAGAACTATTTTGAAGAGCGGGGACAGCACAAGCGTTCCTGCGAGATCAACCGTATTGTACAGGGGTGTACCGGTATCCGGCGAAGCACCGGACAGCATCCTGGCGGAATTATTGTACTCCCAATGGGAGAGGAAATAGAGAAATTTACCCCGGTCCAGTACCCGGCGAACGATTCCAGCAGTGGATTTATCACCACCCATTTTGACTACCATTCCATTGATGGAAACCTGCTGAAGCTGGATATTCTGGGACACGATGATCCCACCATGATCCGTACCCTTGAGGATATGACAGACCTGAATGCAAGAGAGGTTCCTCTTGATGACAAGGCGGTTATGTCACTTTTTGCCAGTACAGAAGCTCTTGGAATTGATCCGAAGGATATCGGCGGCTGCAAGCTTGGCTGTCTGGGAATTCCAGAATTTGGTACTGATTTCGCCATGCAGATGCTTGTGGATACCAAGCCGAAATATTTTTCTGATCTGGTCCGTATTGCCGGACTTTCCCACGGTACGGATGTATGGCTGGGAAATGCGCAGACACTGATCGAAGAGGGAAAAGCTACTATTTCCACGGCAATCTGTACCCGAGATGATATTATGATCTACCTGATCGGTCAGGGTGTGGAAAGTGGTCTTGCCTTTACTATTATGGAGAGCGTCCGTAAAGGAAAAGGTCTCCGGGATGAGTGGATCACCACTATGAAAGAACACGGCGTTCCGGACTGGTACATCTGGTCCTGCAAAAAAATCAAATACATGTTCCCGAAAGCCCATGCGGCAGCTTACGTTATGATGGCATACAGAATCGCCTGGTTCAAGGTATTCCAGCCGCTGGCTTATTACGGTGCATATTTCAGTATCCGTGCCACAGCTTTTTCCTATGAACTGATGTGTATGGGAAAAGAAAAGCTGGAGTTTTATATGGCAGAGATACGCAAGAAAGGGGACGCTGCATCCAAAAAAGAGCAGGATACCCTGAAAGATATGCGTATTGTCCAGGAAATGTATGCAAGAGGTTATGATTTTATGCCCATTGATATTTACCGGGCGAAGGCACATCGTTTCCAGATCATAGAAGGAAAACTGATGCCGTCCATTGATTCTATAGAAGGTCTTGGAGATAAGGCGGCAGATGCTGTAGTGGATGCTGCTGTACAGGGAAGATTTCTTTCCAAGGATGATTTCCGTGACAGGACCAAGGTCAGCAAGACCGTAATTGATCTGATGGATAAACTTGGATTATTTGGAGATATTCCACAGTCCAATCAGATTTCATTGTTTGATTTCTAACGCTGGTTAAATAAGAGTAATATGAATTTAGGAGGTTCCATGAAAACAGAAGAACTGCGCTACCTACAACGTCTGGCGGAGCTCTACCCCACTATCGGGAAGGCTTCTACAGAGATCATCAACCTTCAGTCCATTCTCAATCTTCCAAAAGGCACCGAGCATTTTCTTTCCGATATCCACGGAGAGTACGAGGCTTTTTCCCATGTGCTTCGAAACGGCTCGGGAGCTGTGCGAAAGAAGATAGATGATGTATTTGGACATACCTTAAGCAACAGTGACAAGCGTTCCCTGGCAACTCTTGTGTATTACCCGAAGGAAAAAATTGCCTATGTGAAGAAAAAAGAGTCTGATATGGAGAACTGGTACAAGATCACTCTGTACCGTCTCATTGAGGTGTGCAAGACAACTGCCTCCAAATATACCAGATCCAAGGTTCGTAAGGCATTGCCTTCGGATTATGCATATGTGATCGAAGAGCTGATCACGGAGAAAGCAGAAGTTCTGGATAAAGAGGCTTATTACGATTCCATTGTGGATACCATTATAGATATCGGCAGGGCAGAGAACTTCATTATCGCTCTTGCTGAACTGATCCAGAGACTGGTTGTAGACCACCTTCATGTGCTTGGCGATATATATGACAGAGGTCCCGGTCCTCATTTTATTATGGACAGACTGATGGATTATCATTCTCTGGATATTCAGTGGGGAAACCATGATGTGGTATGGATGGGCGCCGCTGTAGGACAGGCTGCCTGTATGGCCACAGTGATCCGTAATAGTATCCGTTACGGCAATCTGGATATTCTGGAGGATGGTTATGGAATCAATATGATGCCTCTTGCGGCTTTTGCCATGGAGGTTTACGGGGATGATCCCTGCCAGGTATTTGAAGTACATGGCAATCCTTCCAATTACAATGCTCTTGAGAAAGAGCTGAGCAGGAAAATGCACAAAGCCATTTCCATTATCCAGTTTAAGCTGGAAGGGGTACTGGCGAAAGAACATCCGGATTTTCATATGGAGAATCGATGCGTTCTGGAGGGGATTGATCCGGAGAAGGGCACTGTGCAGCTACCGGATGGAAGTGTGCATAATCTTCTGGACACCCATTTTCCAACCATTGACTGGGAACATCCCTATGAGCTGACAGATGGGGAAAAAGAAGTAGTGGAGCGCCTGAGCTCAGCATTTCGAAACTGCGAGAAGCTTCAGAACCACATGCAGCTGCTTCTGGATAAAGGCGGCCTTTATAAGACCTATAACGGGAACCTTCTTTTCCATGGAAGTATTCCGCTGAACGAGGATGGAACTCTGAAAGAAGTTGAGATTTACGGTGAGACTTGTAAAGGCAAGGCACTTTATGATAAACTGGAAGCCTACGTAAGAAAAGCTTTTTTTACCGTAGATGAGAAGGAGAAGAAAGCAAGCCAGGATATTCTGTGGTATATCTGGGCCGGGCCTAATTCTCCCCTTTATGGAAAAGATAAAATGACTACCTTCGAGCGTTATTTTATCGCAGATAAAGAGACACACAAAGAGAAAAAGAATGCCTACTATCACCTCTGGGAAAAAGAAGAGGTAGTAAATCGTATGCTGGAAGAATTCGGGCTGGATCCGGATGAGGGGCATATTATCAATGGTCACGTGCCTGTTCATCAGCTGGAGGGAGAGAATCCGGTGAAATGTGATGGCAAGGTGATCGTAATTGACGGTGGTTTTTGTGAGGCATACCGGAATGTGACCGGTATTGCCGGATATACTCTTGTTTACAGTTCCTATGGTCTGAGCCTGACTGCCCATGAGCCTTTTACTTCGGCGGAAGATGCAGTGGAAACAGAGAGGGACATTGTGTCCAACCGTGTGGCTGTCCGCTATAATCCAAGGCGTGCCCTTGTGGGAGATACGGATAACGGTAAGGCACTGAAAGAACGAATTCAGGAGCTGAAACAGCTTTTGGATGCCTACAGAAAAGGCGTTATAAAGGAGAAAAAATAAGGAGACTAAGGAAAAATGGGTGGAATTTTTGGTGTTGCGTCAAAGTCTGATTGTGTAATGGATCTTTTTTTTGGAATTGATTATCACTCCCATCTGGGTACAAGAAGGGGCGGAATGGCCGTTTATAGCAGGAGCAGTGGATTTAACCGCGTGATCCATAATATTGAGAACTCACCATTCCGTACCAAATTTGACAAAGATGTGGCAGAGATGGAAGGCAATCTTGGAATAGGCTGTATTTCTGACAATGAACCGCAGCCTCTTCTGGTGCGCTCCCATCTGGGAAATTTTGCAATTACAACAGTAGGCAAGATCAATAATATAGAAGCTTTGGTAGAGAAATGCTTCAAAGACGGG
>ERZ1673699.915-NODE-915-length-27034-cov-8.388895_pt1 | contig 27034 bp, 24 predicted proteins | sample MGYA00580229_ERZ1673699 | MGnify/ENA primary metagenome ERZ1673699 (study PRJEB41218, sample SAMN15661785) | gut metagenome | host: Homo sapiens | place: Canada: London | collected 2015-08-20/2019-03-30 | study: EMG produced TPA metagenomics assembly of... | reverse complement strand
CAAATTTTCTGATGCTGCTTTGTCCAGCCAGGCGCCCCCTATTGGATATCGCCTGTGCTATTCAAAGTGGTGTTATTTTAGCACATGCAAGTGTCATCGTCAAGGGCAAAACGTGCAGAAGTCATACTTTTGTCGAATCGCACAGTTTTTATGGCTCCGAATTGGAAAAACAGCCATCATTTTGTGTTTTCTTATTCGCATGTCAGCTCTTTGCGCATCCATTTCAAAATCTTTCGTTCGCGGCGTGATATCTGTACCTGGGTAGTACCAAGGATTTGTGCCGTTTCACTTTGGGTTTTGCCCGCATAAAAGCGCAGGCGGATGAGCTGCCGGTCGGATTCATTCAGTCGTTTCAATATCTCCGCCAAACCGATCCGTTCCGCCAATACTTCTTCCGGTGAATCCACCGGGATATCCCATTCTCTTGTTCCGTCCTCATCATCCGCCGGGGTCAGGGAGACAACCGGCATAGCAGCCTGAATGGATACCGCCACCTGCTCCGGCGTTGCCCCCAGGTTTTGTGCCAGCTGTGCCACGGTTGGCTCTGCGCCGGTCAGCTTCATCAGGCGTTCCCGTTCCGCTGTCACTTTTAACCCAAGTTCTTTGATCGAACGGCTGACCTTAACAGTTCCCCCGTCCCGGAACAGCTTTTTGATCTCCCCTAAAATAACCGGCACCGCATAGGTGGAAAAGCATACCCCACGGCCTGGGTCAAACCCATCGCACGCTTTGACAAGCCCCAGACAGCCTGCCGAATACAATTCTTCGTATTCGATGCCGCGGCCTGTAAAGCGGCCAGCACAGGAATGTACAAGGCCAAGGTTTTTCTGGATGAACTCCGCGCGCGGTAATGTGGTAAAAAGTGCGGTGGGATTTGCGGTTGCCATATCAGCTGCCTCCCTGCAATCGGGAACGAACGTCTGCCCTGCCATCAGGCGTTGATTCGTTCCGGTTTTAGCGGGCATATCCGCAGCGGTCAACAGATTCCACTCTGCTGTACTGGCTGATTCTGCCCTATGTAGGAGCGCACACGCCAAAACTCACCGGGAATCCAGGTGACGGCTCATGGTAACGCGTGTTCCCCGTCCCGGCGCAGAGGATACATGGACCCGATCCATAAAGCTCTGCATTACCGCAAAACCCAGGCCCGCGCGCTCGTCCGGGTTGCCGGTGGTATACATTGGCTCCATTGCTTTGGCAACGTCCGGGATACCAACGCCTTTATCCGATATGGTAATGCGCACATTGCCGCCCTCATACAAAACAGCCGTCATCGTAATGGGGCCGACGGTATCCGGATAGGCATGGACGATGCAGTTGGTGACAGCTTCTGACACGGCCGTTTTGATATCTGCCAGCTGCGGCACGGTCGGGTCCGCCTGGGCCAGAAACGCCGCAAGTGCCGCACGGGAAAAACTTTCGTTGACGCTGCGGCTGGCAAAGGTCATTTTGACCTGATTCAGCATTTTCATGATGTGACCTCCCCCACGATCAAACGTAATGGATATGCGCCAGGTCCAGCATGCGGCGCACGGTATCCGGTGCGTTTTGCACAACAAGCCGCCCACCCAGGCCGGACATCTGGCGCCCGCGGCCCAGAATCAGCCCCACACCGGAGGAATCCATAAAAGTAACGCCGGAAAAATCCATCGTCAGCAATTCCGGCATGCGGGCATCGATCTGCGCATCAATTTCACGCCGCAGGACCTGCGCGGCATGGTGGTCGATCTCACCGGTCAGGTAAGCCGCCAATGTTCCCTGCGCCGGAACAAAACAAACTTTCGCCAAGGGGGTTGTCCACCTCTTTCATTTTTGGTAATAGCAGCAAAAAGCGCCCTGCTGCTGGGGTATGTTCCCAGTATACAGGGCGCTGTGCGCATATTTTGTTGGAATTGGGGTTACTTTTCCGCTTCTTTGAGCAGCAGCGGACGGGCCTGAGCAGCAAGGTAAAGGCTGCCGCACACCACCACACCAGCCAGGTTGTTTTCATCGGCGTAATCCACCGCAAGGCGGATGGCCTTTGCCACGCTGGGGGCGGCTTCGGCATCCATATGGTACTTGGCTTCCTCCTCCAGTTCTTCTGCCGTCATGGCGCGGGGGCTATCCGGCGTGACGGTAAAGACCTTCTCAAAGCAGGGGGCCAGGTTTTCCAGCATTTTGCTGTGATCCTTATCTTTCAGCAGGCCAAGGACCGCCACAAGGTTGCCGTCATATCCGGCTTCTTTCAGAGTTGCAGCAAGGGCTGCGGTACCATCGGCATTGTGGCAGCCATCCAGCAGCAGCAACGGGTGGCGGCGCACGACCTCGATCCGTGCGGGCATTTTGGCATCCCGCAGACCAGCTTCAATCGCTTCATCTGGGATCTCGTAATGGTATTCCCGCCAGAGGGCCAGGGCAATTTCCACCGCCATAGCGGCATGGTTGGCCTGATGCTTGCCGGGGAATTGCAGCAGAGCACGATAGCCGCCGTAATCAACATAGTTTTCCAGCGGGCGGCACTTGAGCTGCTGCAAATCGGCGGTATCCGGCACCACCAGCGAGGTATGCGCGTTGGCCGCGGCGGTCAGCAGCGGGCCCATGGCCTCCTCCGGCTGCTCGGGGTAGCAGACAACCACGCTGCCCTCTTTGATGATACCGGCTTTTTCGGCGGCAATCTCGGCAAGGGTATCGCCCAAAATTTCGGTATGATCCATGCCGATGCGGGTAATGGCCGCAACCAGCGGCGCGGGGATGACATTGGTGGCGTCATAGCGGCCGCCAAGGCCGGTTTCCACCACGGCAAAATCACACTTCTGGCGGGCAAACCAGAGGAAAGCAATGGCGGTGACCGCCTCAAACTCCACGGGGCCTTCCCCGCCCTCAGCGATGATGGCATCGGCAGCATCCAGCACTTTCCGGGTCAGGCTGGCCAGGGTGCGCGGGGACATCATCTGTCCATTGATCTGAAAACGCTCCCGAAAATTGAGAACATACGGACTGATGGTAAGGCCTGTTTTGTAGCCCGCATGGGTCAGGATAGAAGATGTCATAGCGGCAAGGGTCCCCTTGCCGTTGGTGCCCGCAATATGGATGCACTTGAACTGCTTTTCCGGGTTGCCAAGGTGGTCCAGCAGTGCCTGCATGCGCTCCAGGGATGCGCCGCTGCGGGGCAGGCGCGGCAGGGCGTGCAGGGCTTCAATCGCCTGTTGTTCTGTCATAAATATTCTCTCCTATCTGGGCTTTCGGGACGGTCATCCGCTGTGTTGATCCGGTCGGCGCGCTGCTGGCGCAGCAGCTCGGCCCGTTCGGCACGCAGGCGGCGGTTTTCTTTTTTCATGGCATGGAAAGAGGTCAGCCCGCGCACGATGAGCAGCAACAGCAGGGCCACGAACAAACCGGCAATCACACCGCCGAAGTCGATCCACACATCCCGCACGGACGAAGTGCGGCCCGGCACATACAGCTGGATGGTTTCATCCAGCAGCGCGGTCGCCATGCCGCCCAGCATGGGCCAGCTGACATGGCGCACAAAACGGCGGGTATAAACCCGCAGGCAGAGCATAAGCAGGAAGCCTTCCAACGTGAACTCTGAAAAATGCGCCAGCTTGCGCACAACATGTTCGCTCAGCGGGCCGATATTGAGATGTGCCAGGATGGCATTGATTTTTTGCATGACCTCATGGCTGCGGGCCGACGAGATGGCGCTGGTTTCCAGCGAGTTATGAAAGATAAACAGAATGCACCAGACCAGCGCAATGGTAAAAATGATCCGGAACGCAATCAGCCACGGGCTGGTGTGTTTGTGGGCAAGGGTGGTTTCGTCCATATATTCCATATGTTACCTCCTTTGCAGCAGAATACATTGGGCACAACCGGGCTTGCGGGAATGATTCCCACCCGGCTGCGCGTTTGATTATACCATTCCGTACCGGATATGGCAACAGCCCCCGCCGGGCGGCAGGGGCTGAAACTTGTAAACTTTTTACACCAGATGGATATTACCGCTTACTGGATGAAAGCATCATGGATGGCGGCAACAGCACGGTCAGCATCGGCTTTATCAATGATCACGCTGATCTTGATCTCGCTGGTAGAGATCATATGGATGTTGATGTTCTGGCTGTAGAGAGCTTCAAACATGGTGGAAGCCGTGCCAGGGTGGCTCTGCATACCGGCACCGACAATGCTGACCTTGGCGCAGTCATTGTTGACGGTGATCTTATCAGTGCCAAAGCGGGTCTTGTTGGATTCCAGCACTGCACGAGCGGTTTCAGCTTCGCCCTTGGAGCAGGTAAAGATCACATCCTTGCAGCCAGCGCTGCCGGAAGACTGCAGAATGATATCCACGTTGATGTTTTTCTGTGCCAGCAGGCTGAACACCTTGAAGGACATACCCGGCACATCGGGAACTTCCAGGATCGAAACAACAGCGACGTCCTCATCTTTTGCAACGCCTTTGATCAGCATACCTTCCACTTTGGTTTCCTCCTTAACAACGGTGCCGGGCACCGGATTGATGCTGGACAGAACTTCCAGCTCGACGCCATACTTTTTGGCAAGTTCTACACTGCGGTTGTTGAGCACCTGTGCACCCAGGGATGCCAGTTCCAGCATCTCGTCAAAGGTGATCTCCTTCAGGCGGGTAGCCTTGGGAATCTTGCGCGGGTCGGCAGTATACACACCTTCCACATCGGTATAGATCTGGCAGCGGTCTGCATGCAGAGCGGCTGCCAAGGCAACGGCGGAAGTATCGCTGCCGCCGCGGCCCAGGGTGGTGATATCATCCGAACGGTTCAGTCCCTGGAAACCAGCTACAACTACCACGCGGTTGCGGGCCAGCTCACTTTCTACGCGCTCGGTGTTCAGGCGCTTAATGCGGGCTTTGGTGTAAGCGCGGTCGGTATTGAAACCGGCCTGCCAGCCGGTCAGGCTGACGGACGGAACACCGATTTCCTGCAGCGCCATGGCCAGCAGCGAGATGGAAATCTGCTCGCCGGTGGCCAGCAGCATATCCATTTCGCGGTGGGACGGATCACTGGTGATCTCGGCCGCTTTGGTGATCAAGTCATCGGTGGTATCGCCCTGGGCAGAAACAACAACAACAACATCGTTGCCCTGGTTGCGGGTGTTGGCCACAATGCGCGCAACATTAAAGATGCGGTCACGGTCCTTGACCGAGGTACCGCCGAACTTGTGTACGATAAGACCCATAAAGACCTCTTCCTCCCTGTTCCCTTATTCCACCGTTGCGCCTGTGTTATCGGGCAGCAGGCGGTAAACGGTAAAATGCTTTAGCTTTTCGCTCTGCGGCAGAGCTTCCTGCGCGCGGGCAAAGAATTCCTGATCGTCACGCGGGACAACCGCCATAATGGTGGGACCCGCGCCAGAAATATAAACAGCCAGCGCGCCCAGGTCCTGCGCCAGTTCAAACATTTCGTCCCCGCCGTCGATCAGGGGCAGGCGGTATTTCTGGTGCAGGGAATCCTTGGTTGCCACGCCAAGCAGGCTGTAATCGCCATCGCAGAACGCTGCGGTAGCCAGCGCGGCGCGGGACAGATTATACACGGCGTCCTTATGGCTGACCATATCCGGCAGCGCGGCGCGCGCCTTGGAGGTCAGCAGGCGGAAATCCGGTACAAAAGCGGCAAATGCCAGCTGTTCATCGATGTTCTTTTTTACGCTGTAAACCTGGCCTTCGTCATACACACTGGTAACAAAGCCGCCCAGCATGGCGGGGGCCACGTTATCGGGGTGGCCCTCAATGGCGGTGGCAAGGGTCAGCATCTGGCGGCTGGTCAGCTTGTTGCCCAGCAAAGCGTTGGCACCCAAAATGCCCGCCACAATGCAGGCAGAGCTGGAACCCAGGCCGCGCGCCATGGGAATATCATTGCGCTGGGTAATGCGCAGGCCGCGCAGCGGAATGCCCAGCTGGTCATACACAGCGCGGGCGCTGCGGTAGACCAGGTTGTTTGCCCCGGTCGGCACATGGGTGCCATCCACCGAAGAAATGCGGATGCGGTCACATTCCTCAAAGGTAAACACGTTGTGCATGGAAAGCGCAAGGCCAAGACTGTCAAACCCGGCGCCGACATTGGCGCTGGTTGCCGGTACAGTTACGGTAATCATGTTATGTGCTCCCTTCCCTGCCGGGGCTTATTCCGGCAGCTTTTTCAGCACAAGCGCCAGGCGGCCGCCCAGAACTTCCAGCTTGGCTGCCACAGCCTCCAAGTCCGCAGCCGTGGCAGCTTCGATCAGGTACGCGGCGGAATCGCCATAGTCAAACACCAGCCTGCCGGGGCCGGCCACATTGGGCAGCGCGGCGGCGGGCACGCCCGCGGTGCGGATGTAATAAGAATACTTGGCGGTATCCATCAGCTGGTGGTCCAGCTTTTCGGCGGGCTTCCAGAACAGACTGTCATGGATCTTGCTGCCGTCCTTCAGGGCATCGATCGCATCGGCCACAACGGCGCTGGCGGTGGGCAGCTTGCCGGCGCCCTTGCCATAGAACACAACATCGCCCAGCATATCACCCTGCATCAGCACAGCGTTGAACACATCGTTCACGCCTGCCAGCTGGTTGGACTCCGGCACCAGCATCGGCTCCACACCGGCGCTGAACGCATCGGCTGCGCCTTCAGGGTTTTCATGGTACCAGGCGATCAGCTTGATGGCGCAGTCCAGCTGCTCGGCAGCTTTTACATCCTCAACGGTCACATCGCGGATGCCGCGGGCGGGGATGTTATCGGGGTAAACATGATGCCCGCAGGCCAGGCTGCTCAGGATGGCGATCTTGCGGCAGGCATCACGGCCATCCACATCGTCGCCGGGATCCTTGGTTTCGGCATAGCCCAGCTGCTGGGCAATTTTCAGTGCGGCATCAAAGCCCATGTTTTCGCGCTTCATCTTGGTCAGCATGAAGTTGGTGGTTCCGTTCACAATGCCCTGAATCTGGCTGATCTGGTTTGCGGCAAGGCACTGGTGCATGGGAGTAATGATGGGGGTACCGCCACCCACGCTGGCTTCAAACAGGAACGCTGCTTTATGCTCCCGTGCAAGAGCCAGCAGCTCTGCGCCATAGGTGGCAACCATCTCCTTGTTGGAGGTACACACGCTGCGGCCGCTTTCCAGGCACTGGCGCACATACGGATAAGCAAAGCGGGTGCCGCCGATGGTTTCCACAACGACCTTGACTTCCGGATCGTTCAGGATCACATTGATATCTTTCACAAACAGCGCTGCGTCCGGAGAATCAGAAAAATCACGCACATCCAGGATGTACTTGACCTCCACCGGCTCACCCGCGCGGCGGGCAATGGATGCGGCGTTGCGGCGGCAGACTTCCAGCACACCGCTGCCAACGGTGCCGAATCCCATGATTGCAATTTTAGCCATACTATACTCCCCTTGTTCCTTATGCGGCTGCCCGCATCCGGTATTCCGTTCTGTGCGCCTTGGCGGCGTGTGTTCACTTTCAGGTTCCGCGGTGCACTTCCACCACAAACGACTGACGGGCCAGCCGGGTCAGCATTTCCTCAACGGTCATCTGCATGGTTCCGGTGCGCACGGTAACTTCCACCTGCGCGGTACCATTTTCCGGCCGGGACTGGGTGATGGTAACAACCGATGCACCCGCTGCCGAAATACCGGAAAGCAGGCTTTGCAAAGCGCCGGTTTTATCCAGCAGGGTGGCGATCACGGTAATGGCCTCGCGGCCGGTTTCGGCGTCAAACACATAGTCCTTGTACTTATAGAACGCACTGCGGGAAATGCCCGCCTGACGCGCTGCCGTGGAAATATTGCTCACGCTGCCGGAAGCCAGAAGCTCCTTGGCCTGCAGTACCTTAAGGAACACATCCGGCAAAGCGGAGCTGTCTACCAACAAAAAACGGCGCTCGCCCATGTTGTTTCCCTCCTATGTACATATGTATTCACAACGAGGATAATCATACCACAAGTGTGCACGGCTTGCAAGCATTTTAGAAAAAATGTTGTGTATTTGAGCATGATGCACAACTGGCCTGTTGGTGCGGTGGAATCTTCCCGTGCTTTTATCTGTTTTTATGCGGTGGAAATGTGTCTTTCATTCGTGCACGTACATTTGATACGCTTCTGCCCGCCTTATTAAGGCCGCAAAAAGGCAGTGCATTTTCTCCTCATCCGCATGGTTCTCGCTGCTGCCATTATAGCATGTCCTCCATTCCAATACAACAAACGGGCACAGCAGCTTTGTAAACTGCTGTGCCCGATCTGGCTTATTGAATTTTCAGACTATTGGAACTTTACGCGATCAGCCTGCCGCCGGGTCCAGAGTGTTCACGCTGGGATCGGTCAGGGTGGAATAGCTGTCATCCGGCAGGTTGTCCTCAGTATAGTAGCCGGTCTCACCACCGCCGGATACGATCGCACCGGTGGAGGTGCTGAACTGCTTCTGCACAACGGAGTCATCATAATAGAAGTCCTTGGCAGGCTTATCGGCCTGGGCAGCTTCCATATACCGCTTAAAGGCGCGCTGGGTCGGTTTACCGTTGTTGCCCAGGGTGCCATCCACACCCCACATGCTGTAAGGCTTATCATAGCCCCACCACACAGCGGTGGAATAGTATGGGGAAACACCGGCGAAGGTATAGTCCTTAAAGTCGCTGGTCGTACCTGTCTTGCCGATGGTATCAATGCCCTCGGTTTCCGGCTTCATGCCGTTTGCCGTACCGGGCGTTTTCCACACGTTGCTCAGCAGACGGTTCATGATGGTAGCGGCTGCAGGGTCAATGGCCTGCACGGTGGTAACGCGCTTGCTGTTATCCAGGTACAGGTTGCCGTCCGAGTCATAGATCTCGGTCCAGTAGTGCGGGGTGGTAAACTTGCCGTCATTGAAAATGGAGTAAGCACCGGCCAGTTCTACAGCCGTCAGGCCCTGACTCTGGGAGCCCAGCACCAGAGGCGCCAGGTCAACGTCATGTTCGGGATCCAGATAGGTGCAGTTGAGGGTATCATGCGCAAAGCTGAACATCTCTTCCGCGCCGACATAGGAACCGATCCAGACCGCAATGGTGTTGTAAGAGCGGCGCAGTGCATCATACACCAGCATGGTGGCACCATCGCCGCCTGCACCGCCATAGTTGGTGGGCCAGTCGCGCCACACATCATCGCGGGACTGGTTGACCGCATTATACTTGTCAGTAGAAAGGCCAAGCTTCAGGCAGCGGTCGGTATCCAGCACCTGATGGTCGCTCTTGAGGTAATACGGCGTATCCGCCATGGGCGAAGAATAGTTGATGATCTTGCTGTCCACTGCCAGGCAGTAAGCAGCAATGGGTTTCATGGTGGAACCGGTCTGGTGGGGCAGCGTGGCGCGGTTGGTGCCGCGGTCTACTTTCTTTTCGCCCAGGCCGCCAACCAGGGCAACGATCTCGCCGCGGTGGCCATCCTCCATGCTGATGGACGCCATCGCCGCCTGGGTGCGCACGCTTTCATAGAAGATCAGGTTGCCGTTGTCATCCTGGCTGGTTTTCAGGGTGGTGTTTTCCTTATCGGCATAGACCGGCACATCATCGTCCGTGAACACAGAAGAGCCGTCCGGGTTCAGCGGCAGGCCGCTCTCGTCATAGGTGATCTCGCTGTCCGCCGGAATACTGGAAGAAACCTCTTCCTCGTGCCACAGGGCCGGGAACAGCTCGCCGTCGCCGGTGTCCTCGTTCAGCATAACCTGCTCCATGGCAGACTGTGCTTTCTGGTCCAGGGTAGAGTAGATGCGCAGGCCATCGGAGAAGATCTTATCCTGTGCTTCGGCACGGGTGCAGCTTTCCTGCTCCATGATTGCCTGGGTGACATCCTCAAACAAAGCGTCGTCAAAATAAGAGTTGCGGGAAGTACGGGTGACCTTTTCGGTGGCCGATTTGCTCTCGGCCAGGGTGATGGGTTCCGCCTGTGCAGCAGCGCACTCTTCATCGGTAATATACCCCTGGTTGCGCATCAAAGCCAGAACATGGTTGCGGCGCTTGAGCAGGTTTTCCGGGTTGGTAGCCGGGTTAAAGCTCTTGGGATTCTTGGTGATGGAAGCCAGCTCGGCACATTCGGCCAGGCTCAATTCCTCCACGCTCTTGCCAAAATACTCCTGCGCGCCGGCTTCCATGCCATAGATGGTGCCGGTCAGCGGAATGGTATTCAGGTAAGCTTCCAGGATGGTTTCCTTGCTGTAGCGGTTGCAAAGGCCCAACGCGCGGAAAATCTCGCGCACCTTACGCAGAACGTCCTGTTCACTATCACCGGTCAGGTTTTTGACCAGCTGCTGCTCCAGCGTGGAAGCGCCCTGCTTGGAGCCAAGCAGCGCGTTGCCGGTAAACTCGTTCAGGGCAGCGGCAATGGTGCGCTTGACGTTGATGCCGGGCTCGCTGCGGAAATCCTTATCCTCAACGGCGATGACCGCGTTCTGCAGGTTTTCCGGCATGGCCGAAATATCGCGCCAGATACGGTTATTTTCGCCAGCAAAGGTGTTTACCTCGTTGCCGTCACGGTCATACACAATGGATGTCTGTTTGAGCTTCTGCTCATCCAGGTCCAGCTTGCCGTCCGGGTCCTCGGTCACCTGCACCACATACAGCGAAAGCAGCACCGCACCGGCGCTGGCCGCCATAATGCAGACGCACAGCAGGCAGCCAATGAACCGCATGATGGTGCCGAATATACTGCGGCGCGGCTTATTTTTTTTCTTTTTTCCGTTTTTCTTTCGGGCGGAAGTTGCGGCTGTTTCCGGGCTTTTTGCACTTTGCATGGAAATGTGCCGTTCCTGTTTGGGGTCTATGGGGACCGCCTCCTTTGGGATAATTGCGGCAGGCGCGGAGCCTGCCTGCGCCTGCACTGATACGCGGCCGCACAGCGCGGTCACGCAGATGGGCATAGAGCCATAGAATGAATTATATCACAAAGTATTGCCAAAAGTACAGTAGCAGGCAGACAATTTTCACTTTTTTACGGTTTGGGTGCCGCCAAACCGGGCATACTGCTTGCAGGAGCGTACTATTTGATTTGTGAAATTTGCGAATACTACAAAATAGAGGGAGGTTTTTGCCCATGCGTTACCAACTGCCGCGGGGCTATCGCCGCTACCTGCTGGGGCTGGCTATGCTGGCGCTGCTGTGCATTGCCGCAGCCGTAACAGTGTTTTTTGTTCCGGCGCAAAAACAACAGCCGCAGGCGCAATACTTGTTAAAAGATAACGCCGGGCGGCTGGCCCTGTATGCCCCGGACGGCACCGGTCCCCTGGCGCAGTACGATGTATACACCCGCCTGCTGCCGGAGCCGGACTGCCTGGCATTGCAGCAGGGTGTGAGCATTTATACCGAAGCCGAATTGCAGCAAAAACTGGAAGATTACGGCCTGTAGCCCCCTTTTACCCTGTCCGCGCTTGTGTTGCCGGGCATTTTATGGTACACTTCTATTTAATAAGATGTGGTAGTGTCCCCTGCGGCAAGCCGCCATCTTGAATGATTGCTGTCATTATATAATGTGTTTATTTTTGTAAGGAGTGTTCTAACTATGACCGAACAGGCAATTCTGGAAGCTGTACAGGAAATTTTCCGCGATAATTTTGACGATGATACCCTGGAGATCACCCGCGCCACCTGCGCTGATGACATTGAGGATTGGGACAGCCTGGAGCAGATCAACCTGCTGACCGCCATTGAAAAGAAGTTCAACATCAAATTCAAGCTGGCCGATGTGCGCAACCTGAAAAACGTTGGCGACCTGCTGGACCTGGTTGCCCGCATGGTGGGTTAAGATGAACCACTACACACTGGCCGAGATGACCCCCGGCCTGACCGAAAGCTTTACCGTTACCGTAACGGAAGAGATGATGGCCCGGTTTGAAGCCATCACCGGGGATGTTTCCCCCATCCACATGGATGCCGAATACGCCCAAAAGCGCGGCTACCCCGGCCGCGTGGTATACGGCATGCTGGGTGCCAGCTTTTTCTCCACCCTGGCGGGCGTTTACCTGCCGGGCGAACACTGCCTGCTGCACGGCGTGGAGTGCAAGTTCGCCAAGCCGGTTTTCATTGGGGATACTTTGACCATTACCGGCACCGTGGTGAACGTGAGCGAAGCCGTAGCCGAAGCGGAGATCAAGGCTGTTATCACCAACCAGGACGGCAAACGGGTCACGCGCGGCATCATCAAAGCCGGGCTGGCCAAATAAAAGTGAGGGTAGCATCTATGGCATATACATATCTCATCACCGGCGCCACCAGCGATGTGGGTGCCGCACTGATTCGCCGCCTGCTGACCGAAGCCCCCGGCGAGGACCGCACCATTCTGGCACAGGGCTGCGGAGATCTGGCCCGGCTGGATGCTCTGGTACAGCAGTTCCCCGGCCGCATTGTTACCTTTGACGCGGACCTTTCCAGCCCCGAAGCGGTGGATGCCCTGTGCGCCCGCTTTGGCAAAGATTTGCCCTGCCCCACCCATTTTGTACACCTGCCGGCCCTGCCGGTGGTGAACGCCAAATTTAAGGCGTTTGATGAAGCCCGCTTCCAGAAGGACTGGGAGATTCAGGTACATTCCGCCGTTAAGCTGTGCAAGGCGGTGCTGCCCGCCATGAGCAAGGCAAAGTTTGGCCGGGTGTTGTTTATCCAGACCAGCTACACCATTGGCTGCCCGCCCAAAAACACAGCCGCCTATGTGATGAACAAGAGCGCTATCGGCGGGCTGGTGAAAAGCCTGGCTGTGGAGTACGCCCGCTTTGGCATAACGGTAAACTGCGTGGCCCCCAGCATGATGGAGACCCACTTTTTGAAGGATACGCCGGACCTGATCGTGCAGGCTGCCGCGGCAGACAACCCAATGGGCCGCAACGCCACGCCGGAGGATGTTGCCCCGGCCATGGCGTTCCTGTTGAGCGAGGAAGCCCGCTTTATCACCGGCGTTACCCTGCCGGTCACGGGAGGTTCCGCCATTGTCTGACCTTGTGCTGCGCCTGGCCCGCCCCGGCGAGGATGCCCGCATTGCGGATTTCATCAACCAGAATTTTGATATGCGCCTGCCGCTGATCAACCGGGCCGATTTTTACCAGTTCTATTATGCCCACACACCCGGTGCTGCCCCGCAGTTTGTGCTGGCGGAGCAGGACGGCGAAATTCTGTGCGCCGCCGGGTACATTCTGGCCAACCAGAGCGAAACGCCGGATGTCTGGGTTTCAGTTTGGGTTGCCGCAAAGGGCCATAATGGTGTGGGGCTGGAGCTGATGGATGCCCTGTCCGGGCTTTTGAATGCCCGCGTGGTTGCCTGCAACAACATCCGCGCCAACACCTGTGTGCTGTACCACTTTTTGGGCTGGCAGGCCGAGCGCCTGCCGCATTATTACCGCCTTGGCGCACCCGGTGCAAAGGGCTGGCAGCTGGCGGTGCCGGGTCCAAATTCTGCTCCCCTGCCGGTACAGGATGACCTGCCCCTGATCCGTGTGCCGGATGCCGCTGCGCTGGCCGCGCTTGGCCTGCCCCACAGCAGCCACACGCCGCACAAGGATCTCTGGTATTTGCAGCGCCGGTACTTTGCCTACCCGCACCAGAGCTACGATGTGTGGGCGGTGCAGGAAGCCGGTGCCCTGCTGGCTTACGCGATCACCCGCACCATCACAGCTGCCGAGACCGGCTGCGTACCGGTGGTGCGGCTGGTGGATTTTATCGGTGCTGATGCTGTTCTGCCCCGCATTGGCGGCGCACTGGACAAGCTGCTGCACGATGCGGGCGCGGAATATCTGGATTGTTACAACGCCGGTATTCCTGCCGCCGTATGGGCCGCCGCCGGGCTGACGGAGCGGCGCGAGGACGATGGGGTCATCATCCCCAACTATCTGACCCCGCCGCTGCGGCAGAACACCGAGTATTATTACTTTACCAACCAGCCGGACGGCTTTGTTCTTTTCAAGGCTGACGGCGACCAGGACAGACCCAACCTGCCCTGCGACTGAGGATAACTGCCATGAAAATTGCATTGGTGACCGGTGCTTCCAGCGGTTTGGGGCGCGAGTTTGTGCGCCAGATTGCGGAGCAGGGCAAAGTGGAAGAAATTTGGGCCATCGCCCGCCGCCGCGACCGGCTGGAAGCGCTGCAATCCATCAGCGCGGTGCCCATCCGGGTGCTGGCGCTTGACCTGACCCGCCCGGGCGATATGGAGTACCTGCGCAACACCCTGCAGGATGAACTGCCGGACATCCGCATTTTGGTCAATGCGGCAGGCATGGGGCGCATGGGCCCGACGGTGGATATTCCCGCCAAAGACAACGACGCCATGATTGACCTGAACTGCCGCGCCGCCGTGGATGTGACCGATGCGGCGTTCCCCTATCTGCACCCAGGCAGCCAGGTACTGGAGATTTGCTCCACCGCGGGGTTCCAGCCCATTCCGGGGCTGAACGTATACGCCGCCACCAAGGCGTTCCTGCTCAGCTACACCCAGACGCTGCATTACGAGCTTTCCCCTGCGGGCATCCATGTTACTGCGGTATGCCCCTACTGGGTCAAGGATACCGAGTTCATTGGCATTGCGGAAAAAGGCGGCCATGGCTTCCGCCATTACCCGCTGGCCAGCCGCAGCCGGGACGTTGTGCGCCGCGCCCTGCGGGACAGCGCGCTGAACCTGCGCGTCAGCACACCGGGGCTGGTATGCACGCTGCACCGCGCCGCGGCAAAAGTTACCCCCAGCCTGCTTTGCCTGCCGCTGGCCGACTGGCTGAGCCACGTTTGACCCCGCCTTACAATACGGAGGAATCCATTATGGAAAAGCACCAATACATCTGCCCTAAATGCGGCTGCCAGCAGTATGAATCGGACCGGCTGCAGGCCACCGGCGGGAACTTCGCCAAAATGTTTGACATCCAGAACAAAAAGTTCGTCACCATCAGCTGCTGCAACTGCGGCTACACCGAGCTGTACCGCCAGACCGGCGGCGAAGGCTGGGATGTGCTGGACTTTTTGATTGGGCACTAAAACCGCGGGCATTCCATCCCCCCCGCCTGCCGAGCGTTGCAATAGCCCGGCATCGCCCCGGTACGTTTTCAGCCTATGCTTTCTATATTAGGGTGTATTATGTTTTAAGGCCCGATGCGCTTGCATCGGGCCTTAAGTTTTTATTTGCAATAAATAATAAAGTATATTCGTGTCAGCGCTTCAAAAAGCGCGATAAACAATAAAATTGCCAGCAGGGCGGGATGACCTCATCCCGCTGCCCCATGCCCATATGGTCCATTAAAAATGTGCAACTAACGAACATATTATTTGTGGAGCGATGCAATTTCCATTATCGCATATGCCCCAATGTATCGGAACGGTCAAGACCGTTCCCTACAGAATACCGTGCAATCCACATTTATCCTATGGCAACACCGCACAATTCCCGCCTTACGGCTTAAGCACCGCTCCGACGGCTGCGGCACGGCATCTGCGTTGCCAAAATGCTCGATAAGACATCCAGTATTATCTGCGCTTTTGGCTTAGCAGCTGCCGCACCTCGCTCGCCGTATCGGCACTTAGAATTATGCGGTATTGCCCTATCATTATTTATTGGCTCTCATCTTCCGGCAGGCGATCCATCAGCCAGCCGTACACATAATCAAACACTTCTTCGCGGTTGGTTTCGTTGTGCAGCTCATGGCGGGCATCGTGCCAGATTTCGCAGTTCAGGTCCTGTACACCGGCATCCCCCAGCATGGCCCACACTTTGCGCACGCCCGCGCCGTAATCACCAACAGGGTCCGCCGTTCCGGCAATCAGCAGCACCGGCAGATCCTTGCGGATATTCTGTGCCCATTTGCGGCTGCTGACATGGCACAGAGTGGCCAGCATTTCGCGGTAGGTCGCCGCGGTAAATGGGAAGGTGCACAGCGCGTCTGCATCGTATGCCTTTACCACTTCCGGGTCACGGCTGATCCAGGCATTGGGCGAAACAGCATCCGGAATGCGGTTGCAATAGGCCCCCATATTCAGCTTGACCAGCGTTTTGGAAACATATTTTGGCCCGCGCACAGCTGCGGTCAGCGCGGCAACCGCCCAGCCCGCCTGGTTGCGGATGTGCGGACCCGCCGTGCCGCTGAAAATAGCGCCGGAGATGCTTTCCGGCCAGGTTTCGGCATACCAGCGGGCGTAAAAGCTGCCCATGCTGTGGCCATACAAAAATACCGGCAAACCGGGGAACTTTTGGTGGATGATGCCGTTCATCGTGTGCAGGTCATTCAGCAGGTGGTAACGGCCGCGCGGCTCGCCATAATGGCCGTGCTCCCCTTTGTTTGCGGTACCGCCGTGACCCAGGTGGTCGTTGCCGGCCAGAGCTATGCCGCGCTGGGCATACCACTGCGCCATGGGGCAGTAGCGCTGTACATACTCGCACATGCCGTGGCTGAGCTGCAGCACGGCGCGCACCGGCACCCCCGGCATGGTATACATGCTGGCCGCCACGGTATGAACACCATCGGCAGACGGGAAACGAATCTCTTCACACTGCAGTTGGGGCATAGGTCTTACCTCCGCTGTTTTGGTCTGGCCGCACCGCACAGGGCAGCACATACACTATTCTATAAATAGTGTACCACAGTTTACCGCGCAGAACAACGCACAGCAACGCTGTTTTGCACAAAATTCACCCCACAAATGCAAAAACAGCCCGCCTGAACGGTGAACATCGGGCAGGCTGTCTCCTTACACTTCTTCGGTTTCCTGGGCCGCTTTGACGGCGCATTCATCGCACAGGCCAAACACGGTCAGGCTGTAATCTTCCGGCACAATATCGGGGCAGGCATCAATCAGGGCTTTGAGCTGCGCATCCGAAATATGGATGCTTTTTACTTTTTGGCAGCTGCGGCAATACAACTGCTGATGATCCTCCTGCGGGCCCTCAAAACGGTCTGCTTCGCCGGGGATGGAAACACGCCGCACTTTGCCAATATCAACCAACGTATTCAGGTCGCGGTAAACGGTGCCAAGGCTCAGCCGCGGGCACACTGCCCGCAGAGACGTACAGATCTGCTCCGCGGTTGGATAATCGCTGCGCGAAAGTACCTCCCGCAAAATCAGTTCACGTTGATGAGAATAGCGCATACTAAAAATCTCCTTCTCATACAGTGCAGAGGAAAGAACTCGAAATATTTTCCACTTCACATTGTATACATGATTCCTGTATCCTATCATATCAAATGATATTAAAGATTGTCAATACATTAAAATGTGACGTTTTTTCGAAAAAGTTCTTGATATTTTCTTTCAAGCTAACAGGAATTGACTGTAATAATGTTGCCTTTTCTGATTATCTCGGCATTTTTCTTTTGTCACTCAGGAGATGATTTAATTTTTGACATGGTTTTTTCTTTTTGTTCAATTCCCATAAAATATTTTCATCAAAAAAAATATTTTTATATTCCTATTTTGATATAGGTTATTATGGTTTTTATTGCGCGCAATTATAGTTGGCAATACCGCATAATTCTAAGTGCCGATACGGCGAGCGAGGTGCGGCAGATGCCAAGCCAAAAGCGCAGATAATACTGGATGTCTTATCGAGCATTTTGGCAACGCAGATGCCGTGCCGCAGCCGTCGGAGCGGTGCTTAAGCCGTAAGGCGGGAATTGTGCGGTGTTGCCAGTTCATTTTTTGAACTTATCACCCTTGATGCGCTGCCAGTAAGCGGCGGCGGCCTGCTCGTTTTTGTTATCGCCAAACTGGTAATACTGGCGGTCCCGGATAGCATCCGGCAGGTACTGCTGGTCCACCCAATGGTTGGCAAAGTCGTGTGCGTACTGATAATGCTGGCCTTTTACTGCGGCATCGGCGCCATCATAATGCTTATTTTGCAGCTGCCGCGGGATCGGTCCGCTGCGGCCTGCCCGCACATCTGCCAGCGCACGGTCAATGGCGGCTTCGCCCGTGTTGGATTTGGGGCTGGTCGCCACCAAAATTACCGCGTCCGCCAACGGAATGCGCGCTTCCGGCAGGCCCAGCATGTTGGCAGCATCCACAGCCGCTTTTACGATCGGGATGATCTGCGGGTAAGCAAGGCCAACATCCTCGCAGGCGCATACCATCAACCGGCGGCAGGCGCTGGGCAGGTCCCCCGCTTCCAGCAGCCGGGCCAGATAGTGCAGCGCTGCATCCGGGTCCGACCCTCGCATCGACTTCTGATAGGCCGAAACAATATCATAATGGTCATCGCCCTCTTTATCGTATCGCATGGCGGTACGCTGGGCCACCTGCGTGACCATTTCCAGCGTAACCAGCCGCGTGCCATCCTGCACGGGGGCTGCGTTGACGGCAAATTCCAGGTTGCCCAGCGCCTTGCGCATATCGCCGCCCGCGCTTTGGGCCAGGTATTCCAGCGCATCCACCGGGATGTTGACCGGCGTGCCGTCACTTTCGCCCAGGCGCTGGGCGGCGTGTTTCACGCCTTCGGCAATATCCTCTGCCGTCAGGGATTTGAACTCGAACACTGTGCAGCGGGATAACAGCGCGTTATATACATAAAAGTATGGGTTCTCGGTCGTGGAGGCAATCAGCGTCACGGTTCCCTGCTCCACGCATTCCAACAGGCTTTGCTGCTGGCGCTTGTTGAAATACTGGATCTCGTCCAGATAGAGCAGAATTCCGTTGGCGGCATGCAGGGTGCCAATATCGCCCAATACGCTTTTGATATCGCTGGTGGAAGCGGTGGTACCGTTCAGTTTATACAGCCGCATACCGCTGTTGGCCGCAATAATGCTGGCCACGGTGGTTTTGCCCACGCCGGACGGGCCGTAAAAAATCATATTGGGGATCACGCCTCTGTCAATGGTGCGGCGGAACACCTGGCCGGGGGCCAGGAGATGGCGCTGGCCGCACACTTCATCCAAAGTGCGCGGGCGCAGGCGTTGGGCAAGCGGTTCCTTCATGGGGGTACTCCTTTATGTTACCTTTATATATAAGGGATGTGTTGTTGCATACTTGCATTATAAACGCTATCCGTGGTAGAATCAAGCCATAACCCCCACCGGCCCGCGCGCCGGGAAGTGATAAAAGAGAGTGTGAACCCCATGGAGATTCAAGATAAAAAACAGCTGGCCGCCATCTGCATTGAGCGGCTGAAAAAAGAATACCCGCTTTCGGACTGCACGCTGGATTACGAGCACGCCTGGCAGCTGCTGGTGGAAGTGCGCCTTGCCGCACAGTGCACCGATGCCCGCGTGAACGTTGTGGTGCAGGATCTGTTTGCCAAATACCCGAATGTGGCCGCTTTGGCCGCCGCGGAGCCGGAGGAAATTGAGGAGATCGTGCGCCCCTGCGGGCTGGGGCGCAGCAAGGCGCGGGATATCAGCGCCTGTATGCGGATGCTGCGCGACAAGTATGACTGCAGCGTGCCCGATGATTTTGACGCCCTGCTGGAGCTGCCCGGCGTTGGCCGCAAAAGTGCCAACCTGATCATGGGCGATGTGTTCGGCAAGCCCGCCATTGTAACGGACACCCACTGCATCCGGCTGTGCAACCGCATTGGGCTGGTGGATAACATCAAGGAACCCAAAAAGGTGGAAATGGCCCTGTGGAAGATCATTCCCCCGCAGGAGGGCAGCGATTTCTGCCACCGGCTGGTGGACCATGGCCGCGCCGTGTGCACCGCACGCACCACACCGTATTGTGAGCGCTGCTGCCTGCGGGATGTGTGCCGCTATGCGCATGAAGAAGGCAAAGCGGATTGAACCAAGGAACGCACCACATCACACCACGCCTTTTATTTGCCTGCTTTTTTATAAAACACTTGGTTTTTGGCTTTGGGGTATGCTATAATAAGAGTACGACTTTTGCGGCCTGCACCGGCACGCACAGGAAAGTAGGAACCCGATTATGGCAACCAAACATCCCGACAGCGCCCCCCGCCTGGGCGGCGTATTGATTTCTAACCAGGTTGTGGCGGAGCTGCTGGAGCAGCTGCGCAACGGCATTTGGCAGGATACCGACCATCTGCCGCCCGAGCTGGAGCTGGCCAACCGGCTGAACGTAAGCCGTACCGTTGTGCGCGATGCACTGAGTGAACTGGAACGTGCCGGTTACATTGAGCGCGTGCGCGGCATTGGCACCGTGATCAACCGCGATGTGGTCAACCTGACCCGCCGCATGGACCAGAAGTTTGAATTCACCCAAATGATCCGGGCGCGCGGCATGCAGCCCAACAGCGACGATCTGCGGGTATCGCGCCACACGGCAGATGCCGATGCAGCCCAGGCGCTGAACATCAGCCTGGATACCCCGGTTTATTACATCTGCCGCCGGGTGCTGGCGGATAACACCCCCGTATTATTTTCTACCGATATCGTGCCATGCTCGCTGTTCGGCACCACCCGCACCGATGGCATTGACTTCACCCGCCCCATTTTCGATATTCTGGATGAAGCGTGCGGAATTCAGGTTTCCAGCACCATTACCCATCTACGCGCCGCCATGGGGGACCCCGCTGTGCGCCATGCCCTGGCCCTGCAGCGTGATCAGGCCCTGTTGGAATTGAGCGAAACCTGCTATTCCCGCCTGTGCCGCCCGGTGCTGCGCTGCCGCACTTTTTATACGGACTTTTTTGATTTTGCGCTGGTGCGCAAGCTGGTGTAAATCCACTTTTCTCCCGCAGGACCTGTTTACAAAGCAGGGCTGCGGGATTTTTTATTTGGTACAAAATTTCAAAAGTTCACAAAATCTTCTCGATAGCAGCGCTGCGCCGTGGTATAATAACATTAAAGACATCCTTTACGATATGACCGGAGGGCTTATTTGTATGTGCACTGCTGCAACGTACCAGACGAAAGATTTTTATTTTGGCCGCAACCTGGACTATGAATTCGGTTACGGCGAGACTGTCACCTTTACCCCGCGGCACTATCCGTTCCAGCTGAACGGCCTTGGCGTGCTGGACCAGCATTATGCCATTTTGGGCATGGCCTGCGTGCAGAATAACTATCCCCTGTATTACGATGCCATCAACGAAAAAGGGCTGTGCATTGCCGGGCTGAACTTTGTGGGCAACGCCTGGTATGGCAAAGATGAACCCGGCAAAGATAATGTTGCCCAGTTTGAGCTGATCCCCTGGCTGCTGGGCCGCTGCGCTACCGTACAGGATGCCCGCACCCTGCTGGACCGCATGAACCTGGTGGATACCCCGTTCTGCGAAGGGCTGCCCGTTGCCAGCCTACACTGGATGATTGCCGATAATCATGAGTGCATCGTACTGGAATCCACCAAAGACGGCCTGCATGTATATAATAACCCCGCCGGTGTGCTGACCAACAACCCTCCGTTCCCCATGCAGCTGTTTGCTTTGAATAATTATATGCAGCTTTCCCCAAAGGCAACCGGCAACCACTTTGCACCCAACCTGCCGCTGAACGCTTACAGCCGCGGCATGGGGGCCATGGGTCTGCCGGGGGATCTTTCGTCTCAGTCGCGGTTTGTGCGGGCGGCTTTCGTGCGCGCCAACTCCCGCTCCGGGGAAAGCGAAGCAGAAAGCGTGAGCCAGTTTTTCCATATTCTCGGCTCGGTAGAGCAGCAGCGCGGCTGCTGCGAGCTGGACAACGGTAAGTACGAGATTACCCTGTACACCAGCTGCTGCAATGCCGACAAAGGCATTTATTACTACACCACCTATGAAAACAGTCAGATCACCGCTGTGGATATGCACAAAGAGGACATGGACGGTACCGAGCTTGTCAGCTATCCGCTGGTGAAAGAGCAGCAGATCCGCTGGATGAAGTAATTTTTGTCGCTATTTTCTTTTGCCTGTAGGGTCCCCGCCCAGCCACACCGCTTTCCTGCCGGATTGCCCACTTTATCATCATTTCTATAAGAATATATAACCCCGCCGCCCGGATGCTGCGCACATTCCGGGCGGCGGGGTTTGGTTTTTGCTGCTTTATTTGCTGCGGTATTCCCGCGGGGTCATGCCATAGCGGCGCTTGAACAGGCGGTTAAAGTATGAAAGGTTATCAAACCCCACCCGGCCTGCGATATCCAGCACGGTGGCGTCAGTAATGCGCAGCAGTTCTGCGGCAAGGTTCAGCCGGTGGTCGTTCAGGTAGGCGGTAAAGCCCTGGCCGGTCATTTTTTTGAACCAGCGCATAAAATGGCTTTGGCTGCACCCGCAGGCTTCGGCGGCGTCCTCAATCCGCAGCGGGGTAGCATATTCCGCTTCGATCAGCTGCAAGACCGTTTTCAGGCGGCGGGTGTCAGTAGTATCTGCCGGGAGCGGGGTGCCGTGCTGGCCAATCAGGATGGACAAAAACCGCAGCAGCGCCCCTTTGATGGCCAGCTCATACCCGGCGGTTTTTACCTTGTTGGCTTCCTCCGCTTCCTGCAGGCAGGCCGCCGCCTGGGGGTAGCCCGCCTCGCCGGGGATGATGCGCGGCTGCAAAGCCATGCGGCCGCTTTGCAGCGGCAAAAGGTAGCGCTCGGCGCACAGATCATCCGCACCGCCCAGCAGCTCCAGCTCAAAAATGATATTTTCGTATTCCATCACGGCCTGGCCGCGCTGGTGCAGGGCGTGGAGGGTGCCGGGGGCAAAAATGTAAATATCGCCCTGCTCCGCCGGGTAAGCGTTCACACCGACCTGCACGATTCCGCTGCCTTTTTTGACATAGACAAGTTCCATACTGTCGTGCCAGTGCAACGGCACCTGCAAAAAGTCCCCCGGTATGGTACAGGGGTAGATATTAAAAGGGAACCGCACCGCACCATGGTGTTTGGTTTCCCGCAAGCGTTCCTGGTTTGGCATGTTGTAGCCCCCTTTTGCATTCCTGATGCTTGTATTGTACCACAATCCGGCAGAATTGCACAAGAATTTTACCGATTTTGTATGATATTCTGGATATAGCAAAAGGAAGTGCGGGCCGCACCGCAAACTTCCCCACTTGAGGCCTGAACCAAAGGCGATACCAACGCCTTGGCCTTTGCGAATTAATTTTTTAGGAGGAACCCGCTATGCAGACCATGACGGAAACTTTACAGAAGCTGATCGGCAAGCCCCTTGTCGAATCCACCGACCAGGAAATTTACCTTGCCCTGCTGGATCTTGTGCGCAGCAAGAGCGCCGCACAGGTACGCCCGGTCAAAGGCCGCAAGCTGTATTATATCTCGGCTGAATTTTTGATCGGCAAACTGCTTTCCAACAACCTCATCAACCTCGGCTTGTATGATGATGTGCGTGATGCCCTTGCTGCCGCAGGCAAGAGCCTTTCCGACATTGAGGAAGTCGAGCCGGAGCCGAGCCTTGGCAACGGCGGTTTGGGCCGTTTGGCTGCCTGCTTCCTGGATTCTCTGGCAACGCTGAACCTGCCGGGCGACGGCATCGGCCTGCGTTACCACTTTGGCCTGTTCCACCAGAGCTTTGCCGACGGCCTGCAGAACGAACTGCCGGACCCCTGGCTGAACGAACATTCCTGGGCGGAAAAGACCGATATCACCTACCCCGTCACCCTGGCAGGCAAACCTTACACTGCCCGGCTGTACAAACTGGCCGTGACCGGCTACGAGGGCCGCACCAACACCCTGAACCTGTTTGACCTGGACACCATTGATGAAAGCATTGTGCATGACGGCATCCAGTTCGATAAAACCGCCATTGACAAAAACCTGACCCTGTTCCTGTACCCGGACGATTCCGACGAAGCAGGCCGCATGCTGCGCATCTACCAGCAGTACCTGATGGTCAGCGCCGGTGCCCAGCTGATTTTGGCCGAATGTGCCGCCCGCGGCTGCAACTACCATGACCTGGCCGATTACGCCGCCATCCAGATTAACGATACCCACCCCAGCATGGTTATCCCCGAACTGATCCGCCTGCTGGGCGAAAAGGGCATCAAGTTTGACGAAGCCGTCAAGATCGTAACCGACACCTGCGCTTACACCAACCACACCATCCTGGCCGAAGCGCTGGAAACCTGGCCGCGCAGCTATCTGGACAAAGTTGTGCCCCAGCTGATGCCGGTGATTGAAAAGCTGGATGCTGCCGCCAAAAAGCGCACCAATGATACCGGCCTTGCCATCATTGACGCCGACGACCGCGTGCACATGGCCCACATGGACATCCACTTTACCCATTCCACCAACGGCGTTGCCGCCCTGCACACCGAAATTTTGAAGGAATCCGAGCTGAACGGCTTCTATAAGCTGTACCCGGAAAAGTTCAACAACAAGACCAACGGCATCACCTTCCGCCGCTGGCTGCTGGAATGTGACCCCGCACTGGTCAAAGAGATTGAATCCCTGATTGGCCCCGGTTTCCGCAAGGATGCCGCCGAGCTGGAAAAACTGCTGCCCTATGCCGAGGATGCCAATGTGCTGCAAAAGTTCTCCCAGGTCAAGGCCGACAACAAAAAGGCCCTGGCTGACTGGCTGGAGCACACCCAGGGTGTGAAGGTTGACCCCACCGCCATGTTCGATATCCAGTCCAAGCGCCTGCATGAGTACAAGCGCCAGCAGCTGAACCTGCTCTACCTCATCCATCAGTATTTCGAGATTCGCGCGGGTCACACCCCGGCTGTGCCGCTGGTGAGCATTTTTGGTGCCAAGGCCGCCCCGGCTTACACCATCGCCAAGGATATCATCCACGCTTTGCTGACCCTGTCCAAAGTAATTGCCGCTGATCCGCTGGTGGCCCCCTGGCTGCAGGTCGTGTTTGTGGAAAACTATAACGTGACCGCCGCCGAAAAGATGATCCCCGCCTGCGATCTTTCGGAGCAGATCAGCCTGGCCTCCAAGGAAGCATCCGGCACCGGCAACATGAAGTTTATGCTGAACGGCGCTTTGACCCTTGGCACCATGGACGGCGCAAACGTGGAGATCAGCCAGCAGGTTGGCAACGAGAACATCTACATCTTCGGCCAGACCTCCGATCAGGTCATCCACCGCTATGCTGCGGGCGATTACACCCCGGCAGACTGGTACGAGGGCGACCCCAACCTGCGCCGTGCCATCGACTTTTTGACCGGCCCCGAAATGCTGGCCGCCGGCAAGGAAGAAAACCTGGCCCGTTTGCAGCATGAACTGAAAACCAAGGACTGGTTCCAGACCCTGCCCGATTTCAACGCTTATGTGGTGCGCAAGGGCCAGGCTTTGTCTGATTATGCCTGCGACCCGCTGGGTTGGCGCCGCAAGTGCCTGATCAATATCTCCAAGGCTGGCTTCTTCTCCAGCGACCGCACGATTGCAGAGTACAACAGTGATATCTGGCACCTGGGCGAATAATTTCCCGCCTGCCCCACTGCGTTAAAATTCCATCATCTCCCCTATGGTCCGGCAATTTTTTGCCGGGCCGTTTTTGTTTCGTATACATTTTCTACCGCAGCCAGATTCCTTTATTCCTCTTTTCCTGCCCGGTGCCCAATCCTTATCCTGCCTTTATCTTTTGCACAAAATGCTTGACATTGCCCCTAAAAGCGGCTATGTTTATATATCAAGTTAACTTTTTTCGTCCAAACAAATATGATAAGTGGGTTCAGTTGTTTCCTTGCTGACCCGGCCTGATACTGCATATGAAACGATTCAAACAAATTTTCAATCATCAGCCTCCTGCAAGATTGATTGCTCTGGGGTTTGCTTCCACCATTTTACTGGGTACGCTTTTGTTGCTCATGCCATTTTCCATTCGGTCGGGCATTACCGTACAGCCGGTGGACGCTCTGTTTTCCGCCACAAGCGCCGTCTGTGTAACCGGCCTGCTGACCGTGGATACCGCCGATACCTTTACCCCCGTGGGGCAGGCTGTGATGGCGGTGCTGATCCAGATCGGCGGTTTGGGCATTACCTCCATCGGCATGGGGCTTGCCTTGGCTGCGGGACGGCGCATCAGCCTGCGGGACCGTACCCTGATCCGGGAAGCCATGAATGTGGACAGTCTGGAGGGCATGGTGCGGCTGGTACGCGCCATCATTAAGCTGACCCTTGCCTTTGAGCTGGCCGGGGTCATCCCCATCTTTGCAGTGTTTGCGCAGGATTATCCACCATTGAAGGCGCTGGGTTTGAGTGTGTTCCACTCCATCTCATCCTTCAACAACGCTGGCATCGATATTTTAGGTGGCGGGCGCAGCCTGGCCCCCTATCGGGATAATGTACTGCTGAATTTGAGCACCTGTTTTCTGATTATTTCGGGAGGCATCGGCTTTCTGGTCATGTTGGATGTGGTCAAGTGCCGGTTCCGCTTCCGCAAATTCACCCTGCATTCCAAGGTTGTGGTAACCACCACGGCATTTTTGCTGGCAGCAGGTACCCTGTTATTAAAGTTCACCGATCCTGTCAGCTGGCTGACGGCATTTTTCCTGAGCGTATCAGCCCGCACGGCCGGCTTTGCCCCGCTGGATCTGGGCAAACTGAGCAACGCCGGGTTGTTTACGATTCTTATCCTGATGTTCATTGGTGCTTCGCCGGGGTCCACCGGCGGCGGCATCAAAACCACCACCATTTTTGTTCTGGCGCAAGAGATTCGCTGCATTTTCAGCAAGCAGCGGCCGGGTGCATTCCGCCGTGCATTGCCTGCCAACGCCATTGCCAAGGCTTCCACCATTGGGCTGCTGGGCATGCTGGTGGTATGCTGCACCACATTTCTGCTCTGCATCCTGGAACCCGGCCTGCCGTTCATCAGCCTGCTGTTTGAAGCGGTCTCCGCCTACAGCACTGCCGGGCTTTCCACCGGCATTACAGCGCAGCTTTGCCTGGCCGCCAGGCTGGTGCTGATTTTTACCATGTACACGGGCCGCGTTGGGGCTTTTACCCTGCTTTCCCTCTGGGTGGAACGCCCGGAACCCAACGCGCGCTTTACCGAAGAAGCCATTACGATTGGATAGGTGCATTATGAAAAAACAGGATTCTTCCGCTTTGTTCGGCGTTATCGGGCTGGGGCGCTTTGGTTCTGCGCTGGCCCGCACCCTTGCCGAGGCCGGCAAAGAGGTGATTGCCGTTGACTGCGATGAGCAGAAGGTCAAGGCTATTCGCAAATATACTGACTATGCCTTTGTGGTAGATGATTTGAGCGAAGAGGCTCTGACCGAAGTCGGCATTCAGAACTGCGGTACGGT